>Ga0209698_10009255_pt1 | contig 10091 bp, 7 predicted proteins | sample LitLauG_LLR_2012_FD_187203 | JGI IMG/M metagenome (GOLD analysis project Ga0209698, IMG submission 187203) | Freshwater sediment microbial communities from Pennsylvania, USA - Little Laurel Run_MetaG_LLR_2012 (SPAdes) (version 2) | ecosystem: Environmental > Aquatic > Freshwater > Creek >... | reverse complement strand
AATCTTCTCGCCTTTGACAGGCTAGCAGGCCAGAGGATCGATGAAATCACGGGTGAACTCATTGCCGCATACGTCGCGACGCGCAACGCGGTAAAGCTTGAGATATCGAGCATCAATCGGGAACTCCAGGTTCTCCGGCGCATGTTCAATCTCGCCTACGAGTGGAAGGTCGTGGAACGCCCGCTTGATCGCGTCCGCATGATCAAAGGCGAGAACCAGCGCGACCGTGTTCTCACGTCCCAGGAAGAGAAGCGGTATCTAGGCGAGGCGGCACCGCTGCTACACGACGTGGCGACCGTCTTGGTCGATTGTTCGCTACGTCCAGAAGAGTGCTTCAGGCTGAAGCCGGTGCATGTACAGCATGGAAACCTCGAGATCCCCTGGGGGAAGACAGAGAACGCAGTCCGCAAAATCCCTATGACACCTCGAGTTGATGCCATCATCAAGGTTCGCGATCGAAGCCGCGATGGCTCCGCGTGGTTGTTTCCTGCTCCGACCGCTAGCGGGCACATCGAGCCGTCGAGTCTCAAGAAACAGCATGCGAAGGCTTGTAGGCTGGCAAAGATCGAGCCGTTCGACCTTTACACGTTCCGGCACACGTGCCTGACCCGTTGGGCACCGCACATGGATGTCTTCACACTCCAGTACTTGGCTGGCCACAGCGATATCAGGACCACCAGACGTTATGTTCATCCCCAGCAACAGGACACGCTCCAGGCCATGGCGAGGGCGAGAAAGGCTCAACGTGGGCATACTTCTAGGCATACCGCGAAGAAGACATCCAAAAAGCAAAGGGGCCGAAACCCCCGTAAATGATTGATTGTTAGTTATTTATTGTGGTGCGCCCGGGCTGACTCGAACAGCCGACCTTCTGGTTCGTAGCCAGACGCTCTATCCAGCTGAGCTACGGGCGCACTGAAACTCAGTATAGCAACGCCCCGCAACGCTTACACGAACTAAGACGCTTTCGATTCCGAATCTTTATAGAACATGCTCTCTACTCGATTGCGCCCATTAGCTTTAGCTCTATAAAGAGCTTCGTCCGCCACCCGGATAAACACATCTGGGTCGCGGTCGGAAAGATCGGTAATGGTTACCCCGAAACTCGCCGTTACCGGAATTTCAACACCCGCATCGGCAAGAATCTTTGATTCCTGCAGCCGAATCCGCATCCGGTCCGCCTGTTGCACCGCTTGCTCCATGTCGCAGTTCGGCAAAACCACCAAAAACTCTTCACCGCCATACCGGCCCACTTGGTCGTAGGCGCGCATGCTGCTCTTCAGCCGGGCGGCCGTTTCCCTCAGCACCGCATCCCCGGCAAAGTGCCCGTACGTATCGTTCACCTTCTTGAAATGATCGATATCCAGCAGCGCTACGCCCACCGAGCGCTGGTCCCGATGTGAACGCGCAATCTCCGTCTCTAAAGTTGCCATGATCGCCGAGCGGTTGTGTAGCTTGGTTAACAGATCCTTGTTGGCCTTCTCGCGCAGTTCCTCCCGCGCCTCCATCAGGCTCAATTGCAACTCAATAATGCGCTTGCCGGCTCGCAGCCTGACTGAAAGCTCCTGCTGGTCGAACGGCTTAACAATATAATCGTCCGCGCCCGCTTCCAGACCTTCAACGGTCTCGTCCTTGCTGTTCTTTGAGGTTAGTAAAATGATGTAAGTATAGGGTTCCCGCCGCGTTTCGCGAACCTTCTTACAGACTTCCGGACCGGTCAAGTGGGGCATCACCCAATCCAAGATAGCCATTGGGGGCGCGTCCGGCCGCTCCAAAATATCTAAAGCCTCAGCGCCATCTTCCGCCATCACCACTTCGTAGCCCCATTTTGCTAGGGACTTACGCAACATGGCCCGCGATGTGGCGCTGTCATCGGCGATCAAAACCCTCATACGCTCGTTCAAGTGTTATGCCTTGCTAAGGTTCCTTCGTCCGAAAACCGTCCAAAGATTAACGTTGGCTGAAATAAATTGCCAAGGTGGTAAACACATTTTCGAAATTTGCTCGTAGTTGGCTCGGGGAGAACTGCCTCGGATACCAGCATAACCCTTTCCCACCGACGGCTCTTCAGTTAGACGAATTCCTATTGTTTGGCGTTTAGGTCGCGCATAACCAAGTGCCTCCGTCTCCAGTCCCCTTAGGTGCTTTCCTACTTTCCTATAAGACAAAAGCCGCCGTCTATTCACGATCCTATATCATGGGTGTATCGCCCAGAATATTCATGAAATCATGGAGCGCTGTGCAGTATTTAAGGAGTTTTGGATGAACAATTCCGTACTCGTGCCGATGGTCGTAGAGCAAACGTCGCGGGGAGAGCGGGCCTACGACATTTACTCGCGCTTGTTGAAAGAGAACATTATCTTTCTCGGCACGCCGATTGATGACAACGTCGCGAACCTAGTGATCGCCCAGATGCTGTTTCTGGCCGCTGAAGATCCCGAACGCGATATTTCCCTGTACCTGAATTCGCCGGGCGGTTCGATTACCGCCGGCCTGGCAATCCTCGATACGATGCGCCTGGTGGAACCGGACATCGTGACCTATTGTCTTGGACAGTGCGCGTCCATGGCCGCAGTCCTTTTGGCCTGCGGAACGAAAGGCAAGCGGTTCAGTTTGCCCAACGCGCGCATTTTGATCCACCAGCCCTCTATGAGCGGCTTGGGTGGACAGGCGGCTGACATCGATATTTATGCGCGGGAAATCCTCCGCATGCGTCAGTCCTTGAATGAAATTCTAGCCGACGCTACGGGTCAGCCCATCGACCGGATTGCCCGCGACGTCGACCGCGATTACATCCTCGAACCAACCGCCGCTCTCGAGTACGGCATGATCGACCGGGTTATTTCCAGCCGTGCACCTCAACCAGTACCCACCCGGTAATTGGAAATATTCCAAATTCCGTAGAGAGTTTGGCCGTCGAACGGGCACCAGGGTATCATTGTAAGTCTTTGAAAAAAGGCTACATAGATACCCTGGTTTTGCATTTAAGTGGCTTAGTTTTAACAATTTCCGAAGAAATCCTATCGCTCCACCACTGAACCGCCGATGTGAAACTAGAATGGGTTTGCTCTTAGTACTGGTTCACAACAGAAAATATGAATTTTGGAATATTGACCAGGCAATTCTGGCTTGACCGCTGTCTGGAAGCTGGGTTAGAGTGATCTTTCCGTTAGAATTGAGCTAGACTATAAAAGACGCTTATCGCATGATGAAACGATCGCGCCCTAAGATAGCCCAGTTTGCTGTGCTTCTGGCCTTGCCCTTGGGAGTTTCCCAAGCCGCTGGTCAAAGGATTTCGGTGTCGGCAAGTTTCGCGCTGATGACCGAAGCTGCGAGTAAAGGCGCAGCCCCGGAGAATGCCTCTCCGGTGATTACAAGCAGCAACAGCAATGAGGCCCCGACAGACGGCACTACCCGGACCGCTCAGGCCGATGAATCCCTGCGCCTGTCCGATAGCCATTTCAACGCAGGTAGGCAACTGTATTTCGAAGGTGACCTGGCGGGAGCCAGGCGGGAATTTGATCAGGCAGTAGATGCGCTCCTCAAGGCACCCGATTCCTTGCCGGATCACAGCCGCATTGAACGCCGGCTCGACGAAATTTGTAATCTGATTTATCGCTTCGACGTGGAAAAGCTCGGCGCCGGCCAAAAGCCCGACGAAGAAAAAGTTGCCTTTGACGAAGCCCCGATCGATGCCATCAGCAACATGACCTTTGGCGTTGACGAAAAGCTCGCCCCCAAACTCCAAAGCGAGTTGGCTCAGGTTTCTTCTGGTATTCCCTTGGAACTGGCTGGGCCCGTTGCCGGCCTGATTCATTACTTCACAACCACAGATTCCGGCCGCCGTACTCTGCTTGCCGGATTTCAAAGATCTGGCCGCTATAGGCCTTTGATCCAGCGTATTTTGGCCGAAGAGGGCGTCCCGCAGGAATTGATTTACCTCGCTCAGGCTGAATCCGGATTCCTGCCGCGCGCCGTCTCAAACAAGAAAGCTGTCGGAATGTGGCAGTTCATCGCCGAAACGGGCGGTACGTACTCCCTCAAGCGCTCGGGCGCGTTTGACGAAAGACTCGATCCGGAAAAAGCAACGCGCGCGGCTGCTCGCTTTTTGAAATTTCTTCACAATCGATATGGGGACTGGTATCTTGCCATGGCAGCCTACAATTGCGGTGCGGGCGCTGTTGATCGCGCCGTCGAACGTACTGGCTACGCCGATTACTGGGAGCTTCTCCGCCGCCGTGCCCTGCCGCAAGAAACGGCCAACTACGTACCCATCATCCTGGCTATGACCATCATCGCCAAGAATCCGCAGGATTACGGTTTGGATAGCATCAGCATGGAATCGCCTCTTGAATACGATTCCATCCGGCTTACCGCGCCAACCCACGTCGATCTGATTGCCGATGCCACTCTCCAACCGGTTTCGGTTATTCGCGATCTGAATCCCTCTCTGCTCAGTCGCTTGGCCCCGGCGGGTTACCAAGTGCACGTTCCTAAGGGAATGGCCTCAGCCACGCAAGAAGCCCTGGAAACCGTTCCCGCCGATAGTCGCCATGCTTGGCGTCTCCATCACGTATCGACAGGCGAGACTTTGGCCGATATCGCGAAGGTCTATCATCTCGCTCCGGAACGCATTGTTGCGGTCAATGGCAACGCCGATTTGATCGAAAGGGGCGACACTCTACTGATACCGGCTCTCGACCCGGTGGTTGTCTCTCGTGCCGCCAAGGGCCAGCGCTTCGGTCGTGGGCGCTATCGTTTGGCTCGCGGTCAGTCTAGTCGCTCCACTATTGCTCAGCGAGCGGGCCACGTAGCGGCAGTGCGCCGGGTTTCCACACCCGTCTTGCATCGCAAAATGGCGGTCCGCACAGCGGGCTCGCACAGATAATCGCTGAATCCTAAACGAAAAGGTAGTAACTTAAAAGCTTGATCGGAAGATCAAGCTTTTTTGTTTGAGTGTTGCGAAGAAGTCATTACCTGTGAAATCATTTTGCTTCACGCATCATCTCGGTGCATAGTAGGATGTGCGAAAGGAGAGAACGCTTTGCCTTTGAACTACTGGCTCATGCCAGAAGATGACGATGACGATTTCGACTATGAAGACGAACACGTCGAGATGGAGTCCGATAAGGACGAATACGAGGAGGACGAGTTGGACGAAGATCTGCCGTTGAAAACTGGTACCGAACCGAGTCACCCCACGCCGCATGGTGAACCGGCCCATGGTCACGAACACGCGGGCGGCGGCGGCCATGAACACGATGCTCACGAGCATGGCGGTCATGAGCACCACGAAGCACCCGAGCCCCCGGCTCAACTCCCGCTCATGGAACCCGCAAAGCCCGCGGTGCCTAAGCCGCCCGCCAAAAAGAAGGCCGCCACTGCTCCCAAGCCTGCCGCGGTAGCGCCGGCGGCGCCCGTTGCTGCGCCTCCCATCAAGAAAAAGGCGGTGTCCGCTCCAGCCAAGAAGAAAGCCCCGGCTAAGAAAAAGTCCGCGGCTCCTGTGAAGAAGAAAGCAGCACCCGTCAAGAAAACGGCGGCGCCAGCCAAAAAGAAGGCTCCCGCCAAGAAAAAGACGGCTCCCAAGAAAGCCGTGAAAAAAGCCGTTAAAAAGACAGTCAAGAAAGCAGTCAAGAAAGCTGCGGTCAAAAAGGCTATCAAGAAAGCAGCAAAAAAAGCGCCCATCAAGAAAGCGGCGGCTAAGAAAAAGAAACGCTAGCTAGGCAACGCAAAAAACGGAAGGCCCGCCGTTCATAACAGCAGGCCTTCCGTCTCTAAAAAAAGAATTCCGAACGCTTCTTTACTTGGGCGTCTTGCGTACTGCCGATCGGCACCGGTCGAACAGTTCCAGCAAAGCTTCGGCGTACTCTTCCGCTGAGCGTCCGGTCTTTTCTTTCCCTCCAAAGCCCGCGGAGGGGGTACCCTTGCCATATCCAGTGCTCACGGCTATGAACTTCATCAGCTCGAGCGCAATTTCATCCGGATTACTGCTCTTCGGGGCGGAGGACTCTGAATTCTCTTCAGCCATTCTGGTTTATTGCTCCTTAGTTTCCTTACAAACCGACCCGGCGCTGTCATGCAGCCGGATTAGATTGACTATCCCAGCTTACCTTCAATGCCTGTCAGCGCCCGCAACCTGATACGAAAAATGCGCGGCGGCGCGCAATCGCATTTGATTGCCGGCGAAGACGGCGAACACTACGTCGTTAAGTTCACCAATAACCCGCAGCATCGCCGCATTCTTATAAACGAGTGGCTCGCCAACGCATTTCTTCGCTATTTACAAATCCACGTCCCGCAAACCGCCCTCATCCAGGTCAGCGAATCCTTCCTGGCCGAAAATCCCGACGTCTATTTCACTTTGGGCTCCCGCCGCGAACGTCCGCTACCCGGCCTTCACTTCGGCTCCAAAATGTCCGTCAACCCCGATAAAGTCGCCGTCTTCGACTTCCTCCCCGAAAAATTGCTCACCAAAATCGAAAATCGCGTGGACTTCCTCGGCACCCTCGTCTTCGACAAATGGGTCGGCAACGCCGATTCCCGCCAGGCCGTCTTCTTCCGCGCCAAAGCCAAGGTCTGGACCCCGCTCAAAGGTGACGCCCCCGCCCGCGTCGGCTTCTTCGCCCAAATGATCGACCACGGCTTCGCCTTCAACGGCCCCCACTGGGAATACAACGACACGCCCCTCAACGGCCTTTACTTCCGAACCTCGGTTTATGAAGAGGTAACGTCGCTTGAGTCGTTCCAGCCCTGGCTAGACATGGTCGCAAACTTTCCCATTGATGTCATAGATGGCGCCTGGAAAGAAATCCCCCGCGAATGGCTCGACCAGGATGAACACGCTTTGGAAGAATTGCTCGAACGTCTGCTGAAGCGCCGCAACAAGGTCCCGCAACTCATCGAAGACATCCGCAACAAGCGCGCCAGCGCCTTCCCAAACTGGCGCTGATTTCGCTAGTATGGTCAGATTGGTCGGCGGACAACATGAGGAATCAGGCTATCTGGCTAGATCCCGCAGCCAAACAAACGATGCAAATTGGCGATAACCCATTTGTCTGATTCCCCCCAACCTTGCGCATAGATAGAGTAGGTTCTGAGCGGATGCGCTACTTCCTTTGGGTGTTCATATTACTAGCGGATCTCCTTCCCGCTCAGCAGATGCCGTTTATCAACATTCCGGCTACGCCCGCGAATGTGGTCTCCCCTTTGAAGATCATTTGGGGCGCATCTGGGTAGGCGGCTCGAACGATGTCGGCTGTTTTGACGGTGCCCGCTTCTACTCTATGCACGATTACGGTTTCCCGTCGGGTACCGGCGGCGCGGTAGCCGAAGACACCGCGGGTGGGATTTGGATTTCCAACAGCAGTGGCATTTATCGTTTCTTTCACGGCACCCTACAGGAAATTCTTCAAGGTTGGGTTCAGGGCCTGTTTGTCGCCGGTAACGTTGTGGTCGCGACGATCGGTCCGCTCCAGCGGATCAATTCGACGCCTGTCCTCGTTCGAATTCAACAAAGCGGCGCATCCTGGAGAACCGATAGAATCGCGCAACTGCCCTTTCTTGAGCCCTTTCACGGTTGACCACGCAGGCATGCTTCTCTTTGAAGGCCACCCTGAATGGGTCGAAATTCAACTCAAAGACATTCTAGGCTGGTATCCCGGTGCAAACATCCCTATCCTCAGATACAAATCGGGCAACGAAGGCGGCCGCGCTCTTCGCGACCGTTTCGGCTGCCTTTGGCACCGGTCCGAGGGCTTGACGAGCTATCAATGCCCAGGCGATCCCAATCCCATTTCGATTCCCGGGTTTACCGCCACGAACTACGTCGGCATGTGGGAAGCACCCGATGGGACGATGGTCTTTCCAAACACTGGCTCAATTGCAATCGGGCGACCCGGAAAGTTCCGAATCGCCAACACCGCAGACGGCCTCCCTGGCGAGAATCAAGCGATTATCGCCCGCGATGGCACAGTCTGGCTCGGCGGTACGGCTGGACTTTGCCGGTGGACGGCGCCCTTCCGTCTGGAGTATTGGACCGGTCGCGACGGACTGGAACCCGGCTACGCCGTGACTCGGCTGGGCAACAAAATGCTCGCAGGCTCGGGCCAGGGAATTGCCGCTTTAGCTGGCGATCGGAAACGCTGGAATGCCCTCCCGCAAACTGCAAATTTAGGAACCGTCTTTCACCTGCTACCGAACTCGGATGGAAGCATGTATGCAGGAATGCGTCCCGGTGGCATCGTCGAATTCGACAAGACAGGCAAGCCCTCCGCACGCTCCGCACCCGAAGTGGGCACCCTGCGCTTCGCCCGCACTGCGGACGGACAACTTTGGTCCGCCGGCAGAGGCATCGGCCGCGTCCAAGACAACGGCACTCGCCTCGCTATCGAGAAGGAGGCGCGGCCCGGCGACAAAACGCGCGTCTCCGACATCGAGTTCGAGCCCCACACCCGCAAGCTCTGGGCCTGTGCGGAACAGGGACTGATTCACAGGGAATCGGATGGCTGGCACAGCGTCACCCAGAAAGACGGTCTGGCGGAAAACATGTGCCGCTCCTTGGCAGCCCTGCCAAACGGCGACGTCTGGATCGGCTACATGGGCACTCCCCTATTCGCCTTGATTCGCGTCGGTGCCGACGGCAAGACAACCGTGCGCCAATATGGCCCGGGCCGCGCTGGCGAAAATGCTTATGTTCATTTCTTAGCCACCGATTCACGCGGCTGGCTCTGGCGTGCGACCGCAGACGGTGTCTATGTAGCCGACCCGAAAGACGCCGAGAAAAACCAATGGATTCCGCTGAATGACGTCGATGGTCTGCCGGTGTTAGACAGCAATCAGCAAACATTCTTTGAAGACCGCGACGGATCAGTCTGGTGGTCGGCAAATGAATCAGTCATCCATTTCACGCCCACTGCCGATTTTGTTCATCCAGGCAGCGCCCCGCAGGTCTTTCTATCGGGCTTTTCGTGGAACGGCGTGACACCCAAACTCGCCGAGGCGGCCAGCGAGTTGCCGCGCGGCGTCCCCGTGACTGCGCACATCGGAACTCTGCAGTTTGACCGGCGCAATGCCTTGCGATTCCGCTACCGTATACTGCCCCAACAAGTCGATTGGACGGAAAGCCGCGATCTAGAAATCACGCTCGGAACAACGCGCTGGGGCGAACACAAGCTCGAGGTGCAAGGCAGGCTCGGAACCGGGCCATGGTCGAAAACCGCCGCGCACACCTTTACCGTCCTCCCGCCATTTTGGGCCACGTGGCCCTTTCTTTTTGGCCTGGCCGCAACAAGCCTAGCCGCCGGAATGGGCGGCTACCGTTGGAACAAACGCCGTAAGGAAATCGAGCGTCGCGCGCTGCCTGACCTCCACGACCTGCGGCTTTCGGCGATGGTCCCGGAGACACACGCCTTGATCGGCGCAACGCTCGATGGCCGCTTTCTGCCGGTGAAAGTCTTAGCGCGCGGCGGGTTCGCCACTGTATTCGATGGGCAAGATCAAAAGCAGAAGTGCCGCTGTGCCATTAAGGTCTTTCACAGCGAAGTGGCCGACGCAGGCTTGATGCAGCGGTTCGAACAAGAAGTGACTGCGCTGGAAACCATTGTTCACCCAAATGTTGTGCGCATTTACGGCCATGGCAGAACGTCCCGTGGCGTGCCTTACCTCGCCATGGAATTTATCGAAGGCCCCACCTTGCGCGAGGCAATTCCCGCTCACGGCCTTCCTCGCGGCGAGGTGGCAAGCCTGTTACGTCAAATCGGCAACGCACTGGTGGCAATTCACACACACGGCATCTGTCACCGCGATCTAAAACCGGACAACCTCATGCTTCGCCTCGCCGGTCCGCCCCGCCAGAGTCTGGTTCTAATCGATTTCTCCATCGCGATTGTAAAGAGTCCCGATAAGACGGTACATGGGCTCTCGCGGGCAGCCGGCACCATTCAATACATGGCGCCGGAACAGGCAATTGGCTGGGCCGACGCCTCCAGCGATATCTATAGCTTGGCCAAAGTCGTGATGGAGATGCTTACGGGCAAGCGGTTGTCGGAGCTCTTGCCGGAAGCCTCGCGCGATTTGCCCGAACGGGTCAAGGA
>Ga0209698_10009254_pt1 | contig 10093 bp, 10 predicted proteins | sample LitLauG_LLR_2012_FD_187203 | JGI IMG/M metagenome (GOLD analysis project Ga0209698, IMG submission 187203) | Freshwater sediment microbial communities from Pennsylvania, USA - Little Laurel Run_MetaG_LLR_2012 (SPAdes) (version 2) | ecosystem: Environmental > Aquatic > Freshwater > Creek >... | reverse complement strand
TCGGCCCCGTACTCGATGATCGACCGCAAGCACGCCGTCTACACCCAGGTCAACAACGTGGTCGGCACCCTCAACCTGATCTACGCCATCGCCGAGCAGAACCGCGACATCCACCTGGTCAAGCTGGGCACGATGGGCGAGTACGGCACGCCCAACATCGACATCGAAGAGGGCTACATCGAGATCACCCACCAGGGGCGCACCGACCTCCTGCCCTACCCGAAGCAGCCCGGCAGCTTCTACCACCTGTCCAAGGTGCACGACAGCCACAACATCATGTTCGCCTGCCGGATCTGGGGCATCCGGGCCACCGACCTCAACCAGGGCATCGTCTACGGCCACGAGACCGAGGAGACGAGCCTCCACCCCGAGCTCGCCACCCGCTTCGACTACGACGGCGTGTTCGGCACGGTCCTCAACCGCTTCTGCGTCCAGGCCGTGACCGGCCACCCGCTCACCGTCTACGGCGCCGGCGGCCAGACACGCGGCATGCTCAACATCCTCGACACCCTGGCCTGCGTCGAGCTGGCCTGCGAGACACCGGCCGACCGCGGGGAGTTCCGGGTGTTCAACCAGTTCACCGAGTCGTTCTCGGTGCAGCAGATGGCCGACATGGTGGCCGCCGAGTACTCGGGTCCCGTGACCATCGAGCACCCTCCGACCCCGCGGGTCGAAAAGGAGGAGCACTACTACCGGGCCGCTCACACCAAGCTCCTGGACCTCGGACTGGTGCCCCACCTCCTGACCTCGTCGGTGATCCGTTCGCTGCTGGCGGTGTGCGAGCAGTACAAGGGCAAGGTCGACCCGGCCGCCATCCTGCCCACCGTGGACTGGCGCAGCACGTCGTCCAGCCTGGTCACCGCCGGGTCGCACGGCGCCGACGCCCCCGGCAGCGGCCGCACCGCCCCGACCGAGGTCGGCTGACCGCTCCCCGATGACGGGTCCCGGCGACGGGGCCCGACCCGGGGGCCGGCACTATCGTGCTCGGGATGCCCCGAGCCAGCCGCCGACGCCGTCGCCAGCCCGGGCGAGGGCTCGGCCAGTCGGTCCTGATCGGGATCGCCGCCACCGTCACCCTGGTGCTGGTGGCCGGGTCGCTGCTGGCGATCCACACCCAGTCCCAGGGCTACCGTGACGCCACGACCCGCGGCTATGCGGCGCTGGCCGACCGCATCGGGCAGGAGTCGACCCGCACCGGCGCCCAGCTGTCGACGCTCATGGCGGGGGCCCCCACGCTGACCAACCAGAAGTTCCCCTACACGGCCCGCGCCGTGCTGCAGCAGGGGCTCGACGCCGCCGTGCTCGACACGTCGGACCAGGCCATCCAGGCGGCCACGATCGCCTCGCCGCCCGCCGTCGGCGACCTCTCGTCCCGCTTCACGGCGGTGCTGCGACTGCGGGCGTCGGCCACGTCCCGGCTACGCGACACCGTGGACCGGCTGCTCGGCCTGCAGCCCCTGCCGATCGCCGGTGCACCCACCACGTCGGTGCCGGGCGCTCCCGCCACCCTGATCTCCGCCGACCAGGCCGCGTCCGAGCTGGCGGCCGAAGGTGTCGCGTTCGAGCAGTCCGACGCCGGGTTCCGGTCGTTGCAGGCGTCGGCCGCGGCCATGCGGGCGCCCTTCCGACTGCACCCGTCGGTCTGGGTGCCGGCCCCGGTGGCCACCGCACCCCTCGGTTCGACCTCCCTGGCCGCTGCCGCGCCGGCGCTGGCGTCGTCGGCCGCGCTGGTGCCCTTCCACCATCTGGTGGTCACCGCGGTCGGGCTCAGCCCCCCGGCCGTGCCGTCCGGGGCGGTCGGCATCGTGTCCACCTCGTGCATCGCCCCGCAGTCGACCACCCCCGGCGCCACGCCGACGATCGTGCCGCCGACGCCGACCCTGGCCGCTCTGGTGTCGGTCACCAATTGCGGGAACGTGCCCGAGGCCGGAGTGACGGTCCTGGTGACGGTGGCCCCGGACGACCCACCGGGCTCGTCGCCGGCACCTCCCGGCGGGTCGGGGGGGCGGACCTCGGCCACCGTCACCATCGCCTCGGGGGCCTCGGCCGCGCCCACGCTGCGCCCCCTGCCGGTGGCGCCCGGACACCGCTACACGCTGACGGTCTCGGTGTCGCTCCCGCCCGGCCAGGCCGATCCCGCGGGATCGACCCAGGCCTTCCTGGTCCAGGTCACCGGCTGACCCTCCGTCCCCGTGTGGTCACGGGCCGGGGGGGAGCATCTAGGATTGGTGCGACGACGTGGGTACGAACCGAGCGAAGGGTTTGACGCGAGTGGCCGAGAGCATCACGATCACCGACAACCGCACGGGCCAGTCGCTCGAGATCCCGCTGGACAACGGCGGGGTGTCGGCGGCCGACTTCTCCAAGCTGCTGCCGGGGGTGTGGTTCTACGATCCGGGCCTGACCGCCACCGCCGCCTGCGAGAGCGCGGTCACCTACCTCGACGGCGACGCCGGGATCCTCCGGTACCGGGGCTACCCGATCGAGCAGCTGGCCGAGGACTCGACCTTCCTCGAGGTGGCCTACCTCCTCCTCAACGGGGAGCTGCCGACCACCGACGAGTACGACGTGTGGGAGCGGGAGATCACCCTCCACACCTTCATCCACGAGAACGTGCGCAAGCGCTTCCTCGAGGGGTTCCACTACGACGCCCACCCCATGGGCATGCTGGTGTCGGCGGTGGCCGCCCTCTCCACCTTCTACCTCGACGCCAAGGACATCTTCGATCCCGAGTCCCGGGACAAGCAGATCATCCGACTGATCGCCAAGATGCCGACCCTGGCCGCCGCCGCCCACCGCTTCAGCGTGGGCATGCCCTTCGTCTACCCGGACAATTCCCTCCCCTTCACCTCGAACTTCCTGTCGATGATGTGGAAGATCGCCGAGCCCCGCTTCGAGGCCGACCCCGTGCTGGCCCGGGCCCTCGACGTCCTGTTCATCCTCCATGCCGACCACGAGCAGAACTGCTCCACCACGGCCATGCGGGTGGTGGGCTCGTCCCACGCCGACCCCTACTCGGCCACCGCGGCGGCCGCAGCCGCCCTCTACGGCCCGCGTCACGGAGGCGCCAACGAGGCGGTCATCCGGATGCTGACCGAGATCGGGTCCATCGACAACGTCGAGTCCTTCATCGCGTCGGTCAAGTCCGGCGAGGGGGGCCGGCTGCAGGGCTTCGGCCACCGGGTCTACAAGAGCTACGACCCGCGGGCCAAGATCATCAAGAAGACCGCCGACGACGTGTTCGCCATCACCGGCAAGAACCCGCTGCTCGACATCGCCCTCAAGCTCGAGGAGATCGCCCTCTCCGACGAGTACTTCACCTCGCGCAAGCTCTACCCGAACGTCGACTTCTACTCGGGCCTGATCTACCAGGCCATGGGCTTCCCCCTGGAGATGTTCCCGGTGCTGTTCGCCATCCCCCGCACCGCGGGCTGGCTGGCCCACTGGCAGGAGATGCTCAACCAGGACTCGAAGATCGCCCGCCCCCGCCAGCTGTACATCGGCGCCGACGAGCGGAACTACCGGCCCATCGGCGAGCGGTAGCCGGCCGGGGGCGTCCTGGCCGGCGCCTCAGGCGGTCGGCTCGGACGGCGTCCTGTCGACCAGGCGCATCAGGCCCTCCTGGACCATCGACACCGCCAGTTCGCCGTCGCGGGCGAACATGAACCCGCGGGCCAGGCCCCGGGCGCCGTGACTGGTGGGACTGTCCATGTCGTAGAGCAGCCACTCGTCGGCCCGCACCGGACGGTGGAACCACATGCAGTGGTCGAGGCTGGCCCCCATGAAGTCGGGGTCGTCCCAGCCCACGTCGTGGGGAGCGAGCATGGTGTCGAACAGGTACATGTCCGAGGCGTAGGTGGCGATGCAGGTGTGGAGCAGCTGGTCGTCGGGAAGGGTCCCGTCAGCCCGCAGCCACAGGCGCTGGACCGGCTCGGTGACCTTGCGGTGCATCCACGGCAGGGGGCCGATGTGGCGCTGGTCGATCGGGTGGGGCCGGTCGTACCAGTCGCCGACCTTGTCCTTGAACGGCTCGAGCCGCTCGCGCAGCGTCGGCAGCGATTCGGGGTCCGGGACGTCGGGCATGGCGATCTGGAAGTCGAGGCCGGGCTCGTCGACGTGGAACGACGCGGACAGGTGGAAGATGGCCCGGCCGTGCTGGATGGCCACCACCCGTCGGGTGGTGAACGAGCGCCCGTCGCGGATGCGGTCCACCTCGTAGAGGACCGGCACGTTCGGGTCGCCCGGACGGAGGAAGTAGGCGTGGAGCGAGTGCGGCCGTCCGACGTCGACGGTGCGACCGGCGGCCATCAGCGCCTGGGCGGCCACCTGGCCGCCGAAGATGCGCTGGCGCTCCTCGTTGGGGTTCGCCCCGCGGAAGATGTTGACTTCGATGGGCTCGAGATCGAGCAGTTCGACGAGGGACTCGAGGGCTTCGCTCACGGTCAACATCCTGTCAGGTCACCCGCCGACCCCCGGTCGCCGGCCGGAGCACGGTCGGCCCCGGGGGCGTCGGCCCCCGGCCGGGAGGGCGGCCCAGCGGCCGCCCCGCTACGGTGTCGGCGTGCCAGAGATCACCTTTCCCGAGCCGTTCCTGTGGGGCACGGCCACCGCCGCCCACCAGATCGAGGGCGGCAACGTCAACAACGACTGGTGGGCCATGGAGCACGACCCGACGTCGGGCTGCGTGGACGTCAGTGGCGACGCGTGCGACTCGTTCAACCGCTACCCCGAGGACATCGCCCTGATCGCCGACCTCGGGCTGGGCGCCTACCGGTTCTCCCTCGAGTGGAGCCGCATCGAGCCGGAGGAGGGCGAGTTCTCGACGGTCGCCCTCGACCACTACCGGCGCATGGCCGCCACCTGCCACGAGCACGGGGTGCTGCCGGTGGTCACCTTCCATCACTTCACCCATCCCCGCTGGCTGGCGGCGGCAGGAACCTGGGAGGCGCTCCACGCACCCGACCGGTTCGCCCGGTTCTGCGAGAAGGCGACCGAGCACCTGGGCGACCTGATCGGCATGGCCTGCACGCTCAACGAGCCCAACGTGGTGGCGACCATGGGCTGGCGCTTCGGGATCTTTCCGCCCCGGGTGCGGGACCGCACCCGGCGGGACACGGTCAACGCCGCCATGGTGTCGGCCCACCGGAAGGCGGTCGACGCCATCCGGTCCGGCCCCGGCGACTTCCCGGTCGGGCTGACGGTGTCGATGACCGACTTCCAGCTGCAGCCCGGGGGTGAGGCGTGGCTCGAGCGTCTGCGCCGGCCCAACGAGGACGTGTTCCTCGAGGCCACCGGCGGCGACGACTTCATCGGGGTCCAGACCTACACCCGCATGCGGGTGGGCCCGGACGGCGCCCTGCCGGCCGAAGACGGCATCGGCACCACCCAGATGGGCTACGAGTTCTACCCCGAAGCCCTGGGTGCCACCATCCGCCGGGCCACCGAGGTCACCGGTGGGCTGCCGGTGTACGTGACCGAGAACGGGATCGGCACCGATGACGACCCGGCCCGGATCGAGTACGTGACCCGCGCCCTGGCCGGGGTCCGCGGCTGTCTCGACGACGGGATCGACGTCCGCGGGTACTTCTACTGGAGCCTGCTGGACAACTTCGAATGGGTCCTCGGCTACGGCCCCACCTTCGGCCTGGTCCAGGTGGACCGGACCACCTTCGAGCGCCGCCCCAAGCCGTCGGCGACCTGGTACTCGGGTGTGGCCAGGGCGAACGGACTGACGGTCTGACCCCGGGGCCCGGACCGCCGGGACGAGACGGGCGCCCTGGCGGACCGCCCCAATGTTACGGATCCATGACGGCTAGAGTCGGGGCGATGACTGACGCCCCCCCGAGCCCGACCGTCACCGACCGGTTGGTGCACCTGTGGGAGAAGCGGGACACGCCCGAGGCGAAGCACCTCTTCAAGTACACGATGGTGTCGGTGGTCTCGACCGTCGTCTCGTTCGGGGTCCTGTTCCTGGTCTTCGGCGTGCTGAAGCTGTGGGGCCAGATCGCCAGCACCGTCTTCGCCAACGCGGTGGCCACCCTGCCCTCCTACTACCTGAACCGGAAGTGGGTGTGGGGCAAGGGCGGCCGCTCCCACCTGACCAAGGAGATCCTCCCGTTCTGGTCGCTGTCGGCCATCGGGATCGCCGTCTCCATCGGCGGCGCCGCCCTGGCCCGTCACATCTCGGTCACCCACCACCTGAGCCACATGGACCAGACGGCGCTGGTGCTGCTGGCCAATCTGCTGTCCTTCGGCATCTTCTGGGTGCTGAAGTTCATGATCTTCAACAAGATGTTCCATGTCCACACCCTCGAGGAGCTCGACGAGCTCGTCGAGGCGGCCTGATCCCCGCGCCGGCCACGTGCTCGTAGCCGCCGCCTCCCCGACGGGTGCGGTGGTCCTGGTCACCGCAGTCTTCCTGGCCAGCGCGGTGGAGATGGTGGAGGCGCTCACCATCGTCCTGGCGGTCGGCGTGACCCGCGGGTGGCGTTCGGCGTTCGAGGGTGTCGCCGTCGCCTTGGCCGCGCTGGCGGCGCTCGTGGTCGTGTTCGGCCCCGCGCTGGTCCACTGGGTGCCGCTGTCGGCACTGCGCCTGGTGGTCGGCGGGCTGCTCCTGGTGTTCGGCCTGCAATGGCTGCGCAAGGCCGTGCTTCGGGCCGCCGGCCTGAAGGCGAAGCACGACGAGGACGCCATCTTCGCCGAACAGGTGGCCGAGCTGTCGGCGGAACCGGTGCCGTCCGGGCGCGACGCCACGGCGTTCGCCGTCGCCTTCAAGGGTGTCTTCCTCGAGGGTCTGGAGGTGGTGGTCATCGTCCTCACCCTGGGCTCCACCTCGCACCGACTGGGGCTGGCGGCCCTGGCTGCCGGTGTGGCGGTGGTGGTGGTGGCTGTGGCCGGACTGGTGGTCCACCGCCAGCTGTCCGGTGTCCCCGAGAACGCCATGAAGATGGGCGTGGGACTCATGCTGGTCAGCTTCGGGACGTTCTGGTCGGCCGAAGGCGTGCACGCCACCTGGCCCGGGTCCGACCTGGCCATCCCGGTGCTGGTGGCCTGCTACGGACTGGTGGCCTGGCTGCTGGTGACCGCCCTCCGGCACCACCTGTCCCCGGACCCGGACGACATGACGGCGGCGGGGGGCCCGGCCCGTGGCTGACCCCGTGCCGGACCGTGGCGACCCGACCGTGGTGCGGTGGGTGCGCGCCTTCGGGTCCTTCTGGTGGGACTTCCTGATCGGCGACACGCCGGAGCTCTTCATCGGCGTGCTCGCCGTGCTCGGGGTGGTGGCGCTGCTCTGCCTCCGCCCCGGGCTGCGCACCGCCGCCGCAGTGGTGACCCCGGTACTCGTCGCCGGCGTCCTGACCGCCTCGGTCTGGAGGGCCGCCCGCCGCCGCCCCTAGGTCCGCACGGGCCCGACGCGGCGGCGCCGGGGCCCGGACGGGTGGCTCAGATGGCCTGGCCGACCGGACGGACGGTGAGCTGATTGACGTCGACGCCGGCCGGCTGCTCGAGGACGTAGCCGATGGCCTCGGCCACGGCCGCCGCTTCGAGCGCGACCGCCGGTGGACCGCCTGCGCCCCAGAAGGGGGTGTCGGCGATGCCCGGCTCGACGACGCTCACCCGGATGCCTGCCCCGGTCACCTGGGCACGGAGGTTGGCGGCCAGGGCCGCCACGGCGTGCTTGGTGGCACCGTAGAGGCTGCCGGGACGGATGATCCGCCCGGCCACGCTGCCGATCAGCACGACCTGGCCGCCGGGGGCGGTGAGGTGGGGGAGGGCGGCCCTGACCAGCAGCGCCGGGCCGAGGACGTTGGTGAGGACCATGGCCCGCCACTGGTCGGGGTCGCCGTCGGCCAGGTCGCCCGGGGCGGTGAACCCGGCGTTGGCCACGACCACGTCGAGCGCTCCGTGCCGGTCGAGGTGCGCGGCCACCGCCTGCTCGTTGTCGGCCCACTCCGACGCGTCGGCCACGACGCCGACCACGGCGGCGCCCGTCCCGGTCAGCTCGGCGACGGCCGCGTCCAGGGTGGACGCCGTCCGGCCGGTGAGGGTGAGTCCGTAGCCGAGGCCGGCCAGGTGGTGGGCGGTGGCCAGGCCGAGGCCGGTCGACGCCCCGGTGATCAGTGCGCTGCGGGTGGTGTCCATGGCCCGAGTATGCCGCAGCACCCGGCCCGGCCGACCGGGGGTCAGTCCCGGAAGTTCTCGAACTGCAGCGGGATGCCGAAGTCCTCGGCCTTGAGCGCGGCGATGACCGCCTGGAGGTCATCGCGCTTCTTGCCGGCGACCCGCAGCTGGTCGCCCTGGGTCTGGGAGGACACGCCCTTCAGGTTCAGGTCCTTGATGAACCGGTTGATCTTCCTGGCGTGGTCGGAGGAGATGCCGGCCTGGATCCCGAGGCGCTGACGGGCGGTCCCCTTGGACGCCTCCTCGACCTTGCCCACGTCGAACGACTTGAGGGAGACCTCCCGCTTGACCATCTTCTCCTGGAGGACCTGGTAGAGCGCACGCAGGCGGTCCTCGGTGGACGACGCCAGGAGCAGCTCCTTGTCGTTCAGCTCGATGGTCGAGTCGGTGCCCTTGAAGTCGAACCGGGTGGTGGCTTCGCGGTTGGCCTGGTCGACCGCATTGCGGACTTCCTGCATGTCAACTTCGGAGACGACGTCGAAGGTGGGCATGGCGAAACAGTAGCGCCGCCCGAAGCGGTAACCTTGTCCGCCTGCGGGTCGGTGCCCGAGCGGCCAAAGGGAGCAGACTGTAAATCTGCCGGTTCTGCCTTCGAAGGTTCGAATCCTTCTCGGCCCACGCAGGGGACGCCCTGGTCGGAGTGCGGTGACGCTCTCCGGCCAGGGCGTCACCGCGCCGCCGGTCCACGCCGACCGCCCCCCGGCGGGGCCGGTACGCTCGGCGTCCGTGAGCGCGGCACACCCCGGGGGACCCCACGTCGACCCCTCGCCGACCTTCCTGGCCGCGGGCGCCCGCAGCGGGTCGACCCTGCTGCGGTGGATGCTCGACGCCCATCCCGACATCACCTGTCCGGGCGAGACGGACCTGGCTGCGCTGGTCGACGCGTACCGGCACACCGCGGCGGCGTTGGCCGGTGCCCCGGACGACGGCGCACGCCACCTGGTGGACGATCTCATGGGCCGCCACCTGGCAGCCACCGGCAAGCGCCGGTGGTGCGACAAGTCGCTGTCCAATGCGCTGCACCTCGACCAGCTGGCCGATCTGTGGCCCGCCGGGCGGTTCGTCCTGCTCCACCGCCACGCCCTGGACGTGGTGGCCTCCGGCCTGGAGGCGTCGGTCTGGGGGCTCGACCAGTACGGCTTCGCCAGCTACGCCCAGATGAGCCCGACCAACCCGGTCGTCGCCCTGGTGGGCTACTGGATCGAGCGCACGAGCGCACTGCTCCGGTTCGAGGAGCGCAACCCCGCCCGCTGCCTGCGCATCCGCTACGAGGACCTGGTGGCCGGACCCGACGCCGTCCTCGGATCGCTCTGGTCCTTCCTCGAGGTCCCACCTCCGGCCGACGCCGCAGCCGCCGCGTTCGCCGGTGGCCACGATGCGTCGGCCGCCGCCGACTACAAGATCTGGTTTACCGACGCGGTCCACGGCACGTCGGTCGGCACCGGTGCCCGCGTCCCGGCCGACCGGATCATGCCGTCGGTGCGGGCCGGCATGAACGAGCTGCTCGACCGGCTGGGCTACCCGACGGTCGGCGCCACCTGGGGGAGCGGGGACGCGACGTCCGGCGTCGGCCGGGCGGGCTCGGTCGAACTGCGGGTGCTCGACGGACACCGGGTGGTCTGGAGCCGGGGCGTCGACCTCGATGGCACCACCGTCGGTCCGGACGGACCCACCGGACCGGCCCGTGTCGTGGTGGTGGAGCGACGCGCCCTGGCCGGCGTGGCGTCGGGCGCAGACAACCCGGGTGCTGCGCTGCGGGCGCGCACCGTCCGTGTCTACGGATCCTCGCTCGGCGACTTCACGGCCGAGCAGGCGCTCGTCGTCCGGCTGGCGCCGCACCTGGGTGACGCCGTCCGGGAACTGCCCGACGACGGGCCGCCCGGACCGCGCCGCCCGGACGCCCGGTCCTAGG
>Ga0209698_10009253_pt1 | contig 10093 bp, 9 predicted proteins | sample LitLauG_LLR_2012_FD_187203 | JGI IMG/M metagenome (GOLD analysis project Ga0209698, IMG submission 187203) | Freshwater sediment microbial communities from Pennsylvania, USA - Little Laurel Run_MetaG_LLR_2012 (SPAdes) (version 2) | ecosystem: Environmental > Aquatic > Freshwater > Creek >... | reverse complement strand
CGTCATCGGTGAGATGTGCGACGCCATTCGCCGCCTAACTGACCAATATCGTGGCAGTGGCCGATTTGTGGGCGCCGGTATCGGGGTGCCGGGCATCATCGACATGGAAACCGGGATGATGCGCAAATCGGCAAACCTGCCGGGGTGGTCCGATTATCCGGTGCGAGATGTGATTGAGCAGAAACTCGGAGCGCGTGTGTTCTTGGAGAACGATGCCAACGCGGCTGGACTCGGTGAGAAATGGATGGGTGCCGGTCGAGACGTCGACAACATGGCGATGGTGACTCTGGGCACTGGAATCGGCGGAGCCATCATTTTGAATGGGAAACTCTTCTACGGGATGAACGGCATGGCCGGCGAGTTCGGGCATATCACCGTGGAGCCGGACGGCTATCCGTGTGGTTGCGGCAATCATGGGTGTGCAGAGCGTTACGCCTCTGCCACCGGTGTGGTACGAATGGCGCGGGAAGCGATTGAATCGGGCAAGGCCCCTGCTCTTGCGAAAGCTGCCAGTGCCGATGCCGAGTTTAGCGCCAAGTCGATCTACAATCTCGCGATTCAGGGGAATGCCGACGCGCAAGCGATTTATGTGCGCTTTGGCCGCGTGCTGGGCATGATGATGGCGGATATCGTCAACGTTCTGAATCTCGATATGTTTGTCATCGGCGGCGGCGTGGTCAGCGCCTGGGATGCGTTTGCCCCAACCATGTTTGCAGAAATGCGCGAGCGGTCGCTGGTGTATGCGGCAACGGATCCGGAGCAAAAGGCTACGGCTGAGGTAAAGCCATGGACGCGCAAGAAGACGATCATCACCCAGGCGTTGTTGGGCAGTGATGCGGGGTTGTACGGGGCGGCGAGAATTCCGACGATGTAAGACCTTAACCACAAAGGACAAGTATCACGAAGGGCAAGTATTACCAGATTTCCTTCGTGAGCCTTCGTGTCCTTTGTGGTTCATGAATTTAGGACACCATTAGTTCAGGATCGGCTTGTCATCTTTCCACCGCACTTGCTCGAGCGTTGTGGGAGCGATCGGTTCCTGGTACGGAATCTCGAGAACCAATTTCCCCTTCTGCGTTCTCACCTCTCCACCATTCGCCAGGAGGATTTTCAATCCAACCTGCGCGGTGTCTTCCGAGAGTACGTCGATCTCGAAGGAGTCGGGCAGGCCAGCCAGCGTTTTGTTCCAGTACGTGTTGTGCAGCGGTTCGCGATATTCCGCCGGGATCGCGTGTGCGCCAATCAAGGTGCCGAGAATGCCGGCGGCGTTGGCCGGATTGCAGTCGGCGTCCTGCCCGGCGCGGGTAGCGTAGTTCATGGTTTTGTACCAGTCTCCGTTGCCATAGAGCAGGCCCATGACCACGTATCCGCCATTTAACTTGGCATCGATGTTGAATGGTTGCTTGTAGCCGTCCGGACAGTGATCGGTTTCGCCCCATTTTTCCTGCACGAGGTGCCAGGTCTTCAGCCAGTCGTTTGGATTCTCATCATGCCAGCGGATGACGTCGCGAATTAGTTGCGCATACAGGCTTTCTGCAGGAATTGCCTTCAGACCCTTTTCGACGACTTCGCGAATATTGTTCGCGAAGAAAGCCTGCGTGTACATTGCGGCAATGAACATGCCGCCGTAAACTCCATCCCCGTAGTTCATGATGTGGCCCATGCGCTGGCCGTAGCGGTTGGAAACCTGCGGCATCCCGGGCGAAATCATGCCGAAGATGTCGGACTCGATTTGAAAGTCAATATCGTCGGCGTGCAGGTTGTAGCGCGGGTTGCCCGAGTCGGGCGGCAGAATTCCTTTGCGAATGTTCCGCAGGCCCGCGTCATTGGCATGCCAGACTTTGCGGATCTTGGCGTCCCATTCGTGGGCCACAGTCACGGGATCAACATCAATGCCGTACTTGCGCAGGCAGTAAAGAAAAAGCAGGTTGATGTAGATGTCGTCGTTGTCGGGCGCGCCGAAGCTGGGGTGCTCTTTTTCCGAGGCTTCGATGAAATCGTGAAGGATGACAATTTTCTGGTCGTCGGATTCGCGCGTGACCGGGGACCAGTCTTCCTGACCCGGTTTGTTTTCGGCGCGGGCGCGATAATCTTTCATGCGCGTAGACGAGAGCGGCCAGTCTTTAATGTCGAACCCGATGGGCGTGTTCTGGTACTGGAACTCCCATGGCTGTCCGAATGTGACGCCGATCATCTTGCCCATCCACGCGCCTTGCACTTTGTCGAGATAGGTGTTCCAGTCGAGCGGTCTGAGCGGAACCGAGGGGGGCGCCGGGCTTTGCGCAACCATCGCGCTGACAGTTGATAGCAAGATGCAGGCGATCACCAGATTTTTCATCGCAAACCTCCGGCAGACGCGGCAGCGATTTTGCGAACAGCGTTGAGCAGGGCCTGATTCTGTTCCGGAGTGCCGATGGTAACGCGAATGCAGGTTGGCGCTCCCCAGGCGCCGAGCGGGCGCACGCTTACCCCTTCATTGCGAAGGGCGTGGGCGAATGCGGCGGCGGCCTGCCCGATATCGCAGCAAAAGAAATTTGCCCATGTCGGGATTACCCGGAAGTCAAGTTCCGACAATCCCACGCCGATCACTTGAGCCTGAGTTGCGTTGTTCGCAACGGTGCGTCCGATGTGAGCCTGATCGTCGAGTGCAGCCAGGGCAGCGGATTGAGAGATCGAAGACACGGAGAAAGTGCTTTGCATCCGCGCGCAATAAGCAAGCACTTCGGCGGGACCGATGCCGTAGCCGATACGAAGTCCGGCGAGGCCGTGGACTTTTGAGAACGTTCGCAGAATCACCACGCTTGCGCCTCGGCTCAGTTGCTGCAGGGAATTAGGGTATTCGACTTTGCGCAGCGCGGCAAAGTGCAGGCCGAACTCGTAGTAGGCCTCGTCCAGCACAACGATTACGTGGCCGGGCACAACCGCCAGGAATGCCTCAATGTCGGCGCTCGGAATCAGCGTTGCTGTTGGGTTATTCGGATTGGCAAGGAAGATGATGCGGGTGTGTTCGTTGATGGCATTGTAGATCGCGTCAAGATCGAAAGCGTCGTTCCGCATTGGCGTTTCGATCAGCTGCGCTCCCGCCGCATGGACCGCCATCGAATAGACAATGAATGAGCGCTCGCTGGTGACGGCATTCAGTCCGGGGCCAAGGAACGTTTGACAGAGCAGGGTGAGTATGCCCGTCGACCCCACGCTGACCAGGATCTGTTCTGCCGCGACGCCATGATGCGCTGCCAACTTCAGGCGCAGTTCCGTGCAAGTGTCGTCGGGATAGTTGTGAATTGAGGGAACCGCGAAGCGGATCGCTTCGACGGCTCGCGGCGATGGACCAAACGGATTTTCGTTCGAGTCGAGCCGGACGTGCCGTGGTTGAGCAACCGCCGGACGCAATCTGGACGGGTCGCCGGGCGTGTACTGGCCCAGGTCGCGAACCCGCTGCGAGACCAAATCGTAAAATCGGCTCATGCTCGCCGCATCATGACATGGATTGTCGGCCGGAGGCTACGCCACTTTTGGTTGCAGACTTCACGCGCTCGATTTCTTTGAGTGTGAGCGAGCGGAAGTGGCCCGGTGGAACATCGAGCGTGAGCGGGCCGTACCGCACGCGTTTAATTTTCTCGACGTGATGTCCGACAGCCTCAAACATCCGGCGAATCTGGCGGTTGCGGCCTTCGATGAGGGTGATCTCGTACCACGGGTTCGCGGCTTCCTTCACCACGCGAACGGATGCGGGTCCGGTTCGTACGCGTTTGCCGTCATCCGTTGCGATGGAGACTCCGGTGCGCAGTTTGGCCAGCGCTTCTTCTTTGGGAGTGCCCGCAACTTTCACCACGTATGTTTTAGGGACATGGGAGGCGGCTTTCATTAATCGATGCGCTAGATCGCCGTCGTTGGTAAGGAGCAGCAATCCCTCGCTGGCATAGTCGAGTCGGCCTACGGGATAGACGCGTCCCTTGATTCCTCGGATCAGGTCCATCACGGTGGGACGTTTCTGGGGATCACTCATCGTGGTGACGTACCCCTTGGGCTTGTTCAGGAGCAGATAGACATGCCGTTGCGCACCCTGGAGGAGCTTGCCATTGACACGGATGTGATCAGCCTCGGGATCGGCCTTGGAACCAAGCTCGGTCACGACTTTACCGTTGACCTGAACGTGTCCGGAGGTAATAAGTTCCTCGGCTTTGCGGCGCGAAGCCACTCCGGCGGCCGAGATTATTTTTTGGAGACGTTCGAGAGGCATGGCAAATGCAGCTAGGATACGGTTCGGAAAAGCCTCGCTTCTCGCGCAAAAAGCGCGCGAGAGATGGGGCACCCAGGTTTCAATTTCAAACTATCCTGCCTGTTCTTCCGGCACGCTTTCGACCGCCGGTTCTGCCGGTGGCTCGGTCGTGCTTTCCGCAGTTGCTGTTTCAGTTTCTGACGATGCGGCTTCGGCTGGAATCAATTCCTCCTGGAATGATTGCGCCACGAGCTTTTCGAATTCTTCCATGCTGGGGAGTTCGTTGACGTCCTTGAGGCCGAAGCGCATCAGGAATTCTTTTGTCGTCCTGTAGAGAATCGGGCGTCCGATGACCTGCTTGCGGCCGGCGGTGGTGATGAGCTTGCGATCGAGCAAAGTACCGATCACGCCTCCGGAATCGACGCCGCGAATGTCGTTGATCTCAGGCACCGTTACAGGTTGTTTGTAGGCGATGACCGCGAGCGTCTCAAGCGCAGGCAGCGAGAGACGGATTGGCGGCTTCAGGCTCTTGGCGAACGCCCGTACAACTTCATGCTGCTCGGGCTTGGTCGACATGCGGTATCCGCCAGCGACCTGCCGGATTTCGATGCCGTGGTCCGAGCCCCCGTACTCTCCGATGAGTTCTTCCACAGAGGAACGGACCCGCGACTTGATGTCGGCTTCCTCTGAGACCCCTGCGGCAATGACCGTGTCTTTTACCAACTGGGTCATTTGCTCCAGCGTGATCGGAGTTTCTGTCGCGTAAATAATCGCTTCGAGTTGAGCTTTAAGTGACATCAGTTCAAGCACCCAGTGCTCAGTACCCGGTACTCAGAAACCAAGGGCCTTTAACTGGCTACTGGGTACTGAGCACTGGGTACGGATTCTTCATCTCCAGTCGTCCCTTACGGCCGACTGTTCCTTCATGATCTCGTCAAAATGCGTGTGCTTGCGAACGGCAATTTCGCCGAACAGACGGTCTTGCCGCAATTGAATTGCTTGCAGGCGGACCAGTTCTAACAATGCCAGGAACATGCAAACCAGTGCTTGCCGCGATGGAATCCGCATCAGCAGTTGTTTCAGGCGGATCGGGCGGTCTTCGAGCGAGAGTCGCCGGCGCAGGTAGTCGATCATCTGGCCCACCGTGACCGTCTCTTCGTCGACATCCAGGACAGGCCGGGTGCGCACACGGTCCAGGACTTGCTGGAACGTTTTCACCAGATCGATCACGTCGGCGGCGAGTTCGGGTTCAGCGCCCTCGTCGTCGACGAATTCTTTAAGCGACGGGTTCGAAAGCACTGCGTCTTCAATCTGCTGTTTTTGCAAAAGCATCTGCGCGGCCGACTTGAATTTCTCGTGCTCGAGCAGACGGTTGACGAGCTCGTTTCTGGGGTCTTCCAGTTCCTCCGCGGGGGCGGTCGGATCGCGAGGCAGCAGCATCTTGGACTTGATGTGAATCAACACCGCAGCCATGTAGATGAAGTCGGCTGCGACGTTTACATCAAGTTCACGGATCTTTTCTACGTACGAAAGGTATTGCGCGGTGATCTTGGCGATCGGGATGTCGTAGATGTCGATATCCTGCTTGCGAATGAGGTCGAGCAGCAGGTCGAGCGGGCCTTCATAGACATTGCCGACGGCGACCGAAAAGGGGAAGTCGCTTTCTTCTTTCTTCGCGGACTCCTTGGACTTTGCGGCGGACGAGGCCGCTAAGACCGCAGGCGGAGTTGCACTGGGGTCGGCGGTCGAACCAATTTTGGTCTGTTCAGTCATTCGCAATTTAAGATCATCGTGGGCGCACGGCAGAATACAAAGATCCTTCGCTTCGCTCAGGATGACAATCTGGTTATGACGAGTACAGCTACTTGCTCACCTTCGGCGGTTCATACGTCAGAGTCATACCCATAGAGGCGCGTACATCATCCATAGTTGCGCCAGCAGCCTGGCGGGCACGCTGACTGCCTGCCTCCAGAATATCCCAAGCGAGGCGCGGATTTTCCTCATATTTCTTTCGCCGCTCCTGTATGGGATTGAGCAACTGGACCAGCGCGTCGGCCGCCCAGCTCTTGCACTCGATGCAACCGATCCCGGCGGAGCGGCAACCTTCGTTGACCTTTGCCATGGTCTCTTTGCTGCTGAATATCTTGTGCAGGTCGCCGACCGGGCATACATCCGGGTTGCCGGGATCCGAGCGCCGAACGCGCGCCGGATCTGTGACCATCGTCTTGAGCTTTTGCCGAACCACCGGCTCGGGATCCGCGAGCATGATTGTGTTGCCGTAAGATTTCGACATCTTGCGGCCGTCGGTCCCGGGGAGCTTTGCTGCTGGGGTGAGCAGAGCCTGCGGCTCCGGGAAAACTCCCTTCGGTGCGCCGTAGAACCCGTTGAAACGGCGCGCGACCTCGCGCGTCAGTTCGATGTGCGCCACCTGGTCTTCGCCTACCGGAACGCAATCGGCTTTGTAGATCAGAATATCGGCGGCTTGCAGCAACGGATATCCCAAAAACCCGTAGGTTCCCAGATCCTTGTCCTTGATGTTTTCGCGCTGCTCTTTATAGGTCGGAACGCGCTCCAGCCATCCCAACGGCGTGATCATGGAAAGAAGCAGGTGCAACTCGGCGTGAGCCGGGACGTGTGACTGAAGAAATAGCACAGACCGATCGGGATCAAGTCCTGCAGCCAGCCAGTCGAAAGCGACCTCGAGGGAGTTCGATTTGACCATCGAGGTGTCGGCGTAATCCGTGGTTAGCGCGTGCCAGTCGACGACGCAGAAAAAGCATTCGTACTGGTCCTGCATGCCGACCCAATTCTGCAAGGCCCCCACGTAGTTGCCGAGGTGCAGTTTTCCGGTTGGACGCATGCCACTAAGCACGCGTTTACGGGTTTTGGAAGTTGTCATCGCGAGACTTGTGTTGTGTAACGATTGGAGGCTGAATCGATACTAACATGCAAAAAGGCGGTTCCGCGCGGGAGTGGGGACGAAACGTGTCAGGAACTCGGAGGTTCTAGGCGGAGTCTGCTGGGACCGAGACTCCGCCTTCACCAGATGTCGCAGCGAAACCGGTTCTATGCGAACAGGCCGATCCTTTCGTGCAGTCCGACGGAACCGGACCCGGGATTGAATTCCAGGCCCACGGCACCGCTGAGGCCAACGGAATCCCCTCCGGGTTTTGATGAACTCATGCCAACAGGTCCGGACAAACCCGGCCTCGCCCCCGATTGATTGACACTCAGCAGGTCGGGGAAATGAATGGAGCCCACATCTGCTAACAAACCGATCATAACGACTTCCTCCTAGGCGGATTCATCGGCGGGAGAGCAGAGAGGCTTAGAGCCTTTGTCGTTCTTTGAGGAATGATGCGTGGACGTAAGGATACGTCCATCTGGAGATGGAAATTTCTTGCCCAGTCTTTTTGTGCGTTAGTGTTTTTCCAGTGTTCGCTGCAACTCTTCTGGCGCAATCGATTTCACTTTGATCGGTTTCGCGGGAATGCCGCCGACAATGTGATAGGGCTGAACTTCTTTCGACGCAACGCCGACCGAACCAACAATTCCGTGCTCGCCAACCTTCACGCCGCTGAGAACGGTCGCATGGTAAGTGACTCGCGCGCGTGGTCCAATTTCCGTTTTGTGATTGTCAACGATCATCCCGTCGTTCAAGTCGTGAGAGTGCGAGTAGACGTTCGCGTAGTCGGAAATCGAACAGCCTTCATGAATGATGATTTCCCCGCGGTCGTCGAGCAGGACGTATTTATGAATCGTGCAATTGTCTTCGACAGTAAGGTTGTAGCCGAATGAGAACTCAACATTGTGAAAGATTTTTACGTTCTTGCCGCAGTGCTTGAAGATGTGACGTGCGAGCATCGCCCGCATGCGATATCCGAGCCAGTGATTCAGGCCGACCGGGGAACGGTCGTACATCATCCAGAACCAGATCAGGGGCTTGCGCTCGGCATATTTCACGGCGTCCACATCGCCATAGTATTCGGGCTCGAGCGTGGTGTTGCGCGGGTCGAAGGAATGCACCAGCACACCCTGCGCGCTGGAACCTTGCGCAGCGGCGTAGGGCCTGCCTAGATACAGTTGGTGCAGCGCCTCGCAGACCACATTGCTGCGATGCTCGGGATCGCGATTTATGAACTCGCTGTCGAGATGATCGATCCACTCGATGAAAGCTTTTTCCGCTGCAGGGCTGGGATTTAAAACGCGGTATTCAAAGCGGGGCATGTTCGTCTTCTCCGGGCACAAACCGGGTTTCCACCATAGCACAACGCCGATGCTTTATAATTCGCGCCGCTCCTGGTTCCGGTATCTTGCCTTCTCCGACCCACAGCCCGGTGACGACTCTCGCCCGCAAGCTCCGCACCACCGACTACTTCACCCTCGGATGGGGCACGATGGTAGGCGTCGGATGGCTGGTCGTGATGGACGATTGGCTGCTGCGTGGCGGTGCGCTTGGCACGCTGCTGGGATTCGTGATTGGCGGAGCTGTGCTGTTACCTATTGGATGGGTGTACGGCAAACTCGTCGTCGCGATGCCCGATGCAGCGGGCGAGATCGCGTACACCTCGGCCGTTTTTCCAAACTGGGTAAGCTTTTCCACCGGTTGGATGATGTCGCTGGCGTATTTCATCGTGTGTCCATGGGAAGCGGTGGCGGTAGGACGGATCGCAGGCTACATCGTGCCGGGGATCGATTCGATCGAGTTGTACCGGATTGCGGGGCGTCCGGTCTACCTTCCTCATCTTGTGATTGGGCTGGGATTGACGGCGCTGCTCACCGTGCTGAACTATCGCGGAATCCGGCTCAGCGCGACCTTTCAGAATTGGACCAGCTTTGGAACCATCGCGCTGTTCGTCGTCTTTGTGCTCGCTGGCGTAAGCCGCGGCTCACCTTCCAATTTTCCACCTCTGTTTACCAAGGCTCCCCTGGTCTCCGTTATCTATGTCATTCAGATCGTGCCGTACTTCATGACAGGATTCGAGTCCGTCGGAAAAGCGGCAGAGGAAGCCAGCGCCGAATTCCGCGCAGAGAGTTTCTTGAAGGCAATCTGGATGGCGATCTTCGTAGGCATATTGTTCTACGGCACCATTGTGGCCGCGGTGGCATTTGTCGCGCCGTGGCGGCAGCTGACGAGCGAGAAATTCATGACGGCAGTCGCGTTTCAACATGCCGTCGGTTCACGGTGGATCGTAAATATCATCCTCGCGGCGGCGTTGCTCTCGCTCTTCAAATGCTTCAACGGAAATTTCGTAGCGGCCAGCCGGCTCTTCTTCGCACTCGGCCGGCGAGGCATGGTGGATGAGAGCCTGGGCGCAGTTCATCCCACGCACCGGACGCCATCGAAAGCGGTGCTGTGCGTCGGGATCGCAACCGGGGTCTGCATGCTGCTGGGGGACGCGATCCTGGTTCCCATCACCGAGGTGGGTTCGGTGGCATGCGCCATCGGGTGGACTGCGGCTTGTGCGGCGTATCTGGCACTTGGGCGCGGCGGCAGGCATTCCGCGACAGAATATCTCATCGGCGGTTTTGCGCTCACCGTCGGTATTGCGATGGCTCTGATGAAGGTTGTTCCGCTGGTGCCGGGACACTTCACGTTGTATGAGTGGGTGGCATTGGCAGTATGGATTGGGCTGGGAGTCGCGGCTCACGTAACCGCGCCGAGCCGGGCTTGATTGATTTCATTTGGAGAACAAGGCCGTGATGAATTTGCGAAAATGGATTGGTTCCGTTCTCAGCGCTTTTCTACTGGCGATATGGGTTGTGGCCCAGGCGCCGGCTGCGTTCGACATCGTCATCACCAACGGCCACATCATCGACGGCACGGGTTCGCCTTGGTATTCAGGAGACATCGGCATTCGCGAAGGAAAG
>Ga0209698_10009251_pt1 | contig 10093 bp, 5 predicted proteins | sample LitLauG_LLR_2012_FD_187203 | JGI IMG/M metagenome (GOLD analysis project Ga0209698, IMG submission 187203) | Freshwater sediment microbial communities from Pennsylvania, USA - Little Laurel Run_MetaG_LLR_2012 (SPAdes) (version 2) | ecosystem: Environmental > Aquatic > Freshwater > Creek >... | reverse complement strand
GCATCCCCAGAAATGCGTTTTGATTGGCGCATATCCGAGCGAGGCGCGGAACGGACAGGGCACAGGCCGTTGACGCTGATGAATTCGGCACGAAATGCAGGCCGTCGGGCCGGAGGCCCTGCGACATGCAAGTTGTACGCCCAGGAATGGTCGGCGTACGAAAGGGGAGGAATGAAACCATCCGGCGCGCCGGACACGCGGCGGACGGCATAGCGACCGTGACGGGCGGGCAGTCCACAAGACCGCAGGGTCTCGATGACGGACTTCCGATGCCGGATGGCGACGAGTGATCGTGTGTGACAGTCAGTGTTCAAATCAGTGATCGATCGCGAGACCGAACTACCAAAATTCACGGCGCATTTTTACTCTCAATCGCGAGTATCTGCAAGAAATATTTGCAATTTTGCGCATGATCTGCTCGATTGAAGTCCCAATTTAACGCCACGATGCCGATCCAATTCGAAGTACTGCACGAAATTTCGCGCGCGGTTTTCGCCGCCGCGCGCGCACCGCAATCAGTCCCAGCTCAGCGCCCCGCCACTCTGGTATTCGATCACCCGGGTCTCGAAGAAATTGCGTTCCTTTTTCAGGTCGATCATCTCGCTCATCCAGGGAAACGGGTTTTCCTGGTCGGCGTACAGCGGTTCGAGGCCAATCTGCTGGGCGCGACGATTGGCGATGTAGCGCAGGTAGCCCATGAACATGGCGGCGTTCAGTCCAAGCACGCCGCGCGGCATGGTGTCCTCGGCGTAGCGGTACTCAAGGTCGACCGCCTGGGCGAAGAGCCCGCGGATTTCGGTGCGGAAATCGGCAGTCCAGAGCCCGGGGCTCTCGAGCTTGATCTGGTTGATCAGGTCGATGCCGAAGTTGCAGTGCATGGATTCGTCGCGCAGGATGTACTGGTACTGCTCGGCAGCTCCGGTCATCTTGTTCTGCCGCCCCAAGGCCAGGATCTGCGCGAATCCGACGTAGAAAAACAGCCCTTCCATCAGGCAGGCGAAGACGATCAAGGAGCGCAGCAGGGCCCGGTCGGTCTCGGGCGTGCCCGTGTGGAAGCCCGGATCGGTAAGCACATTGATGAACGGCAGGAGAAACTCGTCCTTGGCCCGGATCGACGGGATTTCGCGGTAGGCGTTGAAGATCTCGCCCTCTTCCAGGCCCAGCGACTCGACGATGTACTGGTACGCATGGGTGTGGATCGCCTCTTCGAAGGCCTGGCGCAGCAGGAACTGGCGGCATTCGGGGGCCGTGATCTGGCGGTAGGTGCCCAGTACGATGTTATTGGCGGCCAGGGAGTCGGCGGTAACGAAGAAGCCCAGGTTGCGCTTGACGATGCGCCGCTCGTCCTCGCTGAGGCCGTTGGGGTCCTTCCATAAGGCCACGTCGCGCGCCATGTTCACTTCCTGGGGCATCCAGTGGTTGGCGCAGGCGGCCAGGTACTTGTCCCATGCCCACTTGTACTTGAAGGGTACGAGCTGGTTGACGTCGGCCCGGCCGTTGATGATGCGCTTGTCCTCCACCCGGACTCTTTCCGCCATGGCTGCCGCCGCGGCGGCAGCCATGGCGGGCGGGTTATCGGCCTGCGCCGGGCGCGACGGTTGTGCGACGGGTGCTTCATCCCATGACAGCATGCATTTCCTCTCGACTGCTCGTTGCTCTTGCCGGGGGGCGCAAACGCGCCACCCCGATATGGACGTTTCTGCCACCGCCCGGCCGATCCGCCGGGGGCCAGACCGCGCTACTGGCAGACCTCGCATTCGTTGAATCCCGCTTCGCCGGGCCGCAGGGTGCAGACCGGGCCGGCGGCAGCAACGCCGTCGTCGACCGGCACGGCGTTATGCGTGCCGCCCCGCCCGGTGGACTTCTCGGCGTGGGTGGCGCCTATGGTGCGCAGGTAATACGTGGTCTTGAGGCCGCGCAGCCAGGCCAGGCGATAGGTCTCGTCGAGCTTGCGGCCCGATACTCCCGCCATATAGATATTCAAGGATTGCGCCTGGTCGATCCATTTCTGGCGGCGGGCGGCGCACTCGATCAGCCAGCTCGCATCGATCTCGAAGGCGGTCGCGTACCGCTGGCGCATCTCGGCGGGTATCCGGTCTATCCGGGCCATGCTGCCATCGAAGTACTTGAGGTCGGCAACCATGACCTCGTCCCAGAGCCCCAATGACTTGAGCTCGCGCACCATGTGGACGTTGGTTACGGTGAATTCGCCCGACAGGTTGGACTTGACGAACAGGTTCTGGAAGGTCGGTTCAATGCAGGCCGAGACGCCGACGATGTTCGAGATGGTCGCGGTCGGCGCGATGGCCACGCAGTTGGAGTTGCGCATGCCCAGGCGGGCGATGCGTTCACGCAGGGCATCCCAGTCCATGGTGGAACTGCGGTCGGCTTCCAGGTGGCCGCCGCGCTCCGCCGCAAGGAGGTCGAGCGTGTCCTGGGGCAGGATGCCGCGATCCCACAGCGAGCCGCGGAAGGACGAATACGCACCGCGCTCGGCCGCCAGCGTGGTGGAGGCCCAGTACGCGAAATAGCAGACCGCTTCCTGGCTGCGGTCGGCAAATTCGACCGCCGCCTGGGAGGCATAGGGAATGCGCATCATGTGCAGGCAATCCTGGAATCCCATGATGCCCAGGCCCACCGGGCGGTGCCTCAGGTTGGAGTTGCGCGCCTTGGCCACGGCGTAGTAGTTGATGTCGACCACGTTGTCGAGCATCCGCATGGCGACGTCGATGGTGCGCTGCAGCTTGGCGTGGTCCAGGCTCCAGCCACCGGCGCCGTCAGGGCACAGGTGCGCAACGAGGTTAACCGAGCCCAGATTGCAGACCGCGATCTCCTCCTCGGATGTGTTGAGGGTGATCTCCGTGCACAGGTTCGAGCTGTGGACGACGCCAACGTGCTGCTGCGGCGACCGGATATTGGCGGCATCCTTGAAGGCGATCCAGGGATGGCCGGTCTCGAAAAGCATGGACAGCATCTTGCGCCACAGCTGGGGAGCGGGAATCGTCTTGAACAGGCGCAGTTCGCCGCGCGCCGCCTTTTCCTCATAGGCGACATAGGCCTTTTCGAAGGCCCGGCCGGTCAGGTCGTGCAGGTCCGGGACATCACTGGGCGAAAACAGGGTCCAGTCGGCGCCGGCAAGTACGCGCTTCATGAACAGGTCGGGGATCCAGTTGGCCGTGTTCATGTCGTGGGTGCGGCGGCGGTCATCGCCGGTGTTCTTGCGCAGATCGAGGAACTCCTCGATGTCCAGGTGCCAGGTTTCCAGGTAGCAGCAGACGGCGCCCTTGCGCTTGCCGCCCTGATTGACCGCAACCGCGGTGTCGTTCACCACCTTCAGGAACGGGACGACGCCCTGGGACTTGCCGTTGGTGCCCTTGATGTGAGCGCCCATGGCGCGTACCGGCGTCCAGTCGTTGCCCAGGCCGCCGGCATATTTGGCGAGCAGCGCGTTGTCCTTGATGGACTCGTAGATGCCATCCAGGTGGTCGGGAACCGTGCTCAGGTAGCAGGAGGAAAGCTGCGCGTGGCAGGTCCCCGAATTGAACAGGGTCGGGGTCGAACTCATGAAGTCGAAGCTCGAAAGCAGCCCGTAGAACTCGATGGCCCGGGCCTCGCGGTCGACTTCGTTGAGCGCAAGGCCCATGGCCACGCGCATGAAGAAGGTCTGCGGCAGCTCGAAGCGCCGGTCATCGCGATGCAGGAAGTAGCGGTCATACAGGGTCTGCAGGCCCAGGTACGAGAATTGCAGGTCGCGCTCAGGCCGCAGCGCCGCCGCCAGCCGCGGCAGGTCGAACTGGAGAAGCCGTTCGTCGAGCAGGCCGGCCTCGACGCCGATGCGCATGCAGCGGGGGAAATAGTCGGGATAGCGCTCGATCATTGCCGCCTGGGCGACCTCGGCGCCCAGCACCTCGCGACGAATGACGTGCAGCAGCAGCCGCGCACTTACCTCGCTGTAGGCAGGGTCGGTTTCGATAAGCGAGCGCGCCGCGAGGATCGCGGACTTGTGGACCTCCTCGATGGCGACGCCGTCAAACAGGTTCTTGAGGGTTGCCGACAGCACCGCTTCGATCGAAACGAATTCGGTCAGGCCCTCGCAGGCAGCCGCAATGGTGGCCCGCAGGTGCCCTTCATCGAGCGCAACGCTGCGCCCGTCGATCGTGACGTGGAGGCCGGGTGCCGGGACTGCGGGCGGCGCCTGGCGGGCGCGCTCCTGGCTGCGGCGCTCGCGGTAAAGCACATACGCGCGTGCCACGTCGTGGGCACCATCGCGCATCAGGGACAGCTCCACCTGATCCTGGACATCTTCTATGTGAATGGTGCCGCCGGCCGGCTGGCGCCGCACCAGCGCCCCGACGACCGCACCGGTAAGGCGCTCAACCTGCTCGCGGATCGCGGCCGAGGCGGCGCCCTGGCCGCCGCGCACGGCCAGGAAGGCCTTGGTCATGGCTACCGCGACCTTCGACGGCTCGAAGCGCACGACGGCGCCGTTGCGCCGGATGACGTGGTATTCGGCCAGCGATGACGCCAGCGGCCGCAACAGCACGGGATCGGCACCCGCAACGGCAAACGCCGCAACCCCCGCCCCCCCGCTTCCCGCCGAGGACGGCGCGCCAGTAAATCCGTGTTGCATGGTTTTCCCCCGATGCCAGGATCCACACCGCACGCGCGCGTCGCGGCGGGACCCACAAGTTCTAGATCTCGAAAACCGCAGCGCATTACCAGCCGGCGGCGGCTTACCTTGACGGCAGCGCCGCAGGCGCGCCGAAACCCGCCCTGCACAATCCCACGATACCCCAACATGTAGTGGGTACTATCGTGAAGTCAACAAGACGTTGTGGTAGCGATGGTAGGAGAAGTTCGGCTGCGAGGCAACCGAAAACTTTCCGCGCGGGGCTGGCGCGTGCGCCGGGCGGAGCGGAGAAGGTGGGAACGGCAGGGATTCCTGCCGGTTATCGCCGCCGGATCAGTCACGGCGGACGTTCGACCAGTCGAAGTAAGGGCCGGGGTCGGTCTTGCGCCGGGGCGCGATTTCGCTGTGGCCCCGCGCCCAGCGCAGCGGATATGCGGCCCACAGCGCGCGCTGGAGCGGGTCGAGGGCCGCGTACTGCGCTGCCGTGAAAGGCTCGAATTCGCTGCCTTCGAGCTCGATCCCGATGGAAAAGTCGTTGCAATGCGCACGACCGTTCCATGACGAGGCCCCGGCATGCCAGGCGCGATCCTCGCAGGAGACGAACTGCGTGAGCACGCCGCGGCGCGAGATCAGGAAGTGTGCCGACAGGCGCAGCCCGGCAAGCGGTGCAAACGCCGGATGCGCGCCGGTGTCGAGGACGTTGGTGAAGAGCCGCTCGATGTTTCCTCCACCATGGTCGCCGGGCGGGAGGCTGATGCAGTGCAATACCAGCAGTTCCACCGCGCAGCCGGCCGGCCGCGCATCGAAATTAGGCGATATGAGGCGCACGGCCCCATCGAACCAGCCGCCGGCAAGCGTTGTCATTTTGCCCGCAGCGGCGTGGGACTCGGGAGCCCGCGCAATGGCGTGCCCGCGCAGGGCGGGAAATGCGCCGGCACGAGCGATGGCGGGCGAGCCCGGGCCACAAGCACTGCTATTTGAGTCCCAGGCGCTGCATGCGATAGCGCATCTGGCGGAAGGATATTCCGAGCAGCTGCGCCGCCGCCGTCCGATTGTGGCCGGTGCGCGCCAGTGCGGCACGTATGGCCGCGCCTTCGATCTCATCGAGGTAGGCAGCGAGGTCGCTGGGCACGCCATCGGCAAGCGAATAGCCGGCAGCGGCAGGCGCCCCATCGGCTGCGGCGGTTGCCTGGGTCGGCGCCGACGCCTGCTCGCCGAATGCGCGCGAGGTCTCCAGCACGAGATCTTCGGGCGTGAGCTCACCACCGCCGGTGAGAACGACGGCGCGCTCCAGGACGTTTTCAAGTTCGCGGACATTGCCCGGGAAGGCCCACTGACGAAGCTCGGCCTCGGCGGCGGGCGTGAGCCTGGCCTCGGGCACGCCGGCGCGTTCGGTGATACGCCGCAGCAGCGCCCGGGCAATCAGCGGAACGTCCTCGCCGCGTTCACGCAGGCTGGGAACCCGCAGCTCGATCACGTTGAGGCGGTAGAAAAGATCCTGGCGGAACTTCCCGGCCTCGACCATGCGTGCCAGGTCCTGATGGGTCGCGCTCAGGATGCGCACGTCCACGGGCTCCTCCGAGGTCGAGCCCACCTTGTGAATGCGGCGCTCCTGTATGGCGCGCAGCAGCTTTACCTGCATGGCCAGCGGAAGCTCGGCCACCTCGTCGAGCAGCAGGGTACCGCCGGAAGCAGCCTGGAAAAAGCCGTCGCGGTCGCGGTCGGCGCCGGTGAATGCGCCACGGCGGTAGCCGAAGAACTCGGCCTCCATCAGGGACTCGGGAATGGCGCCGCAATTGACGGCGACGAAGGGCATGGCGCTGCGCGCCGAGCCGGCGTGAATGGCGCGGGCAACCAGCTCCTTGCCGCTTCCCGACTCGCCGATGATCGCCACCGGCGCCATGCTCTGGCTCAGGCGCGCGATGAGCGCCCGCAGGCGCATGATTTCCGGTGACTCGCCGACCAGCCGCGCCGCGGCTTCGTTCCCGGCCGGCGCGCCACCGGCCGTGCCCGGCGCCCCCTCGCCGATGGCCGAACGGATGAGCCTGCGCAGCTGGTCCAGATCGACCGGCTTGGCGAGGTAGTCGAAGGCGCCGGCCTTGAGTGCCGCAACGGCATTGTCGGCGCTGCCGTAGGCGGTGATCACCGCTATCTTGGGTTCGCTGCGCGCGCCCAATTCACGCACCAGATCCAGGCCGGAGCCATCGGGCAGCCGCATGTCGGTGAGACAAAGCCGGTAGGTGCGGCTTTGCAGGAACTGGCGTGCCTGGCCCAGGGTTTCGGCCGTATCCACCTCGAGACCGAGGCGGGCAATGGTGAGGCCGAGCAATTCGCGCAGATCCGCCTCGTCGTCGACGACGAGCACCGCAGGTACGCGCGAACGGCCGGCCGGATCGGCTTCAGTCATGGACGGCGCGCCAGGGGCGCGGGGTCAGGGGCATCATGGGCTTCATAAGGAAAAGCTGCGGCGGAACAGTTCTGCCTCGGCCGGCATGGTATCGAGGAACTGCGGCGGCGGCACATTGTCGCCGTCGCCGCGTGCGAAATGCACGACAAATCCGGTGCGGTCTTCGAATCCCGGTCGGCGCAGTACCTCGTAGGCGAGTTCGGCACGGTTGGCAATGCAAAATTCCCGCGCCAGATAGAGCCCAAGACCCGTACCGCGCGCGTGGGTGGTGAAAAACGGCTCGAACACGGAGCCGCGGTCGGCCACGGCCACGCCGGCACCGTCGTCCATGACCCACAACTGCGCACGGCCCGCATGCTCGGCGGCAGCCGCAAGATGGATTTCCACGCTGCCAGGCTTGCCGGAACAGTAGCGCAATGCATTGTCGACCAAGTTGAACATGATCTGGCGCAGATGGCTTTGCTCGAACTTCACCACGTCATTGCCCAGGCCGAGCACCACGATGGTGCCGGCGCCAACTGCGCGGTCACGCGAAAACTCGGCCACCCACGACTCGACGAAGGACCGCAGCGGAAATTCGTCGGTCAGGGGTGATTCACGACGCGCCGCCCGCAATACATCTTCCACCAGGCGATTGAGCCGCGCGGTGTTCTCGCGCACGATCCCCGTCAGCCGCTTCTGCATGGCGTCGCGCGCATCCTCTTCGAGCAGTTGGCTGGCATTGCTGATGGCGGCCAGGGGATTGCGGATCTCATGCGCTATGGACGCCGTGAGCCGGCCCATGGCCGCGAGCTTGAGCTGCTGGGCACGCGCCTCGAGGGCATTGCGGTCTTCGAGAAAGATCACGAACTCGCCCGATTGCGGCGAGGGCGGACGGGCGAAGCGCGCCCGCAAAGGGCGCTTGTCCGCCTCGCGGGCGGAATCGGCCTCGGTCGGCGACGGCTCGGCCGTCCCGTCGCCGACCCCCGGCGCGAAGTTCAGGTCGGACCAGCCCGTCTCCGTGGAGTCGGCCTTGCGCCATGCGAGAAATTCCTCGCCCAGGGCGCGAAGGCCGGGAACCTCGATGAGACGGCGCCCGGTGAGCTGGGCGCTACGCGCCATCCCCAGCAGCATCCGCGCCGCCAGATTGTTGGCGCGCACGACGGTTGCCGCATCGACAACGATCACGCCCTGCTCCATCTGCGAGATAACCAGGCGGTTGATCTCGAGCTGGTTCTGCAGGTCGAGTCCACGTACGTAGGCCAGCAACTCCTGGCGGTTGAGCCGCACGGAGAGCAGGCGCAGCAGCCCGGTGATGCCGAACAGTGCCGCGCCGTAGAGGCCGGCCTGAAACAACTGCGGCTCCGCATGGTCCTCGCGCAAGCCCCGCAACACCGTATCGCTGAGCAGGATGATCACGGCTACGGAGGCCGTGAAGAAAGCCCCGCTGGTGGGCAGCATGAGCGACGCACCGGCAATCGGCACGAGGTACAGGACGACGAATTCGCTGCGCATGCCGCCGCCCAGCACCACGAGGATGGTGGCCATGACGAGGTCGCCGGCGAGGTGCGCCGTAAGTTGCGCCAGGAAATGCCGGCGATAGAAAAGCGAGGCCAGCGCTGCTGCAAGCGCCAGGCCGAAGTAGGTGGTCAGTGCCGGCAGGATGTCGCTGCCGGCGCCGATCTGCCCCGAAGCCGGAGGAGCGAAGATCATCGCCGATAGCAGGACGAATGCCGTTACCAGCACCCGCGCGAGCGACAGCGCATATAGCGTGCCCCAGGCCGGTTCGACGTGCAGTCCTTTGGCCGCAGGAGGCGCCCAGCCCGGGGGGTGCTCCACGATCGGCTTTTGCGAGGCTGCCACGCGGCTGCGCTCCGTCAGGCGGCGGTCAGTTGCCGCCGCTGCGCATCCACCCAGGGCGGACGCGGATCATGGGTGCGCAGCCGGCGCTCGCGCATGCTCGGGACAGCAGGCCCAACCGCCAGCAAAGGCGATGGCCTCCGATTTTGGAACATTGAGGCGGCAGCTTGCACATTGCACCATGTCCTCCGGCGCGCCTGCCGCGCCGCCGCGCGATGCACCGCGAGCGGCTCCCGAGGCGATCCTGCGTAAGCCGGCAATCACCGCCCAGGCGATTACCGCCCAAAAGATCACCCGAATCAAATCCAGCCCCGACGCAGCACCACTTCGAACACGAAGCGCGAACCGATATAGGCCAGCAGCAGCATGAGGAATCCGAAGAAAAGCCAGCGCTGGGCGACCTTGCCGCGCCAGCCGAAAGCATAGCGCCCGGTCAGGAGCCCGGCGAACACGGCCCACGCAATAAGGGCGAACACGGTCTTGTGATCAAACCGCAGGGGCCGCCCGAACAATTCCTCGGAAAATACGATGCCGCTACCCAGGGAGGCTGTAAGCAGGAGAAAACCCGCGGCCAGCTGGTGGAAAAGCAGCGACTCCAGGGCCAGCAAGGGCGGCATCTGGGACAGCAGGGCGCCGATCGAGCGCGATGCGTCGCGCCCGGGCTGGCGCAGATAGCGATCGATATAGGTCATCAATACGCTCAGCAGGGCGGCAATCGTGAAGAAGCTGTAGGAGAGGACGGATACGGCAAGGTGCACGCGCAGCGCCAGCGAACTGCTCTCGCCGGCCAGCGCAACCCCGTGGAACGCCAGCGGCAGCAGCAGGGCAACGGCTGCCAGGGGGGTCATCAGCACATACAGGCCGCCCAGCGAGATGAAAAAGCCTTCTATCCACAGTAGCGCGCAGGCCGTGAAAAAGCTGCCCGAGGAGGCCTGGGCAAAGCCGAACCGCAGGCCGCCGTCGCCAAAGACGTCCTGCGCGAGCAAAATGCCGTGGCCGAGCACGGCCACGGGCAGCAGGACCTTGAATACCGCCTTGGGCTGCACGTCCCCGCCCTGGCGCAGGTCCGCCCAGCAGCGCGCCGCGAAGGCCACGTAGGCCGCCGCGACGGCAAAATGGGCTGCAAAGTAAAATGCGCTGGAATGCATAGCGCGTCTATATACCACGCGCACTCCAGGAACCCCGAAATGCTTGATCAGCTTACCGACCGTTTTGCC
>Ga0209698_10009249_pt1 | contig 10096 bp, 10 predicted proteins | sample LitLauG_LLR_2012_FD_187203 | JGI IMG/M metagenome (GOLD analysis project Ga0209698, IMG submission 187203) | Freshwater sediment microbial communities from Pennsylvania, USA - Little Laurel Run_MetaG_LLR_2012 (SPAdes) (version 2) | ecosystem: Environmental > Aquatic > Freshwater > Creek >... | reverse complement strand
GCTGACGTTGATGCTCGTGCTCTTTGGGCTAGTCGTGTGGGTACCGTTGCTTCTTTCGGATCCCCACAGTCATACGAATTGGAACGAAACCGTCGAGACGTTCGCGATTGCCGGAGCAGCATGGATTCTCGCTGATCTCCTGTGCGAGTAAAGCGAAACTAAGAATCCCTGAGGAAGGTTCAAAACCCCCACACGCCGTGCGGCGTGTGGGGCACCCCAAAATCGACTCTGCATTTTGGGACCAGGCCACCCGGACCGGTATTGAGGTGCTCATCGAGAGCATACGGGCCGAACTATCGGCTTGTCTTCGTCCGCATCCGCTCGTAGCGTAGCCCGACCGATCCATTCGAGTAGGACTTGCACTCTGTTAACTTGAAGTCGCGCTGCGGGAACTTGCCCGGGAAGCCGGGGATGCCATCACCTAAAAGAACGGGACCAAGACCGATGTAGAGTTCGTCCACCAAATCCTCTTGCAGGAAACTGCGACACAACTGGCCCCCGCCGCCCAGGTAGATGTCTTTCCCTTTGCGGCGTTTTAGCTTTCTCACGAAGGCTGTCAGAGATCCGCTCACCACTTCGAATCCGTCTCGTTTGCCCGGCTTCCAACGGCGCGAGAATACGTAGTTGGAGATGCCCGGCATCTCCGGTATCTCGCCACTTTTGCGCATTTCCGCCGTGGCAGCCGCTGTCTTGCGGCCCATGATGGTGGTGTCGATCTTGGCGAAGAAATCTGCCATCAGCGCTTCGCCTTCTTTGTCTATCACCAGATAATCCATTGCGCCGTTCCGCCGCGCAATATAGCCGTCGATGCTGATTCCGAATCCCAGGATGACTTTCCGTGGCATGCCGCGATTGTAATTGGACCGCTTACTTACCGTCCAGGGAGAATTAGGGCAGGATCGCCGCCGCCTCATCATCGTTGGCGTCGGGTTTAGAGCGAAGCAAAGAATTGCCCACCCTTTGCCTACCCGCCGCAGGCAGGCACAAAACAAAATCGCAAAGGGTAGGCCACGCGGAGACGTCTCAGCCTGCTAAGGATGTGCTCACCAGCTGTTACGGCAAACTTTCGCCAAGTCCCCACTCCTGGGCCCGCTTACAAGCAGTCCGTGTAGAGGTCAATTACCCTCGGTTCTTCCGTCACGGCACCCGCCGGGTCGAGCTTCACGCTTACCCCGATTAGAGCCGAATCTGAGCCGCAGCCAACCGGTGCGCAACCTGAAGTCCAAAGGGTTCCCATCGCCTCAGAGCCGGAGATGGTGAACGGAATCCTATGTTCCGCAAAAAATCGAGCGACCTCGGCCTTCTTTGTGCCGACTTTCAGCCGCTGGTGAGCATCATCCCTAATGTTTTTGACTTGCCGTGCGAACGCTGCACTGAGTTTCTTGCAATCCGTTTGACTCCGGAAAGACCTGAGGCCAAGCCAAGTCGCTCCCATAATGACTACAATTGTGGGGGCTATTGTGATTGTCCGCCTCAACGTTTTCACTACGTTAGTATCTTGCCGACTCGGCGCCTGCGCAAGGAAACTGTCCATAACAGGTATTTACACTTACGAACGGGAGAGCGTGTCTCGGTCAGCTCCCGGTTAGTTCGAGGGGGAGCAGATGGTTCACTTCGCGGAAAGAAAGCGCAGGATCTCCCGCATCACGCGGCCTGCTTGACCCGTTTGAAAGAGATACTGGGCGTGCGCGGAGCCTTCCAGAATAATCAGCGCTTTTGGTTCGGGAGCTTTCTGGTACTGCTTCTGAATCCCGGGAAGACGTGGTCCATCCCCGCTGGCATCGTCGCGTGCCACGATGAACAGGGTAGAGGACTTGAGTTTTTCGGCCCGGCCATTTGGCGCGCTTCCAAGAAACACCACGCGATCGATCTCGCCTGGCTGCGAAGCGATTGACGCGTCACCAGCGGCGCCCCCGCCCATGCTGCCTCCGACTACCGAAACACTCTTCGCGCCCGTCTTTCGCAGATAGCGGACGGCCGCCAGTACATCCAAATGGAGCGGCGCATCCATCGGGTCGGAGTCGCCTGGGCCATGTGACTTGCCGTAGCCGCGGAAGTCGAGCGCCAGCACTCGAAACCCTGCCGAAGCGAGAGTTCGAGCCTGCTTCTCCCAGCTTTCCTTGTTGAAGCGGCCCCCGTGCGCCAGCACGACGGCGCGTTCGCCCTTTCCATAAATGTCGGCGCAGACCACGCCGCCGTCTTCGGTCGGAAAGGAGACGTGCTCCTGCGCCGCGACGAACGGCGCGAGGAGGAAAGTCGCCAGGAGCGCTCTGAGGACGAACATCTGAGAATTGTACAGCCACCGGGAATAGATTTCTTGCAGGAACAGGGGCCGCTCGCTGCGGCAGGCGCTTTTCACCCAGGGCCTAGGAGAGCAGATGCGGCCCGACGATGCCGATGAATTCGCGGGAGTTGATGATTTTCGTCTTCTTCCAGAACTTTGGAAAATGGCGCTGGTTGGCAGTGATCAGGTAGTCCGCGCGGGCAGCATCGGCGCATTCCAGGAAAATGTTGTCGGCGGGCTCAGCCGTGACTTGCAGGGAGCTGGAGGGCGCGACAAAATGAGCCCGGTTTTCGAGGAGCTGAAGGAGCTGCCGCCGGAGTCCTTTGCGAATCTGGAGCTCCCCGCGAGAAAGCACGGCACGGTATTCGGCGAAGATCAGCAGCGACAGGTAGAGGCGGGCCGGCCTGGTGATGGCCAGAAGAAGAACGGTGCGCTGCAAACCGGGAGGTTTCAGCGCGGCCGATACAACGATGTTGGTATCGAGGACTAAACGAAGGGGAAGCAAGCCGTTCTCCCTCTTGGTGGGTCGTTACCGGCGAAACCTCAATTCTCTGGACTTCTTTTTCGGGCAGTCTTTTTTTGCGCTCGCGTCGTTTGGATGATGAGGTCGATTTGCCGAGAAGAAAGGGAGGCAGCGCGCTTGCGCCGGGATTCCTCACCGAGGGCTCGCAGAACCTCGGGCTCGGGAGCGGCCAGCCGGACATAGTCGCGGATGCTCAGCAGGATCGCTCGCGGCGTGCCGCGCTTCTCGATCACCAGCGAGCGGCTTTCCTTATCAACCAGGTTCAGCAGCCGGCCGAAATTCGACCTGGCGCGCAGGGCAGAAACCACGAAACTGCCCTTCGCTGCGGTCTTAGCGGTTGGCATAAACTCTCCAGTTCATCCATCTGAAGTGTACAGTTAGATTCAGTTTGTCAATGACGCGTGGTCAACCTTGGAAGCGAGCGAAGAGTGGGGTTTTTAATTCGTGTCCCAGCTCAAAACTGCCAATCCGCACGCTGCTCTCCTCGCGCTTTCTTGCTCCCCCTGCCGCTCAAAGGCCAGTCATTTTCTCGAGGCGTTCCGGATAGCGAGCTCCTTCCAGCTTGATCTTCGACGCGGCGGCATCGATGTCCCGCAGGTCTTTGGGCGTCAGTTCGATGGACACCGCTCCGATATTCTCCTCCAAGCGCGCCAGTTTCGTGGTCCCCGGAATCGGAGCAATCCATGGCTTCTGCGCAAGCAGCCACGCAAGCGCTATTTGCGCGGGCGTCGCCTTTTTCTGTTCCGCGATCCTGCGAAGCAGATCCACCACGGCCTGATTCGCTTTCCGAGCCTCCAAGGTAAAACGCGGGACGGTGCTGCGAAAATCAGAACTATCGAACGTCGTAGTTTCGTCGATCTTGCCTGTCAGGAAGCCCTTGCCCAGCGGACTATAAGGCACGAAACCAATTCCGAGTTCTTCGAGTGTGGGAATCACTTCTTGCTCCGGCTTCCTCCACCACAGCGAGTATTCGCTCTGCAGCGCGGCGAGCGGCTGGACCGCGTGTGCGCGGCGAATCGTCTTCACCCCGGCCTCGGAAAGTCCAAAGTGCTTGACCTTCCCGGCTTGGATTAGTTCCTTCACCGCGCCCGCCACGTCTTCAATGGGCACATTCGGGTCAACCCGGTGCTGATAGAGCAGGTCGATCACGTTGGTCTTCAAGCGCTTGAGCGAACCTTCGACGGCCTGCTTGATGTGCTCGGGCCGGCTATTCAGGCCTGGTGCTCCCGGCCGAAGATCGCTGCCACTCAGATCGAACCCGAATTTGGTTGCAATCACCAGCTTGCCGCGCAACGGAGCCAGTGCCTCACCCAAAAGCTCTTCGTTCAGGAACGGGCCGTATACTTCGGCAGTGTCAAAGAACGTAATGCCGCGGTCCACTGCGGCGTGCAGAAGATCGGTCATCTCCTTCTTATCTTTGGGCGGGCCATAAGAAAAGCTCATGCCCATGCAGCCAAGGCCTAGCGTTGAGACTTCCAAGCTGCTTTTTCCAAGTTTGCGCTTCTGCATTGTTCCTCCAGAGGGGACTGCGCCGGATGTCGGGCCACAGATGAGGCTGAGAAAGTCCGCCCAGCCTCAATGGTGAGAAAGTGTAGTCCGATTACACCCCAGGCGGGTAGCCGCGCCCCCGTGGCAAAAAACCTTTTAGGAATGGAGCACTGTCGCGATCGCCCCGTCGTCAACCAGCGCGGACACAGCTTCAATATCCGGCGCCAACGGACGATCCTGAATTACCTTCGGAGATTTCGCCCGCACTGCCGCATACGCCTTCTTCGCGAGCGTTCCCGTCTGGAGAGGAGCCAGCAGATCGATTCCCTGGCAAGCGCACAGCAATTCAATCGAAATCGTGTGACGCAAATTATTCAGCATGCGCTCGAGCCGCCGCGCGCCGCTCATGCCCATGGATACGTAATCTTCCTGGTTACCGGAGGTCGAAATCGAGTCGACCGAATGCGGCGTCGCCAGCGCTTTGTTCTCGCTGGTGAGCGCCGCGGCCGTGACCTGCGCGATCATGAAGCCCGAATTCAATCCTGGCTCGGGAGTCAGAAATGCCGGAAGCATGCTCGTCAGCGGATTCGTCATCTGCTCGATGCGCCGCTCGACGATTCCGCCGAGCGTGGCAATCGCAATCGCCAGCTGGTCCGCCGCCATTGCCAGCGGTTGCCCGTGAAAATTTCCGCCGCTGATGATGTCGCCTTCGCCGTTCGCTTTCGCGAATACCAGCGGATTGTCCGTAGCGCTGTTCAGTTCCACCGTGGCAATTTCGCGCGCTTGCACCAGCGAATCGCGCACCGCGCCGTGGACCTGCGGAGTACAGCGCAAACTGTAGGCATCCTGCACGCGCGCATCTTTTTCCGCCGCGCGATGCGATTCGCGAATTTCACTGCCCTCATTCAAGTGCGCCAGATTCAGCGCCGTCTTCTCTGCTCCGGCATACGGCCGCGCAAGAGCGATTCGCGCATCAAACGCTCCGGGGCTCCCGCGCAGCGCATCCAGCGAAAGGGAAGCGGCAACGTCAGCGGAATCCACGAGTTTGTCAGCCTCGAAAAGCGCCAGGCTCAGCAACGCGAGCATTCCCTGGGTGCCGTTCAGGAGGGAAAGTCCCTCTTTCGCTTCCAGAGTCACCGAAGCGATTCCCGCGCGTTTCATCGCTTCGCCGCCAGAAAGTCTGTCGCCGCGATAAATCGCGTGACCTTCGCCGATCACTACATGCGCCAGATGCGCGAGCGGCGCCAAATCGCCTGAAGCGCCCACCGAACCCTGCGAGGGAATTACCGGATGCACTTTCTCATTCAGCATCCGGCAGAGCGTTTCGACGATGACGGGGCGCACGCCGCTCAGTCCTTTCGCCAGCGCGTTTGCGCGAAGCAGCATCATCGCGCGAGTTTCCGTTTCGCTTAGCGGCGCGCCGACTCCGCTCGCGTGCGACCGTACCAGATTCACTTGGAGTTGCTTTACTTGCTCGGGGGAAATTCGCACCGATGCGAGTTTTCCGAATCCAGTATTGATGCCGTACGCGGTCGCTCCCGAAGCGACAACGCGATCCACCACCGCGCGCGAAGCTTTCATGCGCTCTGCAGCCACGGGGGAAAGGGAGAGAGTTTCTCCGCGCATCGAGACGGCATTAAATTGCTCGAACGTCAAATCGTTTCCGTTTAGCGCGATCGTCATGCCTCTCTCCGCTCTGATTTGTGCGCGCCGCTCACTGCAAGAATGCGCTGGTATTTCGGCGGAAGCATTTTCGGCCGCCCGTTCTTTCCGCAAATTACGTGAGTGGTTTCTCCATTCGCAAGAACCTTTCCATCGGCGTCCCGAATCACTTCGTAAGAGAATTTCACGATGCGGTTTTTTGATTCCGAGATTCGCGTGCGTATCCGGAGTACTTCGTCGTACAGCGCAGAAAGATGATACCGGCAGTGCGCATCCGCAACCACAATCTGGCAATCATCCTCCTTTTCCATCGTCTTGTATTCAACGCCCAGGGCGCGCATCAACTCCACGCGCCCCACTTCAAACCACACCAGATAATTAGCGTGATAGACCACTCCCATCTGGTCGGTCTCCGCGTACCGCACCCGCACCACGGCATCATGATATTCAATCATCGTTTCCCTAATGCTCCAGAGTCTCCGTCCGCTCGCCGCAGAAAAGTTTGTGGCTCACTCCCCGCGCCACACGGGCTTCCGCTTTTCCAGAAACGATGCAAGCCCTTCCTTAAAATCAGGAGTGCACCGGATGCGTGCATTTTCCATCACGGCCCGTTCCAAGTCCGCGTCGAGGCTCGCCGCAGCGGCGGAAGTCAGCAGCCGCTTTGCCCGCAACAGGCTGCTGGGACTCGCGGCGATCAAATCCACCGCCAGTTCGTACGTGCGATTCATCAGATTTTCTGCCGGCACAATTTCATTGATCAAGCCGATCTCTTTCGCTTCCGCCGCAGGGACGAGTCTTCCGGTCAAAAGTAGATCGCGCGAACGTTTTTCGCCAATTTGCCGAGTGAGGAAAACGGAAACGATGGCGGGAAGAAATCCGATTTTCACTTCCGTGTAACCGAACTTGGAGTCGGGAACCGCCAGAGTGAAATCACAGAGCGTGGCGATGGCGCAGCCGCCTGCGAGCGCGGCCCCGTTTACCGCGGCGATGAGCGGTTTAGAAAAACTCCAAATCCGCCGGAACATTTTCGCCATGCGCCGCGAATCTTCCTGATTTTCCGCGGGAGAGTGCTCTGCGATCGCTGCGAGCATTTCTAAATCCATGCCCGAGCAGAAAGCTTTTCCGGTGGCGGTCAGGATTCCCACGCGCGCGTGGCTTTTCTCGATTTCATCCAGCGCCGTTTGCAATTCGCAAATCATTTGGGCGGAGATGGCGTTGCGTTTTTCCGGACGATTCAATGTGATTGTAGCGATGTCGCCTGCAATTTCCAGAAGGAGCGTGGAGTACATTTCGGAATTGCCTCCTCAGTTTGGCAGTGGTGCATGCGCATACTTTGCGCGAATTTCGTTCGTCATTTCCAGGACTTTCCCGAGTTTCGCGGAATCAACTCCCGGATCGGCTCCTGCTTTTTTTAGGGCAGCTAAGATATCCTCGGTTGCGATGTTTCCCACGAGAGTATCTCCCGCAAAGGGGCACCCGCCGAGCCCGGTGAGCGCGCCGTCAAATCTCCTGCAGCCCGCTTCATAGGCCGCAAGAATTTTTTCTTCGGCATTTTCCGGCCGGCTGTGAAGATGGACGCCGAGCTCAATTCCCGCGACGTGATCTTTTACTCTGCGGTACAAATCGCCGACAAGTTCCGGCGGCGCATTGCCAATCGTATCCGCGAGTGAAACTGTTTGCACGCGAATCTCCTTCAGCCACTCAAGAGTATCGGTGACAATTTCAGGCCCCCACGGTTCATCGTACGGATTCCCAAACGCCATCGAAATGTAAATTACCAAACCCCGATTCGCCGCCGCCGTCTCCTTCTTCAATTTCTCAACGAGCTTTCGCGATTCATCGCGAGACATGTTCGCATTCGCCCGCCGAAAATATGCCGAAATCGAATAGGGATATCCGACCGTTGTGACGCCGGGCGTCGCCAGGGCGCGTTCGAGTCCTTTTTCATTCACCACGATTCCAATAATCTCCGGTGGCTCTTGCTTGGCGGGAGGCTCATGTCCGGCTTTTTCCAAAGGTTTTGCCTCGATGTTTTGGATGCGCTCCTTTACCGCTGTGAATTCGCGCAATTTCGCCATCACCTCTTCGCTGTCCGCCATCTGCTTCACGTGTTTCGGCGAAACGAAACTCACGGCATCAATGTACTTGAATCCGGCGAGCACAAGTTCCTTCAGGTATTCGGCTTTGTACTCCGTGGGTATGAATTCCGGCAATCCCTGCCACGCGTCCCGCGGGCATTCGATGATTTGCGTCGTTTCCTCCACTCGATTCCTCTCTCCAGAGCGTTACTAATGGAAGCGCAATATGGCCGCTAGCGCAACGAAACCAATGTTACCCAGATCAGGATACTTATGAAATCGGGAACGTTGTTTGAAACACTGTAACCGCCGAACGGGACGCCGTAAAAATGTCCATCGCCGCGAATCCTGGCGGCAGCAATTCCGGCGACAACGTAGGCGAGCACTCCTAAGGGAATTGAAATCAGGGAAATTCCCAGATGGCGACGAATCGAGGAGCCGTGGACTGATTTCCGTGCCCTAATCACCAGGAAAATACCGGCAAGGATCAGCAGAATAGGAAAAACCAGAACGACAGAATACTCGAGCAAAATTCTAAGCATGATCGCAATGTTGCTCAAGTCTGCAGGACCCCAGTTTTGAATTCACGGATTTCGGGATTTAGCGCGGCGGCCTCGAGGGCCCAGATCAACGCGTTGCGGGTGTGGGCGGGATCGATGATGGCGTCCACCCAAAGACGGGCGGCGGCGTAGCGCGGATCAGTTTGATGTTCGTAGGTGGCGCGGACGGATTCGTATAATTCCTTCTTTTGTTTTTCGTCGACTTTTTTGCCTTCGCGTTCTAGCTGCTTCAGTTTGATCTCGACGAGCGTGCTGGCCGCGGCGTCGCCGCTCATTACAGCGAACCGGGCCGTGGGCCACGCGAACATGAAACGCGGATCGTAGGCTTTTCCGCACATGGCGTAATTTCCGGCGCCGAAGCTGCCACCGCAGATCACGGTGATTTTTGGGACGACGCTATTGGCGACGGCGTTTACCATTTTTGCGCCGGCGCGGATGATGCCGCTCCATTCCGCATCTTTGCCGACCATGAAGCCATTAACGTCGTGAAGAAAAATCAACGGAATGCGATTTTGGTTACAGTCGAGAATAAATCGCGCCGCTTTTTCCGCGGACTCGGTGTAAATCACGCCGCCAAATTCGATTCGTTTCTGATCGGAACCGCGAGCCAAGGTTTGCACATGTTTTTTTTGATTGGCGACGATGCCGACGGCCCGGCCGCCGATGCGTGAGTAACCACAAAGTAAAGTTTCGCCGTACTCGGCGCGGTACTCTTCGAATTCGCTGGCGTCCACGATGCGGGCGATAATTTCGCGCATGTCGTATTGCTTCGCGGGGTCGCTGGAGAAAATGCCGTAGATTTCTTCGGCGGGATAGAGCGCAGCTCGCGACTTGGTGTGGCTGAACGGGGAAGGATTGGGCGCGCCGATTTTGTCAACGAGATTCCGGATGCGCGTGATGCAAGCGGGATCGTCCGGTTCGCGGAAGTCCACCGTGCCGCTGATTTGCGAATGCATTTTCGCTCCGCCCAGATCTTCGGCGGAAGTTTTCTGGCCGATGGCGGCTTGCACCAGCGCGGGACCGGCGAGGAAAAGTCCCGAGCCTGCGGTCATTAATATGTGATCGCACATGACGGGAAGATAAGCGCCTCCGGCAACGCACATGCCCATGATGGCGGTGATTTGTGGGATACCCATGGCGCTCATGACGGCGTTGTTGCGAAAGACGCGGCCGAAGTCGTCGGCGTCCGGGAAGACGTCTTCCTGAAGCGGGAGAAAAACTCCGGCGGAATCGACAAGATAGATTGTGGGAATGTGGTTTTCGATGGCGATATTTTGTGCGCGAATGACTTTTTTCGCGGTCATGGGGAAAAATGCGCCGGCTTTCACAGTGGCATCGTTGGCGACGACCATGAAGGTGCGGCCGCAGACTTTGGCGAGGCCGGTGATAGTTCCCGCGGCGGGAGCGCCACCCCATTCCTCGTACATTTCAAATGCGGCGTAGGCGCCGAGTTCGAAGAATTGGGAATTTGGGTCGATGAGTTTGGAGATGCGCTCGCGAG
>Ga0209698_10009248_pt1 | contig 10096 bp, 9 predicted proteins | sample LitLauG_LLR_2012_FD_187203 | JGI IMG/M metagenome (GOLD analysis project Ga0209698, IMG submission 187203) | Freshwater sediment microbial communities from Pennsylvania, USA - Little Laurel Run_MetaG_LLR_2012 (SPAdes) (version 2) | ecosystem: Environmental > Aquatic > Freshwater > Creek >... | reverse complement strand
CGTGCAGCTTCTTGCCGCGCCCGAGCGCGATGGCGACCTTGGCGCGTCCCTTGTCGTTGAAATAAATGCGCAGCGGCACGATGGTCATGCCCTCGCGCTCGACGCCTTTGGCCAGCTTCACGATCTCCTTGGCGTGCAGCAGCAATTTGCGCGGCCGTTTGGGCTCGTGGTTGAAGCGGTTGGCCTGGAGATATTCGGGGATGTTGGCGTTGTAGAGATAGACGTCGCCGTTCTTCTCGACGCCCGCGTAGCTCTCGGCGACGCTCGCCTTGCCGCCGCGCAACGCCTTGACCTCGGTGCCGGTCAGCATGATGCCGGCCTCCCAGGTCTCGCCGATTTCGTAGTCGTAGCGGGCGCGGCGGTTGTCCGCCGCGATTTTGGGAGCCGGTTTGTCCTTGGGGGCCATGTCAGGCGTTCAGCGCTCCGGCGTGGACCATCGCGCGGCGGATGAGCGTCTCGGTCGGCGCGGTCACGGGAAGCAGGGGCGGGCGCAATTCGTTTTGGATGCGCCCGAGCAGGCTCAGGGCGTATTTCGCGCCGCTGACGCCCGGCTCGACGAAGATGGCGCCATGGAGCGGCGTCAGGCGATCTTGCAATTGCAGCGCGGCCGGGTAGTCGCCAGCGAACACGGCCTCCATGAGCTGCGCGCAAGGCGCGGGGGCGACGTTCGCGCTCACCGAGATGCAGCCGTGCCCGCCCGCCGCCATCGCGGCCAGCGCGGTCATGTCCTCGCCCGAAAGTTGGATGAAATCGGCGCCCATGGCGTGCCGCTGCTTGGAAACGCGCGCGACGTCGCCGGTCGCGTCCTTCACCCCGACAATGTTCTTCAGCTCATAAAGTCGCGCCATCGTGTCGATCGACATGTCGACGACGCTGCGCGGGGGGATGTTGTAGATGATGATCGGGATGCCGATGGCGTCGTTGACCGCCTTGAAGTGCTGATAAAGGCCCTCCTGGGTCGGCTTGTTGTAATAGGGCGTCACCACCAGCACCGCGTCGGCGCCGGCCTTTTCGGCGTGACGCGCGAGGTCCACCGCCTCGGCGGTGTTGTTGGAGCCGGCGCCGGCGATCACGGGCACGCGCCCGCGCGCTTCGTCGATGCAGATCGACACGACTTTGCGGTGTTCCTCGTGGGAAAGCGTCGGGCTCTCGCCGGTCGTGCCCACCGGCACCAGGCCATGCGAGCCCGCCGAAATCTGCCAATCCACCAGCGCGCGGAAAGCCTGTTCGTCGACTTTGCCGTCCTTGAACGGAGTCACCAACGCCGGCATCGACCCATGAAACTTCGCCCGCTTGCTCATCGCACTCCGCTCGACCTGATCGCGCTTTGCGGCCTTCCCTAAACCTTTGCCCCTTGGCGAGAAAGGGGCCGCGCGGGTTTTTCGTCGCGCATTAACCAAACCGCAGGATCGCGCCCGTAGCCTCGGGTCAACACGGGTGGCCTATGCCTATGTTTTCGCGTTTTCGGGCGGCTTCGGCCGCTTTATCGGTTTTTGCCGTCGTGTTGCCGGTCGCGGCCCATGCCGATTGGACGCCGGAGGCGGCGTTCGACGTCGCCGAGCCGCTTGCCGCAATCGATTTTTCGGCGGCCATGACCGACGGGCTGCGGCTCAAATTGGCGCTGACGGCCCTGGGCAAAGGCGAGACCGCGTCTGCCGAACAATGGGCGCTCCGGCTGCAAAGCGACAGCGCCATCACCGGCTATCGCTGGGCGAAGTTGCGCCGCGCGCGCGATCCCGCGCTCGCCGATTTGCTGAGTTTCGCCCAAAGCCATCCGCAATGGGCGGGAAGGGGCTGGCTCGCCGGCATGATCGAGGCGACGCTGGTGCGCACCAACGCGCCCGCGAGCGTCGTGCGCAAGACGCTCGAGGCCATGCCGCCCGTCTCGTCGATCGGGCGCTATGCCCTCGCCAAGGCCCGGCGCGCGCAGGGCGACATCGCCAGGGCGGACGCCGCGATCCGCGAGATCTGGCGCGAGGGCGCGGACGAACCTTGGCTCGAGGCGATCCTCGTGCGCGACGAAGCCGCTCTTTTCACGCGCGCCGACGATTCGCGCCGTTCGGCGCGCATGTTGGCCGCCGGCGATTTCGGCGGCGGACTGCGGGCGGCGGCGCGGGCCGGGGGGGACGTGATGGCGGGCGCCAATCTTTATGCGATGGCCGCGCACGGCGGGGCCATCGCCGCGCTGTCGCCGGATGGGCCTTCCGCGAAAACTCTAACGCCGATGGCGATATTGGCTCAGGCGCGCGAGGCCCGCCGCACTGGGCGTCTGCAAGACGCGGCGCGTTGGTTCCTGTTGACGCCCGATGACCTCCAGGCGCTCGGCGATCCCGACGCTTGGTGGCAGGAGCGGCGCGTGCTTGTGCGCGCGCTGCTCGATTCCGGCGCGGTCGAAGCCGCCTATTCGCTCGCGGCGACGGTCGCGGCCGGTTCCGCCGCCACATTGAGCGACGCGCATTTTCGCGCGGGATGGATCGCCTTGCGCTTCCGCAACGATCCCTTGACCGCGCTCGCCCAGTTTGACGCTTCCGCCGAGGCGTGCGGCTCGGACGGGGCGCAGGCGCGCGCCGATTATTGGCGGGCGCGCGCGCGCGCGCAGCTCGGCGACGATTCCGCCGCGCAGGAGGGTTTCGTCGCCGCCGCGAGCCACGTCGGCGTCTATTACGGCCAGCTCGCCGCGCTCGAATTGGGTCGCGAGGAAACGCCGCCGCCCCCGCCCGTCGAGGCCGCCAGCGGCGCCGCGCGCGACGAGTCGACGCAAGTGGCCGAGACGCTGTTTTCGGCGGGCCAGGACGATTTGGCTTTCGCGCTGATTTTCGCGCACCTTGGCCGCACGAGCGACCCCGCCCGAGTGGGCGCGCTCGCCGCGCTGGTCGAAGCCCATGGCGACGCGTCGGTGCGTCTCGCGTTCGGGCGCATCGCCATCGAGCGCGGTTTCGCCGAGGCCGCTGCGGCGTTCCCGCTCGCGTCCGTCGCTGAAGTGACGCCGTTGGCGCATTCGGCGGATCGCCCGACGGTGCTCGCCGTCATCCGGCAGGAGAGCGGTTTCATCGCGCGCGCCGCCTCGCGCGCGGGAGCGCACGGCCTGATGCAATTGCTGCCCGGGACGGCGCGCGAGACCGCGCGGCGGGCGGGGGTTCCGTTCGATCCAGGCCGTTTCGCCTCCGACCCGTCGTTCAACGTGCAATTGGGCGGGGCGTATCTGGGCCAATTGATGCAGGATTTGGGCGGCTCCACGCCGATCGCTCTCGCCGCCTACAACGCGGGCCCCGCGCGCGTGGAGCAATGGTTCCAAACCTACGGCGATCCGCGCATCGGCCAGACCGACGTCGTCGATTGGGTAGAGCGCATCCCGTTCGATGAGACGCGCGAATACGTGCAGCGCGTCACCGAGGCGATCGGGGTCTATCGGGCGCGGTTGGGGGCCGAAGCGCGGGCCGGCTACGCGATCGCGAGCGAGCGGTAATTCCTCACGCCGCGAGCCGACCCGTCCGCATCCAATCCGGCAGGGCGTAGCGCGGATCGGCGCGGTCGTATTTTAGGCGGCCGCCGTTGGGGGCCACGCAAAACGCGGTCGGCGCGACGATTCGATAGCGTTCGAATTCCGGCGACACGCGGCGAAGGACGCGCTCTTGCGAGCGATAGGCGGCGTACATCGCGCGCTTCAGCGCGACTTCGCGCGCTTCGAGCGCGATCGTCGTCCCTTCGGGGCCGTCGCAGAAGGTTTGGAACTGCGGCCCGCTGGGGCCGAGATTGTAAAACGGCATCTCGACGATGGTCGGCGCGCGCTCGCCCAGCGCCAACGCCGCCCGGTGGACGCAATAGGCCACGCCGTCGTGGTCGGAATGGCCCCCTTCGAACGCGTGGGTGAGGACGAGGCGCAACCGCCGCTCCTCGAACATCGACGCCAAGCTCGAAACGACGGCTTCCGCCGCGCGCCACACGCCGCCGTCTTCGACATTCAGGCAGGAGGCGAGCGCGGGGTCGATTTCGGCGCTCGCCAGGGCGTCGCGCAATTCGCCCCAACGCCTGGCGGCATGGCCGTCCATCGTCGGCGCGCCGACCTTTTTCAGGAATTCGGGCGACGAACTGGCGCCATGGGTGACGACGACCACGTCGGCGCGCCGGGCTCTGGCGAGCAGGGCGCCGCAGCCGATGGATTCATCGTCGGGATGGGCGACGACGGCGGCCATCGCGCCGAGCGACGCGGCGTCCTCGATGGAGAATGTCGATTGCGCGAACACAGAACTCAAACACCGCCATGGCCGCCCGACGGCTTTCGGGCGCGGCCACCTTAGCGCGGCCGTCGCGGCGCGACGTGAACGGGCGACGCTTTTTTGCCGATACGGTAAACGAAGCGCGTCGGCCCCGGCCTCACGGTTCGAGCTCGGTGTCCCAATAGAGATAGTCGAGCCAGCTCGCGTGCAGATAATTTGGCGGAAAATGCCGCCCGTTTTGGTGGAGGTCGTTGACGCTCGGCTGATAGGGCGCGCGGGCGGGGAACATCCGCGCGATCGATGGCAACAAATCCGCCTTCTTAAGATTGCACGCCGAACATGCGGCGACGACGTTCTGCCAACTCGTCACGCCGCCTTTCGAGCGCGGAATGACATGGTCGAACGTCAGCTCTTCGCGCGCGCCGCAATATTGGCAGGTGAAGCGGTCGCGCAGGAACACGTTGAAGCGGGTGAAGGCGGGATGGCGCGCCGGTTTGACGTAGCTCTTGAGCGACACCACCGAGGGCAGGCGCATCTTGAAGGTCGGGCTATGCACCGACGTTTCGTATTCCGAGACGATGTTGACGCGATCGAGGAACACCGCCTTGATCGTGTCCTGCCAGCACCAGATCGACAGGGGATAGTAGCTCAGCGGACGGAAGTCCGCGTTGAGCACCAGCGCCGGGCACGACTTCGGCGTCCCCGCGAAAGCATGAACAGTCAAGCGCTAAGCTCCGTCCTCCATCCCCGTCGCACCCGGCGATTCCGCCACCATGGCCATAGTCTACAATCGTCATGACGGCTTTGTGAAGGCGCCTCGTTCGTCAATCCGCCGCCGCTTCGATCCGGTCGATGTCGTCGTCGGAGAGGCCGAAATGGTGGCCGATTTCATGGACGAGGACGTGTTCGACGATCGCCTCGAGCGTCTCCTCGCCCTCGCACCAGAGATCGAGCAAGGGCCGGCGATACAGGAAAATCAAGTTGGGCGAGTCGCCTGAGTCGGGCACGGCGGGGCTATGGGCGAGGCCGCGCCCGCGAAACAGACCGAACAGATCGAACGGGCTGTCGATGCCCATTTCATCGAGCGTTTCGTCGTCGGCGAATTCATGGATTTGGATCACCAGCCCGTCGCATAGCTTGCGAAATTCCTTGGGCAGGCGCTGGAATGCGGCGAGGGCGACGGCGTCGAGATCGGCGCTCGATGGGGCCTTCCAGTCGCCGGGGGAAGGTGCGTTGGGCGCGTCCATGCCGTCAGCGTTTGCGCGGCTGCTGCGCGAAATAGCCGTTTCCCGCAGCCTCCAGCGGCGCCACCAACGCGCCCGCCCGTCGGCGCAGGCTTGCGCGGATGTCCTTCTTGGCCGCCGGGAATTCCTCCAGCACGCGGCGGAACACCATGCGGGGAATGCGCAGCAATTCGCAGTCCTCGACGGCCGAGGCTTCGTAGCGGCGCTGGACTTCGGCGATCAGCGCGGTCTCGCCGATCAACGTGTCCGCCTCGACCCGCTTGGTCTTTTTCCCCGAGCGCAGGTCGAGCGAGCCCGAGAGCACGAAATAGCCGGCGTCCGACCGCGCGCTGCCCAAAAACAGATGATGCCCGGCCTTGAGCAAAATGCGCTCGCTGGAGAACGCGACGATCTGCACCGCTTCGCGCGGCAGGGCGCTGAAAGGGGCGACCGCCGCCAGGCGCAGCACGTCTTGGGAGAGGCTCATAGGGGCATGGGGTTAACGACGGCGGGCGGCGCCGGTCAATCCCCTCGTCAGCCGAGCGCGTAGCCGTCGGCCTCGGTGAGGAGGATGGTCGATTGGCCGGGATTCGGCTCGATTTTCTGTCGGAGCCGATAGATGTGGGTCTCCAGCGTGTGCGTGTCGACGCCCGCGTTGTAGCCCCAAACTTCGCGCAGCAGGACGTCGCGCCCGACCGCCTTGGGTTTCGCGCGCAGGAGAAAGCGCAGGATCGCCGTCTCTTTTTCCGTCAGCCGGATGTCGCGCCCGTCGGGATTGGAGAGCAGCTTCTGCCCCGGCTTGAAGACATAAGGCCCGATGGGGAATTCGGCGTCCTCGCTCGAATCGAGCTGGCGCAATTGCGCGCGCACGCGCGCCAGCAGCTCCGCGAAACGGAACGGCTTGGCGACATAGTCGTTGGCTCCGGAATCGAGGCCGATCACCATGTCCGCTTCGCTGTCGTGTCCCGAAAGCATGATCACCGGTCGGCGAAATCCCGCGCGGCGCATTTCCTTGACCGCCTCGCGCCCGTCGAGATCGGGCAGGCCGGCGTCCATGATGACCACGTCCGGGGTCAGCGCGGCCACCAAGCTTATCGCTTCGTGGGCGTTCTGCGCATGGACGATTTTGAACTCCCCGGACAACTCGAATTGCTCGGCCAGATTTTCCCGCAAGTCCGCCTCGTCGTCGACCAGCAGAAGCGTGCGTTGTTTGGTCATCGGTCGCTTTGGCCCGCCAGATAAGGGGAGGATTCGCGGCGCTTTTGCGCCGAACTACATTTTATCGCCGCGATTCAGGCGAAATCACGGCTTTCTCGTTCATCGTCGCGCCAGGGTCGGCGTGGCATGGTGCTCGCGTGGCGGGAAAAGGAAGGACGGAACATGAGCGCCGACGCCAATTGGCCACTCGCTTTCAAGCGCTTCGGACACGGGCCTCGCCCAACGGACAGAGGCCGTAGCGGCGATCCGCGCGAGGCGTTGATCGCCGAAATCTCAAGACCCGACGCGGCGCTGCTCGACGCGCCCGGGTTGCTCTCCACCTCCGACAATCAAAAATTGGTGTTCGCCGACCAGGCGGAGAAAAAGCGCCTGCGCGACCTCGGAGCCGTGCAGCTCTCCCGCTCCGCGCTGCCGAGCTATTTGCCGATCGCGATTCCGGTCGAGCCGGGCGTCGCGCCGGTTTTGGCGGGCGGCGCGGCGAGCGCCGCCCCCGTCATGGCGGGCAACATGATGGCGACGCCCAACGCGATGGCCGGGGGCAATATGATGTCCGGAGCCAACGCGATGGCGGCGCCGGGCGCCATGGCGCCGCCCAAAGCGCCGGAGGCCCCCGAGGGCCACGCCTACCGGAGCGAGGCCCTGGCGCGGTTGCTCAAGGCGACGGGAGCCGACATGGGCTTTGCCGAGCGCTGGGTGGCGTTTTGGTCGAACCATTTTTGCGTGTCGATCTCCAAGTCCAACCTCGTCCATGTCGCCGCCGGCTCGTTCGAGCGCGAGGCGATCCGCGCGCACGCGTTCGGGCGATTCGCCGACATGCTGCGCGCGGTCGAACAGCACCCGGCGATGCTGCATTTTCTCGATAACCAGCAGTCGATCGGCCCGGATTCCCAGGCGGGCAAAAGGCGCAAAGTCGGGCTCAACGAAAACCTCGCCAGGGAGATCCTCGAACTTCACACGATGGGCGTCGGCTCCGGTTATGCGCAGACCGACGTGACGTCGCTCGCGCGGGTCATCACCGGCTGGACCACCGCCGGGCCGGACGGAAAAATGGGCGTGCCGGGAACCTTCGTCTTCAACGTCAACGCGCACCAGCCCGGCGCGCAGACCGTGCTGGGCAAATCCTACGCGCAGGCGGGCGAGGCGCAAGGCGAGGCGGCGCTCGACGACATCGCCGGGCATCCCGCCACCGCGCGCCACATCGCCAACAAATTGACGAAAGCCTTCCTGTCCGACGATCCCCAACCGCAATTGGCGGCCAAGCTCGCGGCGGTGTTCCAAACGACCGGCGGCGATCTCCTTGCGCTGGCCAAGGCGCTGATCGAGGCGCCCGAAGCCTGGAGCGCGCCGGCGACGAAGCTGCGCAATCCCTGGGAATGGACGGTCGCGTCTTACCGCGCCTTCGCCAAGGAGCCGACCGATCCCGGGCAGGCCCTCAACGCCCTGCGCCTGCTCGGCCAGCCGCTTTGGCAGCCCGCGGGACCAAACGGATTTAGCGACGACACGGCCGCTTGGCTGTCGCCCGAGGGCATCAAGACGCGCGTGGAAGTCGCCGCGCTGTTTTCGCGCCAAATCAAAGACGCGCCCAAACCGACCGACCTCGTCGGTCCTATCCTGGGGGCGGCGGCCTCGAGCGACACGCTGGAAAGCATCGCCCGGGCGGAGACGCCCGAGCAAGCCTATGCCCTGTTGATTCTCTCCCCCGAATTCATGCGGAGATAGCCATGTCCTTCGACTCTTTCCCCCATCCCAGCCGTCGCTCGTTTCTCGCTTTTTCCGCCGCCACGTTCGCGGCGGCGGGCATCCCGCGCGTCGCCAGCGCGTCCGGCGCGCGCGATCCGCGCCTAGTGGTCGTCATTTTGCGCGGCGCGCTCGATGGCATGTCGGCGCTGGGCCCCATCGGCGATCCCGATTACGCCGGCCTGCACGGCGACCTCGCGCTGCGCTTTTCCGGCGATCATGCCGCGCTCAAGCTCAATGACTTTTTCGGCCTCAATCCGGCGATGGCCAATTTCGCGCGGCTCTATAATTCCAAGCAAGCGCTGATGGTGCATGCTGTGGCCAGCAACTACCGCGACCGCTCGCATTTCGACGGCCAGGACGTGCTGGAGAGCGGTATGCCGACGCCCGGCCAAGTGCAGAGCGGCTGGCTCAACCGCGCCATCGCCGCGCTGCCGATGGGCGACAAGGTCGACGCGCCGAACGGGCTTGCGGTCGGCACGACGCCGCCGCTGGTGATCCGCGGCGCGGCCCCGATTTTAGGCTGGGCGCCGACGGCTTTGGCCAAGCCGACCGAGGATTTGATCGCCCGCACGATGGGCATCTATTCCCACGTCGATCCCGCCCTGGCGACGGCGCTGCGCGAAGGGTTCGACGCGGAGGCGATGGCGACCAAGGACGGCATGGCGGGCGTCAAGGCCGTCGGCGCCGCCGACATCGCCGCGATGCGCCAAGCCGCCGAAGGCGCCGCGCGCTTGATGGCCGCCGACAACGGCCCGCGGGTCGCGGCTTTGGCGTTCGACGGCTGGGACACCCACGCCAACGAAGGCGGCGCCACCGGGCGGCTCGCCCAGTTGCTCGGCGGACTGGATCAAGCCTTCGCGGCGTTTGAAAAAGAATTGGGCGACAAGTGGAAGGACACCATCGTCGTGGCCGTCACCGAGTTCGGCCGCACCGCGCGCATCAACGGCACGATCGGCACCGACCACGGCACGGCGACGGTGGCGTTCCTGGCGGGCGGCGCGGTGGCGGGCGGGCGCGTGGTCGCCGACTGGCCGGGCCTGAAAGACGCTGACCTCTACGAGGGCCGCGACCTCAAACCGACCACGGACCTGCGCGCAGTGCTGAAAGGCGTGCTGGCCGACCATTTGGGCCTGCCGACGCAGGTATTGGCGCAGAAGGTGTTCCCCGACACGATCGGCGTCGCGCCGATGGCGGGGTTGGTCGCGGCGTAAGTGTCTTGAGGATGAGAACCGTCGCGGTGGCGCTTGCATAGCTTCAGCGCGATTGTTCGACTCGTCGAATTGGGTTAGCTTCACCCAATAGGCTTGGCCCGCGCCTCCCCCCTCCAATCGGGGAAGTATCGACATACGGGGTGACGAAAACATCGAACCATCTGTTCGGGCGTTCGCATAAGGAGGGGTTGCGTTTTCCGCTCGGAATGGAGGTTGTTCGATGAACCTATCCGCGCCGATCCACCATCTGAAACGCCGGGCCAAAACGTTGGCGCGGGACAAAAAAATTCCTCTGCACGATGCGCTCGATAGGGTCGCGCGCGCGGAAGGCTTCTCCGGTTGGAGCCTGCTTTCTCGCCAATCGGCGACCCGCGCGCCGCCCGGAATATCGCTGTCCCAACTCGACGACGGCGATTTGCTTCTGCTGGGCGCCCGGCCCGGGCACGGAAAGACCCTGCTCGGGCTCCAACCGGAGAAGCCTTCCGCG
>Ga0209698_10009247_pt1 | contig 10096 bp, 11 predicted proteins | sample LitLauG_LLR_2012_FD_187203 | JGI IMG/M metagenome (GOLD analysis project Ga0209698, IMG submission 187203) | Freshwater sediment microbial communities from Pennsylvania, USA - Little Laurel Run_MetaG_LLR_2012 (SPAdes) (version 2) | ecosystem: Environmental > Aquatic > Freshwater > Creek >... | reverse complement strand
GTGGGCGGCCGCCTTCAGCGTGTAATCAACGTGCACCGCGTCGAACGGGAATTCGAAACCGCCCGAGGCCACGCGGTCGATCAATCCTGCCTTGAGCAGTGCATGTACGTCCGAGTGCACGCCTTTCACATCCCGCCCAACACGCCGCGCGATCTCCCGCAGCGCTATCGGTCCGGCCCCCGCCATTGCCTGCAGGATGGCCCAGCGGTTGGGCGCAAGTACACGCCAAAGCAGCTCGTGCGAGACAAAACTGATGCGCGGATCTCCCTGCGACTTACCGCGAAATGCGGCCGCCAGCCGAGCCTTGGTGTCATCGAGACTACTGACTCCCAGGGTGACAGTTCGCATCGTCATTTCCCCCAATTGACTACGTCTTCCCAAAAATCAACCTGCAGGGATTCGATATCGCGAAACCGGTATGGCATTTCCTTTTCGCCCCAATGGCGGTGGTCGCCTTTTCCTGCTTCATTGTCGTACCGCACGACGCATTCCCCGCGTACGACGTATGCCAACCGGTATTTGAACCCGTGCGTGCCGCCCGGCTGGCGAGTGGGCAGTTGCCATACGACAATCTCCACGAACGACTCCTCATCCAGAGCGACACGTTCCGCGATAAGGGAGATCGCCTGCATGTTGTAAATGCTGCCAACAAATCGCCCTGTTGTCAAAATTTACAACGATCGGCGGCGCAAACCTTGCGTCGAAGGCGCTGGCCCGATTCGGGCGTGGACTCGTGCCGGCTCGCCGAGGAGAACTCGGCTGTGCAGTCGACACCAGTCATACGGGAGAGAAGGATTGCGCGGAGGGCCGCCAGGTCATCAATTCAAAGTCCCAGATAGGCCTGCTGGACCGCGGGATCATCGATCAGGTCCGCGGCGAGCCCCTGGTGCACGATGCGACCCGTCTCCATCACGTAGGCGCGGTCCGCCCCGGACAGTGCAAGCTGCACGTCCTGCTCGACCAGCAGCACGGTGACGCCGTCCCGCCGGATCGCTGCCAGCATGTCCATGAGATGCCCGGCCACGATGGGCGCCAGCCCCAGGCTCATTTCATCGACCATCAGCAGCACCGGTGCGGCCATCAGGGCGCGCGCCATCGCGCACATCTGCTGCTCGCCCCCCGACATGCTGCCGGCCAGTTGCCGCCGCCGCTCCGCCAGGGGCGGGAACAGGGTGTAGATCCGGGCGAGGTCGCGCGTGACCTCCGTCCTGTCGCGGCGCCGGTCGCCGCCCATCAGCAGGTTGTCCTGCACCGTCATGCGGTCAAACAGCTGGCGCCCTTCGGGCACCTGCACGAGGCCCAGGCCAAACACCTGGTCGGGGGTCATGCCGGCGAGTTCGCGCCCGTCCAGGACGATGCTGCCGATGCAGGGCAGCATGCGCGAGAGCGCGCGCAAAAGCGTCGTCTTGCCGGCGCCATTGCTGCCAACCAGCGCCACCATCTCCGCCCGGTGGATCTCGAGCGTCACGTCGTGCAGGACGGACATGCCGCCGTAGCCGGCACACAGGTTGCGGACCTCGAGCAATGGCGTGCGATCGGCCGGGCCGCTCACGCGCGCTTCCGTCCCAGGTACGCCTCAACCACGACGGGGTTGGACAGCACCGCCTCGGGCGTGCCGTCGGCGATCTTCTCTCCGTGGTGCAGCACCAGCAGACGGTCCGACAGGCTCTTGATCGCCTTGATGACGTGCTCGATGACGAGAACGCCGATACCCCGGTCCCGCACCTTGCGGAGGATGTCGATGACTTCCTCGATCTCGACGTGATTCAGGCCCGCCATGACCTCGTCGCAGAGCAGGACCCTGGGCTGCATCGCCAGCGCCTTGGCCAGTTCCAGGCGCTTGCGCCCCGTGCCTCCCAGTTCATCGGCCCGCTTCCCGATGAACGGACCCAGGCCCACGAATTCCAGGCAGGCACGTGCCTCTTCGCGCGCCTGCGCCAGCCGGGAATGCCCGCCACCGGATCCGAAGAGGGCGCCCACCGCCACGTTATCCAGGACCGACAGCCCCGGAAACGGCTGCATGATCTGGAACGTGCGCCCGATCCCCAGGCGGGCGCGGCGAAATGCCGGCAGGCGGTCGATGGACGCGCCCTCGAACAGGACCTCGCCGCCGCTCGGCGCCAGGGTCCCGCTGATGAAGCTGATCAGCGTCGTCTTGCCGGCGCCGTTGGGCCCGATCAGCCCGAGAATCTCGCCCGGCGCCAGCGTGAAGCTGACGTCGTGGAGTGCAACCAGCCCGGAGAAGATCTTGGTCGCATGACGCACCTCCAGCAGCGCGCTCACAGCCTGTGCATCCGGAGGTTTTCAAGGAAATAGCGCCAGCCCGTCCTGCGCAGGTGCCGCAACATGTCGGCCAGGCCACGCGGCATCAGCACCACCGCCGTGACGATGACCAGGCCAAAAAAGAGTCCCGCGATGCTGGTCACTTCGCTCGACAGCACCTCGGCGATCGCCGAAAGCGAGAATGCCCCGACGATCGGGCCCAGCACCGTGCCCGGGCCACCGAACACGGCCATGATGATCATCTTGACGTTGAGCCCGATATCGAAGGCACTTTCGGGGTCGAGAAAGGTGATCCAGTAGGCGTGGATGCCACCGGCGAGTGCACTGAAAAACCCCGAGAGCGCGAATGCCAGTACCTTGTAGAGCGTCGTGTTCACGCCCATCACGGCCGCGCCTTCCTCGTTCTCCCGGATCGCGATCAGCCCGAAGCCAAAGCGGCTGCGCGACAGCCACCCTACCGTCAGTGTCGCGATCAACAGCAGGCCCAGGGACAGTTCGTAGAATTGCGCATCATCGTTGAGCGGCGGCAGGACCAGGCCGATGTTCTGGCCGGCCAGTTCCACGTTGGAGACGATTGCCGTCATGACCTGGGACAGGCCCAGCGTCGCAATGGCGAAGTAGTGACCCTTGAGCCGCAGCACGGGAACGCCCAGTACGAAGGCAAAGACGAGGGCCAGCACCACCCCGAACGCCAGGCCGACGGCAAATGGCAGATGCCATTGCACCATCGCGATGGCCACGCCGTAGCTGCCAAGCCCGTAGAAGACGGAATTGCCGAACGAGGCGTAGCCGGTGTAGCCGCCGATGATGTTCCATCCCTGCGCCAGCACGGCCAGCAGGAGCGCGTTGATGCCAAACTGGGTGAGTACATCCGAGCCGTACCAGGGCACGCCGGCAAGGGCGCAAAGCGCGGCCAGCGCCAGGGCGACGCGCCACGCCTTCACGCCGCCCTGCCGAGCAGGCCGCCGGGGCGCGCGACGAGCACCAGGACCAGGGTGCCGAAGCTGGCGACATCGGCGAAGGTCTGGCCGACATACAGGGTGGTGAGCGACTCGACGATCCCCAGGAACAGTCCTCCCGCGATCACACCCAGGGGATTTTCCAGGCCGCCGATGATCGAGATGGCAAACGACTTGGCCGTGAGCGCCGCCCCGATGTACGGGTTGATCTGCGACACCGTGCCGTAGAGCGTACCCGCCGATCCCGCCAGCGCGATACCGAGGCCAAAGGTGAGGGCATAAAGGTGGCGCGGTTCGACCCCGTAGAGGCGCGCCGCGACCAGGTTCTGCGCCGTGGCGCGAATCGCGCGTCCCAACCGGGTGTGCAGGAGCAGCAGCCACATGCCGACCGCAAGCGCGATCGCCACGGCGAATGCCGCCAGGCGTGCCAGGGGCAGCACCACGGGGCCCAGGGCCAGGTTGCTGCCCGCGTACGGCGGGTTGATGGTGCGAAAGTCCGCGGTGAACACCAGCTGGGCGAGGTAGGTCAACACCACTTCCAGGCCGAAGGTGATCAGCAGGGTATTGAACATCGGCGCCCGGATCACCAGGTTGAGCAGGCCGCGCTGCAGCGCGTAACCCAAGGCGAACATGACGGCCGCGGTGAGAGGCAGGCCCAGGAAGGGATCGATGTGCGCGTAGGTGTAGAGGTACCAGGAGCCGTAGCCGCCCAGCATGATGAAGGCGCCATGGGCCAGGTTGACGATGTTGAGCACGCCCCAGACCAGGGCCAGGCCCAGGGCCATGACTGCGTAGAGCCCGCCCTGGAGGATGCCGTTGACGAGAACCTGCGCGAATAGTTCCAACGGAAATCCCGCCCGGCTGGTGGTTTAGCGCGCGCTCCAGGCCGGCATCGGATAGTTGGGCTGCCGGACAAACCCCCCGGTACCGTAGATTTCCACCAGGGCGTCGCCCTGCACCTGGATCACCTTCTGCGGCAGCTCGATCTGCCCCCGGGCATTGAATGCAATCGGGCCGTACAGGCAGTCGAACCGGATCCTCGCCAGCGCATCGCGCACCTTGTGCGGGTCCGTGCTGCCGGCCTCCTCCATGGCCTGCACCAGCGTCTCCACGTCGGCGACCCCCGAGGCGGCGTGGTAGTCCGGGTCGTACCCGAACCGGGCCTTGTATTCCCGGGCGAACTGCTGGGCGTCGCCGAACCAGCGGTCCTTGAGCGCGGGAGACGGCAACCACGCCGTCATGCCAAACGCATAGTCGGCATCCCTGCCCAGGGCCTTGCGAAAGTCTTCGCTGGGCACGCCGACCGTGAACGAATACAGCTTCGGCGCCACCGCCAGGCTCTTGGCCTGGCGCACGAAATTCAGGATCTCCGTCTCGTGGCCCGCCACCAGCACGACGTCGGCGCTCCCGCTCCTGATCCGGGACAGCAGCGAATTGAAGTCGGTGGCGTTGGTGCTGTAGCGCTCGTCCATGACGAGCTCCAGGCCCGCTTGCGACAACTTCGGCCGCGTGCCCTCCGCCACCGACACGTCGAAGGCGTCGTCGGCATACAGGAGGGCCACCGTCCGCGGTGCCGGCTTGAGCGCCTTGAGCATGCTGACGGTGCTGCCAAAGTAATCGCTCGCCGGCGCCAGCGTGCCGAAGATGTACTGGAATTTGCGCGCAAAGATCTGGTCCGAGGCGCCGCCGCCCTGCACCATGGGCACCTGGTACTTCTCCGAGACGGCCGAGTCGGCGAGCGCGAAATTGCTGGCAAACGGGCCCAGCAGCAGATCGACCTTGTCCTGGGTAACGAGCTGCGTGTACTGGCGCACGCTCAGGTTCACGTCCGACTGGTTGTCATAGAGCTTGAGCACCAGCTTGTGGGAGCTGCCGCCAATCCTCGCGCCGCCGGCTGCGTTGATCCGGTCGATCGCGATCTGGTAGGCATCGCGGTAGTACCGGCCGGTGCTCGCGACCGGGCCGGTCATCTGAACCGAGGCGCCCAGAACCACGTCCTGCGCCACCGCGGCATCCATGCAGGACCCGGTGGCGAGGACCGCAAGAAGGGAGAGAAAAGCGGACGACAGACGCGAGGATCCGGATTTCATGGGGTCGGTCTCCTGGAAGGATTTCGTACGAATGCCCCCGGCAGATCCAGAGTGTTCCGGGAACGTGCCGACCCCTTCCCTGCGCCGGGTTGGAGTCCGTCCGACACCGTACATGCCTGCATAGTAGTACCGGACCCCGCGCCAAGGTCAACCCGCCGGCCGCTATTCCCCCGTCCGGCCCCGCCCCGACTTGATCGAGGCGCGCCGGGCCTTGTCCTCGAGGCGGCGGGCGACCGAGGCGCGCGACGGTCGGGTGGGGCGGCGCGCCCTGGGGATGAAGGAGAGGCGGGCGAGGAGGTCCTCGAGGCGGCGGATCGCCTCGGCCCGGTTCTTCTCGAGGCTGCGAAATTCCTGCGCCTTGATGACGATCACGCCCTCGCGGCTGATGCGCCGGTCGCCGCTCTGGAGGACGCGCTCGCGCACCTCCTGCGACAGCGTCGAGGCGCGGACGTCGTAGCGAAGGTGCACCGCGTTGGAGACCTTGTTGACGTTCTGTCCCCCGGCCCCCTGGGCCCGGATGGCGGTGATCTGGACCTCTTCGATGGGGACGCGGATCGCGGTTCGCATGGCCTGCTTCGGATGGCCGGCGGCATCGCGTCGGCAGCCGGCCGATTGTAGGAGCCGGGCGGGGGCCGCCCTCGGGCAGAATCGGGACCATGAAACCGCCCGCCAGACTCCTGCCCCTCATCGAAGCCGGCCTCATCGACCGCGTCGAGCGCCAGTTGATGAGCGGCAAGGAAGCCCGCGTCTATGTCGTTCGCAGCGGGGGCGAGGTCCTGTGCGCCAAGGTCTACAAGGGGGCGAGCGAGCGCAGTTTCCGCCAGGCCGTCGACTACACGGAGAACCGCAAGGTGCGCAACACGCGCCAGGCGCGCGCGATCGCCAAGGGTACGCGCTACGGCAGGGCTTCGCAGGAGTCCGCGTGGCAAAACGCCGAGGTCGACGCGCTCTACCGGCTTGCCGCCGCCGGCGTGCGCGTGCCCCGTCCCGTCAATTTCCTCGATGGCGTGCTGCTCATGGAACTTGTCGTCGATGCCGCGGGGAACGCGGCGCCGCGCCTGGACGAGGTGACGCTCTCGCCCGAGGACGCGCGCGAGATCCACCAGCGCCTCCTGCGCGAGGTGGTGCGCATGCTCCTTGCCGGGGTGGTGCATGGCGACCTCTCCGAGTTCAACATCCTGCTGGGCGCCGACGGGCCGGTCATCATCGACCTGCCCCAGGCCGTCGATGCCGCGGGCAACAATCACGCCCCGCGCATGCTGCAGCGGGACGTCTCCAATCTCGCCAATTTCCTCGGCCGTTTCGCGCCGGAACTCCCCGCGACGAATTACGGCGGCGAGATCTGGAACCTTTTCGAGCGGGGGCTGCTGACCCGGGAAACGGCGCTCACCGGCGTCTTCGAGAAGGAGGAGGGCGCGCCCGACCTGCAGCCGGTGCTGCGGGAGATCGAGGACGCGCGCGCCGAGGAGGCGATGCGCCGCCTGCGGGCCGCCGCCGGGGGGCCAGCGGCCTGAAGCCTGTTCGCAAGACCTTGTCCCGGTGGGTTCCCTGGCGTGAACCCGTGAACATCCTCCACAATTAGCCATGTCCGAAATCGTCGCCTACGCGATCCCCATCTTCACCCTGCTCCTGTGCGCCGAGTTCGCATGGGGATGGCACGTCGGGCGCAACAACTACCGGCTGGGCGACACGCTGAGCAGCCTGAGCCAGGGCCTCCTGAGCCAGCTCGTCGGCCTGTGCACGCAGTTCCTCACGATCGGCATCTACACGCTGGTGCAGGCGCGCATCGCGCTCGTTCATGCCGACGCCTTCTGGGGGAGCTGGGAAGGGATCGTGCTCGCGACGATCGCCTACGACTTCCTCGACTACTGGCTGCACCGGACGGGGCACCGCTCGGCGCTCTTCTGGGCGGCGCACGTCGTGCATCACCAGAGCCAGCACTTCAACTACTCCACGGCGCTGCGCCAGGAGAGCTTCTATCCGGTGCTCGGGTTCCCCTTCTTCCTGCCCATGGCGCTGTGCGGCGTTCCGCCCGAGACCTTTGCCATCGCCGGCCTCGTCGTGCTCTTCTACCAGTTCTGGATCCATACCGAGCATGTCGGCCGGCTGGGATGGCTCGACCGCGTCTTTTCGACACCTTCGAACCACCGCGTGCATCACGCGGTGAACGACGGCTATGTCGACCGCAACTACGGCGCGATCCTCATCGTCTGGGACCGGATGTTCGGAACGTTTGCCGAGGAGCGCTCGCCCTGTGTCTACGGAACGCGCACGCCCCTCGAGAGCTGGGATCCGCTGTGGACGGTCGCGCAGGTCTTCACCGGCATCCTGCGCGACGCCTGGCGCACGCGGCGCTGGATCGACAAGCTCGGCATCTGGTTGCGCCCGCCCGAGTGGCGCCCCGCGGATCTGGCCGCGCGCCAGCCGGTTCCGGCCTTCGACCTGGCTGCGATGCGCCGCTACGATCCCCCGGTGTCCCGGCCCGCTGCCGTGGCCGCCGTGATCCAGTTCGTCGCCATGTCCCTTGGCGCCATCACCCTGCTCTGGTTCGCCGACGACCTCGCGCTGGGCCGCGTGGCGATTTGCTCGGCCGCCATCGCCGCGGGCCTCTGGGTGACGGGCGCCCTGATGCAGGGCCGGATCGGCCCGCTCCTTGCGTTGCTGGCCGATGCCTTCCTCGTGGCATCTGCGGCCTGGATTCTGCGCTGAATCGCGGAACCGTCGGCCCCGCAAGAGTCGGAGAACGAGCTTGTTCGCAGCGAACCCCAGGATCCAGCTCGTGTCCATTCCGGACAACCCGCCCTGCGTGGTCATCGACAACGCGCTCGCCGACCCGCAGGCGCTCGTCGACCTGGCCGTCCAGCATCGCGGCTCGTTCGTCGAGGCCGAGGACCATGGCTTCCCGGGCCTCGAGCTGCGGATGCACCCCGACTTCTCCGCCAGGCTGAGCGACTTCTTCCTCCAGCACGTGCGCCGGCATTTCGACGCGCGCCGCACGCTCGCGAGCTTCAGCCGTCTCTCGATGGTATGCCGCTCGCCGGGGGAACTCCGGCCCCTGCAGCGCCTGTGCCACCGCGATTTCGCGAGCCTCGACCCCAACCAGAGGATGTTCGCGAGCGTGCTCTATCTCTTCCACGACCCGGCGATGGGCGGCACGAGCTTCTTCCGCCCGCGCCAGGGCGAGGAGGAGACCCGGGAACTTCGCTCCCGGTGGTGGCACATGAGCGGGGAGCAGTTCACGCGCGAGACGGGCCTGCAACCCGCCTACCCGACCGGGTCCAACGCCTACTTCGAGCGTGTCGCCACGGTCGATGCCGCCTGGAACCGCCTCATCTTCTACAGCGGCGGCACCTACCACTCCGGCGACATCCGGCACCCGGGGCGCATGGTCCCGGACCCCGTGCAGGGGCGCCTCACCCTCAACGGCTTTTTCGTCTGCCGCCCCCGCGCCGGCGCCTGAAGATCCATTTGCCATGATTCTTTGACGGGGGTCAAGGCTCTCCGTCACGCACCATTTAAGGTGCATTTGCGATGCCTCTTTCGAAGAACCCGGGAAAACCCGGGCGCGCGGGGGATCGCACCACCAAAAGGGGGGCCCGCAAGGGTCCGCACGACGATCGAACGCCAGGGATGGGAGCACAACCATGGGACTCTACGAAGAAATCGGCGGCGCGCCCGCCGTCGATGCGGCAGTCGACATCTTCTACCGCAAGGTACTCAAGGACGAACGGATCAAGGGGTTTTTCACCGGGGTCGACATGGCCCGGCAGGCCGCCAAGCAGAAGTCGTTCCTGACCATGGCGTTCGGCGGTCCGAACGCCTATACGGGCCTGGACATGAGAAAGGGCCACGCCCATCTCGTGCAGCGCGGGCTCACGGACCTCCACTTCGATGCCGTCGTCGAGAACCTTGCCGCGACGCTGAGAGAGCTCAAGGTCGCGGACCAGCTCATCGCCCAGGTGGCCGCCATCGCCGAGAGCACGCGCAAGGACGTGTTGGGGCGTTGAGTCGCGCGGCCGTGACCCGCCTGCGATTCCGGGGCCAGGAATACGAGACGCGAGGCCGTTCGGTCCTCGACTGCCTGGCCGCGAACGGGCATGACATCCCGCACGCGTGCCGCTCGGGCGTCTGCCAGGGCTGCCGGATGCGCGCGGTGCGCGGCGCGGTGCCCGCCCGCGCGCAGACGGGCCTGCGCGACACGCTGGTCGCGCAGGGCTACTTCCTCGCCTGCCAGTGCCATCCCGAGGAGCCGCTCGAAGCCAGTCTCGAGGGCGCGGGCGCGCAGCGCTTTGCCGCGCGGGTGCTGGCGCGCAGGGAGCTCGCGCCCGGCATCCTGGGCCTGGAGATCTCGCGGCCTTCGGGCTATGAGTACCGGGGAGGCCAGTACCTGCGCGTCATTCGCCAGCCGGGCATTTCGCGCAACTATTCCCTCGCGAGCGTTCCGGGCCTCGACGAATCGCTGCACCTTCACGTGCGCGCCGTTCCCGGGGGTGCGGTCAGCGGCTGGCTTCACGGCCAGGTCGGACCCGGAGACGAGATCGAGATCTCCGGCGCCCAGGGCGAGTGCTTCTACACCCCGGGCTCGCCAGGACAGGACCTGCTCCTCGTTGCCACCGGCACGGGCCTGGCGCCCCTGTGGGCCATCGCGCGCGACGCGCTCCGTGCCGGGCATCGCGGCAGGATCCACCTCTACCACGGCAGCCGGGACGAATCCGGGCAGTACCTGCGCAGCGAGCTCGAGGGCCTCCAGGAACGGGCGGCGCA
>Ga0209698_10009246_pt1 | contig 10097 bp, 5 predicted proteins | sample LitLauG_LLR_2012_FD_187203 | JGI IMG/M metagenome (GOLD analysis project Ga0209698, IMG submission 187203) | Freshwater sediment microbial communities from Pennsylvania, USA - Little Laurel Run_MetaG_LLR_2012 (SPAdes) (version 2) | ecosystem: Environmental > Aquatic > Freshwater > Creek >... | reverse complement strand
GATGTCAAAGTTCGCGCTGCCGGGCATGATTGCGCGAGGCCACGGGGTGATCATCAACAATGCGTCGGGATGGGGCATTGTTGGCGGCGATCATGCGGTAGCGTATTGCGCGTCGAAGGGTGGTGTCGTGCTGATGACGAAAGCGATGGCGATCGATCACGGCGCGCAAGGGATTCGGGTGAACTGCGTCTGTCCGGGCGACGTGGAGACGCCGATGCTTCCCGCGGACGCGAAGATGCGCGGGCTGAAGTGGGAAGAGTACCTTGCGGGCTGTGCGAATCGTCCGCTGGGACGCGTGGGAACTGTGGAGGAGATTGCCAAGGCGGTGTTGTTCCTGGCGTCGGATGATTCGTCGTTTATGACGGGCGCCACGCTGGTGGTAGATGGCGGCGGCACGGCGGATTGAGGGCAGCTGAAACGCGGCTGGGTTTCTTCTATTACAAGTGAGCGGAGAGGGAATGAAGGCGGTCGTGTTTCTTGGCGGAGGTCGGATCACCGGGGCGCTGGTGGCGGGATTGCGGCTGGCGGGCGATCGGCGGCGGATTATTGTTTACGACCGCAATCGGGGAAAAGTGGGCGCCCTGCGGCGCGAATCGCAGGTTGAGGTGGCGCGCGATTTGAAATCCGCGATGAAGCAGGCAGAGATGTTGATAGTGGCGGTGCGGCCTGCGTCGGTTGCGGGGATGCTGCAGGAGGTTGTGGCGAGTGGGGCGCAGGCACCGCGGGTGTGCGTGAGTTTGGCGGCAGGGATTCCTTTGGAGAAGTTGCGGGGGAAGATTGGTGGGCGGGTGCGTTGGGTGCGAGCGATGCCGAGTCCGGTGTCGCGGATAGGGCGCGGATTGACGGCGCTGTGTTTCGAGCGCGGGATGTCGCGAACGGATCGGAAGGTTGTGCGGGATTTGTTTTTGCGCGTGGGCGCGGTGATTGAGATTCGTGAGAACGAGTTCGATGCGTTTACCGCAACTTACTCGTCGAGTCATGGATATCACGCGTTGGCGACGCTGGCGCGTGCGGCTAAGGAATCGGGGCTGGGGCGTGAGAGTGCATTCATCGCGGCGGCGCATGCGTTGAGTGATGGGATTGAGTATTGGCGGGAGAGCGGCGAGAGTGTCGAGGCTCTGCTGGAAGAGGCGGCAACTCCAGGCGGGATTGCCGCGGCGACCATGGCGGCGATGGATCGGGCGGGGTACGCGCGAGTCGTTGCCATGGGATTGCGTGCGGGCATTCGACAAGCGAAGAAGAATGCGCGCGGAGTGTAAGGCTAGGCGGCGAGACCAGATTGGTCCGTGCGCTTGGCGCTCGCTTTGCTTCGCGGGACGGACTCTTCGGCTCCGCTCAGGGCAGGCTGCGTCCGTCCCTACGTGAGCGGGGAATCCTCAAAGCAAAAGCCCCACTTCTTCCAACGGCGGGGAGAAGTGGGGCACGCTGTTCTGTTGCTGTTCTTATTCAGTTTCTGTTCTTATTCAATTTCTCTTCTTGCTTACCCTTTCACGATCTTCTTTCCAGCTTGATCCCAGACGGCTACGCACTTGTTGAAGTACGAGAAGTTGGCGAGGTGGCAGCCGATCGAGGTGTGGTTGCCGAAGACTTCGTTTTCGACGACCGGTTTCCGGGAGCGCACCGCGCTGTAGAAGTTGGCCTGGTGGTCGACGGTGTCGCTGTAGCCGGGAGGCGTGGCATAGGACTCGCCGGTCTCGTCGATCTTCCATCCCAACGCGGGCGGTTCAGGATGTTCCTCGTGCCACTTCTGGAAGTACTGATCGCGGAGTTCCTTCGGCCATCCGTAAATCGAGTAGCCTTCGGGCTCGGGGCGCGTGTCTTCCGGCCTGTAGCTGAGGGTGTTGTCTTTGATGATCATCGTGCCCTTGGTGCCATAGAAGCCGATGAACTCTCCGCCGTTGTTGTTGAGGTTGCAACGAAGCGTGACGCGGAACTTGGGATAGTCGTAGAGAGTCTCGATGAGATCGGGGAACTCGCGGCCATCTTTGAAGTGGAACAGGCCTCCGCTGGACTCGGCGCGCTGCGCGGGTTCGTTGGTATTGGTGATGAAGTGAATGCCGCTCAGCAGGTGGACGAAGAGATCGCCACCGAGTCCCTCGCCGTAGTCGGTGAAGCAGCGCCAACGGAAGAAGCGGACCGGATCAAATGTGCGCTTGGGAGCGCTGCCCAGGAACGTGTTCCAGTCAATCGTCTTCTCACTGGCATCGGGCGGAATGGGATAAACCCATGCGCCGCTGGGGGAGTTGCGGTCCCAGTAGGCATTGATGGAGAAGACCTCGCCGAGTTTGCCAGAGTCGTAAATCTCTTTTGCTTTGGCGTAGAGCACGGAACTGACGCGCTGGCTGCCGACAGCGACCATGCGACTGTTCTTGTGCGCGGCGTCGACCATGGCGAATCCGTCTTCGACGAGGTGCGACATGGGCTTCTCGCAGTAGACGTCTTTGCCCGCGGCGCAGGCATCTTCGAAGATGTGGCGGTGCTGGTGATCCATGGTAGCGATGAGGACGGAGTCGACATCTTTGCGGTCGAGGATACTGCGATAGTCGCGAGTGGCGGGAACGCTCGGGTTCTTCACCGCTTCCTGGGCAGCCGTGTGGCGGCTGTCATAGAGATCGCAGACCGCGACGCACTGAATGCCGGGCACGCGGAGCGAGGCTTCGAGATGTTCGCACCCTCGAATGCCAGTGCCGATCGAAGCGAAACGGATAGTGTCGCTGGGTGCGACGGGACGGCCGGCGGCGAAAAGACGTTGGGGTTGCAGCAGAACTTTGGCAGTCGACGCGGCGGCCAGAGCGCCAGCGCTCAGGTTGATGAATTCACGACGAGTCAGGGGATGTTTCGACATGGAATTTCCGCCCTCGCAAAGAAATAGGGATGTTCCGTGACAGGCATGGCTGCGCGGAGTTTTTTGTGCGGTGGAATTATGGCACAGGAGCGGGGGTGTTAGTAAAACGATTTTTTAAGGTACTTGCGCTTGGCGTCAGGGTAGCTGCCAATCCAATGCGTAGATCTCGTACGAGCTTATGTCGCGCAGAGCCAGAGGGGCGCCATCGTGAGCCAAGCCGGTCCAACTCGCCCAACTTTGCGAGGTGGGACGCTTGACATCCTTCAAGCTGACGACGCGCTCCATTTTGCGGTCTTTGACCTGTACGCGGTAAAGGGCCGGCTCTCCCTGCCCGGTGGAATCGAAGTAGATATATTTTCCATCGCGGGACCAGGACGGGTGAGAGGAGATCACATTGGTGAGTTCGGATCTTTTCTTAGAGTGGAGATCGTAGAGCACAAGGTGGCCTGCATCGGAAATCGCCGTCACGAAAGCGCCGTCGGGGGAGAGAGCGGGACCCCGGGTGCCGTCAGAATTCGGTAAGGTCGTCACTTCACCGGTCTTCAAGTCAAGCCTGTGGAGGGCCCTGGTAACCGAAAGATCGGGAGTATTCCCGAAGATCAGCGCACTCCCATCGGGCGACCAGTTGGGAAAAACGTCGTCCTGGTTGCCCTTCGTGATTTCGCGAGGAGTCCCCCCGTCGGCGGAAATGGTGTAAATATGAAAAGCCTTGCCCGGCGCCTGGGCGGAAAACGCAATCTGCTTTTGGTCGGGAGACCACTGTGGGGAAAGTACAGTTAAGGGCGGCAAAGTGAGTTGAAGCCGCTCGCTGCCGTCAGACCTGCAGCGCCAAAGAGTTCCGTCAGGATAGCTCATATAGGTAATCCACTGTCCATCCTTGGAAAAACTTAACTGAATGGCGGAGAGCCCGGATAGAAAAGGCTGGAACTGCTGCGACCTCGCATCGTAGCGCAGCAATTCACCGAGGGGAGATCCTCCGATGGCAAAGACTTTTCTTCCGTCGCGACTGGGAACAGCGCCCTGAATCATCATTGGACCGGTGGTCAGCTGTGTCGGCTCTGGATTGCTCGTGCCCAGGAAGCGGTTCCGTTCTGTGCGCACCCACAAGTTCATCGTGTTGGGCACACGCTGAGAGAGAAAAACAAAATAATCTCCATCCGACGTCCAGTTGCCGCAGCACTCGGCCGGGGGATCGCTCCATCCCGGAAGCAAGGGTCTCAAATGCGTGCCGTCCGGCGCGACTTCCCACAACGCCCGCGAACCTTGTTTTAGATCGTCCAGAGTAAATCGGATGACCTTTCCATCTGGCGACCAGCGTGGCCACTCCGCCTGACCGGGCAGAGTCACCAGGAGGCGTGAGTCAGTCCCGTCGTGCTTGGCGACGTAGAGTTCGTTGAGGCGGGCATAAACGATCTGCGAACCATCTGGCGACCAGGTGGCATCGTGCGCGACAATTTCGCCAACGCGGCGCGGCAAACCCGGGGGCAAAGGCAGGATGTAGAGCGGCCCTTCTTCCGGCGTTCCTGCGTTCCCAATCAATAATTCCGAACCGTTCGGGGAGATGTCGGTCAGCCCGGTGTCACTCAGATGAGAAGACACAGGAACAGTGTCGCCGCCTGCCGCCGACACTTCGGCAACAGTCCAGCCGGTCTTCTGGGGCATGATGAAATACAGGCGTGTGCCATCGGTGACCAGAGGCGGGAACTTCCGGTCACGATTGTTCGTCAGCGGCGTAACGGCGGTCACTCTCGGGGCGGGTAAGGGCGATCGCAGCCAGATGGCGAGAGCCACGAGGGCGAGAATCGCCAGCGCCCCGGCGAGAGCTGGCCATAATAAGTGCGCCATGCGTGCGCGCGATTTCGACTCGGCCGCGGCAGGCAGGTTTGCGGAGCTCGTATCCCGCCGCAGGCGCTGCAGGTCAATGCACACCTCAGAGGCGTGCTGGTAGCGCAAGCCGCGATCTTTTTCCAGGCACTTGTAGATGATCCGTTCCAGTTCCAGAGGGAGATCCGGGTTCAGCCGAACGGGCGAGGTTGGCGTCGCATCCAGAATCGCTTTGAAGATCACGCCTGAGCTTTCGCCTCGAAAGGGAAGCATACCCGTGCACATTTCGTACAGCACCGCGCCGAAAGAGAAGAGATCGCTGCGCACATCCAGTTCTTTGGCGCGCACCTGCTCGGGCGACATGTAAGCGAGGGTGCCGAGGGCGCGACCCGGGCTGGTGAGATGCTCTTCGGATTCGATGGTCGGCGCACTCAGGGCACTCCTGTCTGGCGTTCCCGACACTTTGGCGAGGCCAAAATCGAGAATCTTGGCCTGTTTCCGATTGGTGACGAAGAGGTTTCCTGGCTTGATGTCGCGGTGAATGATTCCTTTGGAGTGCGCCGCGTCAAGGGCGTCGGCGATCTGCACTCCCAGATCGAGCAACAATTCGATGGCCATCGGCCTGCCGGCGATGAGATCGCGGAGCGTGTGTCCCACGAGCAGCTCCATGGCAATGAAGGTCCTGTCGCCGGCGCGGTCGATGTCGTAAATCGTGCAGAGGTTGGGGTGATTCAGGGAGGACGCTGCCTTGGCTTCCCTCTGAAAACGGTTCAAGGCTTGGGGATCGTTGGCCAGGTCGTCGGGAAGAAACTTGAGAGCGACCAAGCGGCCGAGCTTCAGGTCTTCGGCCTTGTAGACCACTCCCATCCCGCCGCTGCCGAGCTTTTCAACGATGCGGTAGTGCGAGATGGTCGAGCCGATCATTGGCTGGGAATGTTATGACCGAAGGTGGGGCAAGTCAATGAATGCAGGGTGTGAGCGTGATTGCAGACATGGGGTCGGCCTGCGAGGCGATGGTATAATCCGCCGTCAAACGAGTCCGGAGGTTTGCCTGAATGGGCTCTCCGCCGCATTCCGGCAGAGTTCTGCGGTTTGGTCGCTTCGAGCTGGACCCCGAGACGCAACAACTGCGGAAAGCCGGCGTGGTTCTGCGTCTTCAACCCCAACCGTTCAAGGTTCTGATGGTCCTGGTGGTTCGGGCAGGACAGATTGTCAGTCGGGAAGAACTGCGGCGAGAGCTGTGGGGCAGTGAAACCTTTGTGGACTTCGAACAAGGGCTGAACTATTGCGTCCGGCAGATTCGCGCCGTGCTGGGCGACGAGGTCCAAACACCGCGATACATCGAGACCGTTCCGCGGCGGGGATATCGCTTCATCGCCCCGGTAGAGGGCCAGGAGCAAACTCTGCCGCCCGCGGCGGAACCGGACGAAACGCCCGGGAAATCTTTCCCGCAGCGAAGGTGGATCACGCTCGCCGCAGCCGCAGTGGCTGTGATTGGGATTGTTGCCGGCTTTTACGCGCTGAGCGTGCGCTCGGCCCCGCCGTTGACCAGCAAAGACACAATCGTGGTTGCGGACTTCGTCAATTCGAGCGGCGACCCTACGTTCGACGACGTCCTGAAGCAGGCACTGACCATCGAACTGGAGCAGTCGACGTTCCTGAATATCCTCTCCAACGAGCGAGTCGTGGCGACCGAGAAGCGGATGAACCGGAGTCCGGGGCGGCTCACGAACGAGCTGGCGCGAGAGGTTTGTATCCGGTCGAACAGCAAAGCAATGCTATCGGGATCGATCGCGAGTGTGGGGGGCCATTATCTGCTGGGCGTGTCGGCGACGAATTGTCAAAGCGGAGATACGCTGGCAAGCGCGGAGGCTGAGGCGGAGAACCGGGATCGGGTGCTTACGGCACTGGAGAAAATTGGAAATCAGCTGCGTCAGAAATTGGGGGAATCGCTAGCTTCAGTCAATCGCTTCAACAAGCCGCTGCCGGAAGCCACTACTTCCTCGCTGGAAGCCTTGCGAGCGTATGCTCTGGCAAGCCCAGTCGACCAACCCGAGTCGCTCACAGGGTTGCAGCGGGCGGTGCAGCTGGATCCGAAGTTCGCGGTGGCCTACGCGTCCCTGGGAGTTCGCTATATCAATTTCAATGAGCCGCAGCTGGCGAGCGAGAATTTTCGGAAAGCGTTCGAACTCAGGGAACGCGTGACCGAACGAGAGCGCTACTTTATTGAATCTGCATATTATGGGATCGCGACCGGTGACCTGGAGCAAGCGAACAAAGTTTATGGACAGTGGCTCGAAATTTATCCCAGGGATGCTGCTCTCGTGTACGACAATCTCTCGTTTAACTACGGGACCATGGGCCAGTACGAAAAGTGCGTCGAGATCATGCGGAAGTCTCTCCAGACGGACACGGATGCCGCAATCGGAATTGGCAATTTGGCAGGATGCCATCTGGCGCTCGGACAACTCAACGAGGCGCGAACTTTGGCAGACCAGGCCGTGCAACGAGCACCCGATGCCTCGGACTTGCGATCCGTCCAATACTACCTGGCATTCCTGGAGGACGACGCCGCCGGCATGAAGGCGCAAATGGAATGGGCCGGTGGCAAGCCCGGGGTTGAGGATATCTTTCTTTCCGCCGAATCGGACACGGCGGCGTATCACGGGCGGCTGAGCGAGGCATCGCTGCTGTCGGGGCAGGCAGTGAAATCGGCACAGCGCAGCGGCGCTGCTGAAACTGCCGCGGGATGGATGGTCGACGATGCCCTACGCAGGGCCGAATTCGGCGACGCCGCCGGGGCGCGCCGCACTGCAGCGGCAGCTCTGGCGTTGAACTCCGGGCTGGGAGTAAGGATCGAGGCGGCGTTGGCCTGGGCGCGTTCGGGAGAAACCGAGAAGGCCCGGCAACTTGCCGATGCACTGGATCGCGAGTTCCCACTGAATACGATGATTCAGTCCTACTGGCTGCCCACGATACGGGCTGCAATCGAGATCGATCATGGCAGCCCACAACGAGCCATCGGGATCCTGCAGTCCGCCGTGCCATACGATCTAGCGGAGACCACACAGTTTGGTTTCGGAACGATGTATCCGGCCTACATCCGGGGACTCGCCTACCTCAAAGCAGGGCAGGGAGAAGATGCGGCGAGGGAGTTCCAGAAGATGGTGGATCACCGAAGTGTGGTGGTGAATTTCCCGCTTGGGTCGCTGGCACAACTGCAACTGGCCCGAGCCAAAGCGATGAGCCACGATGTTCCGGGCGCTCGCGCCGCGTGCGGGAATTTCCTGCGGACCTGGAAAGATGCCGACCGCGATATCCCTGTTCTGAAGCGGGCACAGAAAGTTTGCGCCGAGATGTGAGTCAACGAATTTAGGGAATCGCTAGTTGGGTGGGCGAAGGTAAGGACGAAGCTGGGTAAAAAAATTGAAAGGGCCGTGACATTGGTTATGCCCTAGCTGCTAGCTCCTGCGAGAGAGCCCACAGCGTGGAAGCATGCACCGTCACAGCCCCTTGATGCGATCACCACTTTCGCGGTTCCAAACCCCAACTGACCCTCGCAGGTCCGTCGGTTTTTTCGGGTCTGGTCGCCCGGCAGGTCGCCCTGCCTTGCTGATCACTCAGTCTACTTTGGACTGGCTCAGTATTATTGTGCCAACCCTTTCAACCGTCGACGCAAGCAAAGTTAACAGAGCATTCACAAAAGTCAACGCAAAGTTTTGGTGCAATCGTTTTTGATTGACCTGTGCATAACTGAAAACGCAAATGACTGGCAAATCAATATTTATCCACAGGCCTGATTAATTCAGGCCAGTTTTGCACACAGGCTTGCACAAGCCTGGCGGCAACCGCAAAGCGCTGAAAGGGAATCAAATAATGGTCTTGACGGAGAAATGCGATAGGCGCATCTTCAATTTTAAGGTCAAGAATTTCTAAAATCGGTATTCTTTAAACTCGGGGATTGCGGAAAGCTGTGAAAGCGCAGTGATGCCGGATCTGGTGGCGTATGTGGACGGAGGGTGCCTGGGCAATCCGGGGCCGTCCGGCATTGGAGTCGTGATCAACGGGTGCGAGAGCGGGCCGGTCCGGATAGCCAAGTGGATAGGCCATCAAGATAACAACGTAGCTGAATATGCCGCGCTGATGGAGGCGCTGCAGTATGCCGTGTCGCTCAAGGCGCGGAAACTGCACGTGTATTCGGATTCGCAGGTGGTGGTGCGGCAGATGACGGGCGAGTATATGTGCCGCAGCCCGCGGCTGTATTCGCTGCATTGGACCTGCAGGAAGCTGGCGCGGGCGCTGAAGTTCTCGATCTCGCACGTGCCGCGGGAGCGGAACGCGGAGGCGAACCGGTTGGCGCAGTCGGCGCTGCGGGGACGGAAAGAGCGAACGTCGGACGTCGGACCGCAGGCTTCAGCTGTCAGTCAGCGGGCGTCGCGATAGAAAACGGCTTCTTGGACTTGTTGTTCCTGCCCCGCAATTCTTCTAAGCAATTGTTGGATGGCGGCGCTACCTACTCTCAGGCACTTTTGGGCTAGTACCTTCGCACGGATCGTTTCTTGACAGCGGTTCTGGCTGCGAGCGAGACTCCAAGTATCCAAATCATTTAGATCAGTTGCAGCGAGCTTCGCCACGGTGTCGCGCAACTGATGGGAGCGATTTTGCAGCAGGAAGGGACAACCCGGTCACAGCAGTCCAGCGTGTCGGCCGCGCTCGCCGGGTCGAACGCTGCGGCGCGAGCGGGGAGCTCCGCTGCGCCGATGGGAAGCGCAAATTCGATTGCGGAGATGGCGCAGCGCGATCTGGATACGGCGTTGCAACTGCTGGCCGACCGGGCGCAATACATCACGGGAGCGAATGGGGCAGCAATTGCTCTGCGACGCGAGGGCAAGAAGGACATGCTGTGCCGGGCCAGCACGGGATCGAACGTGCCGGGGCTGGGCGCGCTGCTCTCGACGGAGTTCGGGCTCTCGGGCGAGAGCGTGCGGACCCGGCAGGCGATGCGTTGCGACGATGCGGCACGGGATGCGCGGGTGAATCACGAAGTGTGCCGCGAGATGGGGATCGCGTCCGTTGTGGTGATGCCGGTGGTCAATGACGACGAGGTCCTCGGCGTCTTCGAACTTTTTTCCGGAAAGGTAAATGCCTTTGGTGAGCGCGACGTTTCGGCGTTGCAGCGACTGAGCGGGCTGGTGGAGACGGCGGTGCGGCTGGCGCGGGCCTCGGAGAGAGCGTCGGCGGGACTGAAGGATGAGGCCGCCGCGGCCGAGTCAACCCATGTTTGGGGTTCTGCGGTTGAACCGGTGCAGACGGATGTTCATGCTCCCGCCGGTGTTGGCGAGATCGCGGCGGAGGTGGTTCCGGCGGCTGAGGCTTCGGGAGGTGTCGCCGAGACATCATCGGTGATGCCGGCCGCGGGAGACGCGGG
>Ga0209698_10009245_pt1 | contig 10097 bp, 5 predicted proteins | sample LitLauG_LLR_2012_FD_187203 | JGI IMG/M metagenome (GOLD analysis project Ga0209698, IMG submission 187203) | Freshwater sediment microbial communities from Pennsylvania, USA - Little Laurel Run_MetaG_LLR_2012 (SPAdes) (version 2) | ecosystem: Environmental > Aquatic > Freshwater > Creek >... | reverse complement strand
GGAAGCGCAAGCTGGAAGAGTTCAACCGGGATTTTGAGCGAAGGATCGTGTGGGTCCCGTGGCAGCGTCCCGGATTCGAACTGGCGCTCCTGATTGAACGGGCGGTCAAAGAAAATCCCGGAGCCGAAGGCCTTGTTCTTGGTGGCCACGGCTTGTTTACCTGGGGAATGACGCAGCGCGAATGCTACTTGAACAGCATTCACACCATCGACCAGATGGGCGAATTCATTTTGAAGCATCAGTCCCGGAAGGGGGCCCGGTTCGGCGGGCTGGCTCACTCTCCGCTTCAAGATCGCAAGACCATTGCCACCCGGATTCTCCCTGCACTGCGCGGAGCCTTGTCATCGAACCGCCGCGTGGTGGCCCACTACGCCGACGACGAAGACGCTCTCGCCTACGCCGGCTCCAAGTGGGCGAAGGAACTGAGCGCTCTCGGCACCAGTTGTCCGGACCATTTCTTGCGAACCCGAGTCTGTCCCATGTTTCTATCCTGGGACCCGTTGAACGACGATTTGAATGCCCTGAAGACTCAGATCCAGACCGGGGTGGTGGAGTATCGCGCTGCCTATAAGAAGTATTACGGGGAGTGGGCGAGCAGCGATTCTCCGAAACTTCGCGATTCAAATCCATCGCTGGTAGTGGTGCCCGGGTTGGGCCTGTTCGGCTTCGGCAAGAACAAGAAGGAAGCGCGGATTACCACCGAGTTTTTCGTCAATGCCATCCATGTCATGGCGGGGGCGAACGCGTTGGAAGAGGGCGAGGTATCGCATCCTTTGCCGCAAGCGCGGCGCCCGGAGCAGTCGCAGCAGTTCACGCACTTCCATAATTATGTGGCCCTCCCGCGGTCGGAAGCGTTTCGCATCGAATACTGGGCTCTTGAGGAAGCCAAGCTGCAGAGGATGCCGGCGGAGGCGGAATTCAGCCGCAAGATCGCGTTAGTGATCGGCGGAGGGAGCGGCATCGGCCGGGAAGTCACTCTGCTCTTAGGGCGGAAAGGAGCCCACGTGGTCGTCGCCGATTTCGATCGCCAGAGTGCCGGCAGAGTCGCCGAAGAGGTCGGAGCGGTGTCCTCCCGCGAGTTCGTGGCACCTGTAGGGGTTGACCTGGGCTCTTCCGGGTCGCTAGCGGAGGCGGTCGAATTCACGGTTGCGCAGTTCGGCGGTATCGACGTGATCGTTAATACCGCTGCCATCTATCCTGTGCCCGGCTCCGATGGAGAACTCGCTGATGCGCAATGGGCCAAAACCTTCCTGGTCAACGTGACCGGCAACTACCTGCTGGCGCAGCAAAGCGAGTGGGTGATCAAGGATCAGAGCCTGCCGGTCGCCATGGTGCTGACCAGTTCCGCCAATGCCGTCGTGCCCAAGAAAGGCAGCGAGGCCTACGACACCAGCAAGTCCGCTCTCAACCACCTGATTCGCGAACTGGCCGTCAAACTCAGCCCGCAGGTTCGCGTCAACGGAATCGCGCCGGCAACGGTGGTCGCGGGATCGACGATGTTCCCGCGCGATCGCGTGATGCAGTCTCTGCAGAAATATAAAATCGCCTTCGCCGATGCGGAGAGTACGGAAGAATTGCGCGCCAAACTGGCTGACTTTTACGCACAACGTACGTTGACCAGGCGCCCCATCCTGCCGCAGGATTGCGCCGCCGCCATCGTGTGGCTGGCCAGCGATCAGAGCGGCAAGACCACCGGGCACGTCATTCCGGTCGACGGCGGTTTGTCCGAAGCTTTCCTCCGTTAGGAGCGAGTATGCAGCGTGTCTGCTTTGTGTTGCAGGTTAAGCCGGAGCGGCTCGAAGAGTACAAGGCACGGCATCGCACGGTGTGGCCGGAAATGCAGGCCGCACTTCGCGAAACCGGTTGGGGCAATTACTCGCTGTTCCTGCGCCAGGACGGTCTCCTGGTCGGCTATCTCGAGACCGAGGACTTCGAGCGGGCACGCGCCGGGATGGCGAAGCGGGAAGTCAATGAAAGGTGGCAGCGCGAAATGGGCGACTTTTTTTTGCAACCCGATGGTGCCCTGCCGGATCGTGCGATGCGTCCTTTGGAAGAAGTCTTCCATTTGTAAATCACATTCGAGGATCCCATGAATCCAAACCCTGCACTGGGGGTGTTTTTTCACTGGCTGGGCGGTCTGGCTTCCGGCAGTTTTTATGTTCCTTATCGGGGGGTGAAAAGCTGGGCGTGGGAAACCTACTGGCTCGTGGGAGGATTCTTCAGCTGGATCATCGTGCCCTGGATCCTGGCCCTCACCATGACCAGCGATCTGATGAGCGTGCTTGGTGAAGCGCCCGCCAGCAGCCTCTTCTGGGCTTACGCTTTTGGAGTTTTGTGGGGATTGGGGGGCCTGACCTTCGGCCTGACCATGCGATATCTGGGTATGTCCCTCGGCATGGCGGTGGCGCTAGGCTACACCGCCGCGTTCGGTACGTTGATGCCGCCGATTTTTCGGGGAGAGTTCGCCAGCCAGGTGCTCGGGACCCGATCGGGGCTGATTATCCTGGGCGGGGTCGCGATCTGCCTGCTGGGAATTGCCTTTGCCGGCGCCGCGGGTGTCTCCAAAGAGCGCGAGATGTCGGAAGAGCAGAAGCGCGCCTCCATCAAGGAATTCGCATTGCGGAAGGGACTGCTCGTCGCCACCTTTTCCGGCGTGATGAGCGCCTGTTTTGCCTACGGCCTCGCGGCCGGAGATCCCATCAAAGCGATCTCGCTGCGTCATGGGACAACCGTTCTCTGGCAGGGACTGCCGGTGCTGGTGGTGTTGCTGGGCGGCGGGTTTACCACGAACTTCGTCTGGTGCGTCATCCTCAATATTCGCAACCGAACCGGCTACCAGTATTTCAAATCCGAAATTCGGGGCAAAGTCCCGGCGCGCTCGGAGGAGCACATTCTCGAAGCCGTAACCGACGCGCCCGCCGAAGAGATGGCGGTGGCGGTTGCGCTAGAGCAAGGGACGCGGGCACGGGCTCCCATGCTGGCCAATTATCTTTTCTCAGCGCTGGCCGGCACCACCTGGTACATGCAGTTCTTCTTTTACACCATGGGCGAAACCCAGATGGGCCGCTATAAATTCTCCAGTTGGACTCTGCATATGGCCAGCATCATCATCTTCAGCACGCTGTGGGGAATCGCGCTCCAGGAATGGAAAGGGGCGGGAGGCCGGACCAAGCTGCTGGTAGCCTTTAGCCTGCTGGTGCTAGTGACTTCGACGGTCGTCGTGGGCTATGGGAATTACGCCGCCGCCGCACATTGAATTGGTCAGCTTGCGAAGGCCGGGCGGGGTGGTGCTGACGCGACCCTCTACTTCACATATTCGCCGTTGTGCACTTCATACGCGAGGCGGAATGGCTTTTGCGCTTTGCGGTTCTGCCAGCTCTCCTGCACGATCACCCGGTGGGCCTGGGCGAGGCGTTCTGAGGGTTGCGGGTGCGAGCGAAAAAATCCTTCCAGGCTCTGGATGGCGAGTTCGGAAAGCTCTTCTTCCGGGCTCTGCGCATGAATGATGTATTCGTTGCGCAGCTTGGCAAACTCTTCGAACAAGGTGACCGCGCCGTAGGGAGAATAGCCGCCGAGCACGGCCAGGCGCATGCCTTCCCGGTCCGCTTCCAGTTCCTCGTCCTTGTTGTAACCCGCTTCCCATACCGCGACTGGGATCTGCACCAGGGCTCCGACGACGTCAAGCTTCAGGCTGCGCAGGCGCGCCTCGATCTGTACCCGCTCGGCGCAATGGTAGTGGTCGATGTGTTCGATTTCGTGGCCGAGCACGATGGCCAACTCGTCCTCGCTGGTCACCAAGTCCAGCAGCCCTTCTCCCACGTAGACGGGGCCACCGGGAAGCGAGAAGGCGTTCATCATCGAGGGGTCGGGCAGAAGGTGAAACGAATACGGCAGGTGCCGGTGAGCGTGGGAGGCCACGCTGTCGCCGACGCGGCCGATGTAACTGGCCAGGGCCAGTTCTTCGGGGCGCAATTTGCCATCGCTGCCCGCATATTGCCCGGCGAGCTGCTTGCCGATCGCAATCTCCTCGTCATCGGAGAGTCGCGTGATCTTCATGGGCACCCGGCTCAAGTCGCGCTGCGCGTCCGCGGCCAGGGCAACAATCGCATTCGCCGAGACCGGCGTCGGCTTGGTACGGCTCTGGCTGTAGTAGAGAGCAGCCACGCCTACCAGCAGCACGCCGACAAAGATGGTTCCGCGTTTCACAGGAATTGCCGGATCTTCTCGCTGTACTTGGTGTACAGAAACGAGGCTAAGACCATGGCCGCGCCCACGATCACCATGGTGATATAGCGATCGCGCCAGGTCCATTCCGCCGACCACATGTCGACGACCAGGATCTTGCCAAAGCTCGCGAGCAGGAGAAGCAGCCCGGTCAGTCGATAGCTGCGTTCATTGATCACGAAAGCGAAGATCAAAATCGACAGTGCCTCGATCCCCCACGCGACCGTAACCATGCCGGACCGCATCTTGAGCGCGAGCATCACGGTGAGTAAGAGCACCGGCGCGAAGAACAGGAACTGCTCGGGACGGCGCGCCAGATTTCCAATCCGGCTGCCAGCAGGCCGCGTCCTGAACCGGTCGCGCAATCGAAATGCGAAGGGCAGGCACGCCAGCAGAATCGCGATGCCTGATCCCAGGACGAGATATCTTCCGGTCCAGTCTCCTCCGCTGAAGTAACTTGCCCCGAAGAGATTGTGCATGACGCCGCGGGTGCAGGCGCCCAGAGTCAGAAGCAAGCCCTGATCGAGGAAGATTGGCCGGTCCAGGGCAAGCGCCACTCCAAGCAAGGCAAACACAACCACCGCCCACGCCGTGACCAGCCAATCATTTGGATACTGGAAATAAAGCAGGGCCACAACGGTGCCCGTGCCGAGGTAAGCCAGCATCAGGTCGAAACGCAAACGCCGGTCGTCTTGTGCGGTTTTGTCGGTTTCGAGCTGGGCGTAGACAAAGAAAAGAATCAGCGCGATGGGAAGCACGGTGTAAATACGCGGTCCCCAGAATTCACCCGGCTCGCCGGCGGTCAGGTTCGCGAAGAAGATTCGCCCAAACGACGCCGTCAGAGCCACGTAGGCCTGCCAGCGAAACTGCCGGGTCTGCCGCCATAGGCCGTATTCGAACAAGACCAGCCCAAATACGGCCCATCCGACCGCCACACTGAGCGACTGCAACTCGTACCACATGAGCAGGGCGACCAGGGCGGATGCGGCCCAAGAATAGATGTGATGGAACTCTCGGGCGTGCCACGCCGCCGGCATGCGGATGATCCGCGACAGCGCGTAAAGAATGACCGTCACGATCGCCAGGGACAGCAGGCGAACACTGATGCCGTGCCAGGTTTCGACCACATACAGGTTAACGGTCACGGCGCGCAGCATGGTCAGAGCAGCCAGGGCGTGGGCTTGCCAGGCCAGTTCCTCGAGCTCAAAACGACGGTCTACCAGAGCCAGCACCAGCGCGAAGACAGCCCATACCGCAGCGAGCCATCCCGTGGGAGCCTCATACCAGGCCAGGAGCGCGAGCAATGCGGTCGCAGCGGTTGTGTGCAGGTAAGCGACGGCGCGGCGCGATGGAGACTCGGGCACGCTCGCCTGCCGCGACAGGAAATAGAGTCCTGCAGCCACAATCGCGATCGTAACCATGCGCCAGGAAACACCTGGCCACGCGAGTTCTCCCTGCTGCAGGTCATAGGTATAGGCGCGCACGACCGTGCAGCCTGCCACTAGATTGGCTTGCCATGCGAGCTGGGCGTATTTGATCCTGCGCATGCTCAGCGCCAGGGCGATGGCAAAGACGACCCAGGCGACCGCGATCCACGGCGCGGGCACAGCCTCGTGCAGGACCCAGACCATCAGGCCGGTGCCCGCCCAGCTGTAGGCCAGGCGTGCGATCCGGTTGTGATTCTCATTCGAGACCCGTATCCGCCGTGCGATCCAGTAGGCGCCGGCAACCACCGGCAAGGCGCCGAACGCGTGGATGCGGATGTCGTGCCAGCGCAGGATGCCCCGGTCATCCGCCGTTACAGCCGCCAGCACACCCAGTCCGGTCAGCAGGTGAGCGTGCCAGGCGAGCTGGTCATAGGCAATGCGCCGGCCCACTTCCAACAGCCCAACGGCGAAGACAATCGCTGCCACCGGCTGCAGCAGTTCCGGCACCTCGCAGTAGATCAGCGCCGTGATGAGCCCGGTGCCGGCCAGCGCGAACAAGCCCCGCACCGTTCTTTGAGCAGCCTCGTCCCGAAGCGCAGCCCACCGCGCGGTGAAATAGAACGCTGCCGCAACCAGGGGCAGCGTGATCAGGCGGGTTGTGACGTGCACGTATTGTGGAATTTCAGTATGCAGATTGAACAGCACCACCCGGTAAAGGGTCAGCAATCCGATCACGCCGTACTGCAATTGCAGGTGGCCGGACTTCAGCCGGTGTTCGAGCCGCGCCAACGCCAGCATGATCCCGGCGAAGGCCAGCACCGTCCAGTCCCCGGAACACAGGGCCCACGCCCCTGCGGTCGCAGCAAACCCGCCGATATAGGAATGGATCGCGAGCAGTTCTGCGTCGGGGGAATCGCCAAATAACTCCGGCCAGCGGTGGCCGAGCCAGAGGGCATTCAGGTAGAACACGAGGGCGCAGAGCGCGAACATCACTCCCGCGGCCAGCATCAGGTTCTCGCTGGTCTGACGCGCTGCAATCAGTTGCGGCAAGTCGCTTTTGAACAGATGCAGGGCCACCAGTAGGCCCGCAAAGAGTCCCAGGCGGCGGAAGATGATTTCCGCAGCGACCGCTCCCGCTGCCAGCAGCGCCTCCGCGCCGATCAGCCACAAGATGGCGACGTTGTTTCCGGAATAGCGGAAGGGGACGGCCGCAATCATGAGCGCTGCGCCCAGAACGGTGAGCACCACAAAGGCCTCGCGCCGGCGCTTGGTGATGGGAAGCTGTGCCAGCGTGAACTCGATCGCGCCGACGATCAGCAGCGCCCAGAACGCCAGCTCGGGATGCACCGACTGAAATTTCATGGTCCCCAGCAGAAGAAGAGTGTTAAGGAGGGCGGCGGCGGTGGAGACGTGTTCTTCAAACGGTGACTTGGTCTTGCGGACGACGTACGAGATGCGATAGGTCAGCCAGTAGAACAGCAGAATTCCCAGGCTGGCGTGATACTCGGGGAACGCCTGTCCATGCGCCCCTTCGGGCCCCAGCAGCCGGTAAAGCCAGTACAGATGATTCAGATAGCCGGCGAGAATGCCGAACACTTCCAGCTCGAACCATCCCATTTTGATGACGATGCTGACCAGTCCAATGGCCAGGATCACGCCCGACGAGAGGCTGTAGACGTCGTCATGGCTCAGAGCAACGGTGGTGTAAGCCAACAGAAAGGCCAGACCGGTCACCACCTGCGAGCGATAGCGAAGGGTGTGTCCCACCATACCGGAGGCCACCGCCAGCATGAGCACGAGATCGAGGGTTTCAGAGTCCATCACGCGCATGGCTTGTACGTGATTCAGCGCATACGTGGTCCAAAACAAAAGTGCCCATCCACCGCCGATCAGGGTGTAGCCAAGAATGCGATAGCGGTCGCTCTTCTCGAGGAAAATGCCGCCGCCGAGCAGGGAGAACGAGACCACAAAGGTGAGTAAGACCTTGCCCAGGGGACCGAGCTGGCCGAGTTCCTTAATGCCAAAATATGCGACCCCGATCACCACCAGGGTGATACCGATTTTGTTCAGCCAGTTCTTGCCCAGGATCTCCTCGAAATCGAAAACCGACTTCATGCGCGGCTGGGCCACTCGAGTCGGTGCCGGAGACCGGAGCGCAGCCAACTGAGGCGACGCGACAACGCGGGCGGTGGGCGACGGTGGAGGCTGAGGGGTTGGTGGAGGAGGTGTCGGCACTTGCGGAGGCGCCGGAGCTGTGACGGTGCGCGGCGGCACCGCCGGCCCCTCTGTTACCCTAGGCGCCGCCGGGGGAGCCGGGAGCCCACTCGTATCTGGCTCAGATGGCTGGCTTGACGGCGGGACGAGGGGCTTTGTCGGAATCGACGAACGAGCGGCAACTTTCGCCTCTCGGGGACTCTCCGGCAATGGCGTCTGCGGCGGTTGCACGACCGGCTTGGCGGTCGGGCAAGCACTCACGCCTCCGCCGTGGACAGTGCCACACCAGGCGCAAAAGGCAGGCTGCGAGCTGACGGGCGATATCGGCTTGGCGGCGGCTGCAGGCTGACTGGGCGCCGGCTTCACTGGTTCAGAGGGTAGGGCTGCCGGAACGGGTTCAGACGGCTTCGAGGCAGCGGGCGTTGGAATGGGTGGGGGAACCTTATCTGTTTCGGGTATGGCGGGCTCGGCCGCTTTGGGAAATGCAGCTAGCTGGCGCCGGAGTTCCAGCAGTTCGCGGTGCAAGGCGTCGTTTTGCTGCGAGCTGCGAAGGGTCAGCTCATCCATCTGCTGGCGAAGCTTCCGCTGACGCCAGACCGCATAGATGGCCAGTGCCGGAGTGGCTAAGACTAGCAGCGCTAACAGTACGGCAAGAAGCTCCAATGGCTACCCCGTAAGTAACTGATCCTGCGAGCCTAAATACTAGAACGTCGGGCGGGTCTGAGCTTGCATTTTATTCTTCCTGCAAACCCGGAAGTAACCGGCGTTCTCCCCCTGTGACTAGAACGCAGTCTGGCTTCGTGCAAAGATGTGCAGAACTCCAAGATCTGCAGGGGCTTATCAAGGATTCCCATGAGCGAAGGCATGTCCGCGGACCGGGTAGAACGCTCCCCGACTGACGCTGCCCAGAGCCCGCCACAACCGGTCGTGCCTCCATCGTGGCAACGGGGATTCTGGTCGCTGGTCGTCACCCAGTTTCAAGGCGCGTTCAACGACAACGGTCTGAAGAATCTCGTCGTCTTCACCATCCTCGGCATGGCGATGAAGACCGCCGACCGCGACCGCCTGGTTCTGGTGGTTGGAACGCTCTTCTCGGTACCCTTCATCCTGTTTTCGATGACTGGCGGATTCCTCGCGGATCGCTTCAGCAAGCGCACGGTCACGATCTGGACCAAGTTCTTTGAGATTGCGGTGATGGTCCTGGCGATTGCCGGTCTGGGCTGGCAAAATCTGAATCTCGAAATGGCCGCCGTGTTTCTGGCCAGCACACAAGGCGCGCTGTTTGGACCCTCGAAATACGGCCTGCTGCCCGAATTGCTGCCGGAGGCAAAGCTCTCCTGGGGCAACGGCGTACTGGAACTTGGTACGTTCTTGGCGGTGATCGCGGGAGGAGTGTCAGGGGCATTCCTGGCAGACGTTTTTCATGGCCGCCAAGGATGGTCCGGCGTGATCTTTCTTGGCCTGTCGTTCGTCGGTCTGCTGTTCAGCCACGGAATCAGCAAAGTCCCAGCCGCGAATCCCAGCAAGAAATTCAACCCCAACCCGATTGCCGATCTGTGGACTCAGGGCAAGATTATCCGCAAGGATCGTGTTCTCTGGCTGGCGGTTCTCGGCAACACTTACTTCTGGTTCCTGGCAGCGGTGTTGACTGCCAACATCGTGTTCTATGGCAGCGATGTTCTGCACGCCAATTCGACCAACACAGGAATTCTTCAGGCTGCGGTCGCGATCGGCATCGGGCTTGGCAGTGTGGCGGCGGGATACCTGTCAAGCGGCAAAGTCGAATATGGACTGATTCCCCTCGGTTCGGTTGGCATGACCGTATTCGGCATGCTGCTCTCCGCTCCGCACCTCTCGTTCACCCATGTGCTGGGATTGCTCTCCGCGCTCGGTTTCTCGGCCGGTTTTTTTGCCGTTCCGGTGAACGCGCTGATCCAGCACCGCCCCGACGAGAAGGACAAAGGAGGCGTGATCGCGGCTGCGAACCTGCTCTCCTTCGTGGGCATTGGCGGCGCGGCAAGCGTCTACTATGTCTTTCAACACTATGCCCGCTTGACCCCTTCCGCGATCTTCCTGTTGGTCTCACTGGTCACGGTTGCGGCGACGATCTATGTGTTGTACCTGCTGCCGGATGCGTTGCTGCGTCTGCTGCTCTGGATCGCGACCCACACTCTGTATCGAATCCATTTGGAAGGCCGCGAGAACGTCCCGGCAAAAGGCGGAGCCTTATTG
>Ga0209698_10009243_pt1 | contig 10100 bp, 6 predicted proteins | sample LitLauG_LLR_2012_FD_187203 | JGI IMG/M metagenome (GOLD analysis project Ga0209698, IMG submission 187203) | Freshwater sediment microbial communities from Pennsylvania, USA - Little Laurel Run_MetaG_LLR_2012 (SPAdes) (version 2) | ecosystem: Environmental > Aquatic > Freshwater > Creek >... | reverse complement strand
GTTCAAGACAGCTACAAGCCCGACGACAATGTCCGCGGCGGCTCGGCCTATCTTGATGCTCTGCTTACCCAGTACCACGAAAACCTGTCGATGGCCCTGGCCGCCTACAACGCAGGCCCGGCCGCCGTCGACAAGTATCACGGCATTCCTCCCTATCACGAAACACAAAGCTACGTCGCCCGCGTCATTCACGAGTTCAACCGCAGGATCAGGGCGCGTGAACTGCAGGCAAAGCGCACGATGTCATCGGCCAACACCCCCTTGGTGCATTGAATACCCACCCAGCTTTCCGTTCCCTCCGCAGCCGGGATCATGACATAGACTCATATCGATAGCTGCGCAATGGAGAACGCTTGAAGAAACGTCAATTGATTCTGGGGCTGGTTGTGCTCGCCGCGCTCGTTGCACTCGTAATCTGGGGCCGTAGCCGGATTCCTTTCAATTTCTCCGTGTTTCGTGCCCAGCTTGCCCAGGCCGATTGGATCAAAATCGCCCTGAGCGCAGGCTGCATCTATCTGGCCTACGTCTTTCGCAGTGTCCGTTGGGCCGCGCTTCTCAAGCACAACAAGAAAGTTGGGCCCTTCACTCTCCTCGGCACGCAGGTAATCGGCTTCACCGCGGTGGCTCTTATCGGCCGCGTAGCTGATCCCGTCCGTCCCTATCTCGTAGCTAAAAAAACCGGCCTTCCACTCAGTTCGCAGATTGCCGTCTACATTGTTGAGCGACTCTTCGATGCCGGTTCCATGGCCCTCATCTTTTCCGTAGCCATGCTCTCCGTTCCCTACGAAGACATCGTCCGAGTGACGAGCCGCTCGCACCTCATCTCCCTGTTGGGATCGCATTCGCCCTTTCTGGCCGCGTTCGCCGCGCGCTACGGCGGCCTGGTGCTCACTCTGCTCGGAGCGCTTTTTCTTCTAATCGTTCGTCTGGCCGGCAACACCGTAGCTTCCCTGGCCGAAAACAGTCTTGGCTTGCTTTCAAAGAAGCTCGGCACGGCCGTTGCCGAAAAGATCCGTGCCTTCCATGCCGGACTCGACACCATGCGAACCTTTGCGGAATTCGGGGTTACCGCCGGGCTCTCCATCTCAATGTGGCTTCTAATCGCTGCGGCCTACTACGTAGGCGTTCAGGCGTTCTCCGCAAGCCCTGAGCTTGCCGCCGTCACGCCCTCAAAATGCGTTCTCCTCATGATTGCCAGCGGCGGAGCAAGCGTCTTCCAACTTCCCGTCCTCGGCTGGTTCACCCAAATCGGAATCGTCGCAGCCGCATTGACGGGCCTGTTCGGCGCCAACGCTGAAGCCGCTACTGCCTGCGCGACCGTACTGCTGCTCACCACGTTCCTCGGCATCGTCCCCATCGGCCTCATCTGGGCCCAGTTCGAACATGTCAGCCTCCGCCAGGTCACCGTCGAAAGCGAGCACGTCAGCGACAAACTGGCAGAGCCCGATACTGCGCCGCCCGTCAGCCTGGGCTAGTGTCCCGAGCCTGAAGTTGGTGAACAATTCCGCAAATTGAGTCTTGCAGACACCGGAAGAAATCAGAACCCCGGCCGTATCGCCGATTCAAACAACCCACATCCTGATTCCCTCTTCATAGTGCTGTTGAGTGTAGAAACCCCGGGAAGCGAAACGCCGGCCGCCCGCGATCAAGAGCCCAGGATCCGCATGATATTGGCCGGCGCCCGGCCTGCGCGCAGTTCCCCAGCCATGAACTGCATGTATGGGTCGATGTGATGAAAGAAATGCTTGTAGCCTGCACAGAGATAGTTCAGCCCGGCCTCACCCTCAGGCGTCTTCAGAAAACGGTGCTTTGGGCATTCTCCGTTGCATGCGAATCGGACATCGCATTGGCGGCACATGCGCGGAAGCGAATCCAACTTGTCGCGCCCAAATTTCTCCTGCTGTGCAGAGCCGGTCATCTGCTCTAAATCCGTCTCCATCAAGTTTCCGAGCTTGTGTTCCGGGTACACGAAATGATCGCAGGAATAAAGGTCTCCGGTATGCTCCATCGCCAGTGCGGAGCCGCATGTCTTGCGGAATACACACAAACTTGCATCCAGCCCAAGCCAGCTTTCGAGGGCAACATCGAACAGTTGAACAAAGGTTCGGCCAACGTCTTTCTTGACCCATTCGTCGAAGATTTTTGCGAGGAACCTGCCATACTCCAGCGGTTCCACCGACCAATCCGTCACCTCGGCGGAGCGATCGAACGAAGGTTGAATCAGCACCAGGCCATCTGACCCAGGCTCCGCAGCTTGCCTTTCCACAACCGGGATAAGCTGGATGAATCCACTCCCGATCTCTTTCAGGAATCGGTACACCTCAAGCGGATATTGGGAATTGTGGCGGTTCACAACAGTAAGGGTGTTGAATTCGACATTGTGCTCCTTCAGCTTGTTGAGCCCCCGCATCACTCGGTCAAATGTGGGCGCGCTGCCCTTGTCGACCCGGTAGCGATCGTGTATCTCCCGCGGACCGTCGATCGAAATTCCGACCAGGAACTTGTGGTCAGCCAGGAATTGTCCCCAGTCATCGTCGAGGAGAGTGCCGTTGGTTTGCAGCGCATTGTGGATTGTCTTGCCGCCGGCGTATTTCTGTTCGAGCCCGACCACCGTCCGAAAAAAATCGACGCCCAACAGGGTCGGCTCCCCGCCCTGCCACGCAAAGTGAACTTCATCCATCGGCTGTGCCGCGATATATTGCTGTATGTATCGCTCCAGCACCCCGGGTGCCATCGCCCAATGTCTGGTATCAGGATAGAGATTTTCCTTTTCCAGGTAGAAGCAGTACGTGCAATCGAGATTGCATATCGGACCGATCGGCTTTGTCATGATATGGAATCCGGCGGCCGGCATGCGCAACCTCGCTGGACCCCGATGATACGCTGTACTCGCGCTGCGGCCAACCCTCCAGGTTGCTTGACACCGCGAAGCCTCTACGCATATGAATGGACCCTCACGATTTTGCTCGTTAGAATCCTTCGAAACCCTCTGTCACAGAAATTAGGAGAAGGCATGAAGTCACGGAGAACGGTATTGAAGTATCTGTCTGGTGCGATGGGCGCGTCGGCCTGCGGGCTTGATGCGTTGGAGTCGTTCGCCAGGCAAGCGAGCGGGGAGAGCAGGAAGCCGAACATCGTCTGCATCGTCGGCGAAGGGCTGCGCTGGGATGAGATGTCGTCAACCGGCAACAAGCTGGTGCATACGCCCAACCTGGATCGCATCGGTAAGCAGGGCTGCACCTTCCGAAACGCATTCGTGGTCAACGCCCTATGCCTGCCGTCGCGCGCTACGTTCCTCACCGGCATGTATTCGCATACCACCGGTGCCGTTTCCAATGTGGAGGGAAAGATACCGGATCGGTTCCCGCTCGTCTCCGACTTGCTTCAGAAAGCCGGATATGAGACCGCCTTCCTCGGCAAATCGCACATTGAAGGCGCACTCATGGATCACTACTGGGACTACTACTTCGGGTTCGTTGGACAGGCCGACTATTATCGGCCAAAGATCACCGAGGGCGTCCGCGGAAAGTACGGGCCGGCGAAGCTCTACGAGGGGGAGTACGTCGATACGCTCCTCACGCGCAAGGCCGTCGAATGGCTCAAGCAGGAGCGAACCAAGCCATTCTGCTTGTTCCTCTGGTTCTACGCCCCGCATGCGCCCTTCTACCGACCCAAAGACATGGTCAACGACTTCAACGGTGTGCCCATCCCCAAGCCGCCCACCTTCGATGAAGATCTGAAAGGCTATCCCGGAAAGCCGCGCGCCGTCGCCGATGCCGACGACAAGATCGGTTACTCCGAGGTCTTCAGTGATGACCCGCGTTCTCTCGAGGAACTTGTCAAAAACCACTACGCCGGTGTGCAGGACAACGATCGAAATGTCGGTGCGGTTTGGCAGGAACTCGAGCGGCAAAACATCGTCAACCAGACTGCGGTCCTGCTCAGTTCCGATCACGGCTTCTTCCTCGGCGAGCACCACCTCTACGACAAGCGCCTCATGTACGAGCCGTCCATCCGGGTTCCGATGATCGTCAGCTACCCAGGCCAGGTCAAGGCCGGGACGAAGTTGGATGAAATGGTCCTGAACCTCGATCTCGCGCCAACTCTTCTCGATATCGCGGGGTTGCCCGTGCCCGGCGATATGCAGGGTAAAAGCATGCTGCCGCTTGCCGAAGGCAAGGCGAACATCTCCTGGCGGCACGACTGGCTCTATGAGTACTACGAGTATCCGGGATTCGAGAATGTACGGCCCTGCCGCGGAGTGAGGACGGAACGCTACAAACTGATCCACTTCTTCATCGAGCCGCAGGAGTTCGAACTCTACGATCTTCAGACCGATCCAAATGAGAGCAACAACCTTTATGGCAAGCCCCAATTCGAGGAACTCACAGCGCACCTCAAAGATCGCCTGGCCGCGTTGCGGGCCGAGACTCACGACACCTATCAATACAAGCCGAGCGGCATCCCGCTGCACTGGGACCTGGGTACCCAGACCGAATCAGGTCTCGTCAATCGCTCCCGGTGATGACCTCTTTCAGAGTCGTTCCGGCTGTTGCCGCTGCATCTTGATACCGAAGGGGTCAGAGGCATTCATGCCTCATCGTGCTGACAAAATCCGATCGCAGCGATGCTTTGAAAGGGCACGCCTTCAAAACCTGCCCTGAGCGGAGTCGAAGGGTGCCGAAAAGCGCCACCGGCAGTCCAGGGATATACACGCGCCCGATGCGTCCTGGATTTTTGACCAACCTGTATCTTCGGCTTCGCCGGTCAGCCCCCCAATCCAGGCAATACTTCTTTCCCGTTCCCTGCGGCGTTTTTTCAGGACTCGCAGTGGCGATTAACCCTAAGGCGCTCTCAAGTAGCGCTCTGGCTTACTGTTGACCCAGGATCAAGCTTCAGAAGGTCTCTCGAGATATACAAGAGCTTCGTAACCATTTCGATCTAAGTTTCTTTTGTTTTGACGCGGGCCGGCGCGTAGGTGTACAAATTCGAAATACCATTTCGAATTTGATCTCCTTTTACAAATTGGGAAATCCTGACATGACACGGAAGAAAGTGCAGAAAACGGAAAACGCGTACCATGCTCACCGCGAGCGCCAGCGCCAGCGGATTCTCGACGCTGTGTGGAAGTTGTTTGGTCAGCGCGGAATTGATCGCGTGACGATGGCCGAAATCACTTCGGCTAGCGGGGTCCAGCCTTCGACCATCTATCAGTATTTCGCGAACAAGGACGATATCGTCTGGGCGCTCCTGCGCGAGACGATGCAAGACTTCAGTGGGCGCGTGAAGCATACTCTCGATGCCGCTCCCAACGCGCTCGCCAGGATTACAGCATTGTTCGACTTCATGGCCGATGAATTGGAAAACAACCGGGCCAAGATTCGATTCATGGCGCAATTCGATGCGATGTACGCGCACGATTGGCCTGCAAAGCGGCTGATCACCCTGGAATCGCAGATCAATCCAGATGGGTTTAAGGTCTTCAGCGATCTGATCCGCGACGGCATCGCCGATGGCTCTCTCCGCCGCGATTTAGATCCGAATCTCACTCTACACGCCGTCATCAACGGGGTGATTGGAGCACAGCGCCGTCTCGCCTCGTTGGGGAACAAGATCGAGCGCGAATACGGCAAGCCCGCCGATCGCCTGTTCCGCGAATCCATCCGCGTGATCCTGCTGGGATTGCGCAACCCGGAATTCCTTGCGCCGCGCCGTCCGAAAAGGCCGCGGAAAGCCGGTAAAGTCCGCAATAGAAAGAGGCCCTCATGAAACTGCAGTCTCGCTTCCTGAACGTTCTCGCTGCAACGATGGCGTGCTTTGTGTCCGTCCCGATGAGCGCCGCCAAGTCTAACTCGCCCAGGCAGGAAATAGCGGCGGATGCCGGATGGAAGTTTTTCCTCGGCGATCCGAGCGGTGCGGAGGCACCTTCGTTCTCAGACGTGTCTTGGCGTACGGTCGATCTACCTCATGACTGGAGCATCGAGAGCAAGCCTGACAAAGACAATCCGAGCGGCGCAGGCGGTGGGTTCTTCCCCGGTGGCACCGGTTGGTATCGAAAGACGTTTCATGCTCCCGCGGATTGGAAAGGCAAGCGTGTGTTTGTTGAATTCGATGGAGTCTACCGAGATGCCACCGTATATTTGAACGGGCACAAACTGGGGACCCACCCTTACGGCTACACCGCTTTCACTTTCGACCTGGCGCCAGGGCTGAATTTTGCGAATGCTAATGTGCTCGCCGTGCGCGTCGACAATTCGGCCCAGCCGAATAGCCGCTGGTACAGTGGCTCCGGCATCTATAGGCATGTTCGTGTGGTGGTGACCGGTCCCACGCACGTGTCCCATTGGGGTGTTTTTGTTACCACACCAGACGTTATTGGTAACTCGGCCAGGGTCTCAATCCGTACGCAGGTGGAGAGTGATTCCGCTGACATCGCGGGTGTGACGGTCGCGACGACGCTGCTCGACAACATCGGGAACACGATTGGGAGCACGCAATCGAACCTGAATGTCGAGAAGGGCAAGGTAAACGAAGCCGCGCAGGAGATCACCGTGGCCAACCCGGCACTTTGGTCGCCGGAGTCGCCCACGTTGTATAGCGCAGTCTCTACGATTCGCGAGGCAGGCAAGGTCATTGACCAGGTGAGGACCCCGTTTGGCATCCGCACGCTCGCCTGGTCGGCAGAGAAGGGACTGCTGCTGAATGGTCGGCCGATCAAGCTGACCGGTGGCAGCGTTCACCACGACAACGGGCCTCTTGGCGCCGCCGCTTTTGACCGCGCGGAAGAGCGCAGAGTGGAATTGCTGAAGGCCGCTGGTATGAACGCGGTGCGCACGGCGCACAACCCGCCGTCGTCCGCGTTCCTCGATGCGTGCGACCGTCTCGGCCTGTTGGTTCTCGATGAACCATTCGACGTGTGGAAGGCGCATAAGGTCAAGTTCGACTACGGAAGCGATTTCGATGGATGGTGGAAGCAGGACGTTTCGTCGATGGTGCTGAGGGATCGCAATCATCCATCGATCGTGATCTGGGGAATTGGCAATGAGATTCCCGAACTCGAAGTGGATCGCGGCGCAGCCCTTGGCAAACTAATTGCCGATCAGGTGCGGGAGCTGGATAACACGCGCCCGCTGACACTGGCGTTTCCCGGTACGACAACCAAGCCCACCGCACTCGCTGTGCTTTCGCAACTCGACATCACAGGTTACAACTACAACATACTTCCAACCTATAAAAAGGACCATGAGCAATTGCCCTCGCGCATGATGCTGACCACCGAGTCCTGGCCTTCGAAGGCCTTTCAGCTGTGGCAGATTTCGCATGACAATCCATATGTCCTTGGCGACCTCACGTGGACCGCGATGGACTACCTTGGCGAATCAGGTATCGGTGCATGGCAATATGGCACTCCGCAGCAGGCGAAGATGGCTGAGGGCATGGCGAGCATGATGTCGGGAACAGAGATGATCGATCAGTTATTTGCGGGGATGGCCAACGGGAAGGACGTGATGGCCGATATGGCCAAAAACAACTCCGATCCGAACGCGAAGGCAATGATGGATGTTTTCTTCCATCCTTTTCCCTGGCACGCGGCGGCCTGCGGTGACCTCGATCTAACCGGCTTTCGCAAGCCGCAGTCATTTTATCGCGACATCATCTGGAACGGCGGGGACCGGGTCTACGCTACCGTGCGGTTGCCCGATCCGGAAGGCAAGAAGATCATCGCGATCATGTGGGCTACTATTCCCACCCTTCCCACCTGGAGTTGGCCGGGACAGCAAGGCAAAGAGCTCGAAGTGGAGATCTACTCCGGCGCTGAAAAAGTGCGGCTCTACCTGAACGAAAAGCTGATCGGTGAAAAGCCCACGGGCCGCGAACAGGAGTTCAAGGCTTTGTTCTCTGTACCGTACATGCCGGGCACGCTGAAGGCAGTGGGCTTGCGAGGGGATCGCGTTGTTGCGGAGAGCGTGCTCACTACGGCGGGAAAAGCGGCCAGGCTCCGCGTCACGGCAGATCGAAAAGAGCTCATGGCCGACGGTGAGGACCTTTCGTTCGTAACAGTCGAAGCAGTCGATGTGAATGGACAGCCCGATCTGCATGCGGATTCTGAGTTTCAGTTCGACATAAGCGGGCCGGGCACCGTCGCAGCGGTGGGAAACGGAGACGGTCAGGATCCTGATTCCTATAAAGGTGATCGGCGCAAGCTCTACCAGGGACACGCGCTTATCGTGATTCGCTCATCTCGACAGACTGGGCCCATCACGCTGACCGTAAAGAGTTCCGCACTCGGCAATGGTTCCTTAACGCTGAACGCAAAGGCCTCGCATTCTGTTGCTGAATTACAGTAACGAGTCCGGATTCAGGTGAGCGAATGCAGGTAAGCGCAGGGGGGCCCTCTATCTGATGAGCTGGCCGGCCAACTGGCCGGCGCTGACTTGGCCAACTCCGGGTTTGCTGCTTTCCGCGGTTTGCTTCTAAACACAAACCTTGGCAGGTTCGTGATCCGCCCAATCACTCGTCGAAGGCAGATACGAAACGAAGTGTCGGCCTGTACCAGGGTTTCCTGAAGACCCTCGCTCTCCTCCGGCAGGTAAACCGCCCACGCATCAGTCGACACGCCGGAAGTTGCTCGTTGGTAAGTCACCGTTCGAAAGTAGGCCTATACACGGACACTTGCCGTGCGCGCAGTGCCCAGGCTCCGCCATAACCTGCTGAAGAAACCGCACTTGCTTCGGCATGATTTGTGCGAAAGAATGCTGATTTTCACCCAATCCCTCGACCTTAAATCAACAAATTGTGGCCATCAACAGCGCAAGAAACACGCGATAACCACCCAAAAAACGCTTCGTGTCCAAAATCGCGGAGTTTTTGTGTATCTCCGTACGCACATTTCAGGCCCAGAACGGGGTCAGGCAGCCGGAGGCTCTTTCGCCTTCGCCGCAATCGCCGGATGAGTGTATCGGATCGTCTCCGGTCCCACCGCTCCTCCTGTCATAAGCATGCTCATCGCCTGTTCCATCGTCAGGTTGGTCTCGGTGACGCGCTCCAGCGGAAGGATCTGCAGAAAGGCCGAGGTCGGGTTGATGGCGTTGGGAAGCAGCACCGCCGCCAGTGGAATGCCGCTAGTCGAGTCGGTCATTGTTCGCGTCAAGAATCCGATGCTCTTTTGGCCCGCAATCGGAAAGTCCACCAGCACTACCCGCTGGCTGGTTTCTTTCTTGGCCATCATTGTGTCCAAAAGCTGGCGCACGGAGGTGTACACTTTTGCGACGAAGGGCAAACGCTCCAGCAAGGCTTCAAACACGTTGAATGCCTGCCGGCCGACGACCAACGAGGTGAGACGTCCCACCACGTAGAGCACTACCAGCGTAAGAAGAATCGCCAGTAGCGACTGCAGCCACGGCTGGCTTAGCCAGGCCTCAGGAAAGAAGGCGGCAAGAAGGCGCACAACCGGCAGTCCCGCTTGCGCCAGCGTGTTCAGCAGAAAGCTGAAGATCAGGTAGGTGACAAACAAAGGTCCAACAGTGAGGATTCCTGCCAGAATACTGCTCTGCAGGCTGCGCAATGATCGGGCAACAACGGGCTTCACTAGCTCCTCCCAGGCCTCTTCTTTCTAGGAGGATACGAGATCCAGGCACTTGGTTGCCTGCGCACTGCCGGACCGTGAATGCTTGCTTTTTTCAAGGAATCGATTCCGGAAGTCGAAATTCGTAGTTCCCTTGCGGCCGAAAATCCGCTATATATGGGGATTACATCTTCTTGCTAAGAAAGAGGGACGTCGATGGAAGTCTCAATTAGGGAAGCTCTCGAAGATCAGGCGCGCGTTGCCGTCAGCTCGGAAATTCGGCCCGGCCCAACTTTTATCGAGTCATCCGAAGCGCCGCCGGCTCGCGTCATGGGCTCTCCGCTCCCCGTTGGAACTGCCGGAACCGCGCCACCGCCGCCGCAGAATCTCCCGGAACCGAAGCGCCTCACTGCCGTTCCGCCTCCAGGACGTGCGCTTTCCAGCGCGCCGGCTCGGGCTCCACAGCTTTCGGGCCTTCAGCGGGCTGCGACCGCAATCCGTGCGGCGTTGCCTTTCGTACAACGGATTCTTCCCC
>Ga0209698_10009241_pt1 | contig 10102 bp, 3 predicted proteins | sample LitLauG_LLR_2012_FD_187203 | JGI IMG/M metagenome (GOLD analysis project Ga0209698, IMG submission 187203) | Freshwater sediment microbial communities from Pennsylvania, USA - Little Laurel Run_MetaG_LLR_2012 (SPAdes) (version 2) | ecosystem: Environmental > Aquatic > Freshwater > Creek >... | reverse complement strand
ACCCACCCTAGCCGCAAAAACCGAGACGCGGCGAGGTTGGGGCACCCAGCTGAGAGCTGAAGGCTGAGAGGTTAAAGCTCGAAGAGGTATTTGGCCGCAAGGCGGGCGGGAAGGGCGCGGGTCTGGCGCATCGGAAACTTCCAGTTTGGTTTGGCGGCCGGGAACATCAAATTCAAACGGTTTTGAATGGAGAAGACAATGGCGGATCTAGCACAGTTGGAAGAGCAGATTGTAGGCCTGAGCCTGCTGGAAGCAGCGGCCCTGGTAAAGAAGCTTGAAGAGCGGCTTGGCGTTTCAGCAGCGGCAGCGGCCCCGGTAGCGGTGGCGGCGGGCGGCGGCGGCGCGGCGGCTCCGACGGCTGAGGAGAAGACGGAGTTCCAGGTGATTCTGAAGGACTTCGGCGCCAACAAGATCAACACCATCAAGGCAGTGCGTGAAGTTACGTCGCTTGGCCTGAAGGAAGCGAAGGATCTGGTCGATGGGGCTCCCAAGCCGATCAAGGAAAACGCGACCAAGGACGAGGCCGAGGCGATCAGGAAGAAGTTCGAAGGCGTGGCGACGATCGAAATCAAGTAGCAGGGTCGAGTCGCCTGGACGGGGCTTGCAAGTGCGGCCGGGACGCGTTACGATATTCGTTGCGCGTCTTTTCGGCTCATTCCCATTTTTCAAGGGAATGGAGAAGGGCCGGACAGCACGTGATGGGAGTCGTGAATTGGCACGCAAGCGTTCGGGTACAGGGGCAAAGCCAAGCCTGCTGGACGCGGACACGGAGCAGGAGTTAAGTGCCTTAGGGTCAATGAGTTGTCTGGAGTCAGGCCAGGCGCTGATTGACGAGGGTCGAGTGGCTGGCGAGCGAGCGGTTGAAGCGAGTTTTGGGATCGGCAAACACAGGGCAAGCAAATTCGGGTGGGGGCACAGGCATAGTGCTGCGCTCGTGAGGCATTGCGTCCTTGCGGGCATTTCGTGTCTCCCTGCTACAGCAGACGAAAGATTTTGACCAACTTTCTGCCCTGGACGCAGTAACTCCCCGTGTGGATTTTCCCGGATTTTGGGGTTAATCCACCGAAATCGCTTCCTCCGATTGAGCGCAGTCTAGCGCAAGTGCCGGATGCACGGCAATGCCCGCCAAGAGGGATTCACTCGATTTTGAACTGAAGCAGACCTGGCATGGTTTTTCCCGCAAGGCCTTGAGGGGCAACTTTCGAGCTTGCCGGAAGCGCGTGGATGCAGGCCGGATATTCGCGGTCTGCCCGAGAAGGTTTTCGAATTACTTACCGTAATCAGCCGGCGCCACGAGACTCGGGCGCTGGACCGGGTCCGGCCACAGTGGCGGTGGCGGCCTGGAGTGACGAGCCTCAGGAGTGAACATGTCCAACGAGAAGCGCGCGATTCGCAGCCGGCTCGATTTTTCGAAGATTCCCACTGCAACCCAGATTCCCAACCTGATTGAAGTGCAGCGCCGTTCGTACGAGCGTTTCCTGCAAATGGACAAGCTGCCGAACGAGCGGGACGATTCAGGATTGCAGTCGGTGTTTGTGTCGGTATTTCCCATCACCGACTTCCGCGGCATCTCGCAATTGGATTTTGTGGACTTCTCGATCGGGAACTGGGAGTGCAAGTGCGGCCACTTGAAGGGCCTCCATCACCTGCGCACCGCCTGCGTGCATTGCGGAGCGATGGTGATCACAGATCCGTTCCTCCCCGGCGATGTGCTCTGCCAGAAGTGCGGAACCTATAACAAGAACACGCCCGACTTCTGCAACAAGTGCGGCGACCCGGTGAGTCTGCAACTGAAGTACGATCAGCAGGAGTGCGAAGAGCGGGGCATGACCTTCTCCGCGCCGTTGAAGGTGACGGTGCGCCTGACGATCTATGAGAAGGACGCGGAGACGGGCAACAAGTCGATCAAGGACATCAAGGAGCAGGAGGTATTCTTCGGCGACATTCCGCTGATGACGCCGAATGGCACCTTCATCGTCAACGGGACCGAGCGCGTGATCGTGTCGCAGTTGCACCGCTCGCCAGGCGTATTTTTTGAGACGGCGAACAACCGCACATATTTTCTGGGCAAGATCATTCCTTATCGCGGGTCGTGGGTGGAGTTCGAGTACGACCAAAAGAACACACTCTATGTCCGCATCGACCGCAAGCGGAAGTTCCTGGGCACGATCTTCCTGCGCGCCCTCGGGCTGCGCTCGGACGAAGAGATTCTGAAGACGTTCTACACCGTGGACCGGATTCACATCGCCGACGGCAAGCTGCAATGGGCGGTGCCTCAGGATGTGAAGTCCAGCACCCACCTGGTGGGCGCCAAGCCGGCGCATGCGGTGGTGCATCACGGCGAAGAGATTGCGCACTCCGGCCGCAAGATCACCGCGCATACGCTAAAGGCACTTCGCGCAGCGGCTATCGACAAGATCGAGGTTGAATCGGCGGAACTGGATGGAGCTCTGACGGCTGCCGATGTTGTGGACCAGGTCACGGGCGAAGTCGTGGTGGAGGCCAACGTGGAGTTGACCGCCGACCGGCTGCACAAAGTGCTTTCAAGCGGCGCAACGACCTTCGAAGTCTTCTTCCCCGATCGCGACGACGTGGGCAACATCATCACCAACACATTGAAGCGCGATTCGGTGCACAAGCCGGAAGAAGCGCTGATCGAGATCTACCGCAAGCTGCGGCCGGGCGACCCGCCGACGCTGGACACGGCGACGGCGCTGTTTGAGGGCATGTTCTTCGACGCGCGCAAGTACGATTTTTCTCGCGTGGGGCGGTTGAAGTTCAACATCAAGCTCTACGAGAGCCAGGATGCGACGCACCTGGACCACCGCACGCTGACGCCGGAGGATTTCTACGCGACCATCCGGTACCTGCTGAAGCTGCGCAAGAACATCGGCATGGTGGACGACATCGATCACCTGGGCAACCGCCGTGTGCGCGCCGTGGGCGAACTGATGGAGAACCAGTTCCGCATCGGCCTGGTGCGCATGGAGAGGGCCATCAAGGAAAAGATGAGCGTGTATCAGGAGCTTTCGACGGCGATGCCGCACGACCTGATCAACGCCAAGCCGGTGATGGCGGCTATCCGCGAGTTCTTCGGATCTTCGCAGTTGTCGCAGTTCATGGACCAGACCAATCCGCTTTCGGAGATCACGCACAAGCGCCGCTTGTCGGCACTTGGACCGGGCGGGTTGTCGAGAGAGCGCGCGGGATTCGAAGTCCGCGACGTGCATCCGACTCACTACGGCCGCATCTGCCCTATCGAGACCCCGGAAGGCCCGAACATCGGACTGATCAGCTCGCTGAGTTGCTTTGCGCGCATCAATGAATATGGATTCATTGAGTCGCCTTACCGCAAGGTGAAGGACTCGCGGATTCTCGACTTCGTCGAGATTGTGAACGCCGGCGAAAGCGGCCTGCGCGTTGGCGACCACATCGAGAAGGAAGAGGCCGGGCGTCTGAATGCGAAGCTCAAGAAAGAGGGCAAGCGCAGCATCGACCACATGCCGTTCAGCTTTTACTTGTCGGCGTGGGAAGAGGATAAGCACACCATTGCGCAGGCCAATATCGAGTTCAACGACAAGGGCGAGATCACCGAGGACCTGGTGAACGCTCGGCGCCAGGGGAATTTTGTGCTGGTGAATCGCGCCGAGGTGGACTACATCGACGTGAGCCCGAAGCAACTGGTCTCAGTGGCCGCGTCGCTGGTGCCGTTCCTGGAGCACGATGACGCCAACCGCGCACTGATGGGCGCCAACATGCAACGGCAGTCAGTTCCTCTGCTGGTGGCAGAAGCCCCGCTGGTGGGCACGGGCATGGAAGGCGTGACGGCGCGGGACTCGGGCGCCGTGATTCTGGCCAAGCGCAACGGCATTGTGGATTCGGTCGACTCGGAGCGTATTATCGTGCGCGTCGAGGGCGAGCACCATCCCACGCAGTTGTCGCGCGAGGTGGGTTCGGACATCTACCAGCTCATCAAGTTCAAGCGGTCGAACCAGAACACGTGCATCAATCAGAAGCCGGTGGTCCGCGAGGGCGACCGGGTTGTGAAGGGGCAGGTGATCGCCGACGGACCTTGCACGGAGCAGGGCGAGCTGGCGCTGGGACGCAACGTGCTGGTGGCCTTTATGCCCTGGCGCGGTTACAACTTCGAGGACGCGATTCTTATCTCGGAAAAACTGGTGCGCGAGGACTATTACACCTCGGTGCACATCGAAGAGTTCGAGATCGAGGCGCGCGACACGAAGCTGGGACCGGAAGAGATTACACGCGACATTCCCAACGTCAGCGAGCATGCGCTGCGCGACCTGGACGAGAGCGGCGTGATCCGCATCGGCGCCCAGATCAAGCATGGCGACATCCTGGTGGGCAAGGTGACGCCGAAGGGCGAGACTCAACTTACGCCGGAAGAAAAGCTGCTGCGCGCGATCTTCGGCGAGAAGGCTGGCGATGTGCGCGACGCTTCTCTGACCTGCCCTCCGGGGATCGAGGGCACGGTGGTGGACGTGCGCATCTTCAGCCGCAAGGGCCAGGAAAAGGATGAACGCGCGAAGCTGATCGAGGGCGAGTACGTGGCCAAGCTTGAAAAGAATCTTGGCGACGAGATCCGCATTCTGACCGACGAGCGCCTGAAGAGGCTCGACGGCATTCTTGGCAACAAGGAAGTGCTGGCCGACTTGCACGACGAGCGGACCAACAAGCGCCTGTTGACCAAGGGCGCGATTCTGGACCGCGACACCATCGAGCGCATCTCGACGAAGAACCTGAAGCGCATCCGCTATAACGACAAGGATCCGCGGGTGAACGAGCAGATCGACGAGATCGAAGAGATGACATCGCGTCAGATCGAGGTGCTGCGCAAGATCACCAACGAAAAGGTGGCCAAGCTGCAGAAGGGCGATGAGCTGCCTCCGGGCGTGATCAAGCTGGTGAAGGTGTATGTCGCGATGAAGCGCAAGCTTTCGGTGGGCGACAAGATGGCCGGCCGTCACGGCAACAAGGGCGTGATCGCGCGCATTCTTCCTGAAGAAGACATGCCGTATCTGCCCGATGGAACGCCGGTGGAGATTGTGCTGAATCCACTGGGCGTGCCTTCGCGTATGAATGTGGGCCAGATTCTGGAGACGCACCTTGGCTGGGCCGCTCATGCGCTGGGCAAGAAGATTGCCGACCTGATCAAGCTGAACACGACGGCTGAGTTCACACGCGAACTGCTGAAGAAGGAGTTTGCCGGAACCGCAACGTTGCGGCAATTGCTGGAACTCGACGACGAGATGCTATTGCGCGTCGGCGCCGGCATGGAGCGCGGCATCTGGTTCGGGACCGCGGTGTTCGACGGCGCGCAGGAGAGCGAGATCAAGGCACTGCTGGCTTCGGCCGGTCTGCCGTCATCGGGCAAGACGCCTCTCTTCGACGGCATGACGGGCGATCAATTCGAGCAGCCAGTGACGGTGGGCTACATCTACATGCTCAAGCTGTCGCACCTGGTGGACGACAAGATTCACGCGCGGTCGATCGGGCCGTACTCGCTGATTACGCAGCAGCCGCTGGGCGGCAAGGCGCAGTTTGGCGGGCAGAGATTCGGCGAGATGGAAGTGTGGGCGCTGGAAGCGTACGGCGCGGCATACATCCTGCAGGAACTTCTGACTGCAAAGTCGGACGACGTGTATGGCCGTACGAAGATCTACGAGGCCATTGTGAAGGGCGAGGCGGCGATAGAGCCTGGCGTGCCCGAATCGTTCAACGTACTGATTCGCGAGTTGCAGTCGTTGTGCCTTGATGTGGAATTGATCAAGCGTGCGGATCTGATCAAGAAGTTGCCGGTGCCGGAAGTTGCGGCAGTCGCCGATTAGGTGCGAGGGGTCAGAGATCAGGGGCCAGGGATCAGAAGTGCGATCTGCTGAACTGTGATCTCTGAACCCTGATTCCTGATCTCTGTTTTTAGGGTTCTTCTTGAAAGCGGCAAACACCGCTTCCCGGGAAGGAAGGATCCTTAAGAAAATCCCGGGAGTTACCGCGGCGAGCGTCAAATGGCTTGCCAAGGAGGGTCGCCTTGTTCCGTTCGAACCCGTTTGAGCTTACCAGCCCCATCACCGACTTTGACGCCATCCGCATCATGCTGGCGTCGCCAGAAAAGATCCGCAGCTGGTCGCATGGCGAAGTAACCAAGCCTGAGACCATCAATTACCGCACCTTCAAGCCGGAGCGGGACGGGCTGTTCTGCGCCCGCATCTTTGGACCGGTTACCGACTGGGAGTGCTTGTGCGGCAAGTACAAGCGCATGAAGCACCGCGGCGTGATCTGCGACAAGTGCGGCGTGGAAGTGACGGTGAGCAAGGTTCGCCGCGAGCGGATGGGCCACATCGAGCTGGCGTCACCATGCTCGCATGTCTGGTTCTTCAAGGGGCTGCCTTCGCGTATCGGGCACCTTCTGGATATTTCTCTCCGCGATCTCGAGAGCATCCTCTACTTTGAGTCGTATGTCGTGGTCGATCCCGGCGACGCGCCGGTGAAGGAACGCGAGATCATCAAGGACGAAACGAAGTTCCGCGAACTGGATCAGCAGTTCCGTCCCTCGGGTTTCAAGGCCATGATGGGCGCGGAGGCGATCAAGGAACTGCTCAAGCGCGTGCAGATCGACGAGCTGGGCATTGAGCTGCGCGAGCGGATGAAGACCGAGACCTCCGCGCAGAAGAAGCTGAAGTATGCGAAGAGACTGAAGGTTGTAGAGGCGTTCCGCAAGAGCTCGAACAAGCCGCAGTGGATGATTCTGGATGTGCTGCCGGTCATTCCACCAGAGTTGCGTCCGCTGGTGCCGCTGGATGGCGGACGTTTCGCCACGTCTGATCTCAACGATCTCTATCGCCGCGTCATCAACCGCAATAACCGGTTGAAGAAGCTGATGGATCTGCACGCGCCGGAAGTGATTGTGCGCAACGAAAAGCGGATGCTGCAGGAAGCTGTGGACGCGCTCTTCGACAACGGCCGCCGCGGCCGCGTGCTGCGTGGCGCAAACAACCGGCCTTTGAAGTCGCTCTCCGATACATTGAAGGGCAAGCAGGGCCGCTTCCGCCAGAACCTGCTGGGCAAGCGCGTGGACTACTCGGGCCGTTCGGTCATCGTGGTCGGCCCCGAGCTCAAGCTGCACCAGTGCGGGCTGCCGAAGAAGATGGCGCTTGAGCTGTTCAAGCCCTTCATCTATCACCGCCTGGAACAGACCGGGCAGTGCACGACCATCAAGCAAGCCAAAGAAATGGTGGAGATGCAGGAGCCGGTGGTCTGGGACATCCTTGAGGAAGTGATCAAGGATCATCCGGTGCTGCTGAACCGCGCGCCAACGCTCCACCGGCTGGGCATTCAGGCTTTTGAGCCGGTGCTCGTGGAAGGCAAAGCAATCAAGATTCACCCCCTGGTCTGCACGGCGTTCAACGCCGACTTCGACGGCGACCAGATGGCGGTGCACATTCCACTGTCGCCCGAGGCGCAGATTGAAGCCAGCGTGCTGATGCTCGCTTCGCACAACATTCTTTCGCCGGCGTCCGGCCACCCCATCACTGTGCCCACACAGGACATGGTGCTTGGCCTCTACTACCTGACCAAGGCGAAGAAGGGCGGCAAGGGCGAAGGGCGCGTGTTTGCGAATACCGAGGAGATCCTGATGGCGCTCGAAGCCGGAGAGGTCGAGACACTCTCGCCGATTCGCCTTCGCTATACGGGCAAGGTCCTCGACATGACCACCGCGTACGACGACCAGGACCTGACGCACACTGAGGCCGTCGACTTCAACAAGGAGTACATTTCGACCACCGTTGGGCGCGTGATTCTGAACGACTCGCTGCCCGATGGAATGCCATTCGTCAACGGCCTGCTGAAGAAGAAGGGCATCGGGCAGCTGGTGAACTATTGCAACCAGAACCTTGGCCTGGAAGTCACGGTCGGCATGCTCGACCGGATCAAGGCGCTCGGCTTCAATTACGCTACGAAATCCGGCCTCTCGGTGGGTCTGGACGACATGGTTATTCCAGACAGCAAGTACACCACCGTTGACGCAGCCGACAAGAAGGTGATCGAAGTCCAGAAGCAGTATATGGACGGCGCCATCACCAACGGCGAGCGTTCCAACAAGGTCATCCAGATGTGGTCGCTGGTTACCGACCAGGTAGCCGACGAGATGTTCGGCAACATGAAGAAGGCGGACGACGAAGGCGCCATGAACCCGATCTACATCATGGCCGACTCCGGCGCCCGCGGATCGAAGCAGCAGATCCGGCAGCTCAGCGGCATGCGCGGCCTGATGGCCAAGCCGTCTGGAGAAGTGATCGAGACGCCCATCACGGCGAACTTCCGCGAGGGGCTTACGGTGCTCGAGTACTTCATTTCGACGCACGGCGCGCGCAAGGGCCTGGCCGACACGGCGTTGAAGACAGCCGATTCCGGCTACCTCACACGGCGGCTGGTCGACGTGGCGCAGGACGTGATTGTGACCGAATACGACTGCGGCACGGTGGAAGGCATCTACGTAGGATCGATCGTGGAATCTGGCGAGATCATCGAAGAGCTGCGCGACCGCATCATAGGGCGCGTTTCGCTGGAGCGGATCAAGGACTACGACGGCAACATCGTTGTGGATGTGAACCAGGGCGTTGATGAAGACATCGCTTCTGCCATTCAGGGCGCGGGCGTTGAGCGCGTGAAGATTCGGTCGGTGCTCACATGCGAGTCGCGGCGCGGCGTTTGCGCGCTGTGCTACGGGCGCAACCTTGGCTCGGGCCGGATGGTGGAACTCGGCGAGACCTGCGGCGTGATCGCGGCGCAGTCGATCGGCGAGCCCGGCACGCAGTTGACGATGCGTACCTTCCACGTGGGCGGCACGGCGAGCCGCGTGCAGGACAAGTCGCGCCTGGATGCGAAGAACAACGGATTTGTGCGCTTCATCAATCTGAGTTACGTCGAAAGCAAGGACGGCACACTGGTGGCCATGAATCGCTCAGGTTCGGTGGCGATTGTGGATGAGCGGGGCCGTGAGAAGGAGCGCTACCAGGTTGTTTACGGCGCGCGCCTTCGCGTCAAGGATGGCGAGCACGTAAAGCTGGGTCAGTTGCTGGCCGAGTGGGATCCTTACACGTACGCGATCCTTACTGAAATCGGCGGCGTAGTAACGTTCAAGGATCTGCAGGAAGGCATCACGCTCAACGAGGAAGTGGATGAAGTGACCGGCCTCTCGCGTTGGGTGGTGGCCGACTCGCCCGATGAAAAGCGGCAGCCGGCGTTTGCGGTGAAGAATGCAAAGACGCACAAGCGGTATCTGCTTCCACGAGGCGCTCACCTGATGATTCAGGACGGCGAAGAGGTGGGTCCGGGCGACGTGCTGGCGAAGATTCCCAAGGAGAGCACGCGCACCAAGGACATCACGGGCGGTCTACCGCGCGTGGTGGAACTGTTCGAAGCGCGCAAACCGCGGGAGACGGCGATTATCTCCGAAATCGACGGCGTGGTTCGCTTTGGCGAAGTGAGCAAGGGCCAGCGCAAGATCTACGTGACCGCGGACAACGGCGACGAGAAGGAGTACTCAGTGCCTCGCGGAATCCACGTGAACGTTCAGGAAGGGGAACGGCTCAGCGCGGGCGACCCGCTGATGGACGGCCCCTTGAATCCGCACGACATTCTGGCGGTGCTGGGCGAGAAGGCTTTGCAGGCTTACCTGGTGAACGAGATCCAGGAAGTCTACCGTTTGCAAGGCGTGGCGATTTCGGATAAGCACATCGAAGTCATCGTGCGGCAGATGCTGCGTTGGGTGCGGATCGATGAAGTGGGCGACACCAGCTTCCTGCTTGAGCAGCAGGTGGACCGCTTCCGCTTCCGCGAAGAGAACGAGAAGGTGCTCAACGCAGGAGGCCGTCCGGCAATCGGGCGTCCGCTGTTGCTGGGCATCACCAAGGCCTCGCTCTCGACCGACAGTTTCATCTCCGCGGCCAGCTTCCAGGAGACGACTCGCGTGTTGACCGAAGCCAGTATCAACGGCGCGATCGACAATCTGCGCGGACTGAAGGAGAACGTGATCGTGGGACGGCTGATTCCCGCGGGGACGGGCCTGGAGTACTACCGC
>Ga0209698_10009240_pt1 | contig 10102 bp, 7 predicted proteins | sample LitLauG_LLR_2012_FD_187203 | JGI IMG/M metagenome (GOLD analysis project Ga0209698, IMG submission 187203) | Freshwater sediment microbial communities from Pennsylvania, USA - Little Laurel Run_MetaG_LLR_2012 (SPAdes) (version 2) | ecosystem: Environmental > Aquatic > Freshwater > Creek >... | reverse complement strand
GTTGAGCGCCGTGTCCACCGCCCTGGTCACCTCGTCCGGGGTGCTGCCCTCGATCGCCGCGCGCACCGGGTCGACCTTGAGGTCGATGCCGTCGCCGGCCAGCACCACGCCGTCCTTGACCTCGACCACGCCATCGATCTTCGCGATCGCCTGCGCCACCCTGCGCGCCTGCGGAATCAGCTGGTTGGGATCGACGGCGTAGAGCTTGATCTCGATCGGCTGCGGCACTGCGGTGAGGTCGCCGATCAGGTCTTCCATCAGCTGCGCCAGCTCCACCTGCACGCCGGGAACCTTGCTTTGCACCTGCGCCAGCACCTGCGTCATCACGTCCGGCGTCCTGCGCGCGCGGTTCGATTTGAGTCGCACAAAGAAGTCGCCGTGGTGCGCCTCGCCCAGGTCGGCGCCCAGGCCGGTGCCGGTGCGGCGCGAAAACGTGTCCACCTCCGGCATGCTGCGCAGGATTGTTTCCACCTGCGCCAGCTCGCGCTCGGTCTCGATCAGGGAGGTGCCGGGCTTCGTGTAGAAGTCCATCACGAAGCCGCCTTCGTCCACCCGCGGCATGAAGCCGCTGGGCACCCTGCTGTAGGAAATGAAGCCCACCACGAGCAGCGGCAACACGGCCGCGGCGAGCCACAGGGGCCTGCGAAACACACGCTCCAGCAGGCTCGAATGCAGGCGCGCCAGCCAATCCTGCTTGCCGGCGGCCGGATCGTGCCATTGCTTGAAATCGATCAGCTCCCGTGCCAGGACCGGTACCACGAAGGCGGCCATCAGGTAGGAGATGACCAGTGCCGACCCCATGGTCACGGACAGCGCTTTCGAAAAAGCGCCGGTGACGCCACTCAGAAAGCTCAAGGGCAGGAACACGATCAAGGTGGCCAGGCTCGATCCAGTCAGGGGCCGCATGAACTCGTGCGCGGCCGGAAGCACCGCGTCACGGCCGTCTTGCACCTCGGGCGCGCCGGCCCGCCGCACAATGTGTTCGACCATGACGATGACGTCGTCGATCACCAGGCCCACCGCGGCGGCGATGCCGCCCAGGGTCATGATGTTGAAGCTCAGGCCCAGCACGCTCAGAAGCAGCACCGTGACCGCAAGCGTCGCCGGCACGGTCAACAGCGCGATCAGGGCGACGCGCCAGCTGCGCAGCATCAGGATCAGCACGATGCCGGCCAGCAGCAGACCGATCAGCACCGCATCGCGTACGCTGGCCGCGGATTGCACGACGAGCGTGCTCTGGTCATACCAGTTGGACAACTTCACGCCTTGCGGCAGCTTGAAGCCGGCCAGGCGCTGCTGCACGTCGCCGGCGATCTGCACGGCGTTGCCGTCCGGCTGTTCGTAGACGTTGAACAGCACCGCGGGCTTGCCGTCCTCGCTGACGCGGATCCACTGCGGCATGGAGCCGGTCCGGATCTGGGCAACGTCGCCCAGGCGAACGATGCCGCCTGCGTCGCTGCGGATCACCACGTTCTGCAGCTGCGCCACCTGGCGCAGGTCGCTGTTCGACACCACCAGGTAGAGCTTGTCGTGATCCTGCACCCGGCCCACCGCCTGAATCGCATTGCCGGCGCCAATTGCGCTCACCAGGTCGCTCATTCCAAGGCCGTAAGCGTCCAGGCGGTGCGGGTCGGCCAGCACCTCGACTTCCTCGATGGCACCGCCCTGCACGTTGACGCGCGCCAGCCCGGGCACCGAGGCAAGCAGCGGCACGATCTGGAACTGCGCCAGATCGCGCAGCGCACCGGGCGTCAGCGTGTCCGACGTCAGAGCGTAGGAAATGATCGGGAATACGGTCGGGTCCATGCGACGCACGCCATAGGTGGTGCCCGGCGGCAGTTGCGGCAGAATCTGTGCGATGGCGGCGTCGACCAGCAACGTGGCCGCGATCATGTCGCGGCCCCAGCCGAAATCGATCGAAATCTGCGATGAGCCGCGCGAGGTGGCGGAGCGAACCTCGCGCACGCCCGGCATCGAGCGAATCGCCTCCTCCACCGGCCGCGTCACGGTCAACGCGGTCTGGTCGGCAGGGCGGTCGCCCGAGGACAGGTCCACCACCACGCGCGGGAAGGAAACCTGCGGGAACAGTCCCACAGGCAGCGAGACCGCGGCCACCAGGCCGGCAGCGGCCAACGCACAGGCGATGGTAACGATCGAGCGCGCGTGGCGTCCGACGATGGCGGCGAAGCCCATGTGCCTGCGTTTTTCCTGACTTCAGATCGATGCGCCGGGTTTCCCGATGTGCCCGAGGCTATTCCTGCCGCAGGGGTGCGCCGTCGCTGAGCTGATAGTTGCCCAACGTCACCAGCGGGCGTTTCGGATCGAGCGGACCGTCCACCACCGAGGTGTCGCCGTCGCCACCGAGGCGCTTGACGGCCACGCGCACCGCCTTGCCGTCCGCGGCCTGGAACAGAAAATCGCCCTGGTCATCGCCCAGCACGGCATCGCGCGGCACCAGCCATCCCTTCAGCTCGCCGGTCTGGATGCGGGCGCGATACGCCTCGCCCTGCAGCAGTTCTCCGGCGACGGCCACGTCGGCGTCGATCAGCCGGGATTTCGGGTTCAGCAGGTGGTCCACGCGAATCAGCGTGCCGCGCAACGGCGCCTCGCCCTCGGTCAGCGGCTCCAGCCTGACCGGCTGGCCGAGCCTGAGTCGAACACGCTGGGACGGTTCTACGCCGACGGTAACCACCAGTCCGCTCGTGCGCGTCAGCGTGACGAGGGCGGCGCCGGGCTGCAGGCGGTCGCCCTGGGACACCCGGATGGCGCTGACCACGCCGTCGAACGGTGCGGCGATCAGCTGTTGCGGCTTGCCGCCGTTTTCCCTTTCAAGCGCCATGAGTGCCGCCTGTGCGTCGGACACGGCCTTGTCGGCCTGCGCCACCTGGTCCGCCGTCGCCAGCTGCTGCGCGAGCAGGCGCGCGCTGCGGGCCTGTTGCTGCTGCGCCAGCTTCAGCGCGGAGACCGCCTGCTCATAGGTGCTGGTGGCCGCGGCGGACAGATGGAAATCCAGCAGAACCTGCCCGGCGTGCACCATCTGGCCCGGAGCGACGTCAATCCGCATGACACGGCCCTCGGCCTGCACGCTGAGCGTCATGCCGGCGTTGATTGCCGGGGTGGCCATGCCGTAGGCGGTGACGATGTCGGGCAGCATGCCGCGCTGGGGTGCCTGCGTCTTCACCAGCACGCTGCCCGGCGTGTCCTCGGCGTAAACAGCGCACGACAGCAACAAGGTGGCGAGACCGGCGGCGCTGCGGCGCGTGCGGTTCACGGCGCCTCCCCGGGGTCGAACGAAATCGGCGGCATGCCGGCGCCGATCAGCGTCGCGATGGCCGTCTGCTGGTCCAGCAAGCTCTGTTCCATGACGAGCACCTCCTGTTCCTTGGCGTTGCGGGCAGAAATCAGATCCACGTAGCCGCGTTCGTCGAGGTCGCCGGCGCGATAGGCGTCCTCGGCGTTCTGCGCAGTTCGGTCCAGCTCCGCCAGCTGCGCCATCCGGCCGCTGTATTGGATCTTCAGCAGGGCCTGGTCGGCGAGCAAGGCCAGCACCTCTCGCTTCGCGTCGGCGAGGCGCGCGGTGAATTCGTCGTGCAGCTGCTGGCGCGTGGCGCGTTCGATCGCGATATTTCCCTGGTTGCGATCGAACAACGGCAGGTCGATGGTGATCTGCGGGCCAAGCGAGCGCACATCGGTGGTGTCGTGGCCGCCGGTCACGCCCAGCGAGAACAGCGGGAACTGGGCCAGGACGGCGCCGCGCACCCGTTCTTCCTGCGCGCCGTAGCCGAGCTGCAGCGCCACCAGGTCGGGGCGGCGGTCGGGCAGGCTGAGCAACCACTGGGTCACCGCTGCGGCGTCGACGGCTGGAAGCACTATGTTCTCGTCCAGCGGCAGCGGCGCCTGCGGCGACAGGCCGAGAAAGCCCGTGAGGTCGCGGCGTCGCGATTCCAGCTGGCGCTCGAGGTCGTCGAGCTGCTTGCGCGCGTCGGCCGCGGCCGTCAGGTCCGGCACCACGGCCGCCAGAGTGCTGTCACCCTGCACCAGGGACTGCCGGTTGCGCTCCAGCCTGTCGTTCAGCAGGGCGGCGTTCTGCCGCAGCAGAACATGCTGCCGTTCGCCCTGGATAAGGTCCACCGCCTGCAGCCGTGCCTTGCCGATGGTCTGCCATTCCTGCCATAGCAGGCTGGCATCGATCTGGCGCACTGTCTGCCGCGCCGCCCCGCGCCGTGCGGACAGTGTCACCAGTGATCTGACATCCTGCGACAACCCGGCCGACAGCGAGTCGACGGTGCCGGGGCCGCCGAGCAGGAAGCCGTAGCTGGCGTTCAGCGAGGGGTTGGGCAGGATGCCCGCAGCAAGCAGCTGTGCCTGCGCGACGCCCTGCTGTGTGCGCGCGGCGACCAGGGCCGGATTGTTGCGCAATGCCAGCATGACGATGTCGTCGACGCCGAGCTTCGACGGCAGGGGCGCGTCGTGGTGCAGCTGCTCCGCACTGGCCGCGGGCTGTGCCTTCTTGTCCAGCGGCAGCGGCGCATAGGTGGTGCAACCGGCGCAGGCGGCGGCCAAGGCCAGGCTGGCCAGGGCTTGCGTGACAGAGGCCTCCATGGGCGAGCGCAACGGCATGGCCGGGACAGGATAGCCGACCGCCAGTCTGTGGGCGGTCGAGAACGGCCTGACCGCGCGCGTGTAACGGGCATTGAGGCAGTGATCGTCCGCGATCGGCTGATTGAGCTATGGTGGCACGGTGGTTCCGATGCCGAGGTCCAGCAGTTGCCTGTCGGATGGCAACCCGTCCCGGCCAGCCAGCGAGGCACCATGAACACGATGACACGTATCGTCCTGCTTTTCCTCGCAATCGCAATCGCCTGCCCGCTGCACGCCGATTCGACAACGGCTCCGCAAAAAATATACGCACAGGAGCTGGTGAATCGGCTCGTCGACAAGTACCCCGATCTGCGGGTGGTCGCGATGCACGTCACGCCGCCGAACGATACCCGGAACGTGATCATCGCTTCCAACATCGGACGGATCGGCAAGATTGCGGACGCGGAAGATCTCCACGTGATCAAGACCGGCGAGACGCTCGCGAAAGTCAACAAGAACGGCGATCGTTTCGAGGTGGAGTTGCTGATGCTCGACGCTTCCAGAAAGCCGATCGGGGCGCTCGCGATCGTTTTCCCGTACAAGGCGGGCGACGACCCGTCGCAATTCAAGACCAGGGCGGAACAGATCCGAGACGAGCTTGCCGACAAGATCCCCCGGGCGGCGGCGCTGATGGAGCCGCGGCGGTGATGGAGAAGCCGCTCGAAGGGCTGCGAGGGTTCGACGCGAGAGTGATTCCGACTGCTTGCGCGCGCTTTCCGACGTAGACCCCATTGCCCGAACCGCATGCTATCGCTACGCACCGCGACTCCGAAGCTTCTGCTGGCGGCGGCCGTCCTGATCGGGACACAGACCGGTTGCGAGCGCGCCGCTCGCGAGAGCGAAAGCGCGCCGACCCTGGGCCTGGCGAGCGCGAGCTTCTCCGGCGACCTCATTCCCAGGAAGCACACCTGCGACGGGACGGGAGGCTCGCCCGAGCTTTCCTGGAAGGAGGTGCCGGCCCGGACGCAGAGTCTGGCCGTCACCGTGACCGACCCGGATTCACCGCTGGCCTTTGCGCTCGGGCCCTTCGTTCACTGGGTGCTGTACGACCTTGGCCCCGACCGGCGCGAGTTGCCCGAGGCCGTTCCCACGCAGGCTTTGCTGCCGGACGGATCGCGCCAGGGCAAGAACGGATTCGGAAATGTCGGCTACGGGGGGCCCTGCCCTCCGGGCTCGTCACCGCATCGTTACGTGTTCGACGTTTATGCGCTCGACTCGAGACTGGCCTTGCCTGCCGGCGCGACGATGGGCGACGTCACGAAGGCGATGCAGGGGCACATTCTGGCCAGGGGCACACTGATCGGCCGCTATCAGCGATAGAGGCCGCTGCGCGCGCTCGATGCGCCCCACGATCCGGATCTCGCGATTGAATGGGCGGGGCGAAGGCGGCCGCGCCCTCAGTGCGTCACGGTGCAGCAGACTCCGCGCTCGGCCAGCTCGATGCGGGCCGCCAGGGTCGAGAGCGGTTCGTCCAGGTCGCAGTCCACGCCAAAACACATGAAGACGCGGTCCTTGACGCGGGTGCGCCATGCGATCGGGGTCAGCGCCTCGGCGGTGTTCGGCAGGTTGCAGCCTTCGAAGTCGGCCAGCGTGCGGGACTCGTCGATGGTCGCCGGGTCGACTTCGAACAGCTGTTGCAGAACCCGGCGCGCCGTGCGCGACCGTGCCTTGGCTCGCTTCGCAGCCTGACCCGTGGCTGCAGCCTTGTGACGCATCTGGATTGCTCCTTGCCAACCGGAGTAGCGGGAATTCCCTCGAGGCGCTGACATCCGCCTTGTCTTCCGGCTTTTTAGCCCCCTGCGCGGCGCGGCAGTCCCTGAAAATGCAGCCGGGTGTGGCTGGTATTTGCCGGCTGGAACGAAAGCAGGCAGCCCACCTCGCTGTGTCGAGCAGGCATACCCCAAAGAAAGGCACACGTGTTGCCGGGCTGACTTTGTTCAGCTGCGCAGGCGTGCGGATGCCTCGTCGGCGCGGGTACTCGGACGGCTATCCGGCAAACGGACTTCGGCGGCGAGACCGTTTGAGCGCGGCACGGCGCGAAGCACCGAAGTTACGGCGCTGCTCGCCGAGCGTGCCTTCGTCAATGCGCTCTGCCAGAGACTCGATGTCGGCTGCACACACGCCCTGCTCCGCAAAATGCTCCTTCCAGGTGTCCACGACTCGAATAACCTGCGCGACCGTCTCGGCGGCCTGCACGGTCGTCAGCCCGAAAAGCTCGCACTGCGACATGGCATTGTCCAGGGTCGAGTCCCGCTGCTGCTCTCCGACGATGAATTCCTGGCAGCCCTGGCCCGAGTTGGTCGGCAACACGTCGTACGCAGGAGAGAGCTTGTACTGTCCATATTGCGTTGGCTCAAAGACCTGCAAGGCGTGGTTCTTCTCGTGGTCGTCCGTGTTGTCGATGAGGATGTTGAACACCATGCGGCGCAAGAGCTCCCGCATGTCCTGCAAGTACCGGTCCTGCTCCGTCACGCCGACTCGGCGCAGCAGCTGGCCCAGTTGCGGATAGCCGAACACGGGCTCCTCGCCCGCGACGGTCTGCGCGCGCAGGGCCGTGCCCGCGCTGATGCAGTGGATGCGTCGGGGGCCGATCCGGTCGTACCGCAGCACCGCGACCGAGTTTTCTCCGGACAGGGGAACCACCCGGGTCGTGGCTACCCGGATGCCCGCCTTCTGGGCAAGCGTCATGGACGCATGCTCGACGAGCGATACGTCGATGGGCTCGTTGTTGAAGAATTTGAGCACCCACTGCTGCCCGTCGATTTCGATGAGCGCCTTGGGCTTCGCCCCGCCAAAGCTTCCACCTGCAGCCAGCATGCGGCGCTCAAAATCCGAGATGGGTTCCTTGGCGATGATTTTGTGCACAATTTCGCTGAGAACCTGGGCGCTCTCCAGCCGAGGCAGCGGGCCGCCGCGCCGAGGCGAGTACTCGGTCGCCGAAGCGGAGACCCCCAGCGCGCCGAAACGGTCGTCGCCTGCGTAGTACAGGTACTCCATCAAGGAAAGGCGAGCCGGCCTGTCCAGGTACTGGATCACCCGCTCCCCCCAGCGGTCCGGCCTGGCATCGTCCACGGCACCCACAGCCAGCCCTTTCCATCGAGGCAGATGCTCCATATCCACCAGTGGAAGGTCTTCGCTCAGAGGGAAGCCGTCTGCAAGCCATTGCGGGCCGTATTGCAGGGAAACCCCCTTGCCGGCGTCCACCAGGCGCAGCTGCCCGACGTAGCGCGGTCGAGTGGGGTCGCCCACAAACCAGAGGAAGAGTTGGTCGTGACGCACGACGGTCAGGTGGCGGACTTGTCGGCTGCCCTGGCAGCGCGCGCACGTTTGGCTTGAGCGGTCGCGCGAGCCCGGGCACGACCAAGCTCTTCGGCCGCCCGCACGTCAAGCTCGAGCGCACCACGGTCTTCTTTCGGAGCGGCCAGTGTGGACAAGGCCCCGTCTCGGCCAATCAGCCACAGCGCCGTAGCCAACACCCCCAGGCTGACCGACGCCTCGCCTGCCTCGAGTCGCAACAAGGTGGGCACGCTCACTCCAATACGCTTCGCCCAGCTCTTGAGCGACTCCTTGCGGCGCATGCGCGCAACGGCCAGGTCGGCGCCCATCTGCACCAGCGCGGCAGTGACGGACGGAGGCAGCTGTTGAAGGGCGTTCGATGATTTGCTCATAACATATACTTTACCGTATGTGCCATTTACAGTCAAGTTTATGTTAGTCGTGAGCTCTCCCAGGCCGCCTACGCACCGACGCCCTGGTCCGAGCATCCAGCGACGGGGCCCAATGGCGCAGCGCAGAAAGGGATCGAGGGGGACCCGGTAAGGCCTTGTCTCAAATGGGATACGGTCAGCTGCTCGATAACACCCGGAGAAAAGCAAAGCCCGCCTGTACGCCGGATTCTGTGCAGCACGTTTCCGTGCCGTGGCGGTCATTCCTCTAGGCCGGCGCTCGCGCGCCGGCTCAAGCCACCTACCCGCAGCCTCCCCGAGCCGGATCGCTGGCTGCCTATTCGGTGTTGCTCCGCGTAGAGATTGCCCGTTTCACCCGCCCTGCCTCGCGCTTGCGCGCTTCGCGGGGCGACTCGTCTCTGTTGCTCTGATCCTCACCTCACGGTGGACAGGTGTTACCTGCTACGCCGCTCTTCGGAGTCCGGACGTTCCTCTCGCAGGAGAACCTGCCAGCGACCGCCCAGCGGGCTTTGCTTGCGCCGATTCTATTGGAGTTTGCGCGGGATCAGTGCACGGGCCCTCACCCCCGCCCTTTCCGGGCTTCGGCCGGAAAGGGCTAGAGGAAGAGAACGAGGGGGCTGGGCTGGCCCCCTCGTGCTCCCCCAGCCAATGTGAACGCGCGGAAGAGGCGGTGCTCGACCCCGCAAGTGGGAGAGGAGCGATCGGGCGCAGCACGCGCGAGGAAGACCGGCAGCGCGGGCCGGCGCCGTCGTCAAACGCGATGCGTGGTGCCGATCTCGGCGAGCCGCGACTGCAGCCTTTCGGCGATCGAGGTCACGGGCAGCACCTCGTCGACCGCGCCGACCGCGATCGCTTCCTTCGGCATGCCGAACACGACGCAGCTCGCCTCGTCCTGGGCGATGTTGAACGCGCCCGCCTGCTTCATCTCCAGCATGGCGGCCGCGCCGTCGCGGCCCATGCCGGTCAGCATCACGCCGAGCGCGTTCGGGCCCGCGACCGCGGCCACCGACTTGAACAGGACTTCCACGGAGGGGCGATGCCGGTTCACCGGCTCCGAGTCGTCCAGGGCGATCATGTAGTTGGCGCCGCTCCGGGTGAGCCTCATGTGGCGGTCGCCGGGAGCGATGTATGCGTGGCCCGGCAGCACGCGCTCGCCGTCCTGGGCCTCGCTCACCGACATCTTGCACAGGCCGTTCAGGCGCGCTGCAAAGCTGCGCGTGAAGCCCGGCGGCATGTGCTGCGTGATCAGCAGCGCCGGCGCGTCCGCGCTCAGGCGGCTGACCACCTCGCGTATCGCCTCGGTGCCGCCGGTGGAAGCGCCGATGGCAATCAGCTTCTCGCTCGAGACGCGCGAATACCCGACCAACGGCCGCTTGACCGGCACGCTGTGTCCGCCTGCGGCAGGCGCGACCGGCTGCACGTGCCGGTTCAGGCGGGCCTTGGATGCGACCCGGATCTTCTCGCAGATGGCGCCCGCCAGCTCCTGCATGCCGGCCGCCACGCCCAGGCGCGGCTTGGAGACGAAGTCGACCGCGCCGAGTTCCAGGGCCTTGAACGTGGCGTCGGCGCCGCGATCGGTCTGAGTCGAAACCATCACGACCGGCATCGGCCGCAGCCGCATCAGGCGCTCCAGGAAATCGAGCCCGTCCATCTTCGGCATCTCGATGTCGAGCGTCAGCACGTCCGGATTCAGGGCGCGGATCATCTCGCGCGCCACCAGCGGATCCGGGGCCGCGCCGATCGCCTCGAGGTCGGGCTCCCGGTTCACGATCTCG
>Ga0209698_10009239_pt1 | contig 10102 bp, 7 predicted proteins | sample LitLauG_LLR_2012_FD_187203 | JGI IMG/M metagenome (GOLD analysis project Ga0209698, IMG submission 187203) | Freshwater sediment microbial communities from Pennsylvania, USA - Little Laurel Run_MetaG_LLR_2012 (SPAdes) (version 2) | ecosystem: Environmental > Aquatic > Freshwater > Creek >... | reverse complement strand
CGCACCAGGTTGATGCTGCCGCACGCCGCGCCGCGCAGCCCCTTGCCGCGCAGCCCCGAGAACGGCACCGCGTCGTATTCGATCGCCAGCGGTGCCACCAGATCGCGTTCGATCCCGGTGCGCGTGCCCAGCCAGCTGACGCCCCAGCCGCGGGCGCGCAGCAGCTCGGCAACCGCCAGCCCGGGCATCACGTGCCCGCCGGTGCCCGCCGCCACCACCATCAGCCGGCGGGGCACGGCGCGCGGCGCGCCAAGCGCACTCATCGCGCAGCTCCCCCCCGCATCAGCGCCCGGTTCTCGAAGTCGACCCGCAGCAGGATCGCAAGCGCCGTCAGCGTGGACAGCAGCGCCGAGCCGCCGTAGCTCATCAAGGGCAGCGTCAGGCCCTTGGTCGGCAGCAGGCCGGTGGCCACGCCGACGTTGATGAACGCCTGCACGCCGATCCACAGCCCGATGCCCTGCGCCACCAGCCCGCCGAACGTGCGCTCGAGCGCGACCGACTGCCGCCCGATTTCGAAGGCGCGCCGGGTCAGCCAGTAGAAGGCGAATACGACCGCCAGCACGCCCGCCAGTCCGAGTTCCTCGCCTATCACGGCGACGATGAAATCGGTGTGCGCCTCCGGAAGGTAGTGCAGCTTCTCGACGCTGGCGCCGAGCCCGACGCCGAACCACTCGCCGCGCCCGAGCGCGATCAGCGAGTGCGAAAGCTGGTAGCCGCGGCCCATGACGTTGTCGCTCGACCACGGATCCAGGTACGCGAAGATGCGCTCGCGCCGCCACGGGCTGGTCCAGATCACGGTCATGAAGGCGATCGCCAGCGCGACCGTGATCGACGCGAACAGGCGCCCGTTGACCCCGCCCAGGAACAGGATGCCCATGCTGATGGCGACTATCACGCCGAACGCGCCCAGGTCCGGCTGCAACAGCAGCAGCGCGCCCACCACGGCCATCACGCCCGCCATCGGAAGAAAGCCCTTGCCAAAGTCGTGCATGAAATCCTGCTTGCGCACCGTGAAGTCGGCCGCGTACAGCACGCACGCGAGCTTCATCAGCTCCGATGGCTGCAGATTCAAGGGCCCCAGCGCGATCCAGCGGCGCGCCCCGAGCGCGCCCTTGCCGATTGCCGGCACCAGCACCACGATCAGCAGCAGCACGCCGGCCACGAAGCCCCAGCGCGCCACGCGCTGCCAGCCGGCCACCGGAACGCAGAACGCGCCGGCCGCCGCACCGCATCCGATCAGCATCGAGATCGCATGGCGCGCCAGAAAGTGCGCGGGCGCGACGTTGTAGCGCGGCGAATCGGCCAGCGCGATCGACGCCGAGTACACCATCACGGTGCCGAACATCAGCAGCGCGACGATGACCATCACCAGGGTCGCATCGATGCGGTCGAAACGCCCGTCGCGGCGCGCGCCCGCCACCCCGCCCAGGCCGGCCAGCGCCAGCGTCGCGGAGGTCGGGTTGAACCGGTCGCTGTCGCGCCGTGGGCGGCGCGCGCCGAGCCAGGAGGCGATCGAACTCATGCGCATGCCGCACCTGCCGGCCGCCGAGCGCCGCGCCCGTCGGGCGCGGCCGCAGGGCCCGTGTCCGCTGCGCCCGAGGCCGCCTCGTGGTGCGCAGCCAGCTGCCGCACGGCCTGCACGAACACTTCGGCCCGGTGCGCGTAGTTGCGGAACATGTCGAAGCTGGCACAGGCGGGCGACAGCAGCACCGCGTCGCCGGCCAGCGCCAGCTCGCTGGCCCGGACCACGGCCTGCGCAAGGCTGTCCGCGGTTTCGATCGACACCGCGGTCGAGCGCAGCGCCTGGCCGATGCGCGGGCCGTCGCGCCCGATCAGCACCACCGCCCGGGCGTGCGACGCGACCGCGTCGGCCAGCGGCTCGAAGTGCTGCTGCTTGCCGTCGCCGCCCAGGATCACGACCAGCCGGCGGCCTTCGCATGCCAGGCCCTCGATCGCGGCCAGGGTGGCGCCGACATTGGTGCCCTTGCTGTCGTCGAAGTACTCGACGCCGGCGATCGACGCCACGCGCTCGGTTCGATGCGACTCGCCGCGGAATTCCTGCAACGCCTGCAGGCTCGGGCCGAGCGGGCAGCCGACGGCCCGCACCAGCGCAAGTGCCGCCAACGCGTTCATCGCATTGTGCCGGCCGTGGATTTTCAGCGCATCGGACGGCATCAGGCGACGCACGAAGGCCGGGCCTTGCGGGAGCGCGGCGCGCTTGCGCGATCCCGACGACCGATCGTAGGAATCCTCGGCCAGCGCCAGCCAGTCGATGCCCCGGTCATGTATCAGGCCGAGCTCGCCGGGGCGCACCGGCGCATCGATGCCGAAGCTGCAAATGCGGGCGCCGGACGGGGCGAGCGACATCACGGCGGGGTCGCCCCGATTCAGAACCGCGATCGTGCCGCGCGCCAGGACGCGCGCCTTGGCAGCGGCGTAGTGCGCCATCGACTCGTGCCAGTCGAGATGGTCCTCGGTCAGGTTCAGGATCGCCGCCGCGTCGCAGGCGAGCGTCGCCGTCGTTTCCAGCTGGAAGCTGGACAGCTCCAGCACCCACGCCTCGGGCAGCCGCTCGGCCTGGAGCCTGGAACCCAGCACGTCGAGCGCACACGGCGCGATGTTGCCGGCCACCGCCACGTCGCGGCCGCAGGCCTGGATCATCTGGCCGACCAGGCGCGTCGTGGTGGTCTTGCCATTGGTGCCGGTGACGCCGATCAGCTTGGGCCGGTAGTCGCGCTCGGCCCGAAGCCGCGCCAGCGCCTGGGCGAACAGCTCGATCTCGCCGACCAGCGGCAGCTTCGCCTTGCGCGCGGCATCGACCAGCGGGGCGGCCGGTGCGTGGTGCGGCGACAGGCCGGGACTGATCGCCAGCAACTCGACGCCGTCCAGCCCCGACAATTCGAACGCACCCGTGCGCAGTCCGACCTGGGGCAGCTGCTCGCGCAGCGCCGCGCGCATCGGCGGCTCGTCGCGCGTATCGGCCACGACCACCTGCCAGCCTTCGCGCGCCAGCCAGCGCGCCATCGCCAGGCCGCTGTCGCCCAGTCCCAGCACCAGGGCACGCTTCACGCTGGATACCCCCGGACGGCGGTCATGCGGAGCGCTTTCATCGGATCTTCAGGGTGGACAACCCGATCAGCACCAGCATCATGCTGATGATCCAGAAGCGGACCACGACCTGGGTTTCCTTCCAGCCGGACAACTCGAAGTGATGGTGCAGCGGCGCCATCCGGAAGATGCGCCGGCCGCCCGTCCAGCGGAAGTACGCGACCTGCATCATCACCGAAACCGTCTCGGCGACGAACACGCCGCCCATGATGAACAGCACGATCTCCTGCCGCGTGATCACGGCGATCGTGCCCAGCGTGGCGCCCAGCGCCAGCGCACCGACGTCGCCCATGAACACCTCGGCCGGGTATGCGTTGAACCAGAGAAACGCCAGCCCGGCTCCGCCGATCGCGGCGCACACGATGACCAGTTCGCCGGCGCCCGGAATGTGCGGAAACAGCAGATAGCGCGCGTAGTCGGCCCGGCCCACCACGTAGGCGAACACGCCGAGCGCACCGCCGACCATCACGGTGGGCATGATCGCCAGCCCATCCAGGCCGTCGGTCAGATTCACCGCGTTGCTGGTGCCGACGATCACCAGGTAGGACAGCGCGGCGAAGCCCACCACCCCCATCGGGTAGGCGACGTTCTTGAAGAAAGGCACGATCAGGTCCGCGCGCGACGGCAGCGCCAGCACGAAGTCGTTGGCCATCCATTCCAGCAGCAGCGGCCACATGCGCGAGGTCGAGGGCGCCGCGATCGCGAAAGCCAGGTAAATGGCCGCGGTCAGGCCGACCACGGTCTGCCACAGGAATTTTTCGCGGGCCGGCATTCCCTTCGGATCGCGCCGCACGACCTTGCGATAGTCGTCGGCCCAGCCGATCCAGCCGAACCCCAGCATCACCAGCAGGACGACCCAGATGAAGCGATTGGAAAGATCGGCCCACAGCAGCGTGGTGACCGCGATCGAGATCAGGATCAGCGCGCCGCCCATGGTCGGCGTGCCCGACTTTTCCAGGTGAGTCTGCGGGCCGTCCGTGCGCACCGACTGGCCGATCTTCATATCGGACAGTCGCCGTATCACCGCCGGGCCGGCCAGCAGGCCGATCAGCAGCGCGGTGCCCGCGGCGAGCACCGCGCGCAACGTCAGGTAGGCGAACACGTTGAAGGCGCGCACGTCCTGCGACAGCCACTGGAAAAGTTCAAACAGCATGGTGCATGTCCGTGCCGCTGCCGCCCGCGATCGCCTGCACCACCTGCTCCATCCGCATGAAGCGCGAGCCCTTCACCAGCACCGCCCGGTGGTCGTCCAGCGCCTGCCGCACCGCTTCGATCAGCGGGCCGACCTGCTCGAAATGCCGCCCGCCGGAACCGAAGGCGGCGACCGACTCGCGCGCCAGGGGCCCTGCCGCCAGCAGCGTTTCGATGCCGCGCGACTTCGCATAGGCTCCGATCTCGCGGTGGTATTCGGGTCCCTGGCTGCCCACCTCACCCATGTCGCCGAGCACGAGCAGGCGCGGCGCCGGCTGGGCGCTCAGCAGGTCGACGGCGGCGCGCACCGAATCGGGATTGGCGTTGTAGCTGTCGTCGATCACGACCGCGCCGTGCGCGCTGGTCAGGCGCGTGCCGCGTCCCGGCACCGCGCGGAAAGCCGCCAGGCCCGCTGCGATCGCGCCCGGTGCCAGGCCCAGCCCGAGGCAGCACGCCGCGGCGGCCAGCGCGTTGTGCACGTTGTGCACGCCGGCCACGGCGAGCGAGGTCTCGATCGGACCGGCCGGCGTGGCGATACCGAGCTCGCTGCCGCTCGGGCCGGCCCGGTAGCGCACGGTGACCGTGGCGGGCACGCTCATCGCGAAGTCGACCACACGGCGCAGCCCGGCGACCTTGCGCCAGATCGGAGCGCAGGGATCGTCGGCCGGGAACACCGCGATGCCGTCCGGCGGCAGCGCGCTCAGCACGGCGCCGTTCTCGTGCGCGGTGGCTTCAGGCGAACGCAGAAACTCCTGGTGCTCGCGTTGAGCATTGTTCACGACCGCCAGCGTCGGCCGCGCCAGGCGGGCCAGCTCCTCGATCTCGCCCGGGCGGTTCATACCGAGCTCGAACACCGCGGCCCGATGCCGCGCGGCCAGCTCGAACAGCATCAGCGGCAAGCCGATGTCGTTGTTCAGGTTGCCGCGGGTGGCCAGCCACAGCGCCTGTCCATCGTGCTCCCCGTAGGCTTGCGCGAAGATCGAGGCGATCATCTGGGTCAGCGTGGTCTTGCCATTGCTGCCGGTGACCGCGACCACGGGCAGCGAGAAACCCGATCGCCAGTACCCCGCCGCCTGGCCGAGCGCGCGGCGGGTATCCGGAACCTGCAGTTGCGGCAGCTCGACCGGCAGCTGCCGTTGCACCATCAGCGCCGCCGCACCGCGCTCGCGCGCCTGGCCCGCATGGTCGTGTCCGTCGAAGCGCGGACCGCGCAGCGCGACGAACAGGGCGCCGGCGCGCAGGGTGCGCGTGTCCGTGCTGACCGACGCGATCCGCGTCGCCGCACTGTCGGTGCGCGCGCCCTCGATCGCGCGCGCCAGTTCGCCCAGCGTGATCACGGCGCGTCCTCGGCGGCCGAGCGGCCCGCGCGGCGCTGCAACGCGGTGCGGGCGCACCGCAGGTCGGAAAACGCGAGTCGCTGACCCGCCACGTCCTGGTACTGCTCGTGGCCTTTGCCGGCGATCAGCACGACGTCGGCCGCGCCGGCCTGGCGCACCGCATGATCGATCGCCAGCGCCCGGTCGGCGATCCGGTCCAGGCGCGATCCGATGTCGCCGATGCCCGAGACGATCTGGTCGATGATGCGCTCCGGCGCTTCGCTGCGCGGATTGTCGCTGGTCACCACGATGCGATCGGCTCCGCGCGCGGCCGCCTGCCCCATTTGCGGCCGCTTGCCCGGGTCCCGGTCGCCGCCAGCGCCGAACACGATCCACAGCCGGCCGCCGCGCGCGCCGGCCACCGGCCGCAGCGCCGCCAGAGCCTGCTCGATCGCATCCGGCGTATGCGCGTAGTCGATCAGCGCGAGCGGCAGGTCGGCGCCGGCCGCCTCGCCTTCCTCGAGATCGACCCTCTGCAAGCGGCCCGGCGGCGGGCGCAACCGGTTGAGCGCGCGCGCCGCTTCCTGCGCGTCGATGCCGGCAGCCAGCGCGATCCCCATGACTGCCAGCACGTTGGACACGTTGAACCGCCCGATCACCGGCGCGCGCACCGGCAGGGTCCGCGCGGGCGTGCCGGACCGCTGCACGCTGGCGTCGAAGCGCAGGTCGTCCGCGCCCAGCTGCACCGATACGGCGCTCAGGTCGATGTCGACCCCGGATGCGTCGAACGGCGCGGCGCCGGCGTCCCGATCCACCCCGGGGGCACGGATCCGGTAGCCGGTCGTGCGCACGCCGCGCTGGCGGCAGCGTTGCGCCAGGCGCCGGCCGAGCTCGTCGTCCAGATTCAGCACCGCGTGCGCGACCGACGGCACGTCGAACAGCCGCGTCTTGGCGCTCTCGTACTGAGCCATCGAGCCGTGATAGTCCAGGTGATCGCGGGTCAGGTTCGTGAACAGGGCCAGGTCGAAGCGGATCGCGTCGCTGCGCCGTTGATCCAGCCCGATCGATGAAACCTCCATCGCCAGCGCCTGCGCCCCCGCATCCAGCCACTTGCGCGCCTGCCGCTGCAGGTCGATGGCGTCCGGAGTGGTCAGGGTCGCCTCGGTCTGAAGCGCATCGGTGAAGCCCGAGCCCACCGTCCCGATCACCGCGCAGCGACGGCCGCACGCGCTCAGTACCTGCGCGATCCAGTGGCTGCACGAGGTCTTGCCGTTGGTCCCGGTCACGCCGATCGTCAGCAATGCCGCGGTCGGGTCCCGGTAGAAGGCAGCGCCGATCTCGCCCAGCTGCCCGCTCAGGCGGTCGACCTGGAGCACCGGAACCTCGACCGCCGCCGCGGGCCGCCTCGAGCTTTCGATCACGATCGCTGCCGCTCCGCGCGCGATCGCGTCCTGCACGTACGCGCGCCCGTCCTCGCGCCGGCCGGGCAGCGCTAGGAACACGTCGCCGCGGCCGACCTCGCGGCTGTCGATGCGCAGGTGCGCCGCATGCGGCGCCTGCGAGCGGATCCAGGCCACGATCTGGCCGGCCGATCGAGCCGCATCATCGCCGTTCATGTCGCCTGCCGTTCATCGACCTTCGCTGCCGCCGTTCATCGCGCATTGGCCGCCGCCTCGCCCGAGGCCAGCGCGAGCGCCTGCGCCTCGGGCGCGACCTGCAATGCGCGCAGGGCGCCGGCCGCCACCTGGGAGAAGACCGGCGCCGCCACTTCGCCGCCGAAATAGCGCCCGCCTTGCGGGTCATCGATCATCACCGCAATCACGACGCGCGCGCCCGATGCCGGGGCAAAACCCACGAAGGAGGAGATGTACGCGTCCGAATAGTGACCGTCGCGCAGCTTGCGCGCGGTCCCGGTCTTGCCGGCCACTTGATAGCCGGGCACGCGCGCGCGGGCCGCGGTGCCCTCGTCGCTGGCGGCCAGCTCCAGCATCCGGCGCACGGCCCGGGCGGTTTGCGGCCGCAGCACGGGCACCGCGGGCGCCTGGGCTTCCGCTCGCATCACGCTGACCGGCACGATGTCGCCGTCGCGCGCGAACACCAGGTAGGCGCGCGCCAGTTGCAGAAGCGAAACCGAGACACCATAACCGTATGCGATGGTCGCCTGTTCGATCTCGCGCCAGGTCCCGGGCGGGCGCAGACGCCCGGTCACCGCTCCGGACAATCCCGCGTGCGGCGCCTGGCCGAAGCCGACCGCAGTCAACGTGTCCCACAAGTTCTGCGCCGGCAGCTGCAACGCGATTTTCGCGGTACCGACGTTGCTCGACTTGGCCAGTACCTGCTCGACGCTAAGCAATCCGTGCGAGCTGGTATCGGTGATGGTCCGCCCGCCGATCCTGATCCATCCAGGCGACGTGTCGATCGGAGTGCTCGGCGTCACCACGCCCGCTTCCAGGGCGGTGGCGATCGAGAACGGCTTGATCGTCGAGCCCGGCTCGAACGTATCGGTGACCGCGCGGTTGCGCAGGCGCTCCGGCTCCATGTGGTCGCGCCGGGCCGGGTCGAAGCTCGGCCAGTTGGTGAGCGCCAGGATCTCGCCGCTGGCGGCGTCCAGCACCACGATGGATCCACCCTCGGCCCGGTTCGCCTCGACCGCCGCGCGCAGCGCCGCGAAAGCGATGTACTGGATCCGGTTGTCGATCGACAGGCGGACGTCGCGCCCTTCGATCGGCTCGCGCAGCCAGTCGTCCTCGACGGCCCGCCCGAGCCGATCCTTGACCAGGCGCCGCAGTCCCGAGCGGCCGGCCAGCGTGCGCTCGAACGCGAGCTCGATGCCGTCCTGTCCGCGGTCCTCGACGTCGGTGAAGCCGAGCAGCTGCGCGGTGATCGACCCTTCCGGATAGAGCCGGCGGAACTCGCGGCTGGTGTGGACGCCGGCGATATTGAACGACTCGATCCGCTGCGCCACGTCCGGGTCGACCTGGCGCTTCAGGTACACGAAGTTGCGGTCGTCGGCCGCCAGGCGGTGACGCAGCTCGGTCGGCGGCAGGTTCAGCAGTTGCGCGAGCTGCGCGACGCCCTGCTTGCTCGCGTCCACGTCGTCCGGGATCGCCCACACGCCGCGCGCCGGCACGGACGAAGCGAGCACGACGCCGTTGCGGTCGGTGATCGTGCCGCGCGTGGCCGGCACGTCGAGCGTGCGCGCGTAGCGCGCTTCTCCCTGGCGTTGCAGGAACCCGGTCGAGACGCCTCCCTGCAGGTAGAACGCGCGGCCGGCGAGCGCGACGAAGCCGCAGAACAGTGCGAACAGCAGCATGCGGGAGCGCCATGCCGGCAGCCGCACCGCCAGCAACGGATTGCCGGTCGCCGCGGACCGATCGGCGCCGCCGCGCCGGCCGCGCGCGCGCCGTCCGGCGCGCGCCGGGCGCGAGGGGTCGGCTTCGGGCGATCGCTTCATGGGCGGGCGGAGCGCGCCGCCGGAGGCAGCAACGCCGTGTGGTCGGGATCGATCGGCCGCATGCCGAGCTGGCGCGCGGCCGCCTCGATCGCAGCGGGCTGGCTGGCCCGTCCCAGCTCGATGCGCAGGCGGTTGCCCTCGGCCTCGCTCGTGCGCGCCAGCTGCTGGGCGGCCTCCAGGTCGGCGAACAGATCGCGCGCGCGGTGCTGGGCCGTGATCAGGGATAGGGCGCTCGCCATCAGCAGGGCCGCCAGCACGGCGACGATCACGCGGGTCGGCATGGCGTCGGATCTCGCTTCATGGCGCCGGCGCGCCGGTGCGTTCGGCCACACGCATCCAGGCGGAGCGCGCGCGCGGGTTGGCCGCCACTTCGCTCGCATCGGCGCGCACCCGCGCGAGCGGCCGCAGCAAGGGCTGCGGCAGCTCGGAGGCCCGCAGCGGCACCTTGTGCAGCGCGCGCTCCGGATGCGCGCGCGAGTCGATGAACTGCTTGACGATGCGGTCTTCCAGCGAGTGGAAGCTGATCGCGACCAGGCGCGCCCCCGGCGCCATTCGAAGCATCGCGGTTTGCAGCGTCAGCGCCAATTCTTCAAGCTCTTGATTGATGAAAATCCGTAAAGCCTGAAAGGTGCGCGTCGCAGGATGCTGATTCGGATCCTTGCGGTCTTTGACGGGGATTGCGCGCGCCACGACCTCGGCAAGCTCGGATGTGCGTTCCATGGGACGGTCTGCCGATTGGCGAGCCACAATCGCCTTTGCAATCGATGAAGCAAACCGCTCATCGCCGTATTCGCGCACCACGCGCCGCAACTCGGACAGTTCGACCCGCGCCAGCCATTGCGCCGCCGATTGGCCGCTGTCCGGGTCCATCCGCATATCCAGCGGCCCGTCCGTCCGCAGCGAGAACCCGCGCGCCGGATCGTCCAGCTGCGGCGAGGACACGCCCAGATCCATCAGCAGCCCGGCGATGGCCGGGATCGAGAGGGCGTCGAGTACTTCCCCCAGCCGGGAAAAGCGCGTGCGCTCGAAATGG
>Ga0209698_10009238_pt1 | contig 10102 bp, 7 predicted proteins | sample LitLauG_LLR_2012_FD_187203 | JGI IMG/M metagenome (GOLD analysis project Ga0209698, IMG submission 187203) | Freshwater sediment microbial communities from Pennsylvania, USA - Little Laurel Run_MetaG_LLR_2012 (SPAdes) (version 2) | ecosystem: Environmental > Aquatic > Freshwater > Creek >... | reverse complement strand
CATGATCAACTTCCACGGCTCGACCGGATACGGGCAGAAGTTCATCGACGCCATCAACGGCGACTGGGGCGGCGCTCCGTTTGAAGACCTGATGAAGGGCCTCGACTACGCCGAGGAGCACTATGGGTTTATTGATAAGACCCGCGAATGCGCGCTGGGCGCGAGCTACGGCGGATACATGATCAACTGGATCCTTGGCCATACCGACCGCTTCAAGTGCCTGGTGTCGCACGACGGCATGTTCAACGCCGAGTCGGCGTGGGGCACGACCGAAGAACTCTGGTTCAACGACTGGGAGTTCAAAGGCACTCCCTACGACAACCGCGAGAGCTATGTGAAGTGGTCGCCGCACCAGTACGCCAAGAATTTCAAGACGCCGACGCTGGTCATCCACGGCCAGCGCGACTACCGCCTCGACGTGAGCGAAGGCTTCCAGCTTTTCACCACGCTGCAGATGGAAGGTGTGCCGTCGAAGATGCTCTATTTCCCCGACGAAGGCCACTGGGTGCTGAAGCCACAGAATTCGCGGCTCTGGTACAAGACAGTGAATGACTGGGTGGATCAGTGGGTTGGGAAGTAAACGGTTTTCGTATGGCACGGGGTAGTTTTCGGCCCCCGGAGGGACCACCGACAATAGCCCGCCCGTTCACTGGCGGGTGGGTCTAGCTTATGATCCTCGTGCCGTAGGCACGACTGAACGGGCGTGAACTGGCGTGGCGCTTTCAAGCGTCCTATACGGGACGCGGTTCCTCTCGTTGCTGTGACACCCGGCGTTGAAGCGCCGGGCCATTTTCAGACGTCCTCCGGGACGCGACTGCTGGCTCTCAGCGGCTGAAGCCGCAGACCAAGTGCGCTCATAGCGGCACGGCTAAGGCCATGCCCTTCCCATGCGCCCACAAGTTCTCCTTTGCCGGCCGCAGGGTAGAATGGCTGCCAGCAAGTGAGGGAAACCCGCATGGCTGACGAGTCGCAGACTGCTATGAATCAAAGACCGTCGCTGGCACCCATGCTCTCGGTTCGTAAGGGAGCGCAGGCGGTCGAGTTCTACAAGGCCGCGTTTGGGGCGCGGGAATTGTTTCGCGTCGAAGCCCCGGACGGTGCGGTGGTGGCGCAACTGTCGGTGGGGGCGTCCGAATTCTGGCTGGCCGACGAATCTCCGGAGCATCTCAACTTCAGTCCGGAAACGCTGGGCGGAGCCACGGTGCGGATGGTGCTGGTGGTCGACGATCCGGACGCGATGTTTGCGCAGGCCGTCTCCGCCGGAGCTGCCGTGGTTTGGCCAGTCAACGACCAGTCCTATGGCTGGCGCGTCGGACGCGTCGCCGATCCGTTCGGGCATCATTGGGAAATCGGCAAGCCCCTGGCGGACGAAGGTTCGGCGAGGTGAAGATCCCGTAGAGATACAGCTTGCTACGTCTTTCCGGCAGCGCCGGTGCCGCCGGGCAGAGACGTTGCAAGCAACGTCTCTACGATGGCATCTCCGTAAGTCGTTGAGTCTTGGTGTAAGTTGTTGAAAGTTCGTAGGACGACTCCACGATGCCCGTGGAGGCACGATCTCCACGCCATGATGGTTTGCCATGGCCGCAGTGGAGATGGTCGCTGCCAGGGTCGTTTCCGGCGCAAGGGAGGGCATTTCAGAGGACGAGCCATGCCCATTTTCTCCGCTTGAGTCCGAGGCGGTTGAATACGTACATCAATGTACGTACAAAGCAACCGCCCAGGGTCACAATTCACCAGCGTACTTAGCTCGCGGCCCGGCTGGGAGCATCGGACTTCTCCCGGGAGAATGCCCTTACTGCTGCGGTGCCTCCTTTCCGTCGATGGCAACCCGTCGGGAAATCCGGGCCGGTACGCCTGCAACGGGAGAAGGAGTGCCGCCGTATTGCGAAGGCGGGGGCACGACGACCTGCAGCGGGTAGTCGAGCGATGCAGTAGTCCCGGCCGTAACCGCAACGTCTACCTCCAGCGGGCCACTGAAGCCGCCACCGGACGGCACGATGTTCGCCAACCCGTTTACGTCACTGCCGGCGCTACTCTGTGTGACTTTGAGGATTACGGGCATGGCCGGATTGCCCGAGTCGGTGTCTCCGCCGCCACCGCCGGGAGCCGTGCCTCCGGGTCGCAGAACCGTGGTCAGGAACGTCACTGTCGCACCCAGCACAGGGTTTGGTGGAGAGGACGAATCAGTCACGCGCACGACCACGGGTTGGAAAGGCGCCCCGGTCGAAATTTGCCCCGCGCCCGCGACGGGCAGCAGTTGCAGAGCGGACGCCGCCACGGGTGTACCAACAAAAGGCTGGCCGCAGGTTGTAGTGTTGGCGACGCAGGCAACGACTCGAAACATTGTGGCGAACTGTGTGAGAGACAGGTTGACCGTGGCGTAGCCGCTAGCATTAGCCTGCGCACTTGCGGCGCTCAGCGTGCCTGAGCCATAACTGGTGAAGTTCACCGTCACGTTGTTCTGCGGCGTACCCATGCTGACAACTCGCGCGGTTAGCGGGACGCTGAGGGTTGCACCCTGCGCAATCCACACGAACGGCGTGAGTACTCCAACGTCATCAGAGGTGGTGGACTCGGTGGCCTGGAGCGTCGCGCTGACCGACTTCGACTGGCTGTAGACGCCGGGAGCGAGAGTCGCGGTTACGGTCGCAGCGCCGGCCATAGCCGGAGTCAGCCAGGTTGAGGCCTCTCCGTATTGATCGGTCGCGACGGTGCATGCGGAGGAACCACTGCAGGCGGAAAGCTGCACGCTGTTGGTCGCGCTCCAGCCGAGGGTCGCGCCTGCAACCGGAGTGACGCCGTCACTCTGGAGCACACGGATGGTCACGGGGGATATCGCCTGCGTGCCGACGGGAGTGTTTGAATTGAGCCCACCACTCACCAGGACGATATTGTCACTGGCCGCGGCACCGATGGTCAGCGCATTGGTGATGGTCGTCGATCCGCCGGTTCCCGGATCGGTAAGGGTGAGGTTCTGCACGCCATCGCCCTGGGGAGAAACCGCCAGGATGGCAGCTTGGGCATCGATGGTGAGCGGTGCCGCCGCGGTGCGACCGACGGTCGCGGTGAGTCCCTGGGAGAAACCGGTGCCCAGGACCGTGATCGGGCCTCCGGCGACGCTGACTCGCGAAGGCGATACGGAATCGGCGTAGAGCACACTTGCCTCATAGTGATAGTCGGGACGTCCGTCGCCACGCAGATCGGCAATCCCGACAAGGAAGTTGGCGGATGCGGCGACTTGGGCGTCGAGGCGGGTGACGCCAAACGCCATGGAATTGAAAGAAGAAGGAGTGAAGGCTGGCGGCGGACTGCCTTGCGGATCGGAAGCTGCCCACATCCCAATTACCGGCTGCGACTTGGCTTCGCTGGCATTACTGAATTCGTCGAGCGCTTTCACCGCGATTGACAACGTGCGGTTGGCCTGTGCCTGCACCTGGAAGTACGACACATCGCCGTAGCCGCTCAGCGATCCCATCCAGTCGCCTGTGGACGGAATCGGAGAGGGAGAACTCCAGGTTTGTGACGAGGTTCGCGGCACAACCGACTGGGCGCTGCCTTGCATCAGGATGTCCTGCTGCACATCCTGACCGGCGCTGACGGTCAGCACCACAGCCTGGGCTAACCCGGAGGGTGTGACCAGGAAGGGGGCGTACGGCCCCACGTCGGCAGCCCAGATGGGGTCAAGTGGTTCGACCGTCAACTGATACTGCGCGCCTCCTCCGGCGGGCAGTTGCAAGCCGGCCAGATCGAAGAATCCTTCCACGCTGGAACTGTTCGCCCCCCACTCGTCATAGGGTTCTCCCAATTGGTCGTTGAAGCCGGTGACGGGATTACCTTCATTGCCGGTGAAAAGGAATCCTGAGACTGAGGACGCCGCGTACCTCCGTGACGGCTGCCTCGTCGTGGGATCGATCCACCGGGCCACGACGTTCACTCCCTGCATGGGCTGAGTGCGGTTGCCGAAGCGATCGGTGAACCAGACCGAGCCGTGGATGCGCGCGGTGGAGGTAGCGAAGACGTGCTTGCCGGGGAAGTTCGACCCATTCTGCGCGGTGACCGGATAGAGCCGCGAGATGGCGGCGGCATCATCCATCGTCAGCTGGTAAGGATTGGGGTAACACCGGGTGATGGGGGAGCAACTGGCGGGGTCGATGTCATGCATCACGGGGAAGCCAGCATAATCGTCGGAGGTCGCCGGAGGTTTGCCGGTGATCACATTGGGATTAACCTGCGACCATCCCAAGCCGAGCAGCGTGCCCAGGACGCGCACCAGCCGGTATTCGACGTCCACTAACTGCGAAGACTGTTGCGCGCACTGGCCGTTTACTACGACCAAGGCGTGCTGGTAAGTGGCAAGTGATCCGTAGTTGTCGTTTCCTCCGAACGCGGCGTTGGAGAAGCACTGGCTGGAATCGCCGGCGCCGCCGCCGAGCAGGGCATCAGTGACGGTACCGTCGTAGTCGTAGACCACACCGATCGGCGTGCCGGTCGCCGAAGACTGAATGTCGGAGGGCATGGAGATGGTGCCGTTGGCGTTGACGGTGACGTTCGAGCCGTTCACGTTTTCGGCAAGTTGACCGCCGCTGGTCGCGGTGAGAGCCGCGGTCGGAACCGCTGTCCATAAGCTGAAGGCGTTCGCGACAAAAGTGTTAGCCGAGGCATTGGGCAGGATCGGGCTGAGGTCGCCCTGATCGGTGTAGTAGGTGATCACGCCCTGCGGCCAGACGAGCGGTTGCCCGGTCATGGTGGGATCGAAGTAGTTGGTGCCGGCGACGCACTTAGGACCGCCCGCGCGGGACAGCAGAGCGAATACGAAAACAATGGCCACGGTCAGGGCCAGCCTGAGGAGGAGCGAGCAAGCGGTAGATGCCATGCGGTTTTTCATGGTCACGTCCTCGCTCACGGTACCGATTCCTCCTCACTGGCCCGCTGCACCGCCCAGGCGAAATCGCGGAGACGCACCCGCGACTTCCCACCGAGGACGGGATCTGTTCGGAAAGCAGAAAGATGTTGCGCGGAAAGCAAGACGCGACCCCAGGGATCGATCGCGAAGCGGCCCATGCCTCCGCCCACGCAACTAGTAAGCCCCAGCTTGCTGGGGGGATAAAGAAAGAGCAGCACACGCTCCCCGACGCGGTAGCGCTGGCCGCTTGACCACAGGCCGATCCACTGGGAGATCGTCAGGTCCTCGCTGGGGACAGCTCCGCGGATGGCTTGTTCTATATGAAAAGTGATGGCTACGGTTTCGACCGACTGGCCAGCATTGGCCGGATGTCGCGCGATAGCAGTGACGGTCCCGGAAAAAATTGTTCCTGCGGCACGAGCGAGTTGGGGGAAGCCGAACGTGCCGGGAGGAATCGGCAATCGCCGGACGTAGTCTGGGTGGATTGGCTCCGGCGCTGGTCGAATCGCAGGTGACAAGGACGGGAGTGCGGAATCGCCGCTGGAATCGGCGCGGACGGCTTGGGCCGGCAACGACGTTGACGCCGAGATCAACCACGAAAGCGCGAGCAGACAGGCGCAGCTTCGCCCATACATGGGAGTGGCCTTTGGTGTGATGTCCGCTCGGAGGACGCCGGGACCGGGAAACACTAAAGACTAGCCCCAAAAGGAAAGGAAAATCAGTGACCGATGTCACAAAGGGCTGTGGAAAATCGGGCCCACGGCGGAAATTAGGATGGGGCAAAATCAGCCGGGATGGGCAGAGTACTGCGAGCGCTATTCGGGAACGGTTGCCTCTACTCAATTGAGCCCCGAATAGCGCCCTGGACATCGACCCTAACTATGCTCAGGGCTACGCCGGGCTGGCCGATGCCTGCAATGTTCTCGGCTACTGCCATGTGCTTCCTCCCATGGCGGCCTACCCAAAAGGCAACGCAGCAGCCTCAAAAAGCGCTGGAACTGGCTTTATCCCACTGGAAGGCAGAAGAAACAAGGACACCCCAGAATCAGGGCTGGCTTGAGCGACCGTCCGCCCGCCGAAGGGCGACGAAACCAGCGTGCCTGTCTGGTGCGCTCGAGACTTGTGCAGAACTCGCGTCAGCGATCCGAGAGCGCATTCGTTTCCCCTGTTCTGGCAGGAAGAGAAGAGCGCCCATATCAATGCGATGAAGTTCGTCATTTCCCCAGCGGGCCCGCATGAGGCCACTGATCGAGTGAGAATTCAGGCCCAGGAGCAGATGGCCCATCTCGTGCGCCATGACGGTGCCGAGGATTTGGTCAAGGCGGCCGTGGGATCTGGCGTCGAACTCCTGCGCCCGGTTCCAGAACACGTCGGCATAGCGGCCCCGTCCCTCAGATCCTAGAAAGGCGACCCCAAAGGCGTTGTCGCTGGTAGCGTTGGACCCGTGAGAAGTGATCCTCAGGACGAAGTCGTTGGGGCCGTAGCTTCTGGTGCAGGCAGCATCGGAGGCGCCATCGGCGGCAGGGGTGCAATTGATCCAGTCGATATCGACTCCGGCGATGGAGAAGACCTCCTGCGCGCGCTGTTCGGCGCGGCCTAAAAGGTCAGCGGAGACCGGAACATCAGAAAAGACAGAAACAGTGATCTGTGGATTTTGACCGACGCTGGGCGGCGCAAATCCGAAGACGCAGAGAATGGCGACGGTAGACAGAACAACACCTTTCAACCCTCGATGCATGAGCTTTCCCCTCCCACAGTGGGGCGAGCATCGGGGCTGCGAGCGCGTACCTCAACGCTTTGCGGGTAATCCGCAAGTCATGTCTGGGTGACGAAATAAATCTTGTTGCGTCAGATAGTTAAGCGCGAGCATCACATACTCTGTGGGGCTCGCATTCTGTTAAAACTGCGGGCATTGGTGGGTGGGGAGCATGGCAGTTGCAGGCGCGAACGGGGCGCGTTCCATTCAATTTGGGACTTTCGAGGTTGATCTGCGGGCGGGCGAGTTGCGCCGCAATGGTTCGAAGGTCAAGCTGCAGGAACAGCCTTTTCAGGTATTGACGCTGCTGCTCGCGCAGCCGGGCGAGGTGGTCAGTCGCGAAGACATACAACGAAGACTGTGGCCGGTCGAAACCTTTGTTGATTTCGACCACAGCCTGAACGCGGCCATTCGCCGGCTGCGGGATGCCTTAGGAGACTCGGCGGAGAATCCCCGGTTTGTGGAGACGGTGGCGCGGCGCGGCTACCGGTTTGTGGCGCCCGTGAACGGGACAAGTGCAAAGATATCGGTGGTCGCGCCGGTCGGCGCACCAACTGCCGCGCCAGCCATTTCCCATCCTCCTCAGCCTTCGGTTGCACAGAGGCGGTTGTGGATTCTGGCGACGACGCTTCTGATTTTGCTGATTGGCGCGATCGCGGGAGCAGTCTTCACCAGCTGGCCGCGCCGGCCGATGCAGGTTCAGCAGCGGAGGCTGACGGCAAATCCTGAGGACGATCCGGTGCTCGGGGCGGCGATCTCGCCCGACGGCAAGTACCTCGCCTTCTCCGACAATACGGGTTTCTATTTGCGTGAGACAGAAAGCGGAGTAGTCCACCCACTCTGGCTACCGAAGGGCTTCTCGCCCGAACCGGTGGCCTGGTATCCGGACGGAATCCGGCTACTGGTCACGCTGGTGGAGGCGCCAACTGCGCCTCAAAGCCTGTGGCAAATCTCGATCGTGGGTGGATCGCCGCGCAAACTGATCGAAAATGGGCGACAGGCCGCGGTTTCGCGTGACGGTTCGCAGATCGCGTTCATTCGAGGTCCGAAACTCGACGTAGAACTGTGGGTGATGCAGGCCGACGGAGAGCATCCCAGGCGACTGCTGGCTGGACAGCGGTCCATGTACGGTGCGCCCGCCTGGTCGCCGGACGGGCAGCGCATCGCTTTCACGAACGGAGGCTACGAGTCGGCGGAGTTCGAGGTGACCACGAATATTGGCATCCTTACTCTCAGCAACGGCCGTTATGAAACGATTCTGCCTTCGGCCAGCCGCCACGCCCTGATGCATACGGAGACCGACAGCGGACATCTTGGTCCCGGACTGGTTTGGACCCAGGACAACCAACTGATCTACTCGGTTTCTGAGCCGCGGCCAAATCAGCAAGACTCCAACCTGTGGTCGGTGCAGCTTGATTCGCGCGGACATATTACCGGATCTCCGATGCGGCTGACCGCCACGCCGGATGATGTGGCCGCGATCAGCGCAACCGCGGATGACAAGCGAATCGCCTACATGAAGTACTCCCTGAATCCGGACGTGTACATCACGGAACTGAACGCGGACGGAACGCGACTCGGTCCCCAGGAGCGGCTGACTCTGGACCAGCGAAGGGATTATCCGTTTGCCTGGACGCCGGACAGCAAAACCGTGGTGTTCGCATCGGATCGCGACGGGCTCTTTCACGTTTTCAAACAGAGGCTCGACCAATCTGTTCCGGAGCTTTTGGTTGGGGGAAACGATGCGGCGATGGGGCCGCGGCTGACACCGGATAATTCGTCGGTCTTGTATGTGATCTGGCCGAAGCTGGGCGAATCGACTTTGGCGAGTCGTTTGATGGAAGTACCGCTTTCGGGTGGGCCGCCGCGGTTGGTTGTGCAGCGCGCCGGTATGGGCAACATGCAATGCGCCCGGCTTCCGTCGACTTTATGCCTCTATGACACGCGAAGCGCAGACGAAATGTCGTTCTTCCGGTTCGACCCGGCTACTGGCAAGAGCGAGGAACTTCCTCAACTCAAAATCAAGGACGAACCCGCCTACGCGTACAACTGGACTTTGTCACCCGACGGGAAAATTCTGGCGACCTCTAAACGGGAGGGAGTGCAAAAAGATCCGAGCATCACTTTTTCCTCGCTCGAAGACGGCAGCAAGCGCACGGTCACGGCGGAGGCCTGGGCGGGAATCAGCAGTATCGACTTCGCCGCCGACGGGCGGAGTTTGTGGGCGCCCGCCTTCACCAACACCGGAAAGTGGGCGCTGCTGAACATTGATCTCGAAGGGCACACCAGGACGATGCTCGAAGATTCCGACACGATGCTGGGCTGGGCGATTCCGGCGCCCGACGGCAAGCATCTGGCGTTGTGGAAGGCGCGAGGCACGGCGAACGTGTGGATGCTGGAGCGCAACTAGTTTTCGCGATGTAAGCCCGTCCTTTCGTCGGATGCTGTCTCAAAGGGCAAGCCGGGGCGATCCGTCAGCTATCTTTGCGATACAGAAGGTTCCGCATCGCTTCCCTGCGAGCCTGGTTGGCTTCGCTTTCAATCTTGCGTTGGACGGCGTCCTTGCGGGGCTTCGTCTCGGTTGCGGCGGGCTCATTGGCGCTACACTCCGGGCACTGGTTGGCGAAACCCGGCTTGTCGGGTTTCAGTTCAAACTCTTCTCCACAGATACTGCAAATCTTAATGGGAAAAGCCAAGGCGCTACTCCGTCCTAAGAATTAGTTCGATACAGAACCTGTTGTCTTTTCAAACCCATTAATTATAAATTTTTCGCTGGAAGCATTTCCATCTCGACCAGCGGCCGGTACTGGGTCAGTTTCAAGCTGTGGGCATTCGTGAGCCGCGATCCAAACTGACCCGGCACCCAGCAGTCGCCGCGCGGGCTTCCGAAGACGCATTCAGAAGGCGCGCCCTTTGGAATCCGAATCCCCGACTTTCTCCCACTGTTGGGTTTATGAATATGAGGCGGGTGGCCCAGGCTTTCGATCTTGCCCACAGCGCCACGAAAGCGGGTGCCCCATCCTTGCGTTCTTTGCAAGGGTGGGAACCACGGACCCACACCTCATTTTAGGATTTCGGGAGTTGAGGTTCGCGCCGCCCACCTTTTCGCACAAAACGCGAAAGGATGGGGCACCCACAGTGGGAATGAGGTCGACAAAGAGCTCCGCTGGAAGGGGTGGGCCACCCGCCCGGAAAAAGTAGACGGAAAATATGTGGATGTCAATCGGAAACTGGCCGCGCGTAACGCCATTACACCCATCTGTGACTGCCGTCACGGCTCGGTCTTGGTGCACCGTATCAGGCGCCGCGGGCGATCGCTCGGCTGGACAGCCGAGGCGGCTGTTCCCACATTGCTTCCCGAAAAAAAGTTACTCCTGGGGCACGAGTTTGCTCTAGATGTTTGCTGTCTCTCGCGCAGAATGGGACAATACAGGTCTATGCGA
>Ga0209698_10009236_pt1 | contig 10103 bp, 3 predicted proteins | sample LitLauG_LLR_2012_FD_187203 | JGI IMG/M metagenome (GOLD analysis project Ga0209698, IMG submission 187203) | Freshwater sediment microbial communities from Pennsylvania, USA - Little Laurel Run_MetaG_LLR_2012 (SPAdes) (version 2) | ecosystem: Environmental > Aquatic > Freshwater > Creek >... | reverse complement strand
GCGTTGCATCATGAAGGCAACCAGCAGCACGTAACGCGAATAGAGGCCCGAGCGTTTCGGGTCGAGGTCGCGCTCTCCAGCGCGCAGCGCCCGCGTCAACTCCGCAATATCGATCGCGCCGCGGTAGGCGATGTAATCGGCCATGCCTTCGCGGATCCACGCCGGCAGCCGCCAGTTGGCCAGCGCGCCCACTCGCTTGCCAATCAGGCTGTGGCCGATTTCGTGGGCGGCGAAATAGGCGAGCGTACGCGGCGGCGCCACCGGTTGGCCGTCGCTGCGGAACACACGGTCATGTTCGATATCGCTCTGCCGTAGAAACACGCTGCCGGCAATCGGATAGTAGTTGACACCGCCGGCCCCGTAACTCCAGAGAAAAACCAGCCGCTTGCGCCACTCCGCATGCGTGACGAAGATGCGATAGACCGAACCGTTATCCCGCAGCGCCGCCGGAGCGGCGTCCAGCCTGCGTTCCACGTCTGCCAGGACCGAACGGCCGCGCTCCGCATCGAACGCCCGGTCGGAATAGAGACGCAACCGCCCCTCGGCGGCGCGATAGGAATATAGCGACTCCGGATAGGCCAGCAAGCTCACTTCGATCGCGGCCAGCGAGATGATGGCGCAGGCCGCCGCCATCGCGAGGCGCCGAATCAACGGAGCCTCAAAAAACGATCCGCACCGCCACCTGCAGGCGGCGCGCATTGGTGCCGTCCGGGAAGCCTTGCGAGGCGTTGCCCGCGCCCAAGCCCGGCACCGGAAACAGAGTGCCCGTGCGTGGTCCGTTCGGCTGGCCGGCGGGCGTCGTGGGCAGCGCCAGGTAGGCAATCGAATTTACGGAGGTGTTGTACGGCATGTTCAACACGTTGAACCCCTCGAACATCAGCACGGCCCTGATGCGCTCCGTGATGGGCAGCGAGCGCGCGATGCGCGCATCCACGTTGTACTCCGGCCCCGTGTGCAGGCTGCCTAACGGCATGAAGGGCACGCGCGCCCAGCCCCCCGAGCCGTTCAGCGAATTCGTGTAATTCATGGTGACGCCCGAAAACTGCTGCCCCTGCACGCCCACGATCGGCGTGACGCCCTGCGATGAAGCCAGCGTGGTGAGCGTGGAGAACTGCCAGCCGTTCGCCAGGTAGCGCGCGGCGACTCCTTTACTCTTGGTCACCGTGGGTTGCCAGAGCAAGTGAATCACGGCGCGCTGCCGCTGGTCAAACGCCGAGTTGCCCTTATCCGCGGTGTACATTTGGTTGAAAGTGCTCGATACAGCCGTGCCAAACGGCGCGTTCTGTCCGGCATCGTCGATGGCATGTGACCAGCTATAGGTTGCCGCCAGGCTAACGCCGCGCGACATCTGCTTCCGGATTTGCAGCGAGATGGCGTTGTACCAGGACGATGCTCCATTCTCAATCTGGTAGACGTGCGCGAAATTGCCGTTATTCCGCGCGATCCAATACTCGGTGCTGTAGGAGCCGGCGGCCTGACCCGCGGCATTGTCGATGTTATACGTCTCGGTCGTAACTTGCGAGGTGCTGGGGTTGGCCTGGTTGTAGTCCTCGGTTGTCCAGAGCTTGAATCCACGGCTGTGCAACCCGCTGAGGCTCAAAGTGGTTCCGGGGAGTACGCGCCGCTCGATCGCCAGCGAATATTCCTGCGTGTGGGGGTTGCGGAACGACCCGGTCGTGTAGGCTACGTTGGTGGTTCCGTTCGGGATCGTGCCCGCCGACGGAATGATTTTGGGAAAGGACGGCGCACCGCCCTGGTTGGGAGTCACCAGGATGCTGGTCTGGTAGACCGCGTTGCCGAGGTAGAGCGCATCCTGAAGCTGGCCGGAGATGGGGGCATAATAAAACCCGAATCCGGCCCGCACCACCGTCCGGCCGTTCAATGCGTAGGCCACACCGACGCGCGGCCCGAGATTCAGGTACGGCGCGTTATAACTGCCCGTCTGAAAGTAAACCGAATTTGTCTGCGTCGGCTGCGTGAGGCGAGGCCGCTCGTAGCGCAGTCCCCCGCTGACGGTCAGCCGCGCCGTGGCCCGCCAGGTGTCTTCGACATAGGCGTTGAGATCGCGGATGTCCAGGGCGCGCTTAGCGGTCCCGAAGGTCTGGCTGAAGCTGGTGTAATTCTTCTGCGTGGTGAGGGGAAAGTCCAGCGCGAACGTCGTGAGCGAGGGGTAGGTGTACCAGCCCGCGGAATTGGCGAGCGAATTGACGGTATCGCGCGTGAACGAGAGATCCAGGCCGGCTCTCAAGGTGTGCGATCCCAGGGTCCAGTTGCCGTTGTCAACGATCTGGTAACGCCGTTCGCTGGGAACGACCACGCTCGACGAGAGCGGGGCGCCGACCGTGGTTCCGGCGACGGAAATTCCCAGAAGACCAGTCGAGAGGCCCGCCGAAACCGGGTCTTCGGCGAGACGATCCTGGTACCAGCCCAGGCGCAGATCGTTGGAGACCAGAGAACTGCCTTCGAGCGTCCAGCCGATCTTGGCGAAACGGGTCTGCTCGCGCAGGATGGGGTCGCCCAGCAAGCCGCCGTTGGGCGCCACGGCTTCGGTCTCGGCCAGGCTCGGCGCGCGGGTCTGCAAGATGTTCCCGTCGAAGCTCAGGTTATTGCGGGCGCTGCGGCGGTAGTCGATCTTGGCGGCACCGCGGAGAGCGCGGTCTCCCAGCGGCGTCAGCACATTCATCTGCGATTGCAGGAACCGCGTGGCCACGGCACACTGTGCGGCGGTCGCAAGGCAATTGGAGGCCAGAATGCGCGTACCGGTTGGATCGGCGAGCAGCGGATTGGTGATCCGGTTCAGGCCCTGGGCGTTGCGGTCGAGCCCTTCGAGGTTCAGAAAGAAGTAAACCTGGTCTGCGCGAATCGGGCCGCCCACGTTCAATCCCGCCTGGTGTTGCAATTGGCGGGTGTTGTAGCCCTTGGCATAGCGGTCTTCGGCCTGCCAGTCACGGTTGCGGTAGTATTCGTACAACTCGCCGTGGTATGTGCTGGCGCCGCTGCGCGTGGCGGCGTTGACGATGCCTCCCATGGTTCTGCCGAGCTCTGTGGAGAAGGTGGCGGAGGCCACGTGAAAGTCCTCGACGGCATCCAGGGACGTCTGGTTCGCGACGCCGGCCGGTCCGGGTTGGTATGTGTCACTGGCGAAGATGCCATCGATGAAGGAGGCGTTCGCGTAGGGCAGCCCATGGAAGATCCATGTTCCGGGGCTGGAACCGGCGGCGATGACGGCGGGCGCCAGCGCGACCAGTTCATCCAGGCGGCGGCCGCTGGAGGGTGTCTCGCCGGCCTGGTCCGGGCCGATCTCCGCGGCGAGCCCGATCCTCATGCCATTGACGAGGCGTTGTCCCCCCTGCGCCTGGCCTCTGCCATTCTCCAACTGCTGGAGGATGACCTCGAAGTGCAGCTTGTCCCCGGTGGAAACGCCGAACACCCCGGATTCCCAACCGGAGTAATCCTTGCGCGTGACCCGCAGGCGGTATCCAGGCGCCGGGACCACTGTCGGCGTGAAAAAGACGCCGTCGTCGGTCGTGTACATGGGCCGTTCCGTGCCCAGCGCGTCATTGGAGAGGACCACGGCGGTATCGGGAATTCCGCTGCCGCCCAAGTCCCGGATCACGCCTCCGACCGCTCCGAATCCCGCCGGAGCCTGGCTCCAGGCCGGCACAGTGAGTGCTCCGGCGCACAGGAACACCCTCAGCCATAGCACATTCCCCATCTGCATGATTTTTCTCAACCCCTGAATATAAGAAACTTAGACCAGTGATGTCTACGGAGGCAACCCGTCCGCAATTGGTTACACTGGTTTTTTCCAATTGAACGTCAATTGCAGTCCGGATGCCAGGAAACCCGGCGCGGCTGCGCTTGGTCTACATTGTCCTTTGGGGTCACGGTGATACAGAATTCGTATTTTAGAACCACGGCATTAATGACCTGGGTCTCCCTCGCGCCCGTGTTGAGCCGGGCGCAGGCGCCCCCCTACACGATTGCGACGGCGGCCGGAAATGCCACCAGCGGCTATTCCGGGGATGCTGGACCGGCCACCCAGGCTCAGCTCTCGAACCCGTGCAAGATCGCCACCGATAAATCGGGCAACCTCTTTATCGCGGACCAGGGCAACGCCCGCATCCGCGAAGTTTCCAGCGGCAACATCAACACTGTGGCCGGGAACGGGACAAACGGCTACGCCGGCGATGGGATGCCGCCCACCATGGCTAATATTTCCAACCCGTGCGGCGTGGTGGTAGACTCCTCGGGCAACATCTATTTTTCCCAGACCGATTCCGGGAACTCGGCGGTGCGCGAAGCGCCCGCCAGCGGCAACACCAGCACCATAGCCGGCACCGTGCTCGGAGCCGGCTTTTCGGGCGATGGCGCGCTTGCCAAGAACGCGCAGTTGAACGGTCCCACGGCGCTGGTGCGCGACAGCGCCGGTACTCTGTACATCGCCGATAGCCTCAATAATGTGATTCGCATCGTGGATTCCAACGGCAACATTTCCACCAAGGCCGGGAACAGAATCGCCCAATACGCCGGGGATGGGCAGTTGGCGTGGCGCGCGTCTCTCAATAGCCCTCAGGGAGTCGCCGTGGACGCCGCCGGCAACCTGTACATCGCCGACACGCTCAACCACTGTATCCGCAAAGTGTCGGGTAACATTATCTCCACGCTGGCGGGCGTTTGCGGCGTCAGCGGCGGATTCGCCGGCGATGGGGGCCCCGCCACCAAGGCCCAGCTCAACTATCCCAAAGACGTGGCGGTGGACGCGGCGGGCAACGTGTACATCGTCGACACGTACAATTTCCGCATCCGCCTCGTAAAACCGGACGGCATCATCTGGACGATCGCCGGCCGGTCCGGATCGGGTTACAGCGGAGATGGCGGCCTGGCCACCAACGCGCGGTTCAGCTTCCCGACCGGCATCGCCCTGGGACCCAGCGGCACCATTTACATCTCGGACACGCAGAATAACGTGATCCGGGTGCTCACTCCGGGGAACACCACCGGTCCCATCGCCCTTCCTCCGATCGTCTCCAGCGTGGTGAGCGCCTCGGCCTGCGGCGCTTACTCCAGCGTCGCGCCGGGAGCGTGGATTGAGGTCCACGGTTCGAACTTGGCGACCGGCACCCGCCCCTGGGCCGCAAGCGATTTCACTGGGAACAACGCGCCCATCATGCTGGACGGCACAAAGGTTTCCATCGCCGGTCAGAACGCTGTTATTTCCTATATCAGTCCGGCGCAAATCAATGCCCAAGTGCCCCTAACGGTAGGCCCCGGCGGGCAGAACGTGACGGTCACCTCGCCCAGCGGGACCAGTCCGGCTTTCGGGATCACGGTGAACGCGGCGCAGCCGGGCTTGTGCCAGGGCGTGTCGATCGGCGGCAATCCGTACCTGGCTGCCGTAGTGAATGGCACGGCGACGTATATCTTGCCGGCAAGCGCGGCCGTATCCGGTATCGCGTTCCGGACCGCCCGCCCCGGCGAAACCATCAGCTTTTTCGGCAACGGATTTGGCCCCGTCACTCCCAGCCCCAACCAGGGCCAACTCGTCGGCCAGCCCAATCAAGTGACGACGCCCCTACTCGTGTTTTTCGGGCCGACTCAGGCCACGGTCAGCTACGCGGGATACGTGCCCGGCTTCCTTGGCCTTTACCAGTTCAATGTGGTTGTGCCGGACATCCCCGATAGCGACCTCGTGCCGGTGACTTTCGCGCTGGGCGATTTCGCCGGCGCGCCGACGCTCTACACCGCCGTAAAGCGGTAGTGGCCTGAGAAGGTGGGGCAGGCGCTTCCGCCTGCCAATTGCCGATTAGAACGTGAAGCGCGCCACTATTTGGCCGCTGCGCGGTAGAGCGCCTCCGGTCGCCCCACCAGGGCCGCCGTTGACCCAGTTCACGTACCCGAAGCCCTGGGACAAGGTGCCACCGGGGTTGGCGCGGGCGGTGGGTGTATTGACCGAAGTGAACGTCCCGCCAAAAGGTGAGCCATCGGCGGGCGTGGCATAGAACAGACGGTTGAAGATGTTCTGGAATTCCGCCCGGACCGTGATCTGCGCTCTTTCTTTGATGCGGAATATCCGCCCGAAGGCCATGCTTTCTGCGGGCTGGCGCTGCCAGCGAAAGTCGTTGAAGTAAGGCGCGGAAGCCCCGAACGTGCCATACGGCGGTTCCACCCACGCATCCTTATTCAACGTCAGTTGCTGCGTCGGATCGAACTTGGAGTTGGGCTCCACCAGGAACAGAGGCTGGCCAGGCACACGGTTCAAAAACGTGTAGCCGCCGCCCCAGAGGGCGGGGTTATTGCGCGCGTCTCGAGCCAGGTTCCCGAGGAGGTTGTTGGCCGAGAACGGGCTTTGCAGGATTTGGCCGCTCTGATAGCGCAGAACTCCGCTGTAGGTCCAGTCGCGCAGCACCCAGGACAGTGCCTTGCCGCCGGTCCCATTGGCCGCCAACTTAGGCGTCGTGTAGTTGAACGCAATAATCAGCAATTGCGGCACGCTGAATCCGGAAATCTGCTTATCCAGCGACTTGTTGAACACGTCGTTGATGAGCGGTGGGGAGGGCGTCACGTAGCTCGTGTTGGAGTTGGTGCCGTTGGTGAGTTCCTTCTGCCAGGTGTAGGCCAACTGCGCGCTCAGGCCGTGCGAAAAACGCTTGGTCACCTTGACCTGGAGCGAGTCGTACCACGTATTCCCATTCGGAGGCCCAAGGAAAGGCGGGATGCCGTTCCACTGCGGATAAGGCCGCAGCGCCTGAATCAGGGGTTGCACGGCCGGGAATCCCGGGTAGACGTTATTCGGATTGGCCAGATATGGGAACCGGTTGATCACGGCCGGGGAATTAATCGGCGTGGCGAGCAGCGTCGTGTCCGCGCGGTTGGTGACGTCGAGCCCGTACTGCGATTTCAAGCCCTCCGGCGTAAGCGCATTGTAGTTCAGGCCAGCCAACAGGGGCGAGACCCACCATGCGCCGCGGTTGCCCACATAGTTGGCATCCACCACCAGGTTGCTGGTAATCTCCCGCTGAAAGCCGATGCTCCACTGAAAGGTGCGCGGCAACCGGCCCGTGTTGGGAGCGATCGAGACGAACGGCGACGCGGGCGGGATCACGCCGGGCGCCGCGGGCAGCGGGTACTGAGGGTTAAAATTCGGCCAATGGACCACGGGATTCCCAAACCGGTTACCGGGCCCATAAGGGTCTCCATCCTTCAGAAGCCCCGCGGCGGCGCCATAGGCCGGAGCGGGAATACTGTAGAAGTCTCCGGCGCTGCTGTTCAACCCGGCTTGATCCGAAACCGATGCATACGAGATGGCGCCGCCCGCGCGGAACACCGTCTTCGGCGTGATCTGGTACGCCACTCCCAGGTGCGGTCCGAAGGCGTACGGGTAGGCGTTGGCAAAATGGCAGTGGCACGTGGCCTCGTATTCCACCGTGCCAATCCGTCCGCCGATCAGTGAATTCGGCTGGTCGAAGGCGGCACTCTGCATGCGGCCATATTGTTCCTTCCACAGGATGGCGTAATCCCAGCGCAGACCGTAGTCGAAGGTCAGCTTACGCGTGATTTTCCAACTGTCCTGAATGTAGATCCCGTAGGAATGAGTGCCCAGTCGCACATCCGCGGGCGCGGCCGTGGCCACGGTCAAGGCCGTACCGAGATAGAAGCTGGCATACTGGAATCCGCTCGGCGCGGTATTCACAAAAGGCTGGCCGTTTTGCCAGGGGTCGCTGGTCTGTTGGGCATTGAATGTATATTCTCCCTGGGCGCGACTGTCGTTCACGCTTTGTATGCCCTCAAACAACGCTGTTGCCCCCAGTTTGTAGGTGTGATTCCCCTTGACCCAGGTCAAGTTAGTGTTAAAGGTGGGCTTAAAATCGTTGGCGACTGGCGTGAGACTGAACGCCACGCCGGTATTGGTGACTGCCGGGAATGAGCCGCCACCGCTCCACCCGCCCCCAAGCGTGGCATACATGCCCGCCAGATAGGGGAAAAATTTGCCCGCGGTAAAGGGCACCCCATTGGGAAACAATGCCTTCTGGTCGTACGCCGGGGCGGTCTGAGGATTGGACGTGTGCAGATAACCCGCGCCGATATGCAAAAGCATAGTTGGCGTGAGCGTCGTATCCAGATTGATCCGTATGGTCTGCGCCAGGGGGTTCTGCGGCTGCAGGGCGGTAAACGGTTGCGGGAAGCCGTTGGTCTGGGGCGAGTAGGTCTTGGTGGCGGAATAGTATCCCGCCAGCTTCATCCTGGCGCTGATATTGTGATCGATCTTGATGGAAGGAATCGTGGTATGCCGAAAATTCGAGTAGCCCGGCGCCGTGTAGTTTAGGAAGCCGGTCGTGTTCGGCATCGGAATCATGTTCTGAATGATCGCCGACGTGGGATCGATACGGCCGGCGGGGATCATGTTATTGGGAAAGGGATCTCGCACGGCGGAGCCGTTCACGATCCGCGTGGTGGTGGGATCGAAGATCTCGTTGAAGCAGACCTGCTGGCCGGCTGTGTCGGGGCCGTTGCACGTGGATTGCAGCGCCGCGCTGAAATCCCCGCTGCGCTGGGCCGCGGTGGGCACGATGCTGTACGTATTGCCGATGAAGGCGCTCTGGCGGAACTGCTCAAAGCTAAAGAAGAAGAACGTCTTGTCGTGACCGTTGTAGATCTTGGGAATACTGATGGGCCCGCCCAGGGTGAATCCGAAATCGTTCTGCCGGAGCGGGTTCCGGACGTGCTGCCCCGCCTTGGCGGGGTTCTGGGCTGCCCTGTTCGTGAACGGCAATCCTGCATTCAAGGCTTCGTTCACGAAATAGTCGTACCCGCTGCCGTGAATCTGGTTGGTGCCGGATTTCATGGTGTAGTTGAAGTACCCCCCGCCCGCCTGGCCATACTCGGCCGCGAAATTACTGGTCTGGATCGCCACCTCCTGGATGGCTTCCACGCCCGCCTGGTTGATCTGGTTCTGCTGCTTAAAGAACCCGTTGGTGGCGTCCTGGCCTTCAATGTTGATGGACTGCGAGTTGGAGGGCATCCCGTTAATGCGCATGATGGTATCCGTGGTGATGCGCGCGCCCGGCAGCAGTTGCACCGAGGACAGCGGGTTCCGGATATTGCCCAGGCTGTTGGCGCTCCCGATACCGGCCGCCGCGCCAACCAGGGTGAGGATGGGAAGGTCGTTCAAGGTCTGGGTGGAGATGTTGTGGCTGACCTCCCCGCCTTCCGTCTTGAGCAGAGGAGCGGCTGCTTCCACGGTGACCGATTCGGTCGCCGCCCCTACCTCCAGCAGGGCGTCGATGCGTATAGTTCCCGCCACTTCGACCGTAATGCCCGTTCGGACATATCTCTTAAAGCCGGCCGAGCTGACCGATAAATCGTAAACGCCCGCCGGAAGCTGGGCGAGCGTGTAGTTGCCCGTTCCCGAGGAAGCCCCCGTATACAGAGCGCCCGTAGCTTGGTTCCTGGCCTCAACGGCTGCGGAAGCCACAACTGCTCCGGCCGGATCGGAAACCGTTCCGGTAATCGTGCCGCGATCGGTCTGTGCCAACGCGGCAAACCCAAGGGCAAACAAGCAGCCTGCGAGGAGCAAGGAGCGCATTCGGGAAACCTCCAGGGTAAGAATCAAGAAGCACTGTTGAGAAAAGCGCTTAGATCACCGACTCCGCAATCCGCAAGCTCTCAAGTGGAATCAAGTCTATACCACTGGCAGATATGGGTCAATCGAAAAAATGTGGATGCCTTTCCCTCATGGCTTACCGCCTGAGGCCCGAAGGGCGGCACTTGTTCCCGGCTCCCGGCCCCCGGCACCCGACCCCTGGTCGAACGGGCCCCCGATCCTCCGGTAAATTTCGATCACCGGCTCCCTGCCCGCCACGATCATCTTCTCCATACGGTAACGGATTCCGTATCGCGCGGCGCGGTTCACGGCGCTCTGCACTTCATCGCCGCCCATCACCACGGCCCACTCCTGGCGCAGAAACAAATCCGGGCGCTTGACGGTGGCGAACCAAGGCAAGTTGCTATCCGCCGTAAAGGTTTCGCGCAGCGGGAGGCCCATCTCGCGGTAAATGGCCGTGAGGTCCCCAAACGACGTAATGATCCCCGTCCCGGGAACG
>Ga0209698_10009235_pt1 | contig 10105 bp, 8 predicted proteins | sample LitLauG_LLR_2012_FD_187203 | JGI IMG/M metagenome (GOLD analysis project Ga0209698, IMG submission 187203) | Freshwater sediment microbial communities from Pennsylvania, USA - Little Laurel Run_MetaG_LLR_2012 (SPAdes) (version 2) | ecosystem: Environmental > Aquatic > Freshwater > Creek >... | reverse complement strand
GAGCCCAGCCACGGCAGGGATCCGCACCGTTGCGGGGGCCCCCCACAGCGCGCGGACCTCGGCATCCACACGGTCCAAGAGGGCGCGGCGGTCCCCGGCGGCAGTGTCGCCGACGTCGTCGACGAAGCGCGCGTAGGCGTAGAGCCGAGTCAGCCGGTCACGCGGTCCGGACGGGAGCAGGCGGAGGGCCACGGGGAAGTTCTCGGCACGGATCTTCGACGCCGACGTCGCGGCGATCTCCTCGAGCGTCGCCGAGCCGCGATTGGCCGTCGAGATTGCCCCGCCCGCCCGTTCGGTGTCCGGCACGCTCCTGCGGGCGTTAGATTTCAGCGAGTAATGCGGCAGAATCACACCGGTGGTTGCGGGCGAATCGTGGTGCGCTCGACTAACTTCACAGTCTGTGCAGTCCGGACGCCCAGACGATACACGACCGCTTTTCCGGGCTGCCCGCGTCGTTTTCTGCCGAGGAGCCGTCTCACGTGAGTACTAGCGGGCCGTTCGACGTTGCGGGTCTGCTCGCCAAGCGGGGCGGCGAGCGGTATGAGCTGGCCCGCGAGTACCTCAATCCGCAGCTGGCACGCACCCTCCACGCGATCGGCTTCGACAAGGTCTACACGCGCGGCGAGGGCTGCTACTTCCTCGACGAGGACGATCAGCAGTACCTGGACATGCTGGCGGGCTTCGGCGTGTTCGCGGTCGGGCGCAACCACCCGGTCATCCGGCAGGCCCTGCACGACGTCCTCGACCTCCGCTTGGCGGACCTGACCCAGTTCGATGCCCCGCCGCTGGCAGGCCTGTTGGGCGAACAGCTGCTGGCCCGTGCACCCCACCTGGATCGCGTCTACTTCAGCAACAGCGGCACCGAGTCGGTCGAGGCGGCGCTCAAGTTTGCCCGCTGCGCGACGGGGCGGCCGCGGATCATCTACTGCGAGCATGCCTTTCACGGCTTGACCGTCGGAAGCCTTTCGGTCAACGGCGCAGACGAGTTCCGCGCGGGATTCGATCCCCTGCTGCCGGACACCTGCATCCCCTTCGGCGACCTGGACTCCCTCGCGCGCGAGCTGCGCCGCGGCGACGTCGCGGGCTTGGTTATCGAGCCGATCCAGGGCAAGCGCGTGGCCGTCTCGCCGCCGGGGTTCCTTGCCGATGCGCAGGCGTTACTGGCCCAGCACGAGGGGCTGCTGATCCTCGACGAGGTCCAGACCGGCGTGGGGCGCACGGGGGAGTTCTTCGCCTACCAGCACGACGGCGTCGAGCCCGACATCGTCGCGACCGCGAAGGGCCTGTCGGGCGGGTACATCCCGATCGGCGCGACCATGGCCCGGGACTGGATCTTCCAGAAGGTCTACTCCTCGATGGACCGCGTCCTGGTCCACGACTCGACCTTCGGTTCGAACGCCCAAGCGATGACCGCGGGACTGGCGACCCTCCACGTCCTCGCCCAGGAGGACCTGATCCACAACGCGCGGGTCACCGGGGAGCTGCTCAAGACGCGGCTGGCCGCCCTCGTGGAGCGCTTCGACATGGTCTACGACGTCCGCGGCCGCGGCTTGATGGTGGGGATCGAGTTCGGGCGGCCATCCTCGTGGAAGCTGCGGGGCTCGTGGACGGCCCTCAGCGCCGCGCGCAAGGGGCTGTTCGCCCAGACGGTCGTCCACGCGCTGTTCCAACGCCACCGCATCCTGACGCAGGTCTCGGCGGACCACATGGAAGTGATCAAGCTGATCCCGCCCCTGAACTTCGGCACCGCCGAGGTCGACTACTTCGTGGACGCCTTCGAGGACGTGATGCAGGAGGCCCACCGCGGATCGGGCCTCATGTGGGACTTCGGCAAGACGCTGATCAAGCAGGCACGCTCGGCATAGATCTCCGCCTCGCCGCCCGCCGCCCCATCGGGACGGCGGGCCAACGCAACTAGGAGGCGGCCGCGGCCTTCTTCTTTGCGGGTGGCCAGTGCAGCGGCCGCCCGAGCCCCATCAGCGCGGCTTCCTTGAGCGCTTCGGCGAGCGTCGGGTGCGCGGTGATCGAATCGCCGATGGTGTCGACCCGGGCCTCGGAATCGATCCCGACGACGCCGGCATTGACGATTTCGGTCGCCGACATCCCGACCACCACGACCCCGAGCAGCTCGTCGAGGGTGGTCTCGTGGATGGTCTTCACGAAGCCGGTGCGGTCGGCGAACATCGCCGCGCGGGCGAGCGCCGAGAACGGGAACTTGCCGACGCGGATGCGGTCCTTGCCGTACTCGGCGATCGCTTCCTCCTCGGTCAGGCCGACGCCGGCGATCTCCGGATCCGTGTAGATGCACCGCGGCACGGCGCCGGAGACCGGGATGTTGTGTCCGGCGATGTTGTCGGCGGCGAGCTCGCCCTCGCGGAAGGCCGTGTGCGCAAGCTGCCAGTAGCCGGCCACGTCCCCGACCGCGTAGATGTGCGGGACGTTCGTGCGCCGGTACTCGTCGGTCGGGATGCGGGCCGGCTCGAAGTGGACGCCGGCCGCCTCGAGACCGTTGCCCTCGACGTTGGCGCGACGGCCGGTCGCGACCAGGATGAGGTCGCCCGCAACCTGCTGTTCGGCCCCCTCGGCGTCGGTGAAGTGCAGGATCACGCCATCCTTGGTGTCCTCGACACGCGAGGCCCGCGCGCCCAAGTGTTGGGTGATCTTGCGCTTCTTGAAGGCCCGCTCGAGCTCGGTGCGCGCCTCGGCGTCCTCGGTCGCGACCAGGTTGTCGAGCATCTCGACGATCGTGACCTCGCTGCCGAAGTGGTCGAACACCGACGCGAACTCCACCCCGATCACCCCGCCGCCCAGCACGATCAGTCGCGGGGGCACGGCGTCGATCGCCAGCAGGCCGGTCGAGTCGACGCAGCGCGGCCCGTCGATGCCGTCCACCGGCGGGCGCGTCGGGCTCGAGCCGGTGGCGATCACCGCGTGCGTGAACGCCACGGTCTCGCCGTTGTCGACGCTGATCGTGTTCGCGTCGGTGAGCTGGCCGCGTCCCTCGACGACGGTGATCCCGTTGGCCTTCAGCAGACCCCCGACGCCGCTGACCGAGCGGTCAACGATCTCGTCCTTGTTCTTCTGGACCTGGGCAAAGTCCAGCGCCACCGATGGGACGTTGACCCCGAGCTTGGCGAAGGTCTCGTGGGCGTCCTTCATGGCGTGGGCGCTCTGCACCCAGGCCTTGGTCGGGATGCAGCCCACGTTGAGGCAGGTGCCGCCCAGGCGCCCCTGCTCGATGACGGCCACGCTCAGCCCGAGCTGGGCCGCGCGGATGGCGGCCGGATACCCACCTGGTCCTCCGCCGAGTACCGCGACGTCGACCTCGATCACGTGTGATCTCCTCAGATCGATACCAATGAAACCCCGGCGCCTGCGGGGCGGAGACGGCCGGTCATGTCCGCCGCACAGGCTATCGCGGCGCGAGCCGTAGGTGCCCGCGCCGCGACGCCGCCGGCCCTATGCGCTCGGGGACTCCTGGTGCAGCCGGCGCAGCACGGCCGGCAGGATGCCGCCGTTCTTGAGGTACGACAGCTCGGTCGGACCATCGATGCGGGCCCGGACCCTGAACGACCCGCTGAAGCCGTCCTCGCGGGTGTACTGCACCGTGAGCTCCTGGCGCGGGGCCAGCGAGCGCAGCCCGGGGATCGCGAACACCTCGCGCCCGGTGAGCCCCAGCTCCTGGATGCCTTCCCCGGGCAGGAACTCGAGCGGAAGCACGCCCATGCCCACCAGATTGCCGCGGTGGATGCGCTCGAACGACTTGGCGATGACCGCCTTGACCCCCAACAGGAGGGTGCCTTTGGCGGCCCAGTCGCGCGAGGAGCCGGTGCCGTATTCCGCGCCGGCCAACACGATCAGCGGCGTGCCCGCGGCCTGATACTGCATCGACGCGTCGTAAATGCTGATGATCTCGTCCGCGGGCAGGTAGTTGGTCCAGTTGCCTTCCTTGCCGTCGGCCAGGGCGTTGCGCAGGCGGATGTTCCCGAAGGTGCCGCGCATCATGACCTCGTGGTTGCCGCGGCGCGAGCCGAAGCTGTTGAAGTCCTTCGGGTGGACCGCGTGCTCCTGCAGGTACTTGCCGGCAGGCGAGGTCGCCGGGATGACGCCGGCGGGCGAGATGTGATCGGTCGTGACCGAGTCACCGAGCACCGCCAGCGCCCGGGCCCCGCTGATGTCCTCGAGCTCGCCGACGGCGCCGCCGAGGTTCTCGAAGAAGGGCGGGCGCTGGACGTAGGTCGACTCCGCGTCCCACACGTACGTGTCCCCGGCCGGCACCGGCAGCGACTGCCAGCGCTCGTCGCCGTCGAACACGGTGCGGTAGCTGGTGGCGAACAGCTCCGGCGTAATCGAGGCCGCCATCGCCTCCTTGACCTCCTCGGGGGTCGGCCAGATGTCGCGCAGGTAGACCGGGTTGCCGTCGGAGCCCGTGCCAATCGGCTCGTGCTCGAGGTCGATGTCGACGCGGCCGGCGAGGGCGTAGGCGACCACCAGCGGGGGCGAGGCGAGGTAGCTGGCGCGCACCAGTGGGTGGATACGGCCCTCGAAATTGCGGTTGCCCGAGAGCACCGCAGCCGCGACCAGGCCGTTCTCCTCGATCGCCTTGTTGATCGGCTCGGCGAGCGGGCCCGAGTTGCCGATGCAGGTCGTGCAGCCGTAGCCGACCAGATCGAATCGCAGCTGGTCCAGGTACTCCTGCAGGCCGGCCTTCTCCAGGTAGCCGGTGACCGCGCGGGAGCCCGGCGCGAGCGAGGTCTTGACGTGCGGTGGCGTCGTCAGGCCACGCTCGACCGCCTTCTTGGCGAGCAGGCCGGCGCCGAGCATCACCGAGGGGTTCGACGTGTTGGTGCAGCTGGTGATCGCGGCGATGGCGACCGAGCCGCTGGCCATCTCGAACGTCTCCCCATTGCTGCTGACCGTCACCGACGGGTAGTGGGCCGCGGTGCCGTTGGCCGGGACGAGCCCGTCCGGGAACGCCTCGCGGAAGGCGTCGCCGACGTTGCCGAGCACGACCCGGTCCTGCGGGCGGCGCGGCCCGGCGAGGCTCGGCACGATCGTCGACAGGTCCAGCTCGACGTTCTCGTCGTACTGCGGGTCCGGCGTGTCGTCGGTGCGGAACAGGTGCTGCAGCTTGGCGTAGGCCTCCGTGCGGGCGATGACCTCGGCCGAGCGGCCGGTGACCTTCATGTAGCGCAGCGTCTCGTCGTCGACCGGGAACAGGGTGCCGGTGGCGCCGAACTCCGGGGACATGTTGGCGATCGTCGCGCGGTCGGCCAGCGACAGCGACGACAGCCCGGCGCCGTACGCCTCGACGAACTTGCCCACCACCCCGTGCTTGCGCAGCAGTTCGGTCACGGTGAGCACCAGATCGGTCGCGGTCGCACCGGCCGGCAGCGCGCCGGTCAGCTTCAGGCCGACCACGATCGGCATCGGCAGCGACAGCGGCTGGCCGAGCATCACGGCCTCGGCCTCGATGCCGCCCACGCCGAACCCGATCACCCCGATGCCGTTGATCATGGTGGTGTGCGAGTCGGTACCGACCAGTGTGTCCGGGAACGCGACGAGCTCACCGTCGATCTGGCGTGCGTCGACGACCGGGGCGAGGTGCTCGAGGTTGACCTGGTGGACGATGCCCATGCCCGGCGGCACGACGCGGAAGTTGTCGAAGGCCTGCTGGGCCCAGCGCAGCAGGGCGTAGCGCTCGCCGTTGCGCGCGTATTCGATGGCGACGTTGTCTGCGAAGGCCTCGTGGTCACCGAAGTGGTCGACCTGCACCGAATGGTCGATGACCATGTCAGCGGGCACCAGCGGGTTAATGCGCGACGGGTCACCGCCCATCTCGGTCATGGCGTCACGCATGGCGGCGAGGTCGACGACGCACGGGACGCCGGTGAAGTCCTGCAGCACGACGCGGCCCGGCATGAACGGGACCTCGATGGCCTGGCCGGAGTTCGGCGTCCAGGAGATCAGGGCCTTGACATCAGCTTCGGTGACGAAGCCGCGGCCGACGCCTCGCAGCACGTTCTCCAGCAGGACCTTGATGGTGACCGGCAGCCGTTCCAGGTCGGTGCCCAAGGCGTCGAGGCGGTACACGGCATAACTCGCCTCACCAACGGTCAGCGTGTCGCGGGCGGCAAACGGGTCGGGAATCGCGGGCAACGGCGTCACTCCTCAGGCTGGATTGGTTCGGTACTGCGCATCTCAGGGTACCGGAGCGGCCGCCCCGACCGGGCGCCAGCGCCGGGACGCAACCGCGCCGGGGATGCATGTTGGGCAAATCGGAACCGCCGCGGCGTGCCGGTCGCCTTCGGGTTCCCGGCGATGCGCCGGCTAGTGGGTCAGGCGCCGATACGTGATGCGGTGCGGCTGGGCGGCCTCGGGACCGAGCTCGCGCTTGCGCAACACCTCGTATTCCTGGTAGTTGCCCTCGAACCACCGCACCTGGCTGTCGCCCTCGAAGGCCAGGATATGGGTCGCCAGACGGTCGATGAACCAGCGGTCGTGGCTGGTGACCATCACGCAGCCGGAGAACGAGGCCAGGGCATCCTCGAGTGCCCGCAGCGTGTCGACGTCGAGGTCGTTGGTGGGTTCGTCAAGCAGCAGCAGATTGCCGCCGCCGGCCAGCAGCTTGGCGAGGTGCAGCCGGTTGCGCTCGCCGCCGGAGAGCTGGCCGACAAGCTTCTGCTGGTCGGTGCCGCGGAAGTTGAACTGGGCCAGGTAGGCGCGCGAGTTGATCTCCTCCCGGCCGCCGAGCTGAATCACGTCCTGCTTGCCCGAGGCCTCCGCCCAGACGGTGTTCGCGGGGTTCAGCGCCTCACGCGACTGGTCGACATAGGCGATCTGCACCGTCTCGCCGACGCGCAGCTCGCCCGAATCCGGCGCGTCCAGGCCGGCGATCATCCGGAACAGGGTGGTCTTCCCGGCGCCGTTGGCGCCGATGACCCCGACGATGCCGCCCTGCGGTAGCGAGAACGACAGGTCGTCGATCAGGAGGCGATCGCCGAAGCCCTTGCTGAGCTCGGTGGCGACGATGACCTGTTCACTCAGGCGCGGCGCGGCGGGGATCCGGATCTCGGCGGTGCGCACGGCCTCCGAGCCGGCCTGCTCGACCAGGTGCTGGTAATTGGCCAGGCGCGCCTTGCTCTTGGCCTGGCGCGCGCGGGGCGAGGACCGCACCCACTCGAGTTCGCGGGCGAGCGTGCGCTGGCGGGCGCTCTCCTGTTTTTCCTCATGCGCCAACCGCTGGCCCTTCTGTTCGAGCCAGCCGGTGTAGTTGCCCTTGAACGGCAGGCCGCGGCTGCGGTCGAGCTCGAGGATCCACTCGGCCACGTTGTCGAGGAAGTACCGGTCGTGGGTCACCGCGACGACGGTGCCCGGGTACTCCTCCAGGTGCCGTTCCAACCAGGCCACCGACTCGGCGTCAAGGTGGTTTGTCGGCTCGTCGAGCAACAGCAGATCCGGCGCCGACAGCAGGAGCCGTGCGAGGGCGACGCGCCGCCGCTCGCCCCCCGAGAGCGTGGCGACGTCCGCGTCGCCCGGCGGAACCCGCAAGGCGTCCATCGCCACCGCGACCTTGCGGTCGATGTCCCAGGCGTTCACCCGCTCGATCTCGTCCTGGACGCGCTGGAACTCGTCCAGCAGTTCCTGCATCTGGTCGGGCTCCATCGGCTCGGCAAGCTTGGCCCCGATCTCCGCGTAGCGGGCGGTCAGGGCGAGCTGATCGGCCAGGCCCTGCTCGATGTTCCCCCGAACGTCCAGGTCCGGATCGAGTGTCGGCTCCTGTTCGAGCAAGCCGACACGGGCACCCGGTGCCAACTGCGCAACGCCGGAGGATGTCTGCTCCGTGCCGGCCATGATGCGCAGCAGCGTGCTCTTGCCGGCCCCGTTGACCCCCAAGACGCCGATCTTGGCGCCATGCAGGAAGGACAGTGAGACGTCCTTGAGAATCACCTTGTCCGGAGGGTGCACCTTGTCGAGCCGGTGCATGGTGAAGATGTATTGGGGCTCGCTCATGAGACCGCAGCGTAACTAACCACCCGAACGGGCGACAGCTCAAGTTGCGTGCGCTACGGTCGATTCGCAAAGGGAACGCAATATGAGCACGGCAGGCGCGGACCGAGACGCCTGCGAGCCCCGAAGGAGGGGTGACATGACCACGATCAGTTTTGAGCCGCGCTCGCGCGACGCCGCGCTCGCAGGAGTTGTCGCCAGGATGAGCGACGACGGGTGGGGCCACTACCACCGACTCGACTGCGCGTTCGCACCCCAGCGCGGCATGACGGGAGTGCGGGCCGTCGTCCACGGTCCATGGCGTTATCTGTCGCGCCACTGGGACCCGTGTCCGCTGTGTAACCCACCGAAGGTCTAACGTTTTGACTTGGCACTCCGCTACCGTGAGCGCCAAGGACATCGTTGAAAGGGGTTGAGGTGGACACGACGGACGCGACGTTCGAACACGACGTCATCGAGGCTTCCCGCGAGGTGGCCGTGGTCGTGGACTTCTGGGCGCCCTGGTGCGCGCCCTGCCGCCAGCTCACTCCGCTGCTCGAGAGCGCCGTGGGCCGGCATGCGGACGAGGTCGTGCTCGCGAAGGTCAACATCGATGAGAACCCGCTGCTTGCCCAGCACTACCGCGTCATGAGTATTCCGCTGGTCAAGGTCTTCCGGGACGGCAAGGTCGTCGACGAGTTCACGGGCCTGCAGTCGGCACACACCATTGACGCCTTCATCAACCGGCTCGTGCCGAGCAAGGCCGACCGGCTGGTGGCGATCGGTGACGAGCCCTCCCTGCGTGAGGCGCTCGAGCTCGATCCGGCCAACACGGGCGCGCGGCTGGCCCTGGCGCGGATGCTCATCGCCGAGGGCGAGACCGACGAAGTCACCCCGCTGCTGGCCCCGATCTCCTACGACAGCCAAGCGGCCGGCATCCTCGCCCGCATCGCGTTGGCAGATGCCGACAATCCCGACGTCCAGGCCGGCCTGGCCGCGTGGGACGCGGGCCTTCCCGAACAGGCACTCGCACACCTGCTGGACGCGGTGCGGGGCACCACTGACCAAGCGCGACGCGACGTGCTGCGCGCCGCGATCGTGGGCATGTTCGGGGAACTGGGCGAGCACCATCCGCTGACGGCGCGCTTCCGCAAGCGCCTGGCGCAGGCGCTCTACTAGTCCTGTGGTGACGCTGGGTGGCGTGGCCCGAGCTGCTCCGGCGCGCCCGCCCTACTTCTCGCGGTAGACGATCCGCCCGCGGGTCAGGTCGTAGGGCGAGAGCTCAACGCGTACCCGGTCGCCCGGGTTGATGCGAATGCGGAACCGGCGCATGCGTCCTGCCATGTGGGCCAGCACCTCGTGGTCGTTGTCAAGGACGACACGGAACATCGTGTTCGGCAGGGCCTCGGTGACCTCGCCTTCGACCTCGATCGCCTCTTCTTTATTGCTCGACGTGGGAACCTCGCTGTTCGGATCGCCAATGCGGGTGCCCTCTCCGCGCGGCAGCCCGCCCGCAAGGGTATAGCGCTTTGTCGAAGTCCGCATCCCCCCGGCACAATGTCTGTACGGGTCCTCCGGAGGGTTGCGACACATTCGGCCGCCACGGGGCCTCCCCGGACGGGGCCGCCGCGGGACCTTGGGCGTCGTGCACCAGGTGTCCTGGATGTTGCGCAGCGCGACCCGCCGCGCCTGGGTGCCGATCAGGCGGCGGGCATGATGCGGTCGCCCGAGCCGTGGGGCATGAGCTGGCCGTGCAGCCCGTGCAGTCCCTCCGGGTACGGGCTGGCACCGACCCAGGCCGTCACGCCGCCGCCGACGAAGATCGCCTGCCCGGTGATGTGGCTGCCGGCGTCCGAGGCCGACAGCAGCAACGTCCCGAGCAGCATGTGCGGCGCGCCGATGCGCGCCATCGGGGTCTGGCGTGGCACGCGCTGATCCGTCCCAGGGTCGTCCTCAACGGCGTGTTGATCTGGTCGCGCGCCGCGCCGCCGCCCGCCGCGCGCGGGCGCTGTACCCCGTTGCCGCCAGCGGCGCTGACCTAGCGGGCGCGGGCGCGCTGCATGAGCGCGTCCTGGCTATTGAGCGGCGCCTCGCCGTCGTGCGGGTGCCGCTGGAC
>Ga0209698_10009233_pt1 | contig 10106 bp, 8 predicted proteins | sample LitLauG_LLR_2012_FD_187203 | JGI IMG/M metagenome (GOLD analysis project Ga0209698, IMG submission 187203) | Freshwater sediment microbial communities from Pennsylvania, USA - Little Laurel Run_MetaG_LLR_2012 (SPAdes) (version 2) | ecosystem: Environmental > Aquatic > Freshwater > Creek >... | reverse complement strand
GTCTACACAAAACCAGCGCCACCACCCTCACCCCCGGCCCCTCTCCCACTGCGTGGGCGAGGGGAGCACCCCGCTTCTGCCGCGCAGACTCCTAGGGCGAAGTTGAAGTGTTTCGGGAAATTCGCGTTGGACCCTTTATCTGACACTTGGATGTCGTAGCCGATGAATCGAGGCACAGCAGTCGCCCGCGGACAGAACCCGATGCTGCAAGACGATTAGCGGCATTGATTACCACCACTTTTTGACGGCCGCGAGCCCGCAAAAGGCCGCATTGTGGTGTGGGTAACAGTTTGGGTACGCCCCTTTGGGATGCGCAACGTCCAGCGCTGGTGCGGGTTTCTGGGCAGTGCCTTGTTCCCGATGCGCGTGAAGGATTTTGCCCGATTTGGCTACACGGACGTGCTTTTCCCCGGGGCGGTGGGAGACGAATGAGGCAAAGCCTAATGTCCGCGGGAAACAGCCCCGGTGGCCCTTATCCCCAGTAACAGCAATCCGCCCAGCGCAAAAAGGCTCCAGAGTGGCAGCGGAACATCCGCACTGCCGGCGGCAGCTGCCGCAGTGACCGTCTCCACCACGCCGGACGACGTGCTGCTCTCATTGGCGCCGTCGCCGTAGTAGATCGCATCGATCGTGAACGAACCCGGTACATTTGCCAGGACCGTCGTCAACGTGGCAATCCCGTTCACCACGGGAACTGGCGATCCGACGTTCACGCCATTGACCTGGAACTGCACCGTGCCCGTCGGAGACGCCCCAGTCACTATCGCCGTGAGCGTTACGGTCTGGCCCGCAACCGCCGTCGTGGGCGACACGCTCACTTTGACGGCGCTCGCCGTCCGCGGCGCCTGGACGTAGCCCCACCACGTGCCCCATCGGCCGCTGCCGTCGACACTTGGAGTCCCCACCGGCGTCGCCGCATATTCCTGGATGGTCCAGAAGTCGGTGTCGTTGCGCGGATCGGGCATTGTCACGCTGTAGTCGCCCCAGCGGTTGCTGCCGGCTCCGAAGGTCTTGAAGTAGCTGCCTTCGCCGGCTTTCAACTGGACTTCGGCTTGCAAGGTGCCAGCGGGGTCACCGGCGGCGCGATACGCGTAGGCGGCGGAGGGGTACGTTGTCGACGAGAACTCGGAATAGCCGATAAGCACGTCGCCGTTGCGGTTCACGCCCAGGCTCGGGTAGGCATAGAAAATAGCCCCGGTCGGGTCGTCGATCAGGCCGCTTTGCACAATGGCGCCGGCGGTGGACAGCTGCGCCCATTGGATGGAGCTGCGCGTTGGCGTTGGCGGGGTGTTGCTGTTGGCGGGCAGGAAGATCGTATGCGTCGTCCACAGTGAACCGTTGCGGTACATCAGCGTGTGGATGCGGGTGTCGCCCTCGTCGATCTTGGTCGCGATGCCGAGCTGTGGCAGGAACTCGGACGCAGGCGCTTCAGACCACGTCGCAGGGAATTGGACAAAGCCCGGCCCAAAGATCGATCCGGTGGTGACCGGATTGAGGCTTTCAGAACCGACCGCACCGGTCAGTTGCCACAATTTCAGCAGTGCGTTGGCTCCGTTCCACTCGTTGAGCAGGTAGAGCCCGGACACGCTGGAATCGAAGGTTATGGCCGGCTTGAGCGCCGCATCAGTTGTGGTCACCTGGATGCGCGTATAGCTGGCCCCGGCATTGGCGAGCAGGTTGGCCTTGTTGAAGGCGAATACGTCGGCCCGGACAAAACTGGTCAGCGTCGAGTTGAACTGGTTGATCGTCACCACGACCCAGTCCTTGTTGAATCCGATCAGGTCATAGTCCGCGAAAAGGGCTTTGGCCGAATCATTGACGATCGAATACAGGTACCAGGTGCCCGTCGGGTCGGGGCCAGCCGATACGCCGACCAGCAGCGCCGAATCCGACGCGCCGGTGCCGTTGAGCGCAGAGATAAGCCAGCGGTTCTGGTAGGGCTCATAAACGATGTGCGGGTCGAACACCGACGTGACCACGGCACCCAGCGGCGCGAAGAATGCGTTCAAGCTGACAGCGGCGGTGATCGTCGAACCGGTGCGGCTCTGCACGATCACCTGCGAATTGAGCGCCGTAACGACATGGTTGGGACCGACGGCGCCGTCGGTGTCCGGCGGAATGACCGTGGTGCTATCGGCCAGCGCCAGAAAGCCGGTCGACAGGGCGGGCGACAGCACCACCGCACCCGCCCGTTGCGGCGCCGCCGTTGCGGGCGACTGAACACCCGGCAGGGGCCGTTTCGGTTCGCGAAGCGGCTTGCCGATCGCACGCTGCTTCTCGCGCGCGCGCGGCTTCGCCGCCTCCCGTCGCGACAGTTCGCCGATGTGGACCGTGGCGCGGTGGGTTTCCCGGCCATGTTCGACTTTCGACGGCGCTTGCGCGCTTTCGGCTGCAGGGCCCTTTGCCAGCGCGTGATCGGCCAGGCAGGGCAGCGCCGCAGCAATGCAAATAGACAGCAAGCCCCAGTTGCTCAATCTGCGCAACAGCATTTTCACCACACTTAATCAGTTTTTTTACCATACGCAACGTACGCAGCCAACATTGCAGGACGTTTACACCCGGGGGATTACCAGCGCACGCCTTGCTGGTTCGCATGGGACAACGGATCAGCGTGTTTCTCCGGCGCGCGGCATGCGCCGCCACGCCAGCGGCCCGGGCTCGGTTGCTGCCAGATGGGCGGTGCGGGCCGGCAGGTTCACGGACAGCCAGTCGCAGGGCAGGGTGGCGCCGCCGTGTGCCCAATCCACCACGCAGACATCCTTCCAGTAGCGAACCGGCGGCGCACGTCCGGGCGCGCGCCCGCCCGCCCCGGCCGTGCGCGTTCCCGTGACCTCGAATCCGAGTACCGCCCAACCCTGTACGCGCTTTTTCATGTCCTGCGGGTCCATGGCGCCGTCGCGGAACAGGTGGTGGTCGTACCAGACCCGCCGACCGATGGCAGCGTCGAAATCCGCCAGGCATTGCTTCCAGCCGCCGGGATAGGATTCATCGATGCGCACGATGGGAATCACCAGGTCGAGGAATTCGAGGGCGATGGCCATGGGCACGATGACCTTCTATAGCGGCGCCAGCGCCTGCAGCAGGTCCGTTTCCAGCTGCAGCTGTTCGCGTTCATTGCCCATTGCCTGGCCGTCGATCAGGAAAACGTCCTCGACGCGCTCTCCCAGGGTCAGGATCTTGGCGGTGAGAACGTTCACGTGGTGCGTGGCCAGCACGCGGGCAACGGCGTAGAGCAGGCCGACCCGGTCGGTGGCCACCACCGACAGCATGTACTGGCGACCGCTCTCGTCGGGTTGCAGGTGCACGGCCGGCGCGATGGGAAAATTGCGCGAGTGGCGCGAAACCCGGCCGCGCGCCGGTGCCGGGGGATCGACCCGGGACGTGAGCCATGCCGTCAGTTCGGTTTCCACGTTCTCGAGCATGGAGCGGAAATGGCCGCCGCGGCCGTTGTCGCTCACGAGAAAGGTGTCCAACGCGTAACCGTGCCGCGTGGTGTGGATCTTGGCATCCAGGATGCTCAGCCGCCGGCTTTCAAAATACCCGCACACGCGCAGGAACAGGTCTTTCTGGTCGTGTGAATAGAGCAGCACCTCCAGGCCTTCGCCGGCCGGGGCGAGGCGGGTGCGCACGATGGGCCGCTCGGTCCTCACGTGCACCAGCAGGCAGCGCGCGTGCCAGGCGATGTCCGAAGCCGAGTGGCGCAGGAAATACACCACGTCGAGCTCCTTCCACAGAGCTTCGTGCGCCGTTTCGGATAGTCCGTACAGTTGCAGCACGCGCAGCGATTCGCGCTTGCGCCCCTCGAGTTCGGCGTCCGCGCCCAGGGACTGGCCGCCCAGCGCCCGGCGGGCGCGGCGAAACAGATCTTCGAGCAGTCGGGCCTTCCAGGCATTCCAGACCTTGGGGCTGGTGCCGCGGATATCGGCAACCGTGAGCAGGTACAGGGCCACCAGCCGCCGGTCGGAGCCCACCAGCGCGGCGAAGCGTTCGATCACGGTGGGATCGGCAAGATCCTTTTTTTGCGCCACGTGGGACATGGTGAGGTGGTGCTGCACGAGAAAGCTGACGAGTTCGGTATCGGCCTTTGCCACCCCGTGCGCCTTGCAGAACCGCCGCACCTCGATCCCGCCCAGCGTGCTGTGATCGCCGCCGCGGCCCTTGGCGATATCGTGGAAAAACGCCGCCAGGATCAGCAGCCAGGGGCGGTCAAAATCGGCGGTGAGCTGGCTGCACAGCGGATACTCATGGGCGAACTCGCTGGCGTTGAAGCGGCGCAGGTTGCGCACCACCATGAGGATATGCTGGTCGACCGTGTAGACGTGGAACAGGTCGTGCTGCATCTGGCCCACGATGCGGCGAAATACCGGCAGGTAGCCGCCCAGAACCGACCATTGGTTCATGAGGCGCAGGGTGTGCAGCACGCCCGCGCCCCGCTGCAGGATGGCCAGGAAACTGGCGCGGTTCTCGGGGGCGCGCCGGAACGCGGCATCCATGCGCCCGCGGGCGTTCCAGATGGCGCGCAGCAGCCGGGGCGTCATGCCCTTGAGCTCCGGATGCCGTTGCAGGGTGAGAAACGCCCGCATGATTTCGTTGGGATCGCGCTCCAGAACGTGGTCATCGACGATGTCCAGCCGCTCGGCGCGCGCGCAGAACGCAGCGTCGATCGGCGTGGCGGCGATGGCCGCGTCCGGGTAGAGCCGCTGCTCCACCGCAAGCAGCACGAGGGTGTTGAGCTGGGTGACGATCTTGGCGGCGTGATAGTAGGTCTGCATCAGCACTTCGCTGGCGCGCCGGCTGGCCGTGCCGTTAATGCCGATGGCGCCGGCCAGCGCGTGCTGCAGATCAAATACCAGCCGGTCTTCGCGCCGCCGCGCCACGATATGCAGGCGCGCGCGGATCTCGCGCAGATGGCGCTGGGTGCGGCGGATCTGGCTGCATTCGGCGGCCGTCAGCAAGCCGTTGCGCGCCATTTCCTCCCAGTTGCTGCCCAGACCCGCGCCCCGCGACACCCAGATGAGGACCTGGATATCGCGCAGCCCCCCGGGGCTTTCCTTGCAGTTGGGCTCGAGGGCATAGGGTGTGTCCTCGTACTTGGTGTGGCGCTGCTGCTGCTCGAGCAGCTTGGCGCGCAGGAAGGTGCGCGGATCGAGCGCCTCCTGCACGACGCGCTGGAATTGGCCAAAGACCCGGCGGGGGCCGCAGATGCGCCGCGCCTCGAGCATCGACGTCAGGATGGTGGCGTCCTCCGCGGCCAGCTGGCCGCATTCGGACGCCGTGCGCACGGCGTGGCCGATGGGCAGGCCGATGTCCCAGAGCAGTTGCACCAGATAGGCAATGCTGCTTTGCTGCGCGGCGTCGGGAACGGCGCGCGGGATGATGAGCAGGTCGACGTCCGAATAGGGGAAGAGTTCGCGCCGGCCGTAGCCGCCCACCGCCGCGACGGCGGCAAACGCGGTGACGCCGGTGCGCTCGGCCGCGGTTCTTACGTGGCGATCGGTGAGCTGCGAGAGCCCGGCCAGCAGCCGGGTAATGGGCGCGCCGGCCTCGAAACGGGCAATGAGGGCGGCGCGTTCCGCGGCCAGCGCTTCGCGCAGTTCCCTGGCCAGGGTGTCCAGGAAATCGGGCGCGGCGGGCGCAACCCAGCCGCCATCGGCCGACGGCATGTCTAGGCGACCACGACGCCCGCTGGCGGGACGGCTGGGGCGGTATCACCCTGCGACCCCTGCGCTGCGCCGTCGGCGGCAAGGGCCGGGGTGGCGACGAATGCCGGCGGCGGCGGTGAACCGGCCGAAAGGGTGAGTACCTCGAAGCCGGTGGACGTAACCAGTACCGTGTGCTCCCACTGGGCCGAGAGGCTGTGATCCTTGGTGACGATGGTCCAGCCGTCGGCCATTTCGCGGATTTCGCGGCGGCCGGCATTTATCATGGGCTCCACCGTGAAGATCATGCCGGGGAGCAGCCGCTCCAGCGTTCCGGCCTTGCCGTAATGCAGGACCTGCGGATCTTCGTGGAAGCGCCTGCCGATGCCGTGGCCGCAAAATTCACGCACCACGCTGTAGCCGTTGCGTTCCGCGTGCGGCTGAATGGCGGCGCCGATGTCGCCCAGGAAACCGCCGGGCTTGATGGCCAGGATGCCCATCCACATGCACTCATAGGTGATTTCGCTCAGCCTGCGAGCGGCGATGGATGCCTCGCCCACGAAGAACATGCGGCTGGTGTCGCCGTGCCAGCCGTCCTTGATGACGGTGATGTCCAGGTTGACCACGTCGCCGCTCTTGAGTACCCGGGCGCCGGGTATGCCGTGGCAGACCTGGTGGTTGACCGAGGTACAGATCGACTTGGGGAAGGGCTTGTACCCCGGGGGCGCATAGTTGAGCGGCGCCGGGATGGTGCCCTGCACGTTGACCATGTATTCATGGCAAAGCCGGTCGAGTTCGCCCGTGGTCACGCCGGGAACGACGTAGGGGGTGATGTAGTCCAGCACCTCGGAGGCGAGGCGTCCGGCGATGCGCATGCCGGCGATGTCGGCGGGGGATTTGAGGGTGGCGGGCATAGGGGGCGTGAAAAGCAGGGTGCGGCGCTGGCAGGTCCCGGATGTTGCGGTTCCGGCGGCCTACAAGAGCCGTTGGCGAGCCGGTAAACCGGCCGGACCGGGTGAACCACGATGGCCACAAGGCAGCTATAATACAAGGCTTACCTGCGTGCGTGGGGGTGGCTGGTGCCTGGCGTCCTTTGCCAAGCGCCGCACGGCCCCTTGCAACGATGCCGGGGAATAATCCCTGATGCGCTCGTGGGAAATAACGCGCACCGCAGCCAAGGTGCCGGGTATTGCCGTATGCCGCCCCGAATTTTGGCGGCCGGTACGCCCGGGGACTCGGCGGTTGCGCAAGACCCAACCTTGGAGATCGACAATGTCCGTAACCATGCGTCAAATGCTGGAAGCCGGGGTGCATTTTGGGCACCAGACGCGCTTCTGGAACCCCAAGATGGCCCCGTATATTTTTGGCCATCGCAACCGCATCCACATCATCAATCTTGAGCGCACGCTCGAGCAGTTCAACGCCGCGACCAAATTCGTGCGCCAGGTGGCGTCCAACCGCGGCACGGTGCTGTTTGTGGGCACCAAGCGCCAGGCCCGCGAAATCATCGTCGAGGAAGCCGCACGCGCCGGGATGCCCTATGTTGACCAGCGCTGGCTGGGCGGGTTCCTCACCAATTTCAAGACCATCAAGACCTCGATCAAGCGCCTCAAGGAAATGGAGCAGATCACGGCCGACGGCGGCCTTGAGCGCATGCCCAAGAAAGAGGCGCTGAACTTCCACCGCGAGATCGAGAAGCTCAACAAATCCATCGGCGGCATCAAGGACATGGCCGGCCTGCCCGAAGCCATCTTCATGATCGACGTCGGCTATCACAAGATTGCCGTTGCCGAGGCGGCCAAGCTGGGCATTCCGGTCGTGGGCATCGTCGACACCAACCATTCGCCGGCCGGCATCACCTATATCGTGCCCGGTAACGACGATTCGAGCCGCGCCGTGCGCCTGTATGCGCGCGGCATCGCCGACGCCATCCTCGAAGGCAAGGCTGCCGGCATGCAGAATGTGGTTGCGGCGGCTGGGGGCGATGAGTTCGTTGAGATCGAGGAGACGGCTGCACAGGATGCTTGAGGAGGAGGGCCCTCACCCTAACCCTCTCCCGCGAGCGGGAGAGGGGACTGGCTAGGGGGTGCTCCCTCTCCCTCCGGGAGAGGGCCGGGGTGAGGGCAGCGGGGGCGATAAGCCCCTTTTTTCTGGCAGGAATAGGGCAAACGGATCTGGAGAGTGCAAGATGGCAGAAGTAACGGCAGGAATGGTCAAGGAACTGCGCGAGAAGACCGACGCGCCCATGATGGAATGCAAGCGCGCGCTGGCCGAGGCCAGTGGCGATCTGGCCCGGGCCGAGGAGATCCTGCGCGTCAAGCTGGGAACCAAGGCCAGCAAGGCCGCCAGCCGGGTCACCGCCGAGGGCATCGTCGCCATCAGCGTTTCCGGCGACGGCAAGCATGCCGCCCTGGTCGAGATCAACTGCGAGACCGACTTCGTGGCCAAGAACGACGACTTCCTGGCCTTTTCCCGGGGTGTTGCCCAGCTGATCCTCGACCGCAAGCCTGCCGACGTGGATGCGCTGGGCAAGCTGCCGCTCGACGGCGGCACGGTGGAGTCGCGGCGCGCCGAACTGGTGGGCAAGATCGGCGAAAACCTGTCGGTGCGCCGTTTCGTGCGCATTGACGCGCAGGGCCGCGTGGCGCACTACGTGCACGGCGGTTCGCGCATCGGCGTGCTGGTCGATGTGGGCGGTGGCGAGGATGCGCTTGCCAAGGACCTGGCCATGCACATTGCGGCTTCCCGGCCCAAGGCGCTGCATTCGGCGCACGTGTCGCCCGATGACATCGCCCGCGAGCGTTCGGTGGCGCAGCAAAAAGCCGCCGAATCGGGCAAGCCGGCCGAGATCCAGGCAAAAATGGTCGAGGGCTCGATCCAGAAATTCCTCAAGGAAGTGACCCTCCTGGGGCAGCCCTTTGTCAAGGACGACAAGCTCACCATCGAACAACTGCTCAAGAAGAGCGGTGCCACGGTGCACAGCTTTGCCATGTACGTGGTGGGCGAGGGCATCGAGAAGAAGACCACCGATTTTGCCGCCGAAGTTGCGGCCCAGGCTGCGGCAGCGCGCCCCGAGCATCCGGGCGGCGGCGCGCATTAAGAGTCGCGGCACGCAGGAGCACCCCCCACACGAGGAAGTACCGGACCCCATGGCCATCTATCGACGTGTCCTGCTGAAACTCTCCGGCGAAGCCCTCATGGGCGAGGATGCCTTCGGCATCAACCGCGCAACGATAGAGAGCATGGTCAAGGATATCGGCGAGGTGCAGGCCCTGGGGATTGAACTGGCCATCGTCATCGGCGGCGGCAACATCTTTCGCGGCGTGGCGCTGGGCGCATCCGGCATGGACCGGGCTACGGCCGACTACATGGGCATGATGGCCACCATCATGAACGCCATGGCCCTGCAGGACGCTATGCGCAACGCCGGAATCGAGGCGCGCGTGCAGTCCGCCCTCAACGTGGAGCAGGTCGTGGAGCCCTATATCCGCCCCAAGGCCATGCGCTACCTGGACGAAGGCAAGGTGGTGATATTTGCGGCCGGCACCGGCAACCCCTTCTTCACCACCGATACCGCCGCGGCGCTGCGCGGCTCGGAGATCGGCGCCGAGGTCGTGCTCAAGGCAACCAAGGTCGACGGCGTGTATTCGGCCGATCCAAAAAAGCATCCCGATGCGGTGCGCTATTCCAGCATCACCTTCGATGATGCGCTGGCGCGAAACCTGCAGGTCATGGATGCCACGGCCTTCGCGCTGTGCCGCGACCAGGGCCTGCCCATACGCGTGTTCAATATTTCGCGCCCCGGCGCGCTCAAGCGGGCGGTGAGCGGCGGCGACGAGGGTACCCTGGTCCACGTTTGATACGGAGGGTAATGCCATGTCAGTAGCGGAAGTCCGCAAGCAGACGGAACAGAAAATGGTGCGCTCGATAGAGGCGCTCAAGGGCGACCTGTCCAAGGTGCGCACCGGCCGCGCCCACACCGGGCTGCTCGACCACGTGCAGGTTGAGTACTATGGCTCCATGGTGCCGCTGTCCCAGGTTGCCAACATCGGACTGGCCGATGGGCGCACGATCACCGTCCAGCCCTGGGAGAAGAAGCTGGTGCCGGCGGTGGAAAAGGCCATCCGCGACTCCGACCTGGGGCTCAATCCCGCCACGCAGGGCGAGACCGTGCGCGTGCCCATGCCACCCCTTACAGAAGAGCGCCGCCGCGAGCTGACCAAGGTGGTCAAGCACGAGGGCGAAACCGCGCGCGTTGCCGTGCGCAACCTGCGCCGCGACGCCAACCAGCAGCTCAAGGATCTCCTCAAGAAGAAGGAGATCTCCGAGGACGATGATCGCCGTGCACAAGAAGATATCCAGAAGCTCACCGACAAATTCGTCGCCGACATCGACCGCCTGATCGCCGACAAGGAAAAGGAGATCATGACGGTCTGAGCCCCTGCGGGCCGGTCGCCGGATCCTCCT
>Ga0209698_10009230_pt1 | contig 10108 bp, 7 predicted proteins | sample LitLauG_LLR_2012_FD_187203 | JGI IMG/M metagenome (GOLD analysis project Ga0209698, IMG submission 187203) | Freshwater sediment microbial communities from Pennsylvania, USA - Little Laurel Run_MetaG_LLR_2012 (SPAdes) (version 2) | ecosystem: Environmental > Aquatic > Freshwater > Creek >... | reverse complement strand
TACAAGTACGGCTTCTGGTACGAACGTCCGCTGGTCCGACCAAATCCCGCACAACCAACGCTACACGGATGAACAGGTAAAGCACAGCAAGACCACTTTAAGGGTCGCTAAATAACAATACACTTACTTGTACTAAACAGATTGAGTTCCACAACATGCTTTTGGCACCTATCCGAATCAATGGATCTTCAACTCCCACGAACTCGCAAATCCCTGGAAATAGCGTTCGGCTCATCGATAGTCACCTAAGGGAAGCACCTCAAACAGAGGACAACGAAATATCTGGAGATCAACAAAGTCCACCAGAAATCGAAGGGAGACCTCGAGAGTTCGAACAGCTACCTTCTCTACTCGAAAGCGGTACTACGCAGTTTGGCAGCGGTACAATCAAGACGCAGACGTGGAAACCTTCAGAGACTTGTACTTCTCTACCTGAGTTTTTACTAGCCTTTGAAGGTATTGTTTCGCGTTTCATACTAAACAAAGTCCAAAACCGACCAGTATCGGCAAAAATACTCCTAGACGTAAGCGTCGAGTATGCTAAGCTTGTCGGAGATAAGCTAGAGGCGACAGTTAAAGCGGTCTTGCGTACTACAGCGGTTGCGGTAACACCGGGACAAGACGCCGACGAAGTTGCAAGCAAACTGTGCGATTTAATATGGCAGCGAAATCAAAATTTCATTAGCCAAAAATCAGGCCTGATTGTTTATCAAGTTCATTGGGGTAAAACAACCGTAGGATCGTTCAATCCTCTGCGCGGCGCAGCATATGTCGAACTGCCGACCAGAGTTCGTACAAAGAAGGCGGTAATCAATGTCAAAAACACCGATGAAAGATGCTTTGGGTACGCAATACTTGCTAGCAAGTACGCTCACCAAGTGCAGAAAAAGTTGGCTAACGACCCAAAACAATACACGAAGTACTTTGCTGTAGAAAGACTTGATCAAATTCAGTACCCAGTAGCTATTTCTGAGATGAGCGAAGTAGAACGTACACTGAACATCGCAGTCAACGTATTTAGCTTTACAGATGACGCCGGCGAAGGGATGTATCCAGCGTACCTGAGTCAGATCAACCGCAAATCGGCAATCAATCTGCTGTACTGGCGAGGACATTACTCGTGGATTTCACAGTTTTCGAGACTAATGTCAAGCGTTACGAAACATCAGGGGAAAAAGCATTTCTGTATGAAGTGTCTAGGACACTTTAGCACTGAAAACGTACTATTACGACATGAGGAGGTGTGCTCAGGCGATGTGTGTCAACAGGTTATGTCGATGGCGCCTGAAAACAGCATTCTTCAGTTCACCAACACACGATATCAGCAGCGTTGCCCGTTCGTTGTGTATGCCGATTTCGAATGCATTACTAACCCGGTGCAACCACAAGGCCAGGAAACACCCGAAAACACGGATCCGCTAGACATAGAGCCTAAGGCGGCGTACCAAGTACACAAACCATGCTCTGTAGGACTGCTTCTAGTGAGCACGTTAGACAATACAAACGGGAGTACGTCGACACACCACTATGAACATCACTTTGGAGAAGACTCTCCAACATGGTTCCTAAATCGGTTGGCAGAAATTGAGGACCACTGCATGTCTGTTTTGTTGAATCCTCAACGTCTACTTATGACCGCAGAAGACACGCAAAAGTTTCAGAGAGCCAAGGAGTGCTACCTGTGTCGTAAAGCGTTTCGTGAGCAGGAAGTCAAGGTGCGCGATCACGATCATGTTACAGGTAAATTTCGTGGAGCAGCTCACCAGATATGCAACCTACTGTTGAGACGTCAATACAAGATTCCAGTGTTCTTTCACAACTTTCGTGGCTACGATGGACATCTTTTAGTCGCTGCGCTAGGCAAAGATGCGCAAAATACCAAGGCGGCAAAAGAGAAAGCGCGGTCCTTGCGGGTAATAGGCCAAGGTATGGAAAAGTACCTGACTCTGTGCTATGGCGATCATATCGTGATCAAAGACTCTCTACAATTCATGGCAGAGTCTTTAGATAACCTGGCAACAAGCTTGTTACGCTCCGGCGAAGAAAAATTCGGTCTGCTACGTAAAGAATTTGCAGAGTACGCTCAAAACCCGACGAAATGGAACATGCTTTTGCGCAAGGGCGTTTACCCATACGACTATATGAACAGTATGGATCGCTTTACCGAGCGAGCTCTGCCTACGATCGAGAGCTTCTTTAACCGTTTACGCCAAGAACCATGCAAACCAGAAGACTACGAACATGCTTCAGCTGTTTGGAGAGAGTTTGGATGCGAGACCCTGCAAGACTATCACGATCTGTATTTGAAAGCAGACGTTTTGCTGCTAGCTGACGTTTTCGAGACGTTTCGCAGTGTATGTATGCAAAACTATGCGTTAGATCCAGCACACTATGTCAGTGCACCACACCTATCATGGGACGCTATGCTCAAGAGTACAGAATGCAAGCTCGAGCTGCTCAGCGATCCTGAAATGTACAGATTGTTAGAAGGCGGTCTCCGAGGCGGAGTAGCCATGGTTTCAAAACGATATTCCAAGGCAAATAACCCACGCATTGCAAACTACGACCCGTCAAAGCCAGACGTTCATCTTATGTATTGGGATGCGAACAATCTTTACGGATGGGCGATGAGCCAATCTCTACCCGAAGGCAAGTTTCGCTGGCTTGAAGACGACGAAATCGAGTCAATCGACTGGTCAAAAACTAGGAAGAACTCCGACACTGGTTACATGTTAGAATGCGATTTGGAGTATCCCGAAGAGCTACATGACAAGCACAACGATTATCCGCTAGCGCCAGAGCGACTTGCTGTAAATGCTAAAATGTGGAGCAGCACTCAGCGAGATCTTCACACGGTCTACACGCAGAAAGACGCACTCGCCACTGGGATGAGCAGCACGAAGCTAGTACCGAACCTATACCCAAAGACTCGCTACTGCATACACTCGAGAAACTTGAAGTTCTACCTGAAGCAGGGTATGCGACTACTCAAAGTTCATCGGGCCATTGAGTTCAAGCAGAGCGCCTGGATGCGACTTTACATCGAGAAAAATCAGAACCTGCGCGCTGCGGCAACAAGCGACTTTGAAAAGAACTTTTACAAGTTGATGAATAACGCATGCTACGGCAAGACTTGTGAAAACCAGCGAAAGCGCACCAACATACAGCTGGTAACTGACGTAGATAAGACGCAAAAGCTGCTTGCCTTACCGCAGACGCTTAGTTTCCGAGTGTTCACGTCTGACATAGCCGCAATCGAGCTGATGAAGCCGCGGTGTTTGATTAATCGGCCGTTTTACGTAGGGTTTACTGTGCTAGAGTTTGCCAAACTACACATGTACCGCTTCCATTACGATTTTGTAAAGCCACTTTGGCCCGACAAGAAATCACAACTGCTGTTTACGGACACTGACTCGCTTATGTACGAGATTGAGGACACTCATTTGTACGAGAAAATTTGGCGGCATCGCGACGAATTCGATCTGTCCGACTATCCGAAGGACTTTTTCCACGACGCTACGAACAAGGCCATAATAGGCAAGTTTAAGGATGAGGCTAAAGGAAAGACAGCAGAAGCGTTTGTAGGTTTGCGAGCCAAAATGTACTGTTGGAAGCTTTCGAAGCAGCTAACCGACAACACTTACGCAAGCGAGGAGAAAGCTAGAGCCAAGGGAATCCAACGTGCAGCAATGCGGGACGTTCGCTTCGAAGACTACGAGCAACAAATACGCACGCCACACGAACACAAGGTCACGAACAGACGCATTGGGTCACATTTGCATCGTCTTTACACTTACGAGTACGATAAGAAGGGCTTGTGTTCGTTCGACGATAAACGATACATCCTCGAAGACGGCATCTCATCGCTAGCATACGGCCACTATCGGGTGAAGCTCGACCACAACAAGAGACAGCGCGTTCTTACAGCGGAAGACACAGAGCAGGTACATACGTTTGCAGACACCTATCGCCAAGGGAACGTACGAAACATTGTCTTGGAGGACGACGAAGAAGACTTGAACGGAGGCGAAGACGCCACGCTTGCATTCGCGCCAGTACGCCCAGCAGTTGTGCGTCCAGGACTGGATCCCGAGCAGCATACTTGGAAAGCTCGTATGCAGCAACTCGACCAAGTGATTGGTACAGAGAATCCGCTCGATATGCTTGATCTCTTAACTTTTGTTGCATAGACATGTGGCTAGTTATAACAACGCTAATTGTATTGTTTATGTTTACGTACGTTTACACATACTACTACCTACATACGTACTTTATGTACGTCAGCGCCGACGCTAGCAGCAGCAGTAGTAGCAGTACTTTGCCTAGAAGTAAGCCTCGCTCACCCTCCAGAGCAAGGTGTAGATAGCCAAGGACCGCTAGACTACTTAAACAGTACGCACAGCTTGTTTAGTATCGATGTCTGATTTGACAATGGAAAATAAAAGCGACGTAGCCTTCTGGTTTCAACATCCTAGCAACATCTTTATAGTTGGGCCGACAGGTTCTGGCAAGACTCAGTTCTTGGAGAACGCGCTAACCTTAAGACAGTTCGCTCCTTCACCACAGCGACTAGTTTGGGTTTACGCAGAGTGGCAGCCAGCTTACGAACGTCTGAGAGAACGAGCCAGATGGGGTTTAATAGGTGGACTGAAGGACATCGAGTTTGTCAAGGATAACACGGACTATGAAGAAATCTACCAAAGTATGAAACCCAACATGAGAAACATGCTGGTGCTGGACGACCAAATGACAGAAGCTAAAAGTCATGCAGATCACTTAGCAAACCTCTTTGTGAAGGGATCGCACCATAGGAACATCACTGTAGTTTTAATGCTGCAGAACATGTTCGAGAAGGGAATGCGAACAGCTAGTTTGAACACCCAGTACATGGTGCTACTGAAAAATCCACGCGATAGAAGCCAAATCGGCAAGCTCGCTGACCAGCTCATGCCTAACAACAGACGCTTTCTTGTTAACGTTTACGAAGATGCTACACAGCTACCACATAGTCATTTGGTGCTGGACTTTCAGCAAAGCACCGAAGAAGTAATGCGCTTTTGGGCGATGTCACAAGACAAGGTTGCACGTGTGTACGTACCAGAGACTTACTCGCTGACTTAGTATACTTCTATAAAAGACCCTGCAGCAACTTACAGTTAACATGTTTGATTAAACAGTAAGCATATAAATATACAACGCTGGCTCCGACAAGAAGTACGAACAGCGCTGCTACCACTAAGCGCACCCTCAAGTATCTGGCAGTGTGTCGCAACCCGGCAATAGCTAAGCAAGTGCTGAAGAACGCGCCCGATAGCGTACATAAAAGTCTGTGTAACATTGCGCTCAACGCGGCAAAGGGCGATATATCGTTCACTCAAAACCAGAAGAAGCTGTTCCGTAAACATCGTGCGCTGATACTTAAGCTAGCCGACAAAAAGGTCCCCTTGGCTCAAAAGCGACGAGCGGTACAACAGTCTGGCTCCGGCTTCTTCATCCCAGCTTTGATCGGAGGTGTTCTTTCCCTGCTTGGCTCAAGCGTCATCAACAAGTTTACTGGAGGAAGCTAAGTACCAACTAGAGTAGCTATGGTTAAAGTAGTAGCGCGCAACCGAGCAGGCAACTTCCAACGTTTGGTGGTAATGACTGAGCAGGAGTATGATGAGCTACGCGCTGCATCATTGCTACAGAAGAAAACAGAATCGGGCAACTCGCTTGTGGACAAGTACTTGGGCGACAACGTACATCCAGAACTTAGCACGAGCGAGCGGCTTGCCTTGTATAACCAGGCTGTAGCACGTGAAGAGACGCTGCGTCAGTTTACCAAAGGTCGAAATGCTACTTCTACTACTGCTACTTCTACTTCTACCACGACACCAAAACGTATGGATACTACTACTACTACTGCTACTATGCCGCCGCTAGTAAGCGCTCCAGATACTGCTCAAGCAGCCGAAGCAGATACTACTCAGGCATCTGAAGCGGACGCTAAGATCGAGGAAGCACAAGAGCAGGACATCAAAACGGACGAGTTGTCTAACCCTCTTCCTGATGTACGGGTTCCAATAATATACGGACCTAAACTTGCTGCGTTGAAAACCATACTACAATCGAGTAGTACCGTTAGCGTAGACAGCCAAGGTCGCGTTTACATTGATCGTACTCTTTTAGACGGTAAGTCAAACTACTTCGACTTGATGCGTTACCTGTTCGTAAAACCTAAGAAGGACGCTAAACTTGCAGGACGGACACGCTTTTTGGAGCATTTGCATAAGCTAGGCGTTTCAGCAGAACACGTGAGCACGCATAGCGCAAAAGCGCAACTTCGGCAATTACTCTTGCAACCCAAACAAGACGGAGGTAAACGCCATACCAAATACAGTCGTCCGCCAGGTAAACGTCCTAAGGTCTTGCTCATGTATCGCTAAGTAACGTTCGAGTACTTGGTTTGAAATAAAGTACGTTTATTGCTGACATTTTCTTGTACAACATTGATTACCCAAACACACATGCGTTTGCAAGCAGCACTGGGTACATGGCAGAGAGCTACGAAGACTACGTACGTATCTGCGAACTAAACGGTCTTGCGGATACGCGAAGCGAGACGTACTAGTAGCGAAGCGTAAAAATACATTTCTAATGAATGGCGATGACCAACCAGACGACCGCCTACATAAGTAAAACACACAATAATGACCGCATACAAGGGAACGCGGAGACTGAAACGAAGCAGAGCTGAAACGACGTATACGCCTATTCATAGCAGCAATACGAAGATTAGGGTAAGCTGAAGGTAGGTTTCCGTAAGAGTCGAAAAATTCTACCACAGACTTAGGTGAGGTAACATAACAAGCAACCCAGTGATGGCCAGGATCCGAAGCAACATCAGTATTGATCACGAACGCGCACGGGTAAAACTTCGAACTGCGCGGCAGCTCAGTCGGGACTTCGTCGGCAGCAAAAACGCCCAGAAACCTACAAGACGTATTGGTTAGGGCGCGCGAAAGCAAGCAGTTTAGCTCAGAAGTATTCATGCAGATAGAGGTTTCCTTAGCGCGTGAGTGAACTCGAAGTGCGAACGCGTTTCGGCAAGCACAACAACTTCGAAGGAGTCTGCACTAGCTTCAGCAAAAGCAAGGTTGAGCACAACTTTACCAGTCCGTTGCGCGCCTAGCAGGGCACCATGCTCTCGACGAGGACCCAGACAAAAGGAGAACACCGTAAAGCCATGCGCGTACTCGTCAGCCGTCAGAGTGATAGTCGAGTTACCTTCATGCGCTCCAACGGAGGCAAGCGTTTCGTAGAATTCCCTTATATAGCCGTTCGGCTTTGAAAAGTCTGGCTCGAACGCCACGCGCGGGACCTTCGTAGAGCTGACGTCAAGTTGAATCTTATTGACGCTCTTGTGCATGAGGTTGAAAGGATTTTCAGCGTACATTCCTGCACAGGCAGTCTTCGAAATGAATGCCACCAGGATTCGGTCGGGTATGGAGGCGCTTTCGGAGAGCACCAAACTGTGGTTCATCACGCTTGGGGGTATCACATGCTTTTTCATAGCGATGCGGCGTGCAGGGTAGCGTAGTGTGTTCTGCGGTAGACTAGCAAACAGCTTTTTGTGAGCCTCAACTAACTCGTCGCGAATTCCAACGCGCTGCACAAACAACTTCAGCGAGGTGATGTGCACCTCGTACGCAATCGTTTCCGCGCCAGCAATCAGCGCAAAGCTGTTTGGCGATCGATCGAGTCTGAGTATCACATCCCAATTGGGCGGCAAGTACAGTTTTTCTTCCATCATGTCACATGATAGCTTACTCACCAACGTGACAGTTGCCGAACTCATGAACGGTTTTGTGCGATGATCCATTCCCTGGTTACCAGCTCCCTTAATATTTTTGTCGAGCTTGCTTGAAGTATCCTTAGCCCAGCCGAAGAGACTGCCGCGCTTTTCGAGAACTTTTGAGTTGTAGTTGAACAAAGCCTCTAAGTAACCACGATAAGGGTGTAGGTCGTTGGTGTCTTCTACAACTACACCGTTGACCTCGACTTTAACATTTCTCCAAAGGGATTGTGCAAAGTTGTTGACTACGCAAACTTTGTCCGGATCAGTAGTATGCGCATGATCACAAGCTTGGTTGTCCGGTTTCGTTACTTTACAACTGACCACTAAGTACGAGTTGTGCAGTGCTGTGTAGCTGTCGGACTTTGGTACGGATATTAGTACATTCTTGCCATCTGCTTCGTTTGGCGTGACTTGCACCTCCTCTTCCCAAACATCGAGGATTTCCTTTTGGATAGGTTCCTCACGCAAGTAGTCTAGCTCTTGAGGCAGCAAGCCAAACTCTTCAGCCATACCACACTTAGAAGTTCAGTGCTTCAGCAGATACTTTGCGACGACGAGCTTGCTTCACCTTGCGGGTCTTGCGGGTCTTGCGAGTCTTGCGAGTCTTGTGGGGGTTGTCAGACTTTTTAGTCTTGCGCTTGCGCTTGTTCACTTTTCGCGTTTTCGCAGTCGTTTCACCAGCTTTTATACCTAACAGTCTGCGCAACTTTCCCTTACCAGCTTGAGCAGATTTACCCTTTGCTACTGACGTTGCAGAGCCGTTAAAAGCTCCAACTAACGCAGGTAGTACAGCACCTTTCATGGCGTCTGTCAGATCTGCACCTTTCGAAAAGCTGTTAGCTGTGTCCAGCAGGAACTTGGATGCTCCTCGTGCAACGTATGGTGCTACTGTACGGAACATGTCCTTCGCAGATCCACCGAACTTGTCCGGTCCAGACGTTCCGCCCCATCGTCGCGCACCTCGAAACACTATGTCCACTGATCCACCGTGCTGACGATGCGTCAAAGCACGCAAGTACTTCTGAGTTAATGCGTCACTAGTCATTTGTGAGCGGATAAATATAACATAACTAGTATAAAGAAAACATGATTTATATACAGGTAGAATCCCATACGATTCAACTATCCTACTTATCACTCTTCACCTTGCGGAAGCGTAGTGTAACGATTACCGGACTGGTAGTGTTACTTGGAAAGTGTAGTGGTTCGCCAGCATAGTCCGCAAGTTCGATCTCTATAGAACTAAATGTGTTGCGATACACTGGTACATAGTTTGGCGTGACGCCACGTAAGACATCTTCACAGTCACCAAACTGTGCATTCACAACAACACTATCGAGTAGTTGTGCTTCGATGTTTCCTACGTGGCGCAAGGCAGCGATGTCAGCATACAACATTAGCTGACGCACCTCAGGAATCGATGGTTTGCTAACAACCTTGCCTTTAATCTGACAGTACTGTTTCAGACGCGGGTTGTCCATTTCTGTAACTTCCTCCTTGGTAGGTATCATGCTACCCCCATAAAACTTGTAAAGCTTTCCGCCTGATGTGTTAATCAAATAGTCGGGTCGGAAGCCAAGCACTTCCATCACATTTAAGTCGGTTGAAGTCTCACAAGTGACAATACGTACAACATACAGCTTAGCATCGCTTTCGTCGACATCGTTGTAAAGTTGCACACTTTCGAGAGGTGCGATGTATTTGTATACCAACTCCAAATCTTCGAAGGTGTTTTCGAAATAATCCATGATCAGCTGGCACAGCATGGAACCCATCTGATCCAAAGACCTGTAAACACCTGCCGGAAAGGTAATGCATCTGTAGGACATGTTCTTCACAAACTCAGCGTCTTTAAAGCATGACTCATTCTTCCAAACATTTGCTGATGCATTGAACTGTCGTTCCCCTGAAGGTTCCGTTGTCTCAGTTATTCCTCTTCGCAGCCTGGTGCCAACATCGTAAGTATCACCAGAAGTACGAATGTCGCGTACATAGACTCCTAGCAGTTGCGGTTTTGTGAAGTTGTACCAACAGTTCTGAAGCTGCAGTCGCGTAGCGGCAACTTCCCAAGGTCCGTCCAACTGTATAGGTCTGTTTAGACGTGTGACATACTTCGAAGGAGTGTTTTTCGGATCCTGTTTAGAGAAGACGTTGCTAGGCAACGTTATGGTAAACTCGTTACTCATTATAGCGGTAGTTAAAAGTAACAAGATTTTGGAGTCAAAGACACTTTATATGGACTATCACGAAGCACTTTATTACTTGAACAGC
>Ga0209698_10009228_pt1 | contig 10109 bp, 8 predicted proteins | sample LitLauG_LLR_2012_FD_187203 | JGI IMG/M metagenome (GOLD analysis project Ga0209698, IMG submission 187203) | Freshwater sediment microbial communities from Pennsylvania, USA - Little Laurel Run_MetaG_LLR_2012 (SPAdes) (version 2) | ecosystem: Environmental > Aquatic > Freshwater > Creek >... | reverse complement strand
ACCCCGAACTTTTTTGCCTGCTCACATTGATGTCCGTTCGCCGTTCGAATGCCGACCTGGATCAGTCTCTTCGCAGCGCCTTCCTCCATGATGCGGGCAAACGGGCAGGCGTGCGAAAGCCGGTTGCCCTCGAGTTCGTCGTAGAGATCAGGGTGCGCGTCAAAATGCAGAATCGTCAGTCCCGGAATCCGCTTCCCAAAAGCCCGCGCGATCGGCAGCGTGATCGAGTGGTCGCCGCCCAGGCAAACCGGGCGCAAGCCCTTGTCCAGCAACTCGCCGACTCTTTTTTCGATGGCGGCAAACGGCTCTTCAAATGTAAATTTCAGGTCGCCGGCATCGCAATAGCTGCCCTCTGTACCAAGGTCGACGCCGGTTTCCGTCCAGGCATTGGCAGCACCCGAATTGAAAGCCACTCGAATGATCGGCGGAGCTCCGGCGGGTCCCCGCAACCACGAAGAATTTGCATCGAATGGGATGCCTAAGATCACCGGCGTTCCCGCTTGGGCAGCCTCGGGACGAATCGTCATGGGAGTGTTCCTCCATCTTCAGAATAATCTCGGCGGAAGTACCGCCGCAGTGACCACCGGCACAGCATCCTGTCACCAGAAACCGGCCCATAGCCAACCGTAACCCACTTCTTCGGCCTGAATCGGACACGCTGCGCCGATCATCCGTTATTCTATATAGACCTTATTATGGCTACTACGACTCGACCGACCGGCGGGGGAACAAACCCCACCATCCTGGAAAACTACGAACGTGAGCGGGTATTTGGCCTGTTCCGGCAATTTGGCTACCTCGAAGCGGAACTGAATCCGCTCGGCTTGCTGCCTCCACAGCCCCACCCGGATCTACAGATCGACAATGAGTGGGCGCGTGAGGCGCGGCGCATTTATTGTGGCAGCGTGGGCCTGGAGTTCATGCATATCGCTGACCCTGAGCGCCGACGCTGGATTCAGGAACACATCGAAGCCGAACCCGCCGCCGTCGACCAGGAGCGCGCGCTCGACATGCTGATGCGTGCCGACCTCTTTGAGCAGACCTTGCAGCAGCGCTATCTCGGAAACAAGCGCTTCTCGCTCGAAGGCAACACGTCCTTACTGACTGCAGTTGATCAGGCTCTCGACGTTGCCGGCGAGCACGGCACCGTTGAACTCGTCATGGGCATGAGCCACCGCGGACGTCTGAATGTTGTCATCCACGTCGCCAAGCGCCCACCCGAACAGGTTTTTGCCGAGTTTGAAGACGTCGATCCGAGGAGCGTCCTGGGCTCCGGCGACGTGAAATACCACATGGGCGCCACCGGCGATTACGTCACTGCCAGCGGAAAGAAGATTCATATCCATCTCGCGTCGAATCCCAGCCATCTTGAAGCTGTCGATCCGGTAACCGTCGGCCGCACTCGCGCGAAGCAAGACCGCGCCGGGGAAGGCGGCAAGAACAAGTATCTGCCCCTCCTGGTCCATGGCGATGCCGCATTCGCAGGACAAGGCATCACGGCTGAGACGCTGAACTACGCCGACCTCGCCGGCTACACCGTTGGCGGAACGATCCACGTAATCGTCAACAACCTGATCGGGTTCACCACCAACGCCCGAGAAGAACATTCTTCACGCTTCTCCGCCCAGCTTGCCCGCCGACAGGCAGTCCCCATTTTCCACGTCAACAGCGAAGACGTGGACGCCGTCATGCGCATCTCTCGCATCGCCACCGAATACCGCTACAAGTTCGGCACCGACGTGGTCATCGATCTGATCGGCTACCGTCGCCACGGCCACAGCGAAGTCGACGATCCCACCGTTACGCAGCCGCTTATGTACAAGGCGATCAAGGAGCATCCGCCGCTCTACCAGATCTACGCCAGGCAGCTCGGTGTCGCCGATATCGCCGAGCGCGCCGCAGCGGTGAAGAGTGAGTTCGAGGCCGCCCAAAAAGCCGCGACACAGTTCACCAAGAAGCCGCTGATGCGCGATCTGCCCAAGTATTGGGACGACTACTTCGGTGGACGCTACAATCCCGACTACGAACAGCCCACGGGCCTGCCTCGCGAAGAACTCTCCGTGCTCACCGAGCGCCTGACCACATATCCGTCGGGCTTCCACATCCACCCCAAAGTGAAGAAGCTGCTCGAGCAGCGTCAGGAAATGGGCACGGGCAAGAAGCCGCTGGACTACGGCATGGCCGAAGCACTCGCGTTCGCGAGCTTGGTCAAGCAAGGTATTCCGGTTCGCCTCAGCGGGCAGGACTCCCGCCGCGCGACCTTCAACCAGCGGCACTCCGTACTTCTCGATATCCAGGACGAAACCGAATACGTCCCGCTGCGCAATATCGCACCCGGGCAGGCGCCGTGCGACATCTACAACTCAACGCTCTCCGAAGCCGGAGTCATGGGATTCGAATACGGCTACAGCCGTGATTATCCCGAGGCCCTCGTGTTGTGGGAGGCGCAATTCGGCGACTTCGCCAACGTCGCGCAGGCCGTCATCGATCAGTTTGTCTGCGCAGGTGAGGACAAATGGAACCTGCTCTCCGGCCTCGTCCTGCTGCTGCCTCACGGCTACGAAGGGCAGGGCCCCGAACACTCGAGCGCTCGCGTCGAACGTTTCCTGCAGTTGGCCGCGCGCGACAACATCCAGATCTGTCAGCCCTCAAACGCCGGACAGTACTTTCATCTGCTTCGCCGCCAGGCTCTGCGCAAGTGGCGCAAGCCGCTGATCGTCTTCACGCCGAAAAGCATGTTGCGGCATCCCGATGCGCTCTCTCCGCTGGAAGATCTCACGCACCAGAAATTCCTGCCGGTTATTCCCGATGCCGAGGCACAAGACGCCAAGCGCATCCTGGTTTGCACCGGAAAAATCGGACACGAACTGCGCACCGAGCGGCAGAAGCGCAACGACTTCAGCACCGCCATCGTTTTCCTCGAGCAGATGTACCCTTTCCCCGAGGAGGAGCTGACGCTCGAACTCGAACGCCACAGCACGGCCCGCGACATCGTCTGGGTGCAGGAAGAACCCTCCAACATGGGAGGACTCTCCTACATGCTGCCGCGTCTGAAGCGCATCTCGAACGAGCGGCCCGTGCATTCGGTGAAGCGTTCCGGAAGTGCGAGCCCAGCCACCGGCTCAGCGAAAGCGCACGAGGTCGAACAGAAGACCCTGCTCTCGCTGGCATTCACAATGGTGGATTAGGTCAACCGTCACCAAAAGCAATAGCCCAGGAGTCTTCCTCCTGGGCTAATTTCAATGCCAACAAACACGTGCTAACTAAGACGGGCCAAGCCCGCCCGCAGCCGATCTGACAATGCGGTTTACGGCCAGCGTTTTGCTGCGTCTTCCCAACCGGCAACCCGCGCTGGAGCGGCCGAACCCTGCGCGGCCACTACCGGAGGAATCCGTACCGGCTGCGGCGGCGGAGCCGCGGCCAAACTCGGTTTGGGAGCTTCGGCAATCATCGGTTCTTTTTCATCGGAGAGCAGCGGGGCAGCCACGCGCAAGGCCTCGACTTCCTTCTCCAGCCTCGTCAGTTCCAGTTCTTTCTGCCGCAAAACTTCATACACATTCTTCATGCTTGGGCACCTGTGGGGAATAAACGACCAATCATGCGCAGGTTATTGGTTTTACTGCCAATTTGTCAAGAAAAACAGGCACTCGCGAGTGCATCACTGGCCAACATACCGCCTACCGAAACACTACCACCGCCACCAGAATGCCCAGGACTAGCACAACAATCGCGAGCAGATTCAGGTGATTTGCCGGCCACGATTCGTTCGGCGGCGGCGAATTCGCCAGGAAAGCCGGCACATATTCTTCCTCGACCGCGGCTGCGGAATCGGCTACAGGGGTCTCCGCCACCTCAGTCGGCGTCACCTCGATTTTTGCCACCGCTGCAGGCGCAACATTCTTCTTGTCGCGGTCTTTCTTTTCGCAATCCAGACACAACGTTCTTCCCTCGGAAACCGGGAATCCGCACGCGCTGCACTTCTGCACGCGGCGCATCGCCTCCGGCACCACAGCTGCCACTGGCGGCGGCCCGACAGGAGGCGGCAGCTCAGATTCAGTTTGCGGAGGCGTCAACACGACGTTCGGCTCTTCAGTAGGAAACTCTGCCGGTTTCGGCTCAAAGACCTTGGCTGGCGTTTCCGCAAACTTTGCCGCCGGCGCTTCCTCGACCTTCTCTACTTCCCGCGGCCGGACCGGCGCAGCGCTCTGCCTTTGCTCGGCCAGATCGAGCGCCGTCATGGTGAGATCGGCCATACGCTCAAGCGCGACCAGGTCCCGCTCCTCAAACGCGTACGGATGATCAGAAAACAACTCAAACAACCCGCGAACCTCGCCATTCCGCCGAAACAACGGCAGCACGACGATCGACGCGATCCCCAACGCGCGGCAAGCTTCCAGATTCACCCGCGGATCAGCCTCGGCGTTATCGCACCGCAACAGTTGCCAGCGAACGATGCTTTCGCCGGTTAGTCCCGACTGAACCTGCAGTCGCGCACCAAGCGCCGGAGCCGACGCACCTGCACTCGCGCGGCACACCATCTCCGCACCTTGCGGCAGAGCCAGCGCCGTTCCGGTTGCGCCTGTGATGTACTGCGCGCGTTCCACCAGCAACTGGAGCGCAGCATCCAGTTCCATCCCCTCGAGTCTTTCGCTTGTACCCGATCGATGGGCCTCGCCAACAGGCGAAGGCGCGTCGCCTGACGGCGCAAATCGATCTTCGGGTTGGGCAAGTCCGTGCATGAAATCGTGGTCAGACCAATTCGCAGCAATCTTGAATCAAGTCGAGATCGCAGCAGAAAGGGCTGAACCGAGTCTCACCTTGGAGACCCGGACTGTCAAGAGCGGCTGTGAGTTGAAAAAGAGTCGGAGTTTTCACCTCAGCCAAATCACGGCTGGGATGGCGGTCATTCGCTAATCAGCGTCTCCTGATTCGCAACACACTTCCACGAACCATTCAGTTTGACCCATGTGTCCGTAAATCGTCCGTGGTGCACAAACGGCTTGCCGCTGTCTTTGCCCTTGGTACGATAGGCGCTGGTAACGATGGCTGTGTCGCCATACAAATAGACGCTCGTCTCAGTGTTCGAGATTTGTTCGGGACTGAACGAAGTGTCCCTGAGTCCTGCCAGGTACTGTGCTTTATTTTCGAGTTGGCCATGGTGATCCACGCTGATGAATCTATCGGCCAGAATTGCATCGGCGGCCTTCGCATCGTGATGGAGTTCCGCCTGGTTCCAGGCATTCTCCATGGCCATAACCATGCTTTTCTCGTCCGACTTGCCTGCTCCGTTGTCCTGGGCAGCGAGCGCAGCCCCTAATGCCAACATCAGCAGAAACGCGCACCTGTGGGCCATACTCACACCTCCGGCTTCGCACTGGTTTCAACGTAGCACTAATGGGATGCATCAGAAAAGGGCGCAAATCAGCGCGGGACATTACCTGTGAGGCACAGGTTTGATCTATTTGTCGTCCTTGTGCCGCAGCCAGTCGATGAAAATCTGCTCTTTCGGCCGGTCGTACGCCATCAGTAGATGGCGGATGCTGCGTCCGCTGACGAAGTGGCAGACTTCCTCCGCCAGATTTTTCGCGTGATCGCCCGCGCGCTCGAGCGATTGCGTCATGAAAATCACCTGCAAGCTGGAATGGTGCGCGACGTTTTCCGGATTCTCGATATGTCGCAGGAAGATGATATTCCGCAGCCGGTCCATCTCAGCATCGGCGCGCAGCACTTCGATGGCTTTCTTCACGTCGCGTTCGGAGAATGCCACACCAACGTCCGCCAGCATTTTTTCCAGCACCGTCGCCATCTGCGTCAGGTCGCGGGCATCCTGCGAATCGAGCCGCCCGCCGGCAGCCTGCGCGCTGGTAGCGAAACTCAAGAGCAGATCCCCAATACGCTCCAAGCCAATCATCGCCTTCATACAGGCGAGCAGCTGCCCGGTCTCGGACTCCGGCACCCGCGTGATCGTCGTCGTCACGCCCGAGTCCACTTCCATATCGATGGCGTCGAGATCTTTTTCGCACTGCCGGATCGCGTTCAGGCGAGACAGGGAGCCGGTTGCAATTCCTTCCGCCGCAATCGCCGCAGCCTCCCGCGCCAGTTCGCAGGCTTCCACCGTGCGCCGCACCAGCACCGTGTACGAGGGCTCGGGCGAAGGCGTTTTGATAGTGGCTGTGCTCATAGGAAAGCCGCCCAGTTTCTTAGATGCCAGATTGGGAGGGACGCGATCCGAAACTTTCCGCGCACACTCCCGACAAAAGCATAAATGCCATCGCCTTCCGATAGGTTACAACGCAGTGAATTTCCCGTGGCCGACGCTCAAGCGGCGGGCTCGCCCAGCAAAACTGATCCCGCACAGGCTATGACCTCTCCAAAGGCGGCGACTCCGGGCGCGCGGAGCGGGCCCAAAGGTAGATGGTAAGGATTACCATCGTTATCTCGCTCTGGTTTCGCCTTGGCTCCACAATACTCCCATGGGATTGAGTTTGCTCTTTCTCGATTTTTTCCAGCGAGTCGCGGTGGGAGCGGGTACCGTATTTGTTCTGCTCCTGATCACCTCGCTGGGATTGCCCCGCCGGCAGGCGATTATCGCCAATCGTCGCACCCTTCGCTAGCGCCATTCGTCTTTCAGTTAGTCGATTTCCCAGTCAGCCCATTTGACCAGATTCGCCGCCACGTGAGATAGTGGCCTGCTCCGAATCACTGCAACTGACTGTAAACACAAATACTCTCGGAGTCTGTTGCTCCCAAAATGTTCAGCCTTATTCCCAAAGATAATAGCTTCTTCGCAATGTTTTCAGCGATGTCTGACAACAACATCGCCGGAGCCCGCACCCTCGTCGATCTCTTCGCAAACTACAATGACGTCGCAAAGAAAATCGAGCAGATTCACCACATCGAACGCGAGGGCGATGAGCTCACCCATGCCATCCTGACCAAGCTCAACCAGACGTTCATCACGCCCTTCGATCGGGAAGACATCCACGAGTTGGCTTCCAAGCTGGATGACGTTCTAGACTTCATCAACGCTTCCGGCGCCCGCATCGCGATGTATCGCATCACAGCTCCGCCGCCCGCCGCCGGAGAACTGGCCAGAATCATTCTCAAGCAATGCCAGGAATTGCAACAGGCTGTCTCTCTTATGCAGAAGAATGGCAATATCCTGGTTCATTGCGTCGAGATCAACCGCCTGGAAAACGAGGCCGACCAAGTAGCGCAGCAAGCCATCGCCGAGTTGTTTGAACGCGAAAAAGATCCCATCAACCTCATCAAAATCAAGGAACTGCTGGAATTCCTCGAGCGGGCAACCGACAAGGCGGAAGACGTCGCCAACGTGCTGGAGACGGTCGTACTAAAGAACACTTGAGCGCGAATATCTTGAGCAAACGGAAAAACTGGTGAAGCCTGATCTGCTTCTGCTGATCATCACAATACTGGTTGCGTTGATTTTCGACTTCCTGAACGGATTTCACGACGCCGCCAACAGCATCGCGACCGTGGTCTCGACACGGGTCCTGTCGCCCAAACTGGCGGTGCTGTGGGCCGCGTTTTTCAATTTTGTGGCCGCATTTCTTCTGGGCACCGCTGTAGCCAAGACGATCGGCGGAGGCATGATTCACGTTGAGAACGTGACCCAGTATGTCGTAATCACCGGTCTCTTCGGCGCCATCGTCTGGGATCTGCTGACCTGGTGGTGGGGATTACCGACTTCTTCTTCCCATGCTCTGATTGGCGGCTACGCGGGTGCCGCCGTTATGCGTTCCGGATGGCACGTGATTATTGCCCAAGGTTGGTATAAGACGCTGATCTTCATCGTGGTGGCCCCAGTCATGGGGCTGGTTTTGGGTTTGACGTTTATGGTTGCGGTCTATTGGCTGCTGCGAGACAAAGCTCCCCGCCGCATTGACGGCTGGTTCCGTAAGCTCCAACTGCTTTCCGCCGCTGCTTACAGCTTAGGACACGGCGGCAACGATGCTCAGAAAACCATGGGGATCGTAGCTTCTGCCCTCTATGGCGCCCATTATTTAAGCTCCAAAGAGCTGGCCGGAAACTGGGGCAAATTCCACTGGCCGATCATTTTGGCGGCGCATCTGTCGATTGCTTTGGGAACCTACTTCGGCGGCTGGCGAATCGTTCACACCATGGGATCGCGTATCACAAAACTCAAGCCCGTCGGCGGGTTCTGCGCTGAGGCAGCGGGAGCCATCACCTTGTTCTCCACCGCGCTCGCCGGAATTCCCGTGAGCACCACCCACACCATCACCGGAGCCATCGTCGGAGTCGGCGCCGTCAACCGCCTCTCGGCCGTGCGTTGGGGAGTTGCCGCCCGCATCGTCTGGGCGTGGGTCGTCACCATCCCGGCGGCAGCACTAGTCGCGGCAGCTTCATTCTGGTTGGTGCGATTGTTTTACCCGGGAGCGTAGAAAGCCGCTCCGCTGGTTTCTACGCCAGCTCGCGCACCTAGGGTCAATCCGGCTCGGAGGCAATCAGACGAAACACAAATGTCGAGCCGTGGTTGAGTTCGCTCTCCGCCCGAATTGTTCCCCCGTGAGCTAGAACGATATGTTTGGCAATCGCGAGCCCCAGTCCAGTCCCCCCGGATTCCCGCGAGCGCGCTTTGTCAACCCGGTAGAAACGCTCGAAAAGACGCGGCAGATGCTCGGAAGAAATGCCGGGGCCAAAGTCCTGGACGTAAAACTCGACACCGCTTTCAGCGTCGCGGGCCCCAAGGATCACCTTCTTGCCCGATGCCGCGTATTTCAGCGCGTTCTCAATCAGATTGGAGAAGATCTGATGGACCGCCTCCCGATCCGCATTCACTTTGCTGCTGGGAACCGAGTTTTCAACCACCAATTCGACCTGATACGAGCGCGCCACTTCCTGAAAGCTCTCTAGAGCATCCTGCAGCAGTTCGTCGGTGCTGACCCTCTTGATATCAAACCTCTGCTCACCCGACTCGACGCGCGCCAGCGTCAGCAGGTCTTCCGTGAGCCGCGACATGCGCGCGGCGTTCTTGCGGATAATCTCCAGAAAATCCCGCACGTGGCCGTCTCCCAGCGCACTGTCCAGGAGCGTCTCGGTATACCCCTGAATCGAGGTCAACGGCGTGCGCAACTCGTGCGAAACGTTGGCGATAAAATCGCGGCGGCTTTTCTCCATCCGCTCGGTCTCGGTTAGATCGCGCAGCACGGCAACTGCTCCGCGGCCTGGCATGGGAGCCGCCGTTACATCAAACGTGCGCCCGGGAACAATCGTGCTCGAACGCGCTGTCGTCGCCACCTGATCACGCACCGCCTCCTGAATTGCTGCCAGGAATTCCGGATCGCGCACGCTGTCGATCAAAGGAGCGTTCAGTCGAGGGGGCCGCATCAATAGCCGGTTCATGCCGCGGTTCGCCCACTGCACGTGCCCATCGGCGTCGACCGCGATGACGGCATCCTGCATGCTATTCAGCAGCGTCTCCAGTTCCCGCTGGCTGGTTTGGACCTTCTCGTAACTTTCTTCCACTCGCCGCGTTGTCTTATCCAGTGCCGCGGCCACTTGCCCAATTTCGTCGCGTGAACTCGATGCGATTCTCGCCGCCAGATCGCCGCTGGCCACACGCTCTGCGAACTGTACGATCCGCTGCAATCGCAGTCCCACATAGTGCGAAGCAATCCCCGCCACCAGCACCGCAAAAAGAAACGCGCTCAGCGATCCCCAGAACAGCGCCACCCCCAGCGGCCGGTCGGTGATTTCGATCTCGGGCAGCGGATACGCCAGCCGCACGGCTCCCCCGGAAACCGGCGCCGCCACATAGAAGAATGGAATATCCAGCGTCTTGCTCCTACGCTCCTCAACTCCGACTTGGCCGGCGAGCGCAGCCACAAACTCCTTGCGCTGAGCGTGATTCTCCATGGTGGCGGGATCGGCTTCCGAATCGGCCAGCACTTTCCCCGTCGGATCAATAACCGTCGCGCGCGCGCCCGCCGCCTGCCCTTCCTGCGCGGTAATGTTCGCCAGGGTGTTTTGACGGTCGGTCTCTACCCGATACGCGAACATCAAAGTTTTTTGCTTGAGATTGCGCTCGATCTGCTCGCGCAGGGTACGTTCCCACACCTTATGCACAG
>Ga0209698_10009227_pt1 | contig 10109 bp, 9 predicted proteins | sample LitLauG_LLR_2012_FD_187203 | JGI IMG/M metagenome (GOLD analysis project Ga0209698, IMG submission 187203) | Freshwater sediment microbial communities from Pennsylvania, USA - Little Laurel Run_MetaG_LLR_2012 (SPAdes) (version 2) | ecosystem: Environmental > Aquatic > Freshwater > Creek >... | reverse complement strand
GTACATGATTTTCACCCCACGATGGCCGATGAACTGGTTCGCCGTGGCGCTGCACGATCCGGCCTGACCTGGCATTTCGCACGCCCGCCCGTAATCGATCTCGAATTCGAAATGGATTGCCGCCGGGTGACGCGGGAGATCGTGGTTTGAGTCTTCGCTACCGTTGCCGCGGGTCGAGGGCGTCGCGCAAGCCGTCGCCGACGAGGTTGAACGACAGCACGACGAGAAAGATCGCCAGTCCCGGCCAAAGCGCCATCCAGGGCGCATTGGTAAGAAAGCGCTGTGCGGCGTTGAGCATGCTGCCCCAGGATGGCGCGGGCGGCTGTTGTCCAAGGCCGAGGAACGACAGCGCGGCTTCTGCAATGATCGCAGACGCAATCGACAGCGTCGCCTGGACCAGCAGCGCCGGCATGATGTTCGGCAAGATGTGGAACAATGCGATTCGCCAGCGCGGATTACCTATAGCACGCGCGGCTTCGACATAATCCTCGACCTTGACGCTCATGGTCTGCCCGCGTGTCAGCCGCACGAAGATCGGCGTCGTCGAGATACCGATGGCAATCATGGCGTTGCCCAGGCTTGGGCCAAGGAACGCGGCCAGCGCGATGGCCAGGATCAGGAAGGGACAGGCGAGCATCGCGTCCGTGATACGGCTGATCAGGGCATCGATAAAGCCGCCGCGGTAACCCGCCAGCAGCCCGAACGGCACGCCGATCCCCAGTGCTATGCCGACCGAGATCGCGCCGGCGATGAGGGACGCGCGAGCCCCATATATGACCCGGCTCAATATATCGCGGCCGAGATCGTCGGTGCCGAACCAATGCAGGGCAGACGGAGCCTTGCGCACCAGCGTCCAGCTTGTCGCAACGGGATCGTAGGGCGCGATCAAGGGAGCGGCCAGCGCCAATAGGACGAAAGCCGCAATCACAACGCATCCCGCCACCGCTCCCTTGCGGGCCATCAGCCGCCGAAAGGCCCTGCGCGTCGGGCTCTCGAGTTCGTCGGGCGCGGTTCCGGAGAGGAAGGGGAGTGCGGCGTCGGTCATCTTCACGCCCTCAGCCGCGGGTTGACGAGGATGTAGGCGATATCGGCAATCAGGTTCAGCGTGATGTAAATCGTCGCCGTGACCAGCACGACACCCTGCACCACCGCATAGTCGCGGTTGAACACGGCATCGACGATCAGCTTGCCGAAACCTGGAACAGAGAAAATCTGCTCGGTCAGTACGGCGCCCGACAACAGCGTTCCGAGTTCGAGCGCGCCCAGCGTGATGACCGGCGTCAGCGCGTTGCGCATGGCGTGCTTGAGGATGACCGCGCGTTCGGAGAGGCCCTTGGCGCGGGCGGTGCGGACATAATCGCTTTGCAGGACCTGCAGCATCGCGCTGCGGGTGTGCCGCATCAGGATCGCGGCAATGGCGTTGCCGAGCACGAAGGCCGGCATGATGGTTGAAGCAAGACTCGCGCGCCAGTTCTCGGTGAGGGGAACATAGCCGGACGCCGGCAGCCAGCCGAGTTCGATCGAGAACAGGAAGATCAGCATGATCCCGAGCCAGAAATTCGGCGTCGAGATGCCCCACAGCGCAAACAGGTTTGCAGCCCAGTCCCACGCCGTGCCCTTCTTCACCGCGGAGACGATACCGGAGGGAATACCGATCAGCAGAGCGATCAGGATCGCCATCGAGGCGAGCTGGAGCGTCACAGGCAGTTTCTGCATGATCAGGTCGAGCACCGGAACCTTGATCCGAAGCGACTCGCCGAAGTCGCCCGACAACACGCCCTTGACCCACCAGGCGTACTGCACCGGGATCGGCTGATCGAGGCGATACTGCTCGCGGATCTTGGCAATCACGGCGGGATCGCGCTCCTCGCCGGCCATAACCAGTGCCGGATCGCCGGGCAGCAGGTGTTGTAGCGAGAAGATCAATACCGACACGAAGAACAGTGTCGGGATCAATTGCAGGATGCGCTTGCCGAGAAAGTTCAGCATGGGCTATCCGTGTCCCGGGTGCGGCGCAACATGAAATGTTGCGCTGCTGAACCGGGACCCATGTGGGAAGCTGGTGGGTCCCGGCTCTGCGGAGCAGCGTAAGAGCGCTGCACCGCGTCCGGGACACGAGAATGGGGCAAACCTGCTCACTTCAGTTTCAATCCGACGACGCGCACCAGCCCGTCCGGCATCGGCCGGTAGCCCTCCAGCCTTGTCGTATGCGCAATCAAGAGCTTGCGGTGATAGAGATAGATGATCGGCTCGTCCTTCAGCACCTGTCCCGTAACCTTTTCGTAGATCGCCTTGCGCTGCGCCGGATCGGCGATCAGGCGCGCATCTTCAAATCCCTTGTCGACTTCCGCATTGGAATAGACCCCGTCATTCTGCGGCGCCTTGGTGTGCAGAAAAATGAAAGAGTTCCCATCCGGATCGATCCGGCCACTCCAACCGATCAGAAAGGCCTGGAATTCACCGGCCTGTGCTTGCTTGAATGAGGTCGCAAACTCGATCAGGCGGATTTTCAGGTCGAAGCCTGTCTCCGCCGCCATCGATTGCAACACCTGGGCAACAGCCTCGTTCTCCGGGCCCTTGGGCACCATCAGGTCGACGCTGATGGGTAGCGGCAAACCCGCCTCCTTCAGCAACGCCCTCGCCCTGGCGACGTCGCGTTTTGGAATTGGGAATGCCTTCTGATAGTAGGGATGCTCCGGGCTGACCCATTGATTGCCGGGTGTGAACTCGCCGTTGAACACGACCTGATTGACCGCGTCGCGGTCAATCGACAGATCCAGCGCCTGGCGTACTTTCTCCGACTGGCTGAGCCCGCCTTTGTTCCTGTCGTTGCCGACGTTGATGGTGAGACCCATATAGCCGAGTTCGAGCGCGCTGGAGAGTTTCAGTCTCGGGTCGGCGCGAACATCCCTGATATCGGTTGCCAGCACACGCTCGATCAGGTCGAGCCCTCCCGATTTCAGATTGGCAAGCCGCACCGTGGAATCGACAATCGGCAGGAACACCACGCGGTCGATGAAGATATTGTCCTTGTTCCAGTAGTCGGGGAATTTTTCTAGCACGATGCGGTCCTGCTGCACGCGCTCGACGAATTTGTACGGCCCCGCGCAGACCGGGTGCAGTCCGAACTTTTCGCCCGCTTCCTTCGCAGCCTTGGGTGAGACCATCATGCCGGCGCGGTCGGTGAGTTGCGCGATCAGCGGCGAGAATGGCGTCTTGAGCACAAGCCTGATCGTCAGGGGATCGACGACATCGACGTGGTCGAGCGCGGCGAGCTCCGGCTTGCGGAACGAGGTCGGCAGCGTGAGGTGGCGATCGAGCGAGAATTTGGCGGCTTCCGCGTCGAACGGCTCGCCATCGTGGAACTTGACGCCTCCCCGGAGCTTGATCGTCACTTCCTTGCCGTCGGCGGAAGTCTCATGGGATAGCGCGAGCTGCGGCACGATGTCGAGCTTTTCATCGATGTCGAACAGCTTGTCGCAGAACGACGCAAACACGATGCGGCCGACGTAAGTGCGTGCAATCGAAGGGTCGAGAACGTCCGGATCCTCGGCAAGACCTATGCGCAGCGTGGTCTGGGCGCAAACCGCTGTTGCAAGCGATAGCCACAACGCCGCCGCAGCGGCCGCCAAACGCGCCATACTCATGGGACAGTTCTCCATTTACCTAATCGACGGGCGGGGCTGCCCGACTTTATCGGCACCGCCGTTGCCCTGGGCTCTTGCGGTGCGGCTGAAGGCGGCGACCAGCCGCTCCAGTGCCGGCGAAAAATTGCCATCTCGCGGAAGGATGGCGTCAGCCGGCGGCAGTTCGTTCGCGCGGTGACAGGCGGTCAAATGTCCAGCCGTGCTCGGCGAAAGCTGCGGCGGCTCCGTGCGGCAGCGATCGATCACGAAGGGACAGCGCGTATGAAAGCGGCAGCCGGGCGGCGGATCGAGCGCGCTTGGCATCTCGCCCTGCAGCACCATGCGGCTTCGCTTTGCCTGCGGCCTGGGAACAGGGATCGCCGACAACAACGCGCGGCTATAGGGGTGATTTGGCGAGACAAACAGCTCATGCGCGTCCGCACTTTCGACGATGATGCCGAGATTCATCACCGCCACGCGGTCGGCGATGTGCTTGACCACGGCAAGGTCGTGGGAGACGAAAATATAGGCAAGCCCGAGCCGCTGCTGCAGATCGCGCAGCAGGTTGAGGATTTGCGAGCGGATCGACACGTCGAGGGCCGACACCGGCTCGTCGCAGATGATGAGTTTCGGTTCGACCGCAAGCGCCCGCGCGATGGCGATGCGCTGGCGCTGGCCGCCGGAAAATTCGTGAGGGTAGCGGCGAGCGAAACGTGGTTCGAGCCCGACCAGATGCAGCAATTGCTCGACGCGCTCGCGGCGCCTGGACGCCGGCACGAGATCGTGCAACGTGAGCGGCTCGCCGAGAATCTGGCTGACCGTCATGCGCGGGTTGAGCGAAGCGTAAGGGTCTTGAAAGATGATCTGCGCGTCGCGACGGAAGGCGCGCAACTCGTTGGCGTCCATCGAAAGCAGATCGCGGCCTTCGAATCTTATCTCGCCTGCGTCCGGTTCGAGCAGGCGCAGCACCAGGCGGCTGACTGTGGATTTGCCGCAACCGGATTCGCCGACCAGTGCCAGCGTCTCGCCGGCATCGACGCTGAAGCTGACGCCATCGACCGCTTTGACATACGCCTTCGGCCGCCCGAATACCGAGCGTTGCGCGACGAAATGTTTGACGAGATTTTTGGCTTCGAGAAGGGCGGTCACGACACCAGCCTTTCAAGCGGCGCGCGGATGCAGCGCGACCAATGGCCCGCACTCAAGCTTGCCAGCGGCGGCGGCGCGGCAGCACACGCATCCTCGGCGAGGGGACAACGCGCCGCGAAGCGGCAGCCGCGCGGCGGGTCGGCCATGTTGGGAACCACGCCCTCGATGGTAGCAAGACGTGATGCGCGACGGTCCAGCCGGGGGATCGAACCGAGCAGCCCGACGGTGTAGGGATGCTGCGGCCTGGCGAACAGTTCGTCCACACTGGCGCGCTCGACGATCTCGCCGGCATACATCACGGCGACCTCGTCGCAGACCTCGGCCACCACGCCGAGATCATGAGTGATCAGGATGATGGCGGCGCCACTCTGCGCCTTGAGTTCTCGCATCAGGTCGAGGATTTGCGCCTGCAGCGTCACGTCCAGCGCGGTCGTGGGCTCATCGGCGATCAGGAGCTTCGGATCGCAGGCCAGCGCCATCGCGATCATCACGCGTTGTCGCATGCCGCCGGAGAGTCTGTGGGGATATTCGTCGACGCGCCGTTCCGGCGAGGAGAGATGAACCCGCCGCAGCAATTCGATGGCGCGCCTGCGCGCGTCCTTTCGCGTTCCGCCGCGGTGACGCAGGATCGTTTCGACGATCTGGTCGCCGATGGTGAGGCTCGGATTGAGCGAAGTCATCGGCTCTTGAAAGATCATCGCCAGGCGGTTGCCGCGCAGGTCGCGCAGGGTCTGGTCGGGCACCTTCAGAAGGTCGAGGCCGTCGAAACGGATCGTTCCGGTGACCTCGCTCGAGCCTTTGGGCAGTAGTCCCATGACGGCAAGCGATGTCACGCTCTTGCCGCACCCGGATTCGCCGACCAGCCCAAGCGTTGAGCCATTGGCGACCGTGAGGTCCAAAGCGTCCACCGCGTGCGTGGTGCGTCCGTCGTCGCCGTGGAAGGTGACGCGCAGATCGCTGATTTCGATCAGGGCGGAATGGCTCATCGCTCGCTCGCGATCGCGGTTTCGATACCGGCGTCGATGATTGCGCGGTCGGTGATCCCGGCCGGATTGTTGCGGCTGGGCAGGAATTTCCGGAAATGCACCCAGCGCTCGCGGCTGACCGCCTCCAGCCGCGCCAGTTCGCCGAGAGGGTCGCCGTGATCGTCGACACGCAGGTCGAGATCGGACCATTCCTCTTCGCCATGGATCAACAACGCCGCAGATTGCCTGCCGCGCTTGTCGCCGCCCGCGGCTTCGCCCGCTTGCATGGCTGAAATCAGGCGTCGCGCGAATGGCAGGCTTTCGCCGGCGATATAGGCCGCGGCGGTATCGTCCAGCACCCGGGCGCCCGTCAGCATGTTGCCGGCGATCGAGAAGCCGTTGCCCTCGATATGTCCGCACCAGTCCACGCAGTCCTTGCCGGTATGTGCGGCGATGCGGCCGGTGGCGTCCATGACGTGGACCTGTCGGCTTTGATATCCGGCATCAGCCGCGATCAGGGTTTTGAGGATATCGCCTGGAGCGTGACCCTCCCGCAGCAGCTTCAACCCGTCGATGCCATAATAAGGATTGACCAGTGCTTGCGTGGCGATGGCGCCGATACGCGCGGCAATGTGAGGTACGCGCGCGCCAACCGCAAAGAAACGCGTCGCGACCGCTATTGCGAACTGGCCGGTGGCATTGTCTCGGGCAATGATCGACCAGGTCATGTTCGGCTCTTTCAGACCCTGTCAGCGTCCGGCGGCGTAGCCTTGCATGCCCCGCGGATTGGCGGCGGCGCGCCGGCGGGGACCGACCTTCGAAGCGGCGGTCAGGCGACCTTCCGACCAATCGGGGCCGACTTCGACGATATGTCCGCGGCGTTCGAGTTCTTCGACGGCAGCCTTCGGGACGCGGCCCTCGACCACCAATACGCCAGGCCGCGCGGTGCGAGGCCAGAACGAAATCGGGAAGTGCTCGGAATGCCAGGCCGGCGCGTCGATCGCTTCCTGAAGGTTCAATTTGGCGTGGACGTGCCGCAGGAAGAATTGCGTGGTCCATTGGTCCTGCTGATCGCCGCCGGGCGAACCCCAGGCCAGATACGGCTCGCCGTCGCGCAGCGCCATGGTCGGGCTGAGCGTGGTGCGCGGGCGCTTCCCCGGGGCGAGCGAGGCGGGGTGATTTTCCTCAAGCCAGAACATCTGGGCACGGCTGCCGAGGCAAAAGCCGAGTTCGGGGATCACCGGCGAGGATTGCAGCCAGCCGCCGGAAGGCGTCGCAGAGATCATGTTGCCGGCCTTGTCGATGATGTCGAAATGCACCGTATCGCCCCGCACCTCGCCGAGGCGACCGACGGTCGGCTCACCGGCACCCATGGCGCCGACGGCCTCGCGCTGTCCCTCCTGGCGGCGCAGTTTTACGACCGCGCCAAATCCTTCAACCGAGCCCGGAACGAAATCGAGCGAAGCCCTGTCGGAGACCAGCTTGCGGCGCTCGTCGTTGTAGGCATCCGACAACAGCGTCGCGATCGGGATTTCGGTGAATTTCGGGTCGCCGTAAAATTTCTCGCGGTCGGCGTAGGCGAGCTTGGCGCATTCGATCTGCAGGTGAATGAACTCGGCCCCGGCGGGATCGAGTCCATCGAGTTGAAATCCCTTCAACAGCGCGAGCTGCTGCAGCATTACCGGGCCCTGGCTCCAGACGCCGGCCTTGCAGACCGTGTAGCGCCCGTAATCGTAGGTCAGCGGCGCTTCGACGGTCGGTTGCCAACGCGCCAAGTCGTCGGCTCGCAGCACGCCGCGGTGCGGCGAGCCGCTGACATCCATTACATCCTGGGTACGGCAGAATCTGTCGATCGCATCGGCCACGAAGCCTTTCGACCATGCCTTGCGTGCAGCCTCGATCTGCGCGATGCGGTCGCTGCCGGCGCGCTCGGCTTCCTTCAGGATGCGCGTATAGGTTTCCGCAAGCTGCTTGTTGGTGAAGATGGCACCGGGTTTGGGCACCTCATCATTGGGCAGGTAGACCGCAGCCGAAGTGGGCCAATGTTTCCGAAACAATTGCTCGACGGTCGTGACCGTTGCGCAGGCGCGTTCAAGGAAGGGATATCCGTCGCGGGCATAGGCGATGGCAGGTTCCAGTACGTCGGAAAGCCGCATCGTGCCGTAATCGCGCAGCAGCAGCATCCAGGATTCGAAGGTGCCGGGAACGCAGGCCGCCAGCAATCCGGTGCCGGGCACCATCTCCAGGCCCTCGGCCTTGTAGTGCGCGATCGTCGCGCCGGCGGGCGCCGGGCCCTGGCCGCATATCACTTCGGTCTTTGCGCGCGTGACATCATGCACGATGATCGGGACGTCGCCGCCGGGACCGTTCAGATGCGGCTCGACCACCTGCAGCGTGAATGCCGTGGCCACGCCGGCGTCGAACGCATTGCCGCCTTTCTCCAGAATGCCCATGCCGACCGCGGTCGCGATCCAGTGCGTCGACGTGACCACCCCAAACGTACCCTCGATCTCGGGCCGGGTGGTGAAGGGATCCGGATTGATATGACCCATGGGAATCCATCATTGGCGGGTTTGGCGGCGGCACTTGACCATAGCGGGGACGCCCTGCCAACACCCTCCCGCCCTTTTGATTATACGGACATTTCGGCCTCGGCTGGAGCATTAACGGCGTGACAGGCAACGCCATTGATCAATGCCGGCGTCTTGCGGCGGCAAAGGTCGAAAACCAGCGGGCATCGGGGGTTGAAAGCGCATCCCTGTGGCGGATCGATCGGGTTTGGGATTTCGCCCTTGACGGGTATCCGTTGGCGGCCGGACATCGCGAGATCCGGCACGGCGCCAAGCAGCATTTTCGTGTAGGGCATCTTCGGATGCGCGAAAAGCTCGTGCCCTTCGGCGATTTCGACGATGCGGCCGAGATACATCACACCGATCCGCGTTGCCATGTGGCGGACCACGGCGAGGTTATGACTGATGAAGAGATAGGTCAGTCCGAACCTGTCCTGCAGGTCGCGCATCAGGTTGAGGATCTGCGCCTGAACCGACACGTCGAGCGCGGATGTCGGCTCGTCACAAACGATGAACTCGGCCTGCGACGCCAGCGCGCGGGCGATCGCAATGCGCTGCCGTTGACCGCCGGAAAATTCGTGCGGAAATTTCCAGCCGTCATCGGGATGAAGGCCGACCAGTCCGAGCAGTTCGCCGACGCGGGAACGAATCTCGGCTTCGCCCTCGATCAGATCGAAGGCACGGATCGGCTCGGCAATGATGGCATCGACCCGAAGCCGCGGATTGAGGCTGGCATAGGGGTCCTGGAAGATCATCTGGATGCGACGGCGGAGCTGCCGCCGCGCTTGCGTCTGGCGCGGGTCCGTCATCGAGACGCCGTCGATCATGACGTCGCCCGAGGTCGGCCTCAGGAGCCCAACCACCATCCGCGCAACGGTAGTCTTCCCCGAGCCGGATTCACCCACCAGCGCAAAGGTCTCGCCTTTGGCAATCTCGAAGGTCAATCCGTCGACGGCCTTGAGGAATTCCAGATGGCGGCCTTCGAGGACGCGATTGAGCCAGGGCCTGGATACGTCGAAGACCCGACGCAGGTCTCTCACCTCGATGAATGCCCTCGAGGTCATGCCGCGGTCTCCTTGGCCGCGGTGTCGTACAGATGGCAGGCCACCGCCTGCGCGCCATGGACGATCGGTTCCGGCCGTTCGTGGCGGCAGCGATCGAAGGCAAATGCGCAGCGCGGGTTGAAAGAACAGCCCGGCGGGATTGCCGAGAGCCGCGGCATGGAACCCGGAATTTGCACCAGCCGCGCGGCGTCGCTTGCCAGTGTCGGGATCGCGCCCATCAGGCCCCTGGCATAGGGGTGCAGCGGGTTCTGAACGACATCCCGCACAGGGCCGATCTCGGCGATGCGGCCCGAATACATCACCGCGACACGGTCCGAGGTCTCGGCAATCACGCCCATGTCGTGGGTGACGAGCATGACGGCGGTGCCATGATCGCGGCCGAGACGCTTGATCAGCGAAATGATCTGCGCCTGCACGGATACGTCGAGCGCGGTGGTGGGCTCGTCGGCGATGATCAGTTCCGGTTCGGCGCAGATCGCAAGCGCAATCACCACCCGCTGACGCATACCGCCGGAAAACTCGTGCGGATAGGCGTCGATGCGCTTCTCTGGAGCGGCAATGCCGACCTCGGCGAGCAGATCGATGGCGCGCTTGCGCGCGGCGTGCTCGGACAGGCTCATATGGGTTCGGATGGTCTCTATCAGCTGGTCGCCGATCCGGTAGAGCGGATTGAGGCTGGTCAGCGGATCCTGAAAGATCATCCCGATCCGCCGGCCTCGAATGCGCCGCATCTCG
>Ga0209698_10009225_pt1 | contig 10110 bp, 7 predicted proteins | sample LitLauG_LLR_2012_FD_187203 | JGI IMG/M metagenome (GOLD analysis project Ga0209698, IMG submission 187203) | Freshwater sediment microbial communities from Pennsylvania, USA - Little Laurel Run_MetaG_LLR_2012 (SPAdes) (version 2) | ecosystem: Environmental > Aquatic > Freshwater > Creek >... | reverse complement strand
CGCACTTCGACGCGGCCCCTCGACGCATCAGACAAATTCGACCCTACTGCCAGAAAGCCATCCGCCCCGGGATTCAGCAATCGAGAAGGAGCCTTCGAGGAAGGACTTGCGGATTTCGAAGAGCGCCCGCCCTTCATCACGCGGTCCAGACTAGTGGTTGGGGCGGTTGCGATCGTGCTGGTGGTTGTAGGGCTTGTGTTGTTTCATCCCTGGTCGGGCTCTTACGTTCAACCGAGGCCGCAACGGTACGAGACGCCAACGGGTGAACCATCGCCTGCGAAAGCAGAAACGCCGGGAATTATCACGCCGCAGCCTCCGCCGGTGGCACAACCGGTCAATGAACCACCTGCGAAGCTTCCGGTTGTGAAGAGAGCCGGCACCAACAAGATTCCAGCGGATAAAACGGCCAAGGACACGGCCAAGAAGCCGGAAGACACGCCCATTCAGGGATTCGAAGGCAGCAATACATATGATGGCATGACCCAGAAAGACATCCCGCGCCTGTTGCAGTGGGCGAGGTCGGATGCCGGCAATGGGAATTACTCAAAAGCCGCCCAGGAATACCGAGTCATTCTGCAATTGCAGCCAAACAATCCGGACGCGAGAGAAGGACTGCGCAAGATTCAGGTGGCTCAGGGGCGGAGTCAATAGGAGAAAGTCGGGGCTGTCTCAATCTCCCCCAGGCAGCGTTTTCGCAAGGAGTCTCCATGTCAAACCGTTTCGATTTTGGCGGCGTCAACTTGCGAGCCAGCGAAGACGGCGCCGTTGCGCGGCCCACCTCGGAGACGCCCTTCTGTATCGCGATTCTCGGCGATTTCAGCGGGCGAGCGAATCGAGGCCTGTTCGAACCGAAGACGATCGGAGAACGCCGTCCGTATCTGGTAGACCGGGACAATTTCGACGAGGTTCTGTCGAAACTGCACCCTGAGTTGCACCTGCCCACCGAGGACAAAATCCCGCTGGTGTTTCGTTTCTCGGAGTTGGATGATTTTCATCCCGATCGTCTCTTCGAAAACGCAGCCTTCCAGAAACTCAAAGGCCTGCGTGAGCGAGTGCAGGATCCGTCGGCGTTCGCAGACGTAGCGGAAGAGCTTGGCCTCCGACCTGCGTCAGCGGCGCGAGAAAATGAAAGCCCGCGCATTTCTGCGCCGAGTCCAGTCCGCCTGGCGTCGGGCAGCCTGCTCGACGAGTTGATCGAACAAGCGGAGTCTCGCGTCGCCCTGGAGCCTGCTCGCAAGACGGATGAGGTCCATGAGTTCGCGCGCGAGTTGGCGGCCAAGTATTCCGTGAGCGCCCCGGATCCGCGCCAACCGGATGTAGTGGCGGCGGTTGACCGGGCGATTGGCGACGCCATGCGTGTCATTCTGCACCATCCCGATTTTCAGGCTCTCGAAGCGATCTGGCGAGCCACATTCCTGCTAGTCCGGCAGATCGAAACCGGGGCGCAACTGAAGATTTATCTGATCGATATTTCAAAACAAGAGTTGGCGGCGGGCCTGAGGGCTTCTGAGGATCTCCGCAAGTCAGGAATCTTCCGCTTGTTGGTGGAGAAAGCGATCGACACGCCCGGTGCGGACCCGTGGACGCTTGTTGTGGGGAACTTCAAGTTCGGGTCCGAAAGCGAAGACACGGAACTGCTCGCGAAACTGGCGGCGATCGCTCGGCGCGCCGGTGCTGCGTTCCTGGGGGAGGCGGATCCATCCCTACTGGGTTGTGCTTCGCTCGAGGCCGCACCTCATCCGCGAGACTGGAACGAGTCAAAGGTGCCGGACTCCTGGAAACAGGTTCGCTTGCGGCCTGAATCCGCCTCTGTGGCATTGGCGTTACCGCGATTCTTGCTGCGGCTGCCTTATGGGGCGGAAACCTCTCCTCTGGAGTCTTTCGAGTTCGAGGAGTTTTCCGGACTCCCGTCACACAACGGGTATTTATGGGGCAATCCGGCATTTGCAGTGGGCATGCTGCTGGGTCAATCTTTCAATGAGGCTGGATGGGAGATGCGGCCGGGCAACCTGTCTCAAGTCGAGAACTTACCCCTACACACGTATCGGGTTGATGGTGATTCCCAGTTGAAGCCGTGCGCTGAGGTCCTGCTGACCGAAGAAGCGGTCGAGCGCATTCTCGATCAGGGGCTGATTCCCCTGGTTTCCTATAAGGGCCGGGACGCGGTGCGGGTAGGGAGGTTTCAGTCGATTGCCGATCCGCAAAGCCCGCTGGCAGGGCGCTGGCAAGCCTAGGTCACGGATGGATTGAGACCCGCCCCGACTTCCACTCTACAGGCTTCTCTCCCCCTGGGTCCCAATACCCGTCGCCGAATCGAACGCTCTTTTTGAGGGGCAGCGGAGGGAAAACGTCCCCGGATGTCGCGTTCTAAATGGGAGGAAAAGAAACGTTAGGGCGCACTGGAACACTATCTGTCATTGACCTGTGAGCTCAAGAGACTGGTTCTCGCGCCCGGTCAAGAGAATTGCAGCAAAAAAGAAGCGGAGCACTTGACTGGGGTAGTGGCTTGTGATAAACCGTTGTCCCACGGCCCTTAAGGGCCATGTGGCAATAGGCCTAATTTCCTGTGAGGTTGGGCCACCTCAACCGCTTCCCCGGCGATTGCAAGTTTAAGAAATTCACCTTTAAAGGCACTTCTCCGAAAACTCGAGAGGTAGGGAGCTAACATGGCAAAACCGAGCACTCAGCATAAATTGGACCGCGTGCGTCCGCCCCGCGTTCAGATCACCTACGACGTGGAGACCGGCGGCGCAATCGAAATTAAGGAACTCCCTTTCGTGGTGGGCGTTCTTGGCGATTTTACCGGTCAACCGGAACAACCTCTGCCCAAACTCAAAGAGCGGCGCTTTGTCGAGGTCACCCCGGACAACTTTGACTCCGTTCTGGAAAGCATGAAGCCGCACCTCTCCTTTGCGGTGGAAAATAAGCTCAGCGAAGACTCCAACGCCGGACAACTCCGCGTGGACTTGAAATTCAAGAGCCTGGAAGACTTCGAACCCGAGCAGGTGGCTCGTCAGGTAAAGCCGCTGAAAGAGTTGCTCGATTTACGCACGCGCCTCAATGACCTGAAGGGCACGTTGCAGACCAACGACAAACTAGACGAGGCGCTGCTCGACGCGGTGAGCAAGACCGAAAAACTCGACAAGCTGAAGGCCGAAGTCGGCCCGAAGGGGGAGCCCAATGCCTGAGACTCAGAAAGCAGCCGGTAGTTCCGCCGTAGTAGAACAGGCGGCAGAATCGAGCCTTCTCGATCAGATTGTAGAGCAGGGCCGCTTTGCCGACCCTGCTGCTCGCGAGAGAGGCAAGAATCTGGTCAAGGAATTTGTTGCCCAGGTTCTTGAGGGATCGATGACTCTGGGGCGGGATGCCGACCAGATGATTTCCGCCCGCGTGGCGCAGATCGATCACCTCGTCTCGATTCAGTTGAATGAAATCCTGCACAACCAGCAGTTCCAGAAACTGGAAGGAACCTGGCGCGGGCTCAAGTACCTGCTGGATCAGTCCGAGACCGGCACCCAGCTGAAGATCCGTATCCTGAACGCATCAAAAAAAGATCTTCTGCGCGACTTACAGCGTGCACCTGAGTTTGATCAGAGTGCGATGTTCAAGAAGGTCTACGAGGAAGAATACGGCCTCTTCGGCGGCGAGCCATTTGGCGCGCTGGTCGGCGATTACGAATTCAGCAGGCATCCGGAAGATCTGGAACTGCTGGAGAAGGTCTCGCAGGTCGCCGCGGCTGCGCACGCACCGTTCTTGTCGGCAGCGTCGTCTGAACTGCTCAACATGGAAAGCTACACCAACCTGGATCAGCCGCGCGACATCGGCAAGATCTTCGATAGCACCGAGTACGCGAAGTGGAAGGGCTTCCGCGAGAGCGACGACTCCAAATATGTCGCTCTAACCTGCCCGCGCGTTCTCATGCGTCTGCCTTACGGCCGCGATACCGCTCCGGTCGAGGGGTTCAACTTTGAAGAGGGCGTGGACGGCACCGATCACTCCAAGTATCTCTGGGGTAACGCTGCATACGCACTTGCCTCGAAGATGACCCAGGCGTTTGCGACCTACGGCTGGTGCGTAGCGATTCGCGGCGTGGAGGGTGGAGGGTTGGTCGACGGGATGCCGTCTCACACCTTCCGCACCGACGAAGGCGATGTTGCCCTGAAGTGCCCAACAGAAATTGCCATCACCGATCGCCGCGAGAAGGAACTTGCGGATCAGGGTCTGGTGCCGCTGGTTCACTGCAAGGGCACGGACAAGGCTGCGTTCTTCAGCATTCAGTCGTGCAACAAGCCGAAACTGTACGACTCCGATTCGGCGACGGCGAACGCTCGCATTTCGGCGCAACTGCCGTACATGATGGCGACCTGCCGGTTCGCGCACTATCTGAAGTCGATGATGCGCGACAAGATCGGCGGCTTCATGTCGCGCGACGATTGCTGGCGCTATCTGAACCGCTGGATCGGCCAGTACGTGACGCAGGATGACAAGGCCAATCAGGCGACCAAGGCGAAGTTCCCCCTGAGAGAGGCGCGTATCGATGTGGAGGAAGTAAAGGGCAAACCTGGGGTGTACCGCGCGGTGGCATACCTGCGGCCGCACTTCCAGCTCGATGAACTGAACGTTTCGCTGCGTCTGGTGGCTGAACTACCGGCTGCTGCCAAGTGATACCCGCTGTATAGGCCCAAGTTTCAAACAAGGCCCTAAGGGGTTCTTGAATCTAATGTTTGATGAGGAGGAATTACAATGCCAGGTGCTGCGTATATTTTGCTTAAGGGGATTGACGGTGAATCCAAGACAGTGGGGAAGGAGAAAAACATCGAGTGTGAGAGCTATTCATTCGGTGCTTCGAACCCGGCGAATCTTGGCAGCAACGGTCTTTCGGGTGGCACGGTGTCGCTGTCGGACTTCACATTTACCTGCGAGGTCGATGCGTCCAGCGCTCAGATTCTTAGCCAGCTCTACAACGGCAAGCCCGTCGACAGCGCTGTGTTCACGCTGCAAGAGTCCGGCGGCGGGGCGAATCCCTATGACTATATAACGGTGACCTTCACCAACTGCTACGTTACCGGCCACAGCATGGGCGGCGGGCAGCAGGGAAAGCCTTCCCAGAGCGTGAGCTTCGCCTATGAGCAGATCCAGTACGCGTTCAGCACCCAGAACAGCGCAGACGGTTCGGTGCAAAACGCGGGGAATGCGACCTACAACATCTCCACAGCTACGACGACCTAACAGTCGATGGCTTGATGTCGATTTAAGCTGGAGGCACTTCGGCGGCCGCGAAAGCAGCCCGCCGGAGTGCCTCCAAAGCTCTGTGATAGCGTTATCGATTTTTGGTCACAGACTTGTTTCGACAGTACTCGCAGGACTCATCCCCAATCGTGGGTGCCTGAATGAATCCACTAGAGCTATACCGGGCCGGCCGGCTGAACGACGCCATCAAGGCGCTGGGCGCGGAGTTGCGCGACAATCCCACTGACGTTCGCCGCCGCACCTTCCTGTTTGAATTATTGTGCTTCGCGGGCGAATACGACCGCGCCGACAAGCAATTGGAAGTCCTGGCTCAAGCCGGGCCGCAGAGCGAAATGGGCGTGCTGCTCTATCGCAGCGCGTTGTTCGCCGAGCGCCAGCGGCAAGATGTGTTCGAGAGGGGAGAATTTCCCAGCGCGCAAGCGACGGATGATGATTCTCCAAGCCGAGGTGGAACGGTGAATGGAAAGTCGTTCACCTATTTCTCCGATGCGGATCCCAGGACCGGCGCGAAGCTGGAGATATTTGCGGCAGGGAACTATTTGCTGCTCCCGCTGGAGCACGTAGCTGCGATCGAGATCCCGCCGCCGACAAAGCTTAGAGATCTGATTTGGACGCCGGCCGCAGTGCGTACCACTGCCGCTTTCAAAGGCACCGAACTCGGGGAGGTTCTTCTTCCCGTGCTCGCACCTTTTTCGTGGCGTCATCCGGATGAAGCAGTACGCCTGGGACGCATGACGGTGTGGGAGAAACCCCAAGGCGGCGAGTACCAAGTTCCTTATGGCCAGAAGATGTGGGTGGTGGACGAGGAAGAAATCCCGTTCCTTGAACTGCGGGCGCTCGAGTTCAATCCCGCCTCTGTGGCCGCCTGATCGAACATGCCCTTTCCTGACGATCTGCTGAATCCCATTGAGGGTCCCAATCCGAGCGGAGCCAATCTCCGCTACGACCCTGTCTACGACAAAATCAAAGAAGCGCGGCGTGAAGAAGCGCAGCCGCCACCGGGAATGACCGAGCAGGACCGCAAGGTCTCCGACAATGCGCAGGTGATCAAGCTCACCACCGATCTGCTCACGAATAAAACCAAAGACCTGCAATTGGCCGCCTGGCTTACTGAGGCGTGGCTCAAGCAACGCGGCTTTGGCGGATTGAAGGATGGTCTCGCTCTCTGTTGCGGTCTGGTCGACAAATTCTGGGACACGCTCTATCCCGAGATCGAAGACGGCGATGCAGAATCGCGCGGAGCTCCTCTCGGTTTCGTCGGAGTGAAGCTCGACATTCCGATCAAGCTGATCCCTGTGGTCGAGAAGGCCAAGTACGGCATGCTGGACCATCAGCAGTCGAAGGACGTTGGCTATGAAGATCAGGTGAAAGGCGACGAGGCCAAGAAGAAGCGTGCTGCACTTGTAAAAGAAGGCAAGCTCACTCCCGAGGCTTTCGATAAGGCTTTTGAAGAGACTCCGAAAAAGTTCTACGCGCAGGCCGAGAAAGATTTGGATGCGTGCCTGGAAAGCCTTACTCGCCTGAAGAAAAGTTGTGACGAGAAATTTGGTGATGAAGGACCGGCATTTGGCCCGCTGAAGTCGGCTCTGGACGCAAGCCGGCATCTGATTCATGGCTTCCTGCAGAAGAAGCGCGAGAAGGAGCCCGATCCGGTTGAGGTAGTACCTGCGGCTGAGGGCGCGCCCGGTGCCGAGGGCGAAGGTGTGACCGCAGCGTCGGGTCCGGTTCGTACCGGCGTTCTGATCTCTTTCGACGGCTCTTCGGAGCCCGCCGACCGCGTAGACGCGATCAAGAAAGTGGCCGAAGCGGCCGCTTTCCTCCGGCGTCGTGAACCGCAGAGCCCGGCTTCCTACCTGATGTTGCGCGGTCTGCGGTGGGGAGAATTGCGGGCGGCCATCGAACAAGCTGATCCTACAAAGCTGGAAGCTCCACCCACCGAACTACGCCGTCATTTGAAAAAGCTGCTTCTGGATAAGAAGCATGAAGAGTTGCTTGACGCGGCGGAAAGCGCCATGGCTCTGCCCTGCGGCCGTGCCTGGTTGGATATGCAGCGCTTTGTGGTCGAGGCATGCGAGGCGCTGGGCAGCGGGTACGAAGCCATCGCGCGCGCCATCCGCTCGGAATTGAAGGCGTTGGTCACGGACATTCCGCAGTTGCTCGATGCCACTCTGATGGACGAAACTCCGGCAGCGAATGCGGAGACGCGTGCCTGGTTGGTTTCTTTGAGCCAGGCGCCCGCAGCGACTGCGGAGACGGATGGCGCCGCGCGTGCCGCGTCCTCGAATGGCTTGGGCTCGCGCTGGCCGGGCCAGCCTACCGATGCCTATGTTTCCGCGATGCAGGCTCTCCGCGAGGGGCAGGAGCGGAAGGCGTTCGAGATTCTCCAGCAGGACATTGCCCGCAAACGTTCCGGCCGCGAACGCTTCCGCCGCCGGATGCAACTGGTCGAGATCTGCGGCTCTACGAACAAACCGAACGTGGCGCAGCCCATTCTCGACGATATCGCGGCTGCCATCGAGAATCACAAACTGGACGAATGGGAAGATCCCGCCCTGATCGCCAGCGCTCTGGCGACGCTGATGAAGATGAGCGTCAAGATCCAGGCGGACAAGGCCGCGCAACAGAAGCTTTTCGAGAGGATTTGCCGGCTCGATCCGGCGCAAGCGCTGGGAGACGCAAAATAAACCCATGCCCAGGCGAGATGCTACCGGACCAGTCACTCTCTCGGTACTCGATCGCCTGATCGATCGCGATCCGAAGACCCGATCGGAGATTTCGCTTTCCCGCGCTCAATCTCTTCGTGAGCTGAAATCGGCGCTGAAGCGTGATCTGGAGTGGCTGCTCAACACCCGGAAAACCATCGATCCCGCTCCGGATTCTGCTCGCGAGACCAACCGTTCCGTTTATCACTATGGCTTCAAGGACGTGTCTTCCAAATCTGTTCTGTCGACTCGTGATCACGCGGATCTGGTTCGCGACATGGAGGCTGCGATTGCAGCTTTTGAGCCCAGGCTCAAGCGCGCGCGTGTGCGGATGGAACCGGTGGAGGGCAGCTATCGGACTCTGAAGTTCGTGATTGAAGGATTGCTTTGCATGGACCCTGCCCCGGAACCGGTGCGCTTCGACACCGTTCTTGAGTTGGGCAAAGGCGAGTACGAGATCAAGGGAGCCGATCTTGCGCAATGAGCTGAGAGATTACTACGAGAGCGAACTCACCTTCCTGCGCCAGGTCGGAGCCGAGTTCGCCGATAAGTACCCGAAGATCGCGTCGCGTTTGTTGCTTGAATCGGATCGCTGCGAAGATCCCCACGTGGAGCGCATGCTGGAAGCGTTCGCGCTGCTCGCTGCGCGCGTTCACCTGCGCATCGACGACGACTTTCCACTGATCACTGAAGCGCTGCTGAACATCCTTTACCCGCACTATATGCGGCCGGTGCCTTCGATGACGGTAGCGCAGTTCCACACCGATCCGGAAAGCGGCAAGCTGACCAGCGCCCTGAAGATTCCAAAAGGAACCGTTCTCTATTCGCGGCCAGTGGAAGGAGTGCCGTGCAAGTTCCGGACTTCGTACGACACCACCGTGTGGCCGTTCAAGGTCTCACAAGCGCAATGGATGACGCCAGACCGCATCCGGCCCGCCCTACGCGCTTCTGAAGCCGCGGTCTTTCGGGTTGAACTGGAATGCTTTCCCGACGTTTCGTTTGAGAAGTTGGACCTCGAGACGCTTTCTTTTTACCTGAATGGTGAGAGCTCGGTCGTCCACGCACTTTACGAACTGCTCTGCCGGAACTGCGTGCGCATTCTGCTGCGTGATCCCGCCAAGCCGAAAGCTCCGGTACGCGAAATTTCCGCCCGGAATCTTCAACCGATGGGATTCGGGGAGAACGAAGACGTCTTGCCCTATCCCCGGCGCTCGTTCATGGGATACCGCTTGCTGCAGGAGTACTTTGCGTTCCCGGAAAAATTCTTCTTCATGAGTCTGAAGGGGCTCTCTCAGTTGCAGCAGGCAGGTTTCACTTCGAAGGCCGAACTGCTGTTCATGATTTCTCCCTTCGAGCAGGACGGGCGTCACCAACGCCTGGAAGTCGCAGTAAATGAACGTACCCTCCGGCTGGGGTGCGCACCCATCATCAATTTGTTCTCCCAGGTTGCTGAGCCCATCCTGGTTGATCAGACCCGTTACCAGTATCCGATTGTGCCTGACGCACGACGCCGTCAAACCATGGAGATTTATTCGGTGGACGAAGTGGTCAGCACCGACGCCGAGACCCATGAGACGGTTGCCTATCATCCGCTCTATTCGGAGCGTCACGCCGTGCAGGGAACCAGCCCCGCGTACTGGTACATCACGCGCTCAGTTTCCAATCGCAAGGGCGATGAGGGAACCGACGTTTTTCTCTCGCTGGTGGATCTTTCGGCTCGTCCCATACAGTTGGACTATGACACCGTCACGGTTCGTTGCACGTGCACGAATCGCGATCTGGTAGCTCGTCTGCCTTTCGGCAGTGAAGCGGGAGATTTCGAAATGACAGGCGGCGCGGCGATCAAGCGGATCGTAGCGCTGCGCAAGCCGACCCGCACCCTGCGTCCGCCTTTGGATGGCAAGACCTTGTGGTCACTGATTTCGCACCTTTCCTTGAACTATCTCTCCATCGTCGACGATGGAAAGGAAGCTCTGCAGAAGATCCTCGAGCTCTACGATTTTTCAGATTCCGCCGACATCAAGAAGCAGATCACAGGGATCGCTTCGGTGAGTTCGCGGCGGCATTTCACCCGGGTCGCTTCCGAGCATGGGGTGGGTTTTGCGCGAGGCACACGCGTTGAGATTGAATTCGACGAAGAGCAGTTCAGCGGCAGCGG
>Ga0209698_10009223_pt1 | contig 10110 bp, 9 predicted proteins | sample LitLauG_LLR_2012_FD_187203 | JGI IMG/M metagenome (GOLD analysis project Ga0209698, IMG submission 187203) | Freshwater sediment microbial communities from Pennsylvania, USA - Little Laurel Run_MetaG_LLR_2012 (SPAdes) (version 2) | ecosystem: Environmental > Aquatic > Freshwater > Creek >... | reverse complement strand
CCTCTCGGCGGGCAGTCCGGGGTCGAGATTCTGGTGCGCACTTCGGAAATGAAATTCAAGATTCGTGGTCAGGTGCTGGCCACCCACCCTGGCTTCGGCATGGGCGTGCGCTTCATGTTTCGGGACTCCATCGAGCGCGAGGAAATCCTCCGCTTGCTGGCGGTCCTCTCTGCGGGCCCATCGCTCGACGAAATTCCGCGCTGATCGAGTTCGATCGTTTGAAAATTGAGAGTCCGCCGTCAAGCGGATTGTCCGCCCGCCACCGCCTCACGAAAATAATCCAGCGACCGCTTGAGCCCGCTCTCTAACTCCACCTTCGGCTCCCATCCCAGCAACCGCTTCGCTTTCGAGATGTCTGGCCGCCGTTGTCTGGGATCATCCTGCGGCAGCGGTTCGAATCGAATCGTGCTCGTGCTGCCAGTCACTGCAATGACCTTGCGGGCGCATTCCAGGATCGTAAACTCGGTCGGATTCCCGATATTCACCGGAAAGTGCTCCGAGGACCGCGCCAGCCGCATGATGCCATCAATCTCATCGCTGACGTAGCAGAAGCTGCGCGTCTGGCTGCCATCGCCATACACCGTCAGATTCTCTCCCCGCAATGCCTGCCGCATGAAGTTCGGAATCACCCGGCCGTCGTTGATCTGCATGCGCGGCCCGTACGTGTTGAAGATGCGCAGAATCCTCGTATCGACCTTGTGATAGCGGTGGTACGCCATGGTGACCGCTTCGGAAAAACGCTTGGCTTCGTCATAGACCGACCGCGGTCCGATCGGGTTTACATGTCCCCAATACGATTCGGTTTGCGGATGGACCAGCGGATCGCCATAGCACTCGGACGTCGACGCCATCATGAACTTAGCGCCGCATCGCCGCGCCGTTTCGAGCGATTCGAATGTCCCGTAGGACCCCACTCGAAGGGTCTCGATTCCGTGTGCGGCGTAGTCCACCGGGCTGGCAGGGCTGGCGAAGTGGAAGACGTAGTCCACCGCTCCGCATTCGATCGGGTTGCAGACGTCCCGCTCCACCAGTTCGAAACGCGAGTCGCTCCGCAGATGCTCTACATTCGCCAGTCGCCCGGTCAGCAGGTTATCGAACGCCACCACCGCGTAACCTTCTCCCAGCAGGGCGTCGCACAGATGCGATCCCAGAAAGCCCGCCCCACCGGTTACCAGCGCGCGTCGGCTTGCCATCAATTCAAGCCCGCTCCCTTTTCCTGGGCTGAAGCTCGGCCGTGTCCTCCACGACGGCCGCCGGACGGCCCACGCTGTAATAACTGAATCCGTGCGCCGCCATGGTCGCCGGATCGTACAGATTCCGCCCATCCAAAACGATCGGATATTTCAGCAATTTGCGAACCCGGTCCAAGTCCAGGCAGCCAAACTCTTCCCATTCGGTCAGGATCAACAACGCATCGGCCCCGGTCGCAGCCTCATAGGCGTCCCTGGCGAACTCGACGCCCGATTTCAGCTCCTCCTTGGCGCGCTCCATGGCGGCCGGATCGTAGGCGCATACCCGGCACTGCTCGCGCAGCAACTCCTGCACCAGCAGCATGGCCGGAGATTCCCGGATATCGTCCGTGCCCCCTTTAAACGCCAGCCCCAGCACTCCCAACCGCTTTCCCCGCAACGTCCAAAGCACCCCGCGCACCTTGCGCAGAAACCGGTGCCGCTGTTCTTCATTGATTCGAATCACTTCGTCGAGCAGCCGGAAGTCAACCCCGTTTTCTTTGGCGACGGCCCGAAACGCTGTCAGGTCCTTCGGAAAGCACGAGCCGCCATACCCGATTCCCGGGTTCAGGAAGCGCGGCCCGATGCGCGAGTCCGTCCCAATTCCGTCGCACACCTGCGCGACATTGGCGCCCACCGATTCGCAGATCGAAGCCACCGCATTGATGAAGGAAATCTTCATGGCGAGAAACGCATTCGAGGCATGCTTGATCAGTTCCGCGCTGTGGGTGCTCGTGATGATCAAGCGCGGCGCCTTGGCTTGGTCCGGACACGGAATCGCATCCGCCCGCCCGTAGTAGGCCCCGCTGGTCAGCGGCTCGTAAATCGCCCGCAAAACCTCTGCGCAGCGCTCGCTCTCCACGCCCACCACGATGCGGTCGGGATACAGAAAATCCGTGACCGCCGTCCCCTCGCGCAGAAACTCCGGATTCGAGGCCACATCGAACGCCGCCGGATTGGCTCCATTTCTCAGAATGATGGTGCGAATCCACTGGCTCGTGTACACCGGGACCGTGCTCTTCTCGACCACGACCTTGTAGCCGTCGACCGCCCCCGAAATTTCCCGCGCCACTGACTCCACGTACGACAAGTCGGCATCGCCGGTTTCCGTCGGCGGCGTTCCCACCGCAATAAAAACGGCCTCGCTCGCCCGCGTGGCCGCCTGCAAATCACCCGAAAATTGGATCCGCTTTCCCCGATGCCGCCCCAGGAGCTCCGGCAGGAATCGTTCATGAATCGGAACGTCGCCGCTCCTCAGTGCAGCCAGCTTCTGTTCGTCACTATCGACTAGGACAACGTCGTGTCCCAGATCGGCAAAACACGCGCCCGTGACCAGACCCACGTACCCGGAACCAACCACCGCAATGCGCATAGCGAGCCTTCTCCTTCGAGTTGGGTTGATGCACGTCCGGCTCGTCGGAGGCGTGCAGTTCCTTTACTGTAGCAGCACTCACGGCGCCACGGCAGGGTCCAGGGATCAGTTCCGGTAAATCCCGGGCAGAAATGGGAATGGAAACCTCACACGGCCCAGTGACCGCGATCACCGATCTCGCGTTCATGCCCCGGCACAATGCAAATCAGGAGGCAACCATGCCCATCCTGATGCTTGCTCTCATCGCGCTGGCCGCGTTCGGATTAATCGGACTGTTGCTGGTTCTAGCCGTTTCGCTCGAACAGAAGAAGAAGATCAACGTACCGCAATCCCATCCCGGCAAAGCCGCCTAGCCTGTGGGGCGGGCGCCCTCGCCCGCCAGGAGGCAACCACCTTGCTCCAGCCGCGATCGCGCTCCCGAGACCCTCTCCCGCACCGGAAGTGCTAGAGCCATCGTCCTCGGTCCTCCTTCCCCAGCGCGATAAAATAACTCTTACCCGGGCGCGTTGTTCGCCGCTTCCTGGAGGATCTCATTGAACCGCGCCCTCGCCAGCGCCGGAGCTCTCGTACTCTTCTTGCTCCCGCTCGTTTCTCAAGCGCAGGATCACTCCGGGGAACTCCGTCTGCTTGTTACCGACTCCTCGGGCGCGGCCCTGCCCGCTCATGGCATGCTCATCAGCCAGGCCAGCCACTTCGAACTGACCTTCGACACCGGCCCAACCGGCGAATACACGGTCAAGAAACTGCCCCTCGGCAGTTACAAACTGAGCCTCGAGCACGTCGGGTTCGCGCCTTACAGTTCGTTGATCGAGATTCGTTCGGAGTTGCCGCTGAAGTTTTCCGCCGCCCTCACCGTTGCTCCCGTCGCGCAGAGTGTCAACGTGCAGGATTCCGACACGCTGCTCGATACCACCAACCCCGGCAATAGTTATCAACTGGGCGCGCCCACGCTGCGCGATTGGGCTGCCGCCGTTCCCGGCCGCCAGGCCATTGAGGTGGTGCAGGCCCAGCCGGGCTGGCTGCTCGAGGCCAACGGGGTTCTTCATCCGCGAGGCTCCGAATACGACACGCAATTTGTCGTGGATGGCCTGCCTGTTCTCAACAACCGCTCGCCTGCATTTTCGCCTTCGGAGGATCTCGACGATGTGCAATCCGTCAAGACCTACACCTCCGGGATTCCCGCCGAGTTTGGCCGCAAAGTTGGTGGAGTTGTCGAAACGGTTACCGACCGCAACCCGGCCCGCGGTCTGCACGGCACCGCCGTCCTCGGCGGAGGCAGCTTTGACACCGAAGACGGTTTTCTCGGCACCAGCTACTACGACGGCCGCAATGTCTTCGGCCTGAACATGAACGCCGGACGCACGGACCGTTTTCTCGATCCTCCCGTGCTTGAGAACTTTACCAATCGCGCCACCATCGTGGGAGGGAAAGCAACGTTCGAGCGCGACCTCACTCTCCAGGATCGCGTCCGCCTTTCTCTCAGTTTCGATCGCGCCGGCTTCATGGTTCCCAATGAACTGATCCAGCAGGGAACTCAGCCCGGAGAAGCGCAGCGCCAGGATCGCAACAATAAGGAGGTCTCAGGCCAGGTCGCGTATCAGCACACCTTCTCATCCAGCAAGCTGGGTACCGTGCAGGGGCGCGTCCGGGGCTCCGAGGCGGGACTGACGTCCAATTCGTTTTCCACACCCATCGAAGCGTTTCAGGACCGCGGCTTTCGCGAAGGATATCTCAGCGGCACGGTGGCCGCTGCTTTCAACCACCACGAAATCAAGGCGGGCGCCGATGCCATTTACAGCGTCGTTCACGAACAATTCTCCTACCACATCACCGCCACGGACATTTGCGATCCGAGCGGGATCTGCCAGCCCATCTTCGATCCCTCCACGCCCATTGACTTTGCCTTCCACCAGTCCGCTGACGATCGCGAGCAGGCCTTCTTCATCCAGGACAACGCTCATTTCGGAAACTTCAGCGTGGCCGGCGGAATTCGTTTTGACCACTACAGTCTGCGCGTAGCGGAATCAGCATGGAGCCCGAGAGTCGGCTTCTCCTGGTACGTCCCCAAACTCGGCGTCGTGTTCCGCGGATCGTACGACCGCGCGTTCGGCACTCCGGCCATTGAAAACCTGCTCCTGAGCACGTCGGCAAACGTGCGCACTCTCGACAACCAGGTAGCTCAGTTGACCGTGCGCCCCTCGCGCGCCAACTATTACGAACTCGGCGCCACCAAGGAATTGTTCCGCAAGGCGCATATCTCGGCCAACGCTTTCCGCCGGAACATTCGTAATTTCCCCGACGATGACGTCCTGCTCGATACCGGCATCAGCTTTCCCATCGCGCTCCGCTCAGCCAATATCTACGGAGCAGAAAGCCAGTTTGCCGTCCCGGCCTGGGGACCATTTTCGGCGTGGTTAAACTATTCCTACATGGTCGCCTCAGTTCGTCTCCCCGTAGTCGGCGGACTGTTTCTCGGAGAGGACGCGGCGGCCGTGCTCAATTCCAACGCGCGCACCTGGGTGTCGCAGGACCAGCGCCACACCGCGCACGCGCAAGTCCGCTATCAGCCCTGGTCCCGCTTTTGGACCTCGCTTGGCGCCTCGTACGGAACGGGCCTTCCCGTCGACCTCAACGGCGAGAGCACGGCCATGCTGGTCGAACAATTCGGACCAGCCGTGGTTAATCGCGTCAACCTCAGCGCCGGTCGCGTTCGCCCGTCCCTCGCCGTCGATCTCTCCGCCGCCGTGGATCTGTACAGGAAAGAATCGCGCGCCCTCAGAATCCAGGGAGATATTCGCAATCTGAACGACCGCCTGAACGTAGTCAACTTCGCCAGCGTCTTCTCGGGCACCGCGATTGCTGCCCCGCGCACCTTCTCCTTGCACCTAAGGTTCGACTACTGAGCCCTTGATTTCTTGCTCTCCGTTAGATCCCGCACCACCGCGCTAACCCGAACCACCACTCCACCGGAAACGTGACTCACAAGGAACCGGTCCCAGCCAGGGGGTAGGCCTGAGCGCCCGACGAAAGGAAATGCTGTTTTGCACCAACGCCCAAGAAACCTTTTGTCCTCATGCGGATGGCGGCGGGGTAAGAAAGGCCAAGAAACCGCTTGACATGTTTATTAGTGTTATAGTTAACTATAACAGTACGTAACCAGCCGTTCACTGGATCTGACCGATTAGCTTCTGAGTACGCCAGCCGAGTGACCCTGGCCCGAGAGCAAGGAAGAAGTGAAAGATTCGTAAGGAGAAATGAAACATGAAATCCCTTCGTTTAATGCTGACCGCAGTTCTGATGTCGCTCTCCACCGTGGCTTTCGCGCAGTCCGACGCGCACAAGTCCCCGGTGGCTCCTGTGCCATCCGAGGCGCAGAAGTCCTTCACAACCATGAAAACCCTGGCGGGAGAGTGGGAAGGCCCCGTCACCGTGCCGGAAATGCCGGAGATGTCCGGCGGCAAGCCGATGCACGCCTCGCTGCGCGTGACCTCGCGGGGAAACGTCCTCGTGCACGAGTTCCAGGAAGCAGGAACGCCGTTGGATGCGACCAAGTACGACCATCCGGTCACGATGGTTTACCTGGACGGAGACCAGCTCACACTGGTTCACTATTGCGACGCGGGGAACCGGCCGCGCATGACCGGTAAGATGTCGCTCGACGGCAAAAGGGTCGAGTTCGAGCTCAAGGACATCAGCGGGCCCACAGAGGAACACATGCACCATGGGATATTTACCATCATCGATGCCAACCATCACACCGAGGATTGGACGTTCATGATGGGGGACAAGCCGATCCACGCGCACATCGACCTGCACCGGACGAACTGAGGCGCGACGGTATCTCTGGTAATGTCAACGTGGAAAACCTATGGACCGTGAGTGGAACGACAGTCAGCCGATTTACCGCCAGCTTCGCGACCGCGTGGTGGCGATGATACTCGACGGTGTGCTGAAGGAAGGCGATCCGCTGCCCTCGGTGCGCAATGTCGCGGCGGAGTATCGGGTCAATCCGCTCACGGTTCTGAAGGGCTACCAGCAACTGGTGGACGAAGGGCTGGTCGAGACCAGACGAGGTCTCGGCATGTTCATCAATGCTGGCGCACGCGGTTTGTTGCTGCAGGGTGAACGGCAGAAGTTTCTTGGCGAAGAATGGCCCAGGGTCTACGCCACCATTCAGCGGCTCGGCTTGAAGCCAGAAGAACTCCTGAATGGTGGCGCGACTCGCCGGTCGTCGAATGCTGCGGAGGAGACAAAGAAGCCATGACAGTCATCGAAGCACGCGGTCTCCGTAAGGCCTTCGGAACCACCGTCGCGCTGGACGGCGTGGATTTGCGTGTTGAAGAGGGCCGCATCCTCGGACTCATCGGCCCTAATGGCGCAGGCAAGACCACCGCGCTCAATGCGATTCTCGGCCTCACCCCGTATCAGGGAGAACTGAAGGTGCTCGGACGCGATCCCTGGATCGAACGCGATCAGCTCATGCGCGATGTCTGCTTCATTGCCGATGTCGCGGTGCTGCCACGCTGGATCAGGGTTTCGCAACTGCTCGACTACGTCGCCGGCGTCCATCCGCGATTCGATCGCGCGAAGGCGGAGGGTTTTCTCGCCAAGACCACCATTCGTCGCGCCAGCAACGTCAGGGAATTGTCGAAGGGCATGGTGACCCAGCTGCACCTCGCCTTGGTCATGGCCATTGACGCGAAATTGCTGGTGCTGGATGAACCGACGCTGGGCCTCGACATCCTGTTTCGCAAGCAGTTCTACGATTCCCTGCTCAACGACTACTACGATCGCAGCCGCACCATCCTCGTGACGACCCATCAGGTTGACGAGATCCAGAATGTCCTTACCGATCTCATGTTCATCAACCGTGGTCGCATTGTATTCGCCTGCAGCATGGAAGAAATCGAATCGCGCTATCTGGAAGTGACGGTGAATCCCGATCAGGTCGCTGCGGCACGGGTCCTTAAGCCGATTCATGAGCAGCAGGTGGTCGGGCGGAGCATTTTGCTCTTCGATCGGATGACTCTCGATAAGGTTGACCGTCAGCAATTCGCCGCGTTTGGCGATGTGCGCACGCCCAGTATCGCGGACCTGTTCGTCGCGGTGATGGGCAATCAGCGCGGGGCTGTACAAGGAGCAGGTCAATGAATCTTCAATCCAACGCGATGTCCGAATCCTTCCAATCGCAAAGCATCGCGCCAGCAGTCATCCCGGCGACTCGAGTCTTGTACTGGTCGGTGCGCCGTGAATTGTGGGAGAACCGTTCGATCTACATTGCGCCGCTCGCGGTCGGTGCAGTTTTCCTGACTGGTTTCTTGCTGCTCCACCTCTTTCGCGTGCCCAGCCACATGCGCTCGATTCTGGCGCTCGATCCCATGCACCAGCGCGCCGCCCTCGACCAGCCCTATATGATGGCCGCCGGGCTGCTCATGGTCACCGCGATGGTCGTTGGCGTCTTCTACAGCATTGACGCTCTGCACGGCGAGCGCCGCGATCGCAGCATCCTGTTCTGGAAGTCGATGCCGGTGTCGGATCTCACCGCCGTTCTCTCGAAGGCCGCCATTCCGATCTTCCTTTTGCAGTTGATCGCCTTCGCGGTCGCGGCCGCCATAATGTGGATCATGTTCTTCCTGAGTTCAGTCGTATTGCTCGCCGCCGGCATCAGCATTGCTCCAATCTGGAGCCAGCTGCCGATCGTGCAGATGTCGTTCTTGTTGCTCTACCACCTGGTCATATTGCATGGCCTCTGGCATGCCCCGTTTTACGGCTGGATGCTGATGGTTTCCAGCTGGGCTCGCCGTGCGCCGTTCCTCTGGGCGGTCTTGCCGCCGCTCGCGATCGGCGTCGTCGAGAAGCTCATGTTCAACACCTCCCATTTCACCGGCATGCTCCTGTATCACCTCGGGGGGAGCCCCGACTCCGGTCCCAAGAGCGGCGATTTGATGGATATGCTCGGGCACTTCCAACCGGGGATGCTGCTGCGCGAGTCCGGCCTTTGGACCGGGCTGGCGGCTACCGCCGTTTTCCTGGCCGTCGCCGCGCGTCTGCGCCGCGATCGGGAACCGATCTGATTCGAGTGCGGGTGATTCAATCATTCGCGTAAGGGGAGCGAGTATGAGTACAGATGCGATGAAGGAACCGATCCCAAAAAAATTTCGCCGCAAGTTTACGCACGAATCGGTGGGGTGTTGTATTTGATCATCATAGTTATCGGTTTCTGCAGTGAGTTTTTCGTCAGAGACAAACTCGTGGTGTCGGGAGATGTTACAGCCACCGCCAGTAATATTATGGCCTCTGAATCGCTGTGGCGCATCAGTATCGCCGGCGACCTGATTTTGCTTGTGTGTGCTATCCCGCTAACGCTGATCTTATATGTATTGCTCAGGCCGGTGAACAAACATCTCGCTTTGCTTGCGGTGCTTTTCAACATCGTCGAATTCCCGATTGAGGCCGTCAGCAAACTATGTCTTTTTGCGGCATTGTTCCTTTCGGGGAATGCAGATTACCTGAAGGCGTTTGAACCGCATCAGCTACACGCTCTAGTGAAAATTTCTCTCAAGTTGCATGACTACGGCTTTGGCATTGACCTCGTATTTTTTGGCTGTGCATGTCTGGTTTATGGGTATTTGCTTTTCAGATCGGGTTATTTCCCCAAAACTCTTGGCGTTCTGATGGCGATTGCTGGCCTGAGTTATCTGGTGAATAGCTTCACGCTCATCCTCGCCCCCGCATACGCAGGGATGATCTTCCTCATTCTGGTGTTTGCCTTGATCGGAGAATTGTCACTTTGCCTGTGGCTCATGGTGAAGGGCGTGAACGTCCCGAGGTGGAACGAGAAGGCACACTTGGCGTTCGGCTCATCTTTTTCATGACGCTTTGGATCTGATTGCGATTCCTTGGCGCTATGTCTTAACAACTTTCGTAAAGAACCCTGGAGATAGATGGAGATGAGTTTTCGGACCGTTCTCTGGCCTTGGGCTCAATCGCGTAAGGAGAAACCACTATGAACACAGCTGTAATGACGGAATCGATTGCAGGAACGTCGCCAGGTCTCAACGCCAGGATTACGGGTGTGTTTTCTCTCCTCACCATACTGACGGGAATATTCGCCCAAGGGTTCGTCAGCGGCACGCTGGTCGTAGACGGCGACGCCGCGGCGACAGCGGCCAACATCCTGGCACACCGTGGTCTGTTCCAGTTGGGTTTCGCAGTCTACCTCATCGAAATGGCGTGCAATATCGCTATGACCGCCCTCTTTTATGACTTGCTCAAGCCGGCGGGCAGGAGCGTCTCTTTGGTTGCCGCGTTCTTGGGCCTCGCAGGTTGCGTCATTAAGACTTTTAGCCGCGTCTTCTTTATCGTCCCCTTGTTCATCCTGGGAGGCGCGCATTTCTTGAGTGTCTTCAATGCCGAACAGTTGCAGGCGCTGGCGCTGCTCTCTTTCAAGGTGAATGACCGGGGCGCCCAGATGGCCTTGGTGTTTTTCGGATTCTACGCACTCCTGAC
>Ga0209698_10009221_pt1 | contig 10112 bp, 9 predicted proteins | sample LitLauG_LLR_2012_FD_187203 | JGI IMG/M metagenome (GOLD analysis project Ga0209698, IMG submission 187203) | Freshwater sediment microbial communities from Pennsylvania, USA - Little Laurel Run_MetaG_LLR_2012 (SPAdes) (version 2) | ecosystem: Environmental > Aquatic > Freshwater > Creek >... | reverse complement strand
GGCGAGCACTGAGTACTCGTCGGCACGCGTGACCACCTGCTGGAAGATGGAATCGGCGATGCGGTCGTTGATCATGACCTTTTTCTTCCACGCGCCATTGCCGTGGCTCGCATAGATCTGGTCGAGCACCGCCTTCACTTCTTTCTCCACGGACTGGCGGAAGACGGGAGGAGCAAATTCCATTCCAGGCTCGACCATCTCTGCGTTTTGTGCGACGGACAGGTTCGGGTTCTTGTCTTTATTGTCGAGGATCCAGCTCTCGCGCTCGGTGACGACCTTGTCGCGGAATTCTTCGACGGCGATTTCGTATCCCCACTTGCGGAAGGCTCCTTCGGTGAATTTCTGGATGTTGCCCTTGTGGACCAGCGTGACGCTCTTGCGCCCGGATTCAAGCGCGTGCTGGATGGCCATACGCACTAGGCGCTTGGTGCCCGTCACCGACATCGGTTTGATTCCAACACCCGAATCGAGGCGAACCTGCTTCTTGCCGCCCTTCAGCATCTCTTTGTTGAGGAACTCGATCAGGCGCGCACACTCTGCAGTTCCCTGCTCCCACTCGATGCCGGCATAGACGTCTTCGGTGTTCTCGCGGAAGATCACGACATCCATGCGCTCGGGATGCTTCACGGGAGAGGGCACGCCGTTGTAGTACTTCACCGGGCGGACGCAACAGTAGAGGTCGAGAATCTGGCGAAGGGCAACGTTTAGCGAGCGGATGCCGCCGCCCACGGGTGTCGTGAGGGGCCCTTTAATGGCGACACGGAATTCGCGGATGGCGTCGACCGAATCGTCGGGGAGCCAATTGTCGAACTTCGCCTTGGCCTTCTCTCCGGCGAACACTTCATACCAGGCGACACGGCGCTTGCCCTTATAGGCCTTCTCGACGGCGGCGTTGAATACGCGGAGAGAAGCTTTCCAGATGTCGCGGCCTGTGCCGTCACCTTCAATGAAGGGGATGATGGGATTGTCGGGAACGTCGTACTTCCCGCCTGCGTAACCGATTTTCTTTCCATCTGCAGGGACCGCAACGCCGTTATAAGAGCCAGCCATGAAACCTCCGGTAGGAAAGCAGGACCGCAATTGTAAAAACTCACAATTATAAAGAATTTCAACACCTCAGCAGCAGATTATTCTTGACGGCTGTGACATAATTCCTCTCCTACTTGGTGCTTTCACACGTTTTGGAGAATTGTATGAGTCATCGCCCTTGGAAGCTCTTCGTGTTCTCTGCTTCTCTGCTGTTGTGCATGACCCTTGCCCCAGCAGCTTTCGCGGCAAGAAGCGCGCCGGACCACACCCAGACCGGAAGTGACATCATCGTGGCGCCGAACGAAGAAGCTGGAGAGCTGACTTGCTTCGGTTGCAGCGTACGTGTGCGCGGCCACGTTCTGGGAGACGTCACGACCTTCGGTGGCAGCGTGCTTCTCGAGGAGGGCGGTCAGATCGATGGTGACGCTACCACGTTCGCCGGTGGAGTTCGGCTTGAGAAGGGTGTTCAGATCAAGGGAGACGTGACCGTGTTTGGGGGGCGGATACGCCGGGACCCTTCTTCGACCATTGGCGGTGAGGTCACCAACTTCGGCGGCGGAATCTGGATGATCCTGATATTTGTGCTTCCGCTTGCCGTGCTGGGGCTCTTTATCACGTTTATCGTTTGGTTGATTCGCCGGCTGATGCGGCCTGCGTTGGCCGCCGCTGCCTGAAAAACTGGCCACGGATCTGCGCGGATTTCCACGGATAGATCTGAACGACGGGATTCTGTCTTATCTGCGTAAATCCGCGGCCGCCGTACTACCACCTTCTTGTACCGAACGTCTTTCTGACTCCTACCGTCATGTAGCGTCCCCATGGGCCGTTGTTGCCGAGATCGGCCGGGCCGAGATAGGTGTCACGGGCGCCGAGGCGTGCGAACGGGAAGTGTTGGGTCACACGAAATTCGAATCCTCGCGTGAGATAAATGCCTGCGCCCCAAGAGTGCTCGACGCCAATGGCATCCAATGACCAGGTGTACAGGGTTTTGGGAATGGTCTTGCCGAACAGGAAAGTTGGCGCGCCGTAGACCATGAAGCGGCGCAGCGGTCCGCGGCCAAACGGGCGAACCTCGAGGATTCCAGAAAGCATGTAGCGTGCGAACATGCTACAGGGCGCGTTCACTCCGCCGAATTGCGAGGCATTCGAGGCACAGAGATTGGGGTCAATTTCATTGTGCGGTGGAGCAAGGTCGAACTGGGCCCAACCCCACAACATGTCCTTGGGGAAGAACATTCGGTCGTCGGGGGCCGCGTCGTGCCATGTGCCCTGAGAACTTTGTTCTGTAAGGGTTCCTGAGTTCTGCGCGGACGTGAAAGCGGACACAAATAAGGCCGCGACCAAAATCAAAGACCATCTTGTCATTGTGCCTCCGAAGGCTGATGCGGAAAATCCGGAACACGCGCCGCCCGTGTGTTGCGAGGACTGGGAGTCAGGGATGTCCGGTTGAGTAGAGCGCAACATTGTAACCTGTGCGGGAAGAAGAAGTCGGTGTGCAGCCATGTTCGGGATCGCACTGGCTTCTTGAATGCGGAACTCTGAATGGGTGTTACTCCGGATTCTTGTGGCGGCATTCTTCCAGATTTCATATCTCACATTCAATTTATTCCATTCATAATACGTTCACACTAGTCGCATGCCGCCAAGTTCAGCGCTTGCAACAAGTTGCACTTTGGTTCGAGGATTGCTTTGCGAATGGTACAGTTCAATCCAGGACCCTTATGCCACAAGAGATTTCGGTGTCGTATCAGGCCATCAAGAGCAAGGTTTACCGCTTAATTGATTCCCTCGTGGTGGGCGAAAAGAACGAAGCGGACGTGCAGGAATCCATTCGACGGTGGTGGGCCCTAATCCACCCGGCGGACCGTCCAGTGGCGCAGAAGTATCTACTTATGGTGTTGGGGCGCTCAGCCTCGGCTCTGGATTCCATGGAAGATGCGCTGCTTTCGGTCGGCCCGACCGAACAGATGCGGGGCCCGCTGGTTCCCGCCGGCATGGCAAGCAAGCGGATGCGTCTGGTGGAGCGGCTGGTAAAGGACGCAGGCGTCCGGAGCGCGGTGTAGGAAACCCTCAGCCTCAATCGTCTCGGATCATCAGCCCGACCCCTTCAGATGTCGTAATACAGCGCAAACTCGTACGGGTGGGGCCGCCGGCGGATCGCTTCCACCTCTTCGGTCCGCTTGTAGTCGACGTAGGTTCGCAATAACTCTTCGGTAAACACATCGCCTTTCAACAGGAAGGCATGGTCGCGCTGCAGAGCGTCGAGGGCCTCTTCGAGTGAGGCCGGGATCGACGGAATACTGGAAACCTCTTCCGGGACGAGCTCGTAAATGTCTTTGTCGAGAGGATGCCCGGGGTCCATCTTGTTTTCGATGCCATCGAGACCAGCCATCAGCATGGCCGCAAACGCCATGTAGGGATTGCAGCTGGGGTCGGGCGGACGAAACTCCACGCGCTTCGCCCTGGGTGACGCCGAATACATCGGGATGCGGCACGCCGCCGAGCGATTCCGGCGAGAGTAGGCGAGGTTGACGGGCGCTTCAAACCCCGATACCAGGCGTTTGTACGAGTTGGTCGTCGGCGCGATGATCGCAGATAGAGCCGGCCCGTGCTTGAGCAATCCACCGACATACCACAGGGCAAGCTGCGAGAGTCCGGCATATCCGTCGCCGGCAAACAACGGCTCGCCATTCTTCCAGAGGGACTGGTGCGTATGCATGCCGCTGCCGTTGTCGCCGAAGATGGGCTTCGGCATGAAGGTCACCGTCTTGCCGTAGTGATTGGCCACGTTCTTGACAATGTACTTGTAGAGCAGCATCTTGTCGGCCGATCGCAGCAGCGAGTCGAACTTCAGATCGATTTCAGTCTGCCCTCCGGTGGCGACTTCATGATGGTGGCACTCCACCTCCATATCGCAACTCTGCATGGTCAGCACCATCTCGGTGCGCAAGTCCTGGTAGTGATCGGTGGGCGGGACGGGGAAATACCCTTCCCTGTAGCGCGGGCGGTAGCCGAGATTGTTCTCTTCCCTGCCCGAATTCCATCGGCCTTCTTCGGCGTCGATGTAGTAGAAGCCGTACTGCTCGCGCTGATCGAAGCGGACGTTGTCGAAGATGAAGAACTCGGCTTCGGCGCCGAAGTAAGCCGTATCGGCGATGCCGGTAGAGGCCAGATATGTCTCCGCCTTGCGCGCGATGTGGCGGGGATCACGGTCGTAGACTTGCTTGGTAACCGGGTCGACTACGTCGCACACCAGGACCAGCGTGGGTACTTCGGTAAAAGGATCTAGCAGGTGGGTGCTAGGGTCGGGCATGAGCAGCATGTCGCTCTCGTGGATGGCGGCCCAGCCACGGATGGATGAGCCGTCGATGCCAAATCCGTCTTGGAATGAAGCCTCAGTTAGCTGATCGATCGGATACGAGACGTGGTGCCAGAGCCCGGGAATATCGGTGAAGCGCAGATCGAGGATTTTCGCGTCGTGCTGCTTGGCGAATTCGAGAACAGCCTTGGAATCGGCCATGGGAACGTCTTCCCCCAAAGGAGAGATCTTCAGTCATTTGGCGATCGGAGGACAGGCCAGAAAAATCCCACCCTAACCGCACAAGACGCGGTTAGGATGGGGCACCCGGCTGCTACAATCGGTCGCGTTATGCAGGACGAACGAGTCTAAAGGGCTGTGTTCGCGGCTGGCAATTCGATTGTTTTTATAACCGCGATAACGCGACTTTATACTTAAGCTGTCAGCTATCAGCTTTCAGCCAGTTTCCCAGGCAGTTTCCGATACAAGACTGGAGTGCATTGGCTGACAGCTGAAAGCTGGCGGCTGAAAGCCTCCTATGGACTTCGACCAACTCGAAACCTTCCTCGAAGTGGCGCGGCACGCTTCGTTCTCGCGGGCGGCGGAGAAGCGTTTCCGCACCCAACCGGCGATTTCGTCGCAGATTCGCGGCCTGGAGGAAGAGGTTGGGGCGAAACTGTTCGACCGCTCGGGCGGCAAAGTTTCTCTTACCGCGGCGGGCAAGGCGTTTCTCAAGTACGTGGAAGATACCCTCGACGCCCGTAAGGCAATGATGGTTTCCATTGCCGAAATGGAGCGTGTGCCACGCGGCGAGATTATCGTTGGCGCCAATGAGGGCACCTGCCTGCACATCCTGCCATACGTATTTGCCGACTTTAAGAAGCAGTATCCCGATGTGTCGGTGAACATCAAGCGCTCCGATTACGCCAAGATTCTCGAGTCGGTTATCGACAATTCGGTGGACTTCGGCGTCGTTTCCCTGCCGGTGACCGACACCCGGCTGACGGTCGTGCTGATCCATCGGGATGAGTTGATCGTGATTGCCCCGCCTTACCATCCGCTGGGCAAGATGAAGTCGGCCACGATTGCCGATATTTCCAAGTTCCCTCTTGTCGTACCCAAGGCTGGCCACACGCGCGACGCAATCGAACAACTGTTTCACGAGCGGCGGCTCAAGCCGAACTTCACCATGGAACTCGATTCGAGCGAACTGCTTAAACGCTTCGTCGCCGCTGAAGTTGGAGTAGGATTCATCGCCCGCTCAAACGTGGAAGAAGACGTTCGCGCCCGCGTTCTCTCCGCGGTCCCGCTGGCCGACGTGCAGGTGCGCCGTGACTTGGCGCTGGTGTTCCGGAAAGACAAGGCGCTTAGCCGCGCCGCGCTCGCCTTCATCGACATTGCGGTGAAGCATAAATCTACGCAAGAATTAGTGCAGACACCCACTCGATGATGAGGTTCCCTTCCAGATTGCTGCTCGTGGCGATTCCGATACTCGCCCTGTGCCCGCCGGCAGCCGCACAGCAGAAGCCGCTCGATCAGATGCCGGCTGCCGCGCGAAAACTGATCGCCATCACGTTGACCGGCAGCAAGCGGTTTGCCGAGGCAGATGTGGCTGCGGCGACCGGACTCCAGATTGGAATGCCGGTCATCGAGGATGATTTCAAGCGTGCTGCCCGCAACCTGGGCGCTACGGGCGCTTTCACCACGATTGAGTACTCGTACTCCTATTCTTCGGCCGGAACCAAGCTGGAACTGCACGTTGCCGACTTTGACAAGTTCGTCCCGGCGCGCTTCGAGGATTTCGTATGGTTCTCCGATGCCGACTTGCGCCGCCGCATCAAAGAACACGTGCCCATGTTCGACGGCGAGTTGCCGCTGGCGGGCCACATGGCTGACGAAGTCTCCGACGTGCTGCAGGCCATGCTGGTCGAGAACGCCATTCCCGGCCATGTGGACTACTTACGCGCCGGGAAGCAAGACGGTCCCTTCGAGGCCATCGAGTATCACGTTTCCGACGTTCTGATCCGAATCCGCAAGTTCGAGTTCGCGGGCGCGGGTGAAACCGAGATGCCCGCCCTTGAAACTGCCGCGAACAAGATGCCCGACCGCGAATATTCCCGCGCTCGGCTCAACCTGCTGGTGCAGCGACAGCTTCTGCCGGTTTATTACGCTCGCGGATATTTGAAGGCGGCCTTCGGCGAGCCGCAGCCCAAGATGATCAAAGAGCCGGGAACGGAGAGCGACGAAGGTTCGCGCAACCAGAGTGTGGTGGACGTGGTCTTCCCGGTTACTCCGGGCCGCCAGTACGTTTTGAAAAGCCTGGATTGGTCCGGTAATCACGAGTTCCCGACCGATACGTTGCAGAAGATGGTCCATGCCCAGCCCGGCCAGCCGGCCAACACGGTGCGGCTCAGTGAAGACCTGAAGGGGGTTCAGGTGCTCTATGGCTCGCACGGATTTGTCAAAGCCGCGATCGTTCCCGAGGCCCGGATGGACGACGCTGCCGCAACTGTGGCCATCCGGCTGGAAGTGACCGAAGGGCCGGTCTACCACATGGGCGAACTGGAATTCCGCGGCCTCGACAACAGCCTGATGGCGAAGCTGCGCGATCTGTGGAAGGTGCGTACCGGCGAGGTCTACAACGCCAGTTACCTGAGCGATTACCTGCCCGCAGCGCAGAAGCTGCTTCCGTCCAACTTCGATTGGGAAGTCTCTCCGCACGTAACCGCCAATACCCGCGAAAAGACGGTCGATGTGGACCTGATCTACTCGGTCAAAGCAACCAAATAGGATCAGGCCGGGACTGGGCGATTTGTTCGGTTTTTGGAACAAGCAAAGATTTCTCTTTCGGAAGTTCGGCGGAGGAAGTACCCTTGGCGCGCCTAGTTGTTTTTGTTGCCCGGGCCCTCCCCCAATTGATCCGGGCATGCGCGGGGACACGCGCCAGCGTGTCCCCGTATTTTTGGTGAAACTGAAACTTCCGGGTGGCGCAAGCATCTTGATTCCGGAGAGGCGCTGCCCTCACAATGGACACTCAGAGATTTGCCCTCAAAACCCAAAAGGAGAAGTGCTGATGACATCTCGTGTAAAGAAATTTGCGTTTGCGCTGCTGAGTCTGATTGTGGCTGCGGGTTTGACCGTTTCTTCTGCATTCGCAGCCAAGGCCCAGACCTTCACCGGAACCGTGAGCGACTCGATGTGCGGAGCCAAGCACATGGGTGACGCGGCTACCTGCACACGCGCATGCGTCGGAAAGGGCTCCAAATATGCGCTGGTCGTCGGCGATAAGGTCTACACGCTCGATACTACCGACAAGGCCGCGCTCGACACTCTCGACAAGCAGGCCGGAGCCAAGGTAACGGTCACCGGGTCGGAGAAGGACAACACGATCGAGGTGAGCAAAGTCGCAGCCGCGAAGTAAAGCGGAGGGCATCGGAGTTGTTTCGAGCAGAACGGGAGGCGCTTAGCGCCTCCCGAACTCTTGCAAAAAAACCTTGGTTCCCGCTCGCAAATTCATATTTCCTTTACAAAACATTGTGTTAGGCTGTGCATTCTCTATCAACATTTCTCTGCCGGAGGATGATGAAAATTGGGCAAAGACATGGTTCCCAAGCGTATTTTCTTTACCAAGGGAGTCGGAAAGCACCGCGAACGGCTGACCTCCTTTGAGTTGGCGCTTCGCGATGCAGGGATTGCCGCCCAGAATCTGGTACGTGTCTCGTCGATCTTTCCGCCCAACTGCAAGCTGCTCGCCCGCAAGGAAGGCGTGAAGTACCTCCACCCTGGAGAAGTCGTGTTCGCCGTCGTAGCCGAGAACTCCACCCGCGAGCCTCACCGGCTGCTGGCCTCATCCATCGGGGTGGCGATCCCAGCCGACCGCAATACCTACGGGTACCTCAGCGAACATCATTCCTTCGGAGAGACCGAAGACGCCGCGGGTGAGTACGCGGAAGAACTCGCCGCCGAAATGCTGGCCACCACGCTCAACGTGGAGTTCGATCCCGATCGCTCCTGGGACGAGAAGAAGCAAATTTACCGGCTGTCGAACAAAATCGTGCGGACCGCCAATGTGACGCAATCGGCGGTTGGCGATAAGCGTGGGTTGTGGACAACCGTGATCGCGTCGGCTGTGCTGATTTTTGATTAGGCACTACCGCAATCGCAGATCTGCGCGGCCTCCTTCGACCTGGATCGTAGCGTGGTAGACTTTTTCCTCTCCATGCGAACGATTGCTGTCAGGGATCGGCTTCTTATCTGCATGTACCTGCTGGCCCTCGGGCTATCTTCCCTTCACCTCTACCGCAAACCGGTGTACGCCATGGACGCGGTCCAGTACATGGGTAACGCCCTGCTGATGGAAGATCGCGACATCGTCAGCGTGCACCACCGGGTCTACGCGGAGCTCCATCGCCGGGTGCCGTTGGACGCGCTCCGCGGGCTGCTGGGGAACGATCCGGGAGCACCGACCGATCAGAACGAATCGCGACGGGAGCGAGCGCGGAATCCCTACCGATACGGGGAGTTCCTGCCACTGTTTGCCATTCGTCCGCTCTATAACCAGAGTATTTGGCTGTTGAGCAAGATGGGGTTGGGCTTGTTGCGGTCGGCAATTTTGATTTCGGTCGCGTCGTATTTCGCCATGGGCGTCCTGCTGCTGGTCTGGATGCAACGGTACGCCGGTTGGGCCTTCAGTTTCCCATTTGCGTTCTTGCTGATGATCAGCCCGCCCCTGACGGAACTGGGGAGAGAGCTCACATCCGATGCCGCCGCGACCTTCGTCGCATTCGCGGGCTTGTATCTGATCTTCGAAACTCGTCGACTCGCGGCAGGATTCGCGCTGCTTCTCGCCTCGATCTTCTTTCGCACGGACTTTGTAGTGTTGGCCGCGCCTGTACTGCTTGTTTGCTGGCTGGAGCGGCAAATTGACCTCTGGAAGGCCGCCGTTCTCGCCCTGGTCGCTGTGGGATCGGTATTGACCATCAACCACTTCGCCGGCGATTACGGGATCAGAATGCTGTATTACCGCAATTTCTTGGGAGTGCCGGTCGCCCCCGGGGAGATGACGGTTCAATTTACCTTTCATGATTATCTGGTCGCGTTTCGATCGGGTATGACTCTGGCCGCAAACAGCTTCTTGATTCCTTTTCTCTTGTTAGGAATCGTGGGGCTCAGCGGCCGCCGCATGCGCGCACTGTTTGGGGTCACGCTCGCTTATGTAGCCTTACACTTCGTTGTCCTGCCCAATTGGCAGGAACGCTGGGTAGGGATTTTCTATATGTGCTGTGGAATATGCGCGGCCTCGGTCGCGAAACGGAGTACGAACGCGGGCATCCAGCAAGCTGCCCCATAGCGCGGGCGCACCAATCGCGCTGCAATTGCGCCCTTCGATGTGCTGTGCTTAAATTGGCCTTCAATTCCCACAAACAGGCAGGAGACGCTCTTACATGCAGTGGTACTTCTTTTTCTTTCTGGTGTCCGGATTCTGCAGCGTTTTGTACGAACTGGTTTGGCTCCGCCTCGCGATGGCGCAATACGGCGTCACCACGCCCTTGATTTCCATCGTCCTCTCCGTGTTTATGCTTGGTCTTGGCTTCGGCTCATGGGCGGCCGGGCGTTTGGTTAAACGGTGGCGTGGACAGCTGTCGTTCCCCGCGGTACTGCTATATGGGTTCACTGAATTGGTGATTGGGTGCTCAGCCCTGATTGTTCCAGCCGAGTTGTTCTGGGGAAGACAGATTCTGGAGCGGCTGGAGACGCATGGCTTGTCGTCCTCGGGATACTACCT
>Ga0209698_10009219_pt1 | contig 10113 bp, 9 predicted proteins | sample LitLauG_LLR_2012_FD_187203 | JGI IMG/M metagenome (GOLD analysis project Ga0209698, IMG submission 187203) | Freshwater sediment microbial communities from Pennsylvania, USA - Little Laurel Run_MetaG_LLR_2012 (SPAdes) (version 2) | ecosystem: Environmental > Aquatic > Freshwater > Creek >... | reverse complement strand
CACCCAACGGCCGATGCATATGTATCATTCGTGGGGCAGTCAGAACGCCTGGCTGCGGCAGATCACCAATGAGAACCGGCTGTTTGTGCATCCCGATCTTGGCGCAAAGCACGCGGTCGCCGATGACGACTGGGTTTGGCTGACCAGCGCCACTGGCAGAATCAAGTGCCAGATCAAGTTGATGGCCGGGATGAACGCCGAGACGGTCTGGACCTGGAACGCCATCGGCAAGCGCTCAGGCACTTGGGGCCTATCGGCTGACGCGCCAGAATCACAGCGCGGCTTCCTGCTGAATCATCTGATTGCTGACCTGTTGCCGGCCGACGCCGGAGGCTACCGCTATTCCAATTCCGATCCGGTGACGGGCCAGGCCGCCTGGTATGATCTGCGCGTCAGCATTGAGAAATGCGGCCCCGGCGACGCGCCCGAAATCTTGCCCAAATTCGCAACCCTTCCCGATCCCCGCAAGGTCGCCCTATGACCACACTACCCACGTCCACGGCCAAAAAGCTCGGTCTGGTCATCGACCTCGACATTTGTGTCGGATGCCAGGCGTGCGCAACGAGTTGCAAGGAATGGAACGCCCAAGGCTATTCGGCACCCCTTGTCGACCAGGACCCTTATGGCGCCGACCCCCATGGGCCTTGGCTCAACCGCGTTCACACCTATGAGGTTGGCGAGGGCGAAACGGCGCGAACGGTGCATTTCCCACGCTCGTGCCTGCACTGTGAAACCCCGGCCTGCGTCACGGTCTGCCCGACTGGGGCGAGTTACAAGCGCGCCGAAGACGGCATCGTTCTCGTCAATCCCGATACCTGCATCGGCTGCAAGCTGTGCTCCTGGGCCTGCCCCTATGGTGCGCGGGAATACGATTACCTTGAGGGCGTCATGAAGAAATGTACGCTCTGTGTCGATCGCATTTACAATGTCAATCTGGTTGAAGAAGACCGGGTGCCGGCCTGCGTGCGCGCATGCCCGACGGGCGCGCGAGCCTTTGGAGACCTTAGCGATCCGGACAGTGCGGTGTCGAAAAACGTAGCAGCGCGAGGCGGTTACGCCCTTATGCCGGAGTTGGGCTATAAGCCGGCAAACAAATACTTGCCGCCGCGCGACAAGCGGGGGGGGGCCTCGCGCCCCGTTACGGGGGCCGCCGCACCGCCTGCCTCCACTGGCTCGTCATTGGAAAACCTGTTCGCCTGGATCGATAAGGCCCTGTCAGGGCAGGGTCTCAACTGATGCACCCAGCCTATTCCGTCATCCTGTTCACCACTGCGTCGGGCGCGGGCTATGGTTTGCTGTGCCTCATGGGCCTCGGCGCTGCCACCGGCGCGCTGCCACCCGACAGATTGCTCGGCCTCCTTGGCCTCGGCCTCGCACTCGCCCTGATCACCACCGGCCTGCTGTCGTCCACGTTTCATCTTGGCCACCCCGAGCGAGCCTGGCGGGCGCTGTCGCAATGGCGCTCGAGTTGGTTGTCGCGCGAGGGCGTGCTGTCGGTCGCGACCTACCCGCCGGCGGCCGTGCTCGGTATTGGCTGGGCTGTCCTTGGGCGGACGGACGGGCTTGCTGCGTTGGCAGGACTGGCCGTGAGCGTGCTTGCCCCTGTGACCGTCTACGTCACTGGCATGATCTACCAGAGCCTGCCGACCATCCGGCAATGGCACCAGCCGCTAACCGCGCCAGTCTATGTCGCATTGGCGCTGGCGACAGGCGCGCTATTGCTCAGTCTGCTAATGGCCGTTGTCGGTCATGATGTGCACGGCGCGTCCAGTCTGGCCGCTGTGCTGCTGGGAGCTGCTGCTGCATCCAAACTCAGCTATTGGCGCTCCGTCGACGCCGCGCTGCCACTTGCCAGTCCCGAAACCGCGACGGGCCTTGGCCGCTTTGGTAAAGTCCGCCAATTGGAGGCCCCGCATTCGCAGGCCAATTTCGTCATGCGCGAGATGGGTTATTTCATCGCCCGAAGGCACGCCCAAGCGTTGCGCAGGATTGTGCTTGTACTGCTCTTTGCCGCACCGCTTCTGCTCTGCCTCTTTGCTGCAAACGCGGGTGGGTCTACGGCCTTCGCGGCGCTATTGTCGGGCACAATCAGCGCGGCCATAGGGGTCGTCACAGAGCGCTGGCTGTTTTTTGCCGAGGCCGAACATGTGGTTGTGACCTTTTATGGACGACAATCAGCTTAGCGGGACCAGAGTCGCATGTTCAGGGTGCATGTTCAGGCACGGCGATGTTCCCGCGACACCGCGACGCTCGCGGGGTGGATGACATGCGCCTCGACGCCATTGGCTTTGAGGAAGCGTGCCAACCAAAAACCGTCGCGGCCGGCCTCATAGGCGACGGCGATTTGGGTGATGCTGCGACCCGCTCTCTCGGCTTCCAGGCGCCAGCGCTGCAGCGTTTCTACGAGGTCGGCCGGCACCGGCTTCAACTTCTTAAGCGGACGGCGTTCCACGCCGGGCACGACTCCGGCAGGTAGCCAACCCGATAGGCTCAGTTCCACGACTGCAACGAGCACGTGCTCGGCATCCAGCGGTTCGAGACATCGGCTGAGATCATTCGGTGCACGCTGCTGCGGTTCACAACGCTTCCGATTGGACCGCTTGGGCTTTGGCATAGGGGGCCTCCATTGCGCGGTTGACTTCCACGTCGATGGATACAAGCGCGTCGCCGCGCGCCCCATAGCAGCTTCACAAATTCGGACATTCGTCCATCGGTGATCGGCGGCGATTCGATCCCGTCAACCATCAGATCCGCAATTTGGCATAACAGCGAACGCGCTACTGAGAGGCGATTCGTCAAGCTACGTTCAAATCTCATTCGCCGCTTGCGATACAATGGGAGCACCGTTGTCGTCCGCCAAGCCATGAGCCTTGTGTAGTTCGCGAAGAAATAACGATAGGATTGGCTTGTTTTGTTCTGTCTTTCTGACGGCCAAGTAGATCGGATTCTTGTATCCTAGTTGGCGCTCTAACAGCGGGCGCATGTGTCCCTGGGCGATCCAATGACGGGCAAAGTGCTCAGGCAAGAAGCCAATGTAGCGACCCGACAGAATAAAGACTGCGACACTTTCCATAAGGTCGGCGACCGCTGTTGATGGCAGGCTCATGCCCGTCGGGAAATGGTCCGGCGCAACGTAGGATCGGCGCGCAAATTGCTGGCTCTTCAACTCAGCGATTTCAACCAAATGGCTGCGGCTGAACAAGGCATGCCCACGCCCACAATAAAGCACTTGCCTTTCGTCAAACACATCTTGGTAACTGAGATACGGAGAGTGACGGCCGCAAGCCCCGAGACCCAGATCAAACCGGCCGTCCAAGACCGCCTGTTCAATCACGGACGGGGCGGCGACATGAATTGAGATTTGCACTTCGGGTGCCAGCTCGGTCATTTTGGCGATGACAGAGTGAAGCTGACAGGCAGGGTTATTGACCAAATTATCGACGATCCCCACGGCGAGGTTGCCGATGTAGCAATTGCGTGCGGCGCCTGCGTCGCTGCGAAATTCATCGAGCGCGGCGAACAGGCGCTTGGCCGCCTGATAGACGAGTGCGCCCTTCTCCGTCACGCTGAACCCAGCCCTGCCGCGCTTGCAAAGGCTCATGCCCAACCGACTTTCCAACGCCGTCATGTGCGTGCTTATTGTTGACTGGCTGATATTCAGTTCGACTTGTGCTGCCGAGAAGCCACCCGACTCGACCACCTTCGCAAAGACCCGCAATTCGCGGATGTCGCTCTCGCTGAGGTTACCCAACACGGCCGCGTCTCCTGGCGTTCGAACCCTGGCGACCTGTTTTTCGCTAGCCGAGGCACAATGCATCGACGCGCGCAGAAGTAAGCGTCGCCCTTTGAGGATTGTAGCCGCCGTTCAACGCCTGAACAAGCTGAGTACGGAAGGAGTGAGCGACATGGCGACGTGCGGCGAGCAGCTTGTGAGGCTTCTGGAGGCTTATGGCGTTGACTTTGTCTTTGGCATTCCGGGGGTTCACACCGTTGAATTGTACCGGGGCCTTTCGGCTTCGCGTATTCGGCACGTTACTCCTCGTCACGAGCAAGGCGCCGGCTTTATGGCCGATGGCTACGCCCGGGCAAGCGGCAAGCCAGGGGTGTGCTTCGTGGTGACGGGGCCTGGGATGACGAACATCATGACGGCGATGGGGCAGGCCTATGCGGACTCCGTTCCTATGCTTGTCATCTCAAGCGTGAACCGCACCGAACAGCTCGGCATGGGTGAGGGCCGGCTGCATGAGCTGCCGTCGCAGAGCCGCACCGTGTCAGGCGTCGCGGCCTTCAGCCACACCCTGCTGCAACCGGATCAACTATCGCAAGTCATAGCCCGCGCATTCGCAATATTCTCTGGTGCGAGACCGAGGCCGGTGCACATTGAAATTCCAATTGATGTGATTGCCGGGACCGCAAAAGGAGCTGCCACTGTTGTTCGAGCGATCCCGAAGCGTCCGGGGCCAAGGCCGCACGAAGTCGAGCGAGCGGCCCGGCTGCTCTTTGAAGCCAGGACTCCGATCATCATCCTCGGCGGTGGCGCCGTCGATGCTTCCGAGCCGGTGCGAAGCGTGGTCGAATGCCTCGATGCCCCCGTAATAAACACCATCAACGCCAAGGGACTTCTGCCGCCGGGCCACCCCCTTCACGGAGGTGAAAACATGGCCTTCGAGCCCATCCGGCGGGCAATCGCGGCTGCCGACGTTGTGCTCGCTGTCGGAACGGAATTCGGTGAGACCGAAATGTATCCGCAGCCAAAGGATATTCAGATCGTTGGCACCCTGATTCGGATCGACATCGATCCCGAGCAATTGGTGCGCTCACCGGCTGCCGATCTGCCGATCATTTCGGATGCCGGGCCGGCGTTGGAGGCAATCGGAGCGAGCATTGCAAACCTAAAGTTGCTCGACGCCAAACCAGCACCAGTTGCCTCGGTCGGCATCAATAGCCCGGGTGCGGGGCGGGCCGCCGCCATCCGAACTGAGACCATGGCATTCTGGTGGCCGGCCGTCTTTTTGCACCAGAAGATTGGCCGCCTTGTTAATGAGGTCTTGCCTGACGCGATCTTGGTCGGCGACCAGACCGAACCCGTCTATGCGCTCAATCAGTGCTTTGAGCCGACGCTCCCTCGATCGTACTTCAATTCGAGTACTGGCTACGGAACTTTGGGTTACGCATTGCCAGCAGCAATCGGTGCCAAACTGGCCGCACCCCACCGGCCGGTTGTCGTGCTTGCCGGCGACGGCGGCCTGCAATTCTCGATCGGCGAATTGGCCTCGGCCATTGAAGCCAAAACACCTCTGGTGCTGCTGCTTTGGAATAATGAAGGCTACGGAGAGATCAAGACCTACATGCTGGAGCGCAAGATAGCTCCGGTCGGCGTTGACATTTTCACCCCTGATTTCGTGACGATCTCGCATGGGTTCGGTTGGAGAGCAAGCCAGCCTCGCAGCTTCGTCGAGCTCGCTCAAGCGCTAAGTGCAGCAGCAGGCGCCTTGCTGCCGACTTTGATAGAACTGCGGGCCGACACTCCGTTCCTGCGCTATTGAGCGTCAGGCGCGAGCAGGACACAATCGTCGGCGCCGAATTGCAGGGAGACCGCCTCGCCGGTCTTGGAGTGTGAACCTTGCCGGTTCGGCTGAATGATGGTGATCCGGCCCTCGGAGGTCCGGCAAACAAAGTGCAATTGCGCCCCCATGTTGACGATGCTCACCACCTCACCCGTCAGAACATTCACATCTGGGTCAGTGGTTGCCGTATGCGGCGGCATGATCGCGATCCGTTCGGGCCGGACGCAGACGCGCCAGCCACCTGCGGGAGGAATATCGATGGTTTTGACGTTCAGTGCTGTGCCGTTGTCGGTCATGAGCCGGCAAACACCGTTGACCAGTCGAGTTCCACCGCTTCCGGAAAACCAATTTGTCCGGCCGATGAATGAAGCGACGAACTCCGTGCGCGGTTGGGCATAGATTTCGCCGGGCGTGCCGAGCTGCTCAATGCGGCCCCGGTTCATGACGATGATCCGATCGGCGAGGCTCATGGCCTCGTCCTGGTCGTGGGTCACGACAATCGTTGTCGAACCGACGGTCGAGAGAATCTGCTTGAGTTCGAGACCCAGCTCCTCACGCAGCTTGGCATCGAGCGCCGAGAGCGGTTCGTCCAGCAGCACTAGCTTGGGTTTGGTAGCGAGTACGCGAGCAAGAGCTACACGCTGTTGCTGGCCGCCGCTCAATTGATTGGGCTTGCGCGCGTCGAACCCCTCAAGCCGCACCAGCCGCAGCATCTCGGCAATACGGTCGCCGACTTCCGCCTTCGGCCAGCGCCGATGCTTGAGCCCATAGCCGATGTTCTCGGCAACGGTCATGTGCGGGAATAGCGCGTAGTGCTGAAACAGCAGGCCGACATTGCGCTCATATGGCCGTCTTCCGGTCATAGCCTGACCGGCGATTTCGATGGTCCCGGCATCTGGCTGCTCGAAGCCGGCCACCAGGCGCAGGGTCGTCGTCTTGCCGCAGCCGCTGGGGCCAAGCAGCGAAAGCGTTTCGCCGGCCGCGACGGTAAAGCTCATGGCATCGACGGCGGCGGTCGAGCCGAATCGCTTGCTGACATTGCGAAAGACGACTACGGGCTCGGCTGGGTCCTGCATGGCTGTCATTATGACCTGAAAACGCCTTGGCCAATGGCCTTGTTCAACCCGACGGATTTCTCCAGGGCAACAATCAGCCCGAGCGTGACCAGCATGAGCATGACCGAAGCGGCCGCGATCGAAAGGTCGAAATTGGCTCGCATACTGCTTATCAATGCCACGGGGAGCGTATAGGTGGTTGCGTCGGTCAACATGATGGATACCGCCACATCGTCCATCGAAACCGCGAACGCAAAGATCGCGCCACTGATGATGCTGGTGCGCGCGAGCGGCAAAGTGATGTCCCAGAAGGCCGCCTGCTCGTTGGCGCCAAGGCTCAACGCGGCTTCGGTGAGTGCGCGGTCGATGCCGCCCAGCCCCGTCAGGGTCGCCCGGATCGTGTACGGCACAGTGATGATGATGTGGCCACACAGCAGACGGGCAAATCCGTTGATCAAGCCGAGGTGCGAGAGGAACAGCAGCAGCGCAAATCCGGTAACGACGGGCGGGACAAGGAGCGGCGAGAGGAAGAGCGAAATCAGCAGCTGCTTGCCAGCAAATTCGGCGCGCTCGACCACAAAGGCGGTTGCCAGACCTACGGCGGTGGATATCGCCACGGCGAGAGTTGCCAGCTTTAAGCTGGTGCTCAGCCCACGCAGGAAATAGTCGTCGGAAAAGAATTGCTGGAACCAGCGCAGCGACAGCGAAGGCGGCGGCAGCGGGCCGAGATAGGCCCTCGAATCGAAGGCCATGACGACGGTTACGGCGATGGGCGTCAGCAGAAAACACAAGATTGTGCCGATCAGGATCAGCCCAGCCAGCCACATCGCGTCATCGATCAATCGACCGCTCATGCGCCCCACCGCTTGGTGACCTGCGCGGATGTAAGGTACACGATCGACAATGCGACAAAGAAGAGAACAATCGAGATGGCGGCCCCGCTAGGATAATCGGCGATTTCGCTGAAGCGATTGTAGATCAGGTTGGAGATGAACAAGACTCGCCCTTTGCCCAGGATCATCGGAATGACAAAGGCGCTGATGGAAAAAGTGAAGGCGAAAAGGAAGGCAGCGAGAATGCCTCGCATACATAGCGGCAACGTAATGCCAAGATGTGCGCGCCAGCCCGGTGCGCCGAGCGCCTGCGCGGCATCGATCAACCGGGGATCGACATTCTGGATGGTACCCAGCAGAGTCAGCGTCGCCACCGGTATGATGTAGTGAAGCAGGCCCGCGCCAACCAGCGTTTCGATATAGCCACGACCATTGGTGGACACTCCCAGGGAAAGCAGCAGTGGGCGAAAGGGACCGGCCGCACCAAAGCTCAATTCCAGCGCGTATGTCCTGACAAGGACGCTGAGAAACATCAACGTGACGAAGAGGCCGACGGCAATGGCGCGCCATCGCGGCGAGACCTTGCGGACAATCCAGTAGGCAAGCGGGAAGGAGAGAAGCAAACCCGCGAGCGAAGCCAGAAGGCTGATTCTCAAAGTCTCGAACAAGAAGCCGGCGAAGGACGGAGTCAGCAATTCCTGATAGTTAGCAATCGTGAACGGTGCATTGGCCGACGAGCCGATGTTTCCGGGCACATAGAGCCGGAAACTCTCAACGAAGAGGCCCGCCATCGGTAGGAAGAACAGCCCGAGAAACAGGCCGCCAGAGGGCAGCAAAAGCAAAATGGAACCGCGCGCCTGCGTCATGTGCTGCGGCCCCCTTCTGCTAGTCCCGTTTCCTAGACCTAAAGCAGCGGGGCAATTTCGTTCTCCCAGCGCTTGGTCCATGCGTCTTGTTGTGACAGGACCACATCGAAGTTGGGTACGTAAACAAACTTGTCAAATTCCTCGGGCGTGAAAGCAAGGTGCTTGAGACTATCCGGCGTCTTGGCCTTGACGTTGAGCGGCGCTTCCCCCGCGATTTCGGCATAGAGACTGCTCATCTCCGGGCTGATGGCATGATTGATGAAGGCCAAAGTGGCATCCAAGTTTGGCCGGTTCTTGAAGACCGCAAAGCCGCTTTGATAGAGGAAAGTCGGCATGCCCTGCTGCTTGGTCTGGCGAACTACCGGGAATGATTTGGCCACCGACGTCAATTGCGGCTCGGAATAGAAGCCGCCGACTGTCTCGCCGCTCGTAAGCGAAGTGGTGAAATCGGTGTCGGTGACGGCGATGCGCCCGATATTGCCGCTCTTGGCCAGCTTCTTCATCAGATCCCAGCCAGGCTCCATCTTGTTCTCGTCGCCGCCACCGTGCAGTGCCAGGGCGACAAGCTGGAGCATCATGCTTTGCGTGGGGCCAGGCCAGCAGATCTTGCCCTTGAGCTTCGGGTCGAAAAGATCGTCGACCGAGTTCAACGGAACCGGGCTGATATCCTTGCGATAGGCGAAATAAATGCCGCCAACGGCACGCGGTACCGCCATCCATTCGCTCTTGGCGTTCTTGACGATGATTTTCTGCGGTATGTCGGCCAGGTTCGGCACCGAGGCAACTGACACGGGAACCAGCCAGTCCTCCTTGATCATGCCGCTGAATGAGCCCTCCCAACCAGCCACATAATCATAGTCCGCGTGCGGCCAGGTTGCCTTGATCTTAGGCAGGATGGCGCCGGAGCCGCCTTGGTGCAGAACCCAGTTGATCTGTACCTTGTCCTGCTTTTCCGCGATCTTCTTCATCGCATTGACGACGTCGCCGCCCCACTCGACTGCCGTAAGATCGGTTGCCGCTGCGGCAGGCCGGACCAGGCCAAGAGTGTCGCTGGCGAACGCTGCGCCAGCCGCAGCCGCGCCAGCCATGAGTGCTTGCCTGCGTGTAAGCCAAACCATGCTGAACTCCCAGTGTTGACGACCGACAATCGCTCCGCCCACAAATTCGAAGCCCTATGATTGCTGCTTCGCATTGTGCATCCATACGCAAAGGCCGAACAGCGCATTGGCCCAAGCCAATGTGACCCGGCGTTTCAGCGGTCGGCCCTTGCAAGTCGCCGCTCCAACAAACGCGAACTCCAAGTCAGGGGATAGCAAATTACAAAATAGGCCAGCGCCACCAGCCCGTAAATGACAAAGGGCTGGAAGGTCGCATTGCTCAGGATTTGCGCGGTCTTGGTGAGTTCGTGGTAGCCCACGATCGAGGCCAGCGCTGTACTTTTCACCAGCTGCACGAGAAACCCAACGGTCGGCGGAATGGCGACGCGCAAGGCCTGGGGCAGGATCACCAGTCGCAGCTGCTGGATAAAATGCAGGCCGAGACTAGCGCCGCCGTCCCATTGGCCAGCCGGTATGGCATCAACGCAGCCACGCCATATCGCGGTGAGAAAGGCGCTCGAATACAGCGTGAGACAGACTGTTGCCGCTAGCCAGGCCGACACATCGATCCCTAACATCGGCAAGCCGAAATAGACCAGGAACAGCTGCATCAGCAGAGGCGTGCTCTGGAAAAGCTCGACATAGAGATCAACGGCGAGGCGAGCCCATTTGTAGCGGCCGATACCGACAAGCAG
>Ga0209698_10009218_pt1 | contig 10113 bp, 7 predicted proteins | sample LitLauG_LLR_2012_FD_187203 | JGI IMG/M metagenome (GOLD analysis project Ga0209698, IMG submission 187203) | Freshwater sediment microbial communities from Pennsylvania, USA - Little Laurel Run_MetaG_LLR_2012 (SPAdes) (version 2) | ecosystem: Environmental > Aquatic > Freshwater > Creek >... | reverse complement strand
GGTGTGCCTTCGCGCACCAACACTTCATCTTCCCATGCCATCGCTTCAAAGCCTAAACGGCGCAGATCCATTACCATGCCGGGCCACGTGTCTTCGGCAGCTACTGCCCACCACTCGCGTCCCATAACGCGTACAGGTCGAACACGCAAAGGTCGGTTGATATCGCCTAGATTAGCCACTAATGATGCGCGTTTCCGCTCGGCGTTTTTCACGATTAGAACCGTCCCTTTCTTAACTAGAACAACGATACACCGATTTCCCTTGTGAAACCCTGAATTGGTCCCTGGAAGGAGCAGCCATTCAGATATTCCAAATAGGAAACGAGAATATGGTAATAACATACCACATCAACCTGTCAATTCGCCAGGAGGCTGGCACCACGACCGAGAAGGACGACGGCTGCCAATTTTGGACCAGGGGAACGGGGTACAGGACCCGGGCGCTCGTGCGCCACGCCTTGGGGGATGACGATGGAGCTTTCGCGGATCTGGAGATCTGGCGGGCATACTACGCTAAAACGCTGTCGCGGAACGACTCCATGTCGCAGGTGGCGTCCATAGCGCTGAGTGATCCCACCGCGATTGCCGTGGCTGATCAAGCGTACTACTATTACCGCGGAATGATGCTTTTTCTCAGTAAGCGTTACGACGAAGCAAGCGAGGACTTGGCGAGGGCCGGAGACGCGACGTGGCCGCTGTTTCCGTTGTCGAAGCTGCTGCCGTGCATGATGTTCAACGTCTTAGACGAAGTCGACGCTACCACGGCTCGGGAAGTGGCCGAGGCGCTCAAGTCCCGATTGAAGAGCTCCCAGCAACCGACCGCTTTTAACCGCCAAAACGCCTTCGCGATGAGTTCACGTCCCGACCCTGACGCTACGATCCGCGGGGCAGAGTCCACCGCCAACATCTTTGCCGGACCATCCCGATTCCGGGCCGAGATGATGTGGCACCTTGGCCGTTGCGCGGAGGGGCTTAGCATTTTCGACGAATTGAAGTTGGACGATGATGTCTGGGCCGATCAGTGCCGCAAGAAAGGCAAGTCATACTCGAACACACGAACGCTGTATGAATCAGGCCGCTATGAGGAAGCACTAGCGGAACTTAATGCACGCATTGCCGACTACGAGCGCTTGGGCGGATACGAGTCGTACTTGCCCGAATTGGAATACATGGATCGTGCGTTGGCCGAAGCGGCGATTGGCCAATCAGTGGCGGCGGTGCGGGATTTCGACATTCTGATATCTTTGCTTAGAAGGTATACTCCACAGAATTCACTAGGCCTAGCCAACGCGAATTTCAATAAAGCGATCATACTATATCTCAACAGCAAGCCCATCGCAGGGGCAATGGCCTGCAAAACGACGCTCGAATATGATCACAGCCAATATCGCGAGAGCTTGTGTGCGAAAATGGCCGTCGCCGCGCTGGATATGCAAGCCGAAAGCCCGATCAAAACGGAAATTGAACACGTTGAGTCTTTGAGCGAAGCCTCCCCGCTACCGGTGCCTATCGTTTCGGACCACGCGGGAAACGGGCCCAATGTCAGCCGGACTCTTGACAACAGGACTGCTTACGCTGTAACTGTGCTCCTGACTGGTCCCACTGACAAGCGAATCGTGCTGCCGCCGAGAACCAGCCAGACTTTCGAGATTCCGGCTGGCCGTTATAAGATCGCAGCGCGGTTGCTCAACCAGAATTTCCCTCCCTTGTTCGCGGTCCAGGACTATACCCCCGGTCATGACTACAAATCGGAATTTGTAGACGCGAGCGTGTACGATGAACCCGACGCTGCGCTTGTCAGTGCACTGCAACTGGTTGTGGATTCCGCCCAGGACGACTTTGCGGACGTGAGGGCGGAACGGTCGAACTTCACGGGCGCAGAGCGATGGGATGTGCTGGTCGCCCTGCCGGGTTTCGACAAATGCTTCGAAATCCATGAGAAGGCATCCACGTATGCACGCGACCGCTTCTGGTATAACTGCGAGGGGAACTTCCAAAACTTCCAAATCGAGGAGAAGTATCGACAACTCGTCGCCGTGGTAGAGCGTTCCACCGGTTGGCCATCTACCGATAACAATCAACAATCGGGACCTGGCAAAATCTTCAATGGGCCTGGCTGCTCAATACATGTTCAGGTATGGTTCGGCGCTTCGCTCTCCGTCGCTGTTTTCCCAGGATATACGAGGATCTTGCCCCAGTCTGGCACTAACCCTGTCCGGACGAGTCCGGAGGGCGAGAACCTGATCCAGAAGGAAGTTGAGCGGATTGAATCGGCCGTCGGGGTCTCGCCGTTGGCTGATCCCCTCGTATCCGATCGGGCGGTCTCGGGTACCGGCGCCAGTCGGACCGTGGACAACCAGACTGCTCATTTGCTGGTAATGCTGATGGCTGGCCCCACCGATAAGCGGATCGTTCTCCCTCCGCGAACCAAGCAGACCTTCGAGGTCCCGTCGGGCCGCTACAAGGTCGCCGCCCGGCTGCTCGCTCCGGATTTTCCAACTCTGTTCGCGATCCAGGAGTACGCTTCGGGTCACGATTACCGGTCGGACTTCGTGATTGAACCCAATCTGATAACCGAATCTGCCGTCACCTCGCCCTCGCCCGCCTCAACCACGGCCGCACGCTCAACAGCCAGCGCGGCATACGTCCCAGCAGATGCACTCACCGAAACTGCACGACCCGGGTCTTCAGCACAGGTTTGGGTGAATCTGGAAACCAAGGTCTATCACGAGCAAGACTCCCGCTTTTACGGAAAGACGAAAAAAGGTCGGTACATGGGGGAAGCCGATGCCATCAAAGCGGGCTATCGGGCAGCCAAATCTTCGCGCACTGATCAAGGTAAAGGTTCCGAGGGGAGGAGTGCGAACACCGAAGATCAGATGGAAAGCGACGTGCGGATTATCGAGTTGGGAGGTGAGTCAATACCTTTGTCCGAGCCTCTCGTCTCGGAAGAATTGGGAAGCCTTCCCAACGTCACCCGGATATTCGATAACCGGACTCCTTACGTTGTCACTTTGCTCCTGACCGGACCGGTAAAGAGAAGAATCTCTTTGCCCGCCGGTGCTAGCGAAAAGATTGTGATGCCTGCCGGCCGTTACAAGGTGGCCGCCCGGCTGCTCGCCCCGGATTTCCCGCCGTTATTCGGAGTTCAGGAATACGTTGCAGGTCATGATTACAGGTCGGAGTTCGTCGTTCAATAGGCCGACGGGGCTCAAACATACCATTCTTCCAGTCTCCTATGAGCCGGGTGGGTTCGGCTCGGCGACCGCACCGAAGAGGTAATTGTTAGCCAGCAGATTCTGCAATCGCTCGAACTGCGCAGCTTCACGCCGCAGGTGACCGCCTGCCCCGGGTGCGGGCGGACCACCAGCACCTTCTTCCAGGACATGGCGGATCAGATCCAGAACTACTTGCGCGAGCAGATGCCGGTCTGGAAGACTCGCTACACCGGCGTAGAGGAAATGAAAGTTGCGGTGATGGGATGCGTGGTGAATGGCCCCGGCGAATCCAAACACTCCAACATCGGTATCTCGCTGCCCGGCACGTTTGAAGAGCCGGTGGCGCCGGTTTATGTGGACGGCAAGCTGAAATTGACGCTCCGCGGCGACCACATCGTGGCCGAGTTCATTCAACTCCTCGACCAGTATGTAGACAAAACTTACGCGGCTGCGGAGACCTTGGCGCACACGTCCTAAAGGCAACACGACCCGGACTGATTGGCGGTCTCGCGCTCACCGGCGCCACCCTTGCGGCGGGAAATGTACACCTCTCCATCAAGCCGTTTGCGATATGCTTATGGGGACATGGACCTCAATCTGAATCCCCAGGAAGTGCAATTCCGCAACGAGCTGCGGGCCTGGTTGCAGGCTAACGTTCCCACCGATTGGGAAGCGCGGCGCACCGAGGATGACATGCTGTCGCGCTTCCAGTACTTGAAGCAGTGGCAGAAAAAGATGTATGAAGCGGGCTGGACCGGCGTGTCCTGGCCCAAGGAATTCGGTGGCCGCGGAGCCACTCTGATGGAACAAGCCATCTTCTATGAAGAGATGGCGCGCGCCGGCGCACCGCCGATGGCCAACACGCTCGGTCTGAGCCTGATCGGCCCGACGATTATTCACTACGGTACGCCGCAACAAAAGGCGCGGTTCTTACCAAAGATTCTCAGTGCCGACGAGATTTGGTGCCAGGGATTTTCAGAACCGAATGCAGGATCGGATCTGGCCGGTCTGCGCACAGAAAGCCGGCTGGACGGCGATCACTTCACCGTCAACGGCCAGAAAGTTTGGAACAGCTACGGTTGGGCGGCGGACTGGTGCGCGCTGGTGACGCGCTCCGATCCCGCGTCGCAAGCGCATAAAGGGCTCACCTACCTCCTGGTGGACATGAAATCGCCGGGTGTGGAAGTGCGTCCGCTTCGCCAGATGACCGGCGAGAGCGAGTTTTGCGAAATCTTCTTTCATGATGTCCGCGTGCCGAAGCAGAACGTTCTCGGCACAATTGGCGACGGCTGGAAGGTGGCACTGGGAACCTTGTCCCATGAACGGGCTACCCTCGGCACCGGCATGCAGATCGCGTTCAAGCGCCAGTTCGAGCGTTTAGTCGACTTGTCGCGCACCATCGAACGCAATGGCAAGCCGGCCGCGGAAGACCCGATCGTGCGGCAGAAGCTGGCGTCCAGTTACGCCGACCTGGAAATCATGCGGCTGAATCAAATGCGCGCGCTGACGCGCATCATGCAGACCGGCCAGCCTGGCCCGGAAGGCTCGCTGCTGAAGATTTGCTGGAGCGAGTTGAACCAGCGCTTCCAGCAGGTGGCTCAGGAGATTCTCGGACCCTACGGCCAATTGACCAAAGGAAACGGACACGCCATCGACGACGGCCAGTGGGCGTACTCGTTCCTGCGCACCCGTGGAAACACCATTGAGGCCGGCACGTCGGAAGTGCAGCGCAACATCATCGGGCACTTTGTGCTCGGCTTGCCAAAGAGTTATTAACCCAGGAGGACTTCAAACATGAATTTCGGATTGAACGAATCACAAACCACTTTGAAAAATACGGTTCGCAAGTTTCTGGCGGCGGAATGTCCTCCGGCGGATGTGCGCAAGCTGATAGAGACCGAGAATGTGTTCGACGCAAACCTGTGGAAGAAGATGGCCGAACAAGGCTGGATGGGCATCATCTTTCCGGAGGAATTCGGCGGTTTCGGAATGGGCGCGGTGGAACTGGCAGCAGTGTTGGAAGAGATGGGTCGCGCTCTATTGCCCGGACCCTATTTGAGCACGCTCACCGCGGGCGCGGTCATCCATGAAGCCGGGGATGCGGCGCAAAAGAAGCGCTATTTGGCTGCCATCTGTTCGGGTGAGGCCAAGTCGACACTGGCGCTGCTGGAAGACAAAGCGAGCTGGGACCCGTCGGCGGTCTCGATGCGCGCGGCAGCCAAGAGCGGACAATATGCCTTGAACGGGCGCAAATTATTTGTCAGTGACGCCGGAGTGGCGGACTTCCTGGTGGTTGCCGCCAGGCTAGAGGGAGAACCGGCGCTGTTTGTCGTGCCCAAGGGCGCCGCTGGGATGAACATCTCCGCCATGAGCGGGATGGACCTCACGCGAAAACTGTATGAGGTGACCTTTGAGAACGTAATGGTGGCGCCGGAAGCCATGCTGGCTTCGGGTCAGCACGCGGCATCGGCGCTCGACCGCGCCTTGAATATCGGCACGGTGGCGATTTCCGCCGAGATGGTGGGCGGGATGCAGCGATTGCTCGAGATCACGGTGGAGTACGCGAAAACCCGCAAGCAGTTTGGCAAACCGATCGGCTCCTTCCAGGCCGTACAACATCAATGCGCCGATATGCTGGTGTATACGGAGAGTTCGCGATCGGCTGCGTATTTTGCGGCTTATTCCATAACGGAAGGCACGCCCGATGCGGCAGCCTCGGTTTCGGTGGCGAAATCCTATGCCAGCGAGGCTTACCGGGAATGCGGCAACCGCGCCATCCAGGTGCACGGAGGCATGGGCTTCACCTGGGAGAGCGACTGTCATTTATATTACCGTCGCGCCAAGGCATCGGAATTGGCTTTCGGCGACGCACTGTATCACCGCGAACGCATCGCGAAGTTGATTGTCGATGCGGCCAAAGTGCGAACTGAAGAAGCCGCCGCGATCTCAGTTTCCTAGCCTGATCTCAGATTCGAGACGGCTATGCGCTCGATTCCCGCTTGATTTACGGCAATTTTTTTGGCAGTCCGTTTGCAACCTTCATGCTGTTATGACTACGGAGTGCCTCGAAGCGCCGCTACTCACCCGGACGCAGTTGGTCCAGCGAATTTCTGAGGTGTGCCATTTGAGCCGCCGCGACTCGAAAGTCGTGCTGGAATGCATGCTTGGCGCCATTATTGAAGCCTTGCAAAAAGGCGACACGGTATACATTCGCCGGTTTGGAACCTTCAACACGCGGCTCCGGTCTGCGCGGCCTTCCCGGAATCCTGTCACTGGCGCTCACGTAGTCAGCCCGGCCAAAAAGATCGCACGTTTTAAATCCAGCAAAGAGCTGCTACGCCTGGTTGCAGGCGTCATCGAAGAGCTCGAACCAGAGCTCACTTGCGTTAGATAGATAGATAGTTGAACGCGATCCCAACGAACTCGACCAGGTCATCACACTGAGTTAACGGAAAGATCACGACTACGCATGTTAGAGGTATCCGCGAAAGGCCCGGCATTTATCCTAACTAAATCCGGCAGTTGAGTTCCCACCCCGCCCCTCTTGGCGTTTGTCACCAGCGATTTCCAACTGCTGCGCAGATCACCTCCTGCAAATAGTTGCGGCTACATGTCGATACCGGTCCTGGTGGCTGCGACTGCCGGGTTAGGTTTATGGCATCGTATCGTGGTGGGCGGGCCGGCCTTGCTAAAAGCTTGTCCCATCTTCGACATCAAGCACTTCCACGCGTAGGTGGGACATGCTTGTCCGGGACTTCTGCCCCGCGGGTTCGGACCGCCAGCAGAAACGGAATCGCCGCCGCTTGGAGCGCCACGGCGAAAACGACAACGGCCAGGACGGAGCGCCCATAGAGGAATCCGGCGGCGGCGCTCCCCAGAAACCAGAGCAGGCCATAGACCGTATTGAAGATCCCATAGGCGGTGCCGCGCCTCGCGGTGGGCACCAATTCGGCGATCTCCGCGCGCAGGGAGGCATTGATTGCGCCGGCGCCGGCTCCCCAGCAGAGCATTCCGGCCAGCGCGATCCAGAAGCTGCCGAGGAACACCAACGGATTGGACAGGGCCAGCAACAGCACACCGGCCAGCAAACTGAGCACGCCCAGGCGATCGAACAAGCGGCCGAATACCAGCGCGGCCAGACCTTCCACCCCCATGGCCATCGAGTAAAATACGGGTGTTTCGGCCGGCGTGGTGATGTGCGCCTGAACAAAATGATAGGCGATCAACGGGAAGTCGACGATGCCGGCGGCGATGCAACCGGCTGCGATCACATACAGCCAGAAGGTGCGGGGGAAGGGGCCATCGTGCAAAGCTGTCTGGGCGGGCTTCTCTTCAAAGCGCGATGGGTCCGGATAAAAGAGTCGAGCCGTCAACAGAGTTGCGATTCCGAGCACGGCCGGTACCGCGAGAACGCCGTACGCTCGCGGATACAGATGCTGTTCTCTCAACACATAAGCAACCAGCAGCGGGCCGGTGAACGCACCCAGTTGATCCATGGCCTCATGCAAGCCGAATCCCCAACCGCGGCCGATGATTTTGGATGCCTGGGAGAGCATCACGTCGCGCGCAGGCGTGCGCACGGCCTTGCCAGCGCGTTCGAGCACAATGAGGCAGGCGGCGGCGATCCAATCATGGGTAAAGGCCATCAGCGGAACGGCGAGCAGGTTGACGCAATAACCGGCAATGGTCAGCGCCCAATATCGCCGGGTCCGGTCGGCCGCCGCGCCGGAGATCAGCCGCAGGACGTAGCCAACCAACTCGCCCAGGCCGGAAACGATTCCGATGACCGCCGCGCCTGCGCCTAAAGTGGCCATAAATGGCCCGTTGATACTGCGCGCTCCTTCATAGGTGACGTCGGCGAGAAGGCTGATCATTCCCAGCGAGACGATGAAGCGTACGGCGGATTGCCGGGTGACGCTCATGAGAGCAGGCGGCCGGACTTGGGCAGGCTGACTCGTTTCTCGAGCCGTGCCAAGCGGCGCCGCAAACCGTCCGATGCGGCCAGGGCCAGCGCGTTTCGCGTCATCTCGAGGGCCATGGTGTAATTCTTTTCCTGGTGCTCGTAGTATTTGGCCAGCTCTTCCAGCGCGGCGCCCTGCCAGGGATTGCGGCAGCCGGCCAGGTCGACCAGAACCGGCAGTGCGGCTAGCACGCGGCCGATTTTCTTCTCGAGCATAGCTACGTCCCAGAGCGTGCGGAACAGCAACTCGTCCGGGAGACCTTTATCCACGGATTGCCGGAACAGGGCTAACGCATGCTCATACTGCTCGGCCTGCCGCCACCACCGGGCCAGACCGACCATCTCCGCGCCATGCGCGAACTGCGCTTTCGACGGATCGTGAAACGCGTATGGCACAATGGCCGTGAAACAAGCCAACGTCAAAATGTCGAGTTGGTTGTGATGGAAGATGGGCAGCAGGCGGTCAATCTCACCGCGGCGCTGATATTCGAAGTACACGTAGGGGATCATTTCGCCTGGCAGATCGCCCTGGCGCTCTATGCCGAGAATCCGATTCTCCAGTTCCATCAGCCGGCAGCTTTCAAAGCGCAGGTTCCAAAGACGGCGCGCGCCGTGCAGTAAATCGAGATGCGCCAACCGGGCGAAGGGAGGCCGAGCGCGCACCATGCGATAGCGCGTTTCCAGCAGCGGCTGATCGTAGGTGCGGCCGTTGTAGGTGATCAGCACTTCGAACTGTTCCAAATGCCTGGTGAGAGCGCTGAGCAGGCTGGCTTCCTCGCCGTATTCACGCATAAAGAACTGGCGCACGCGAAAGCCTTCAGCCGTGATGCGCCCCACGCCGATCAGGAATGCGTAGGTCCCGGTGCCGCCCGCGAGGCCGGTGGTTTCGGTATCGAGAAAACACCATTTGGCGACAGGAATGTTTTTTATCTCACCGCCCGAAATGGGATCGAGCAGATCGTCCGGCAGCGCTTCCAGATCGGAGATGCCGATGCTACCGTGGCGGCCATGGCGCGGGTAAAACTTCTCGAACTGGTAGTGCTTGCCGTGCTCGGTTTCCACCTCTTCCCCGGGCATCCACTCTTCCAGAAAATAGCGATCCGGTTTGCGGGGATCGGGCGGCGGAGGGGTCTTCGGCTGGTCCGCATACTTGCGGTCAATGCGCGCTACTTTTTTGCGCAACGCCGCCAGTTGCTCCTGAAAATCGCTCATGCCGATTCAATCGCCTGGGATAGCTGTTCCCACTCAGCCAGCATCTCGGCTAGATCCTTCCGATGCTGTTCCATGCGGTTGGACACGCGGATGGTCTCTTCGGTGCTGACGAAATTGGCGAGTTGGGATTCATCGGCCGCGATCTGCTTCTCCAAGTGGGCGACCTCCTGCTCGAGTTCCTGACAGCGGTCCCGCATCTGGCGCAGCTTGATCGGATTCACGCGCTTGGCGGACGTGGCCACTGGCTCCGATTTGGCGATATGGCCATTCACGGCGGCGACGGGGGCGAGGGAAAGGTTCAGGTTCACCTCGCCGCCGCCTTTGCGCCACAGATAATCTTCATAGTTGCCCGGGAACACATGCACCTGGCCTTCGCCAATCTCAAAAACGCGGGTGGCGAGCTTGTCGATGAAGTAACGATCGTGGCTGACAAACACCACGGTGCCGTTGTACTTCTCCAGTGCTTCTAAAAGAACATCCTTGGCGCGCATATCCAAGTGATTGGTGGGCTCGTCCAGCAGCAGGAAGTTGGAAGGATGAAGCAGCATGCGGGCCAGCGCGTAGCGATTGCGTTCCCCACCGGACAACACGCCGATTTTCTTAAACACGTCGTCCTCTGAAAACAGAAACGAGCCCAGCAGGCTGCGCAGCTCCGTGTTCGATTTCGACGCAACGGTGGAGAGATCGTCGAGCAGACGCGCATTGACGTCCAGCTCTTTGTATT
>Ga0209698_10009217_pt1 | contig 10114 bp, 9 predicted proteins | sample LitLauG_LLR_2012_FD_187203 | JGI IMG/M metagenome (GOLD analysis project Ga0209698, IMG submission 187203) | Freshwater sediment microbial communities from Pennsylvania, USA - Little Laurel Run_MetaG_LLR_2012 (SPAdes) (version 2) | ecosystem: Environmental > Aquatic > Freshwater > Creek >... | reverse complement strand
ATGCGGAGCGACGAAGCCGACAAATCCCACGGCCCCGGCCAGGGCCACCGCCAAGCCCGTGGCAACCGCGGTGATGATGATCAGGCGGCGGCGCACCTGGGTCGTCGCCACGCCCTGCGTAAAGGCCTGCAGGTCGCCGCCGAGCATGAGATTGAGCGCGGCGGCATCGCGCTGCGCCAGTGCCCACAACAGCAACCAGCCGGTCACGGCCAGCGCGGCCAGCGCCGGGCTGGTGGCCCCGCCCAGGTCTCCGAGCAGCCAGAACACCATGCTGCGCAGGCGCCCGTCCGGTGCCAGGGACAAGGCCAGGCTCAACAGGGCCGTGCACAGCGACGCGATCATGACGCCGGTGAGCAGGATCGTGTTGTCGCGCCCCGCGTCCAGGACCGCGTCCCGCGCGAACAGCGTCCGGTGCGCCAGCACGAACAGCAGGGCCAGGGCAAGCAAGGCGCCGCCCGCGGCGCTCAGGGCGATGAGCGCGGCACCGGCGCCGAGGGCGATGGCCAGCAGGGCGGCGCAGGAGGCCCCGCCCGATACCCCGAGCACGTAGGGATCGGCCAGCGGATTGCGCAGCAGCGCCTGCAGCAGCGCGCCGGACAGGGCCAGCAAGCCCCCCACCGCCATCGCCGTGCCGGCGCGCGGCAGGCGCAGGCTCAGCAGGGTCGTGGCCAGGGACGGGCGATCCTGCCCCAGTGCCAGGTCGCCCAGCGCCTGCACCAGTGCCGCGGTATCGACACTGACACTGCCAAACCGCAGTGCCGCCAGCAGCGCCAACAAGGTAGCCAGCGCCAGCAACTGCAGGACGGTGCGGGGCGGGGCGCGCTGCAGGTCCATAGGGCGCGGCTGGTCCTGGTCCGCAGGCCTATTGCACCCCGTAGCGCAGGGTGAGGAACACCTGGCGCGGCGGGGCGTTGTAGCCGTAGGCCGGCTCGTAACCGTGGTCGGTGGCGTTGTCCAGGCGCACGCCGATGCGCCAGCGTGGCGCCAGTTGCCAGTCACCGTGCAGCCCAAGCTGGCCGTAGCCGCCGAGGGTCTGCTGATTGGTGTAATCGTCGTAGCGCAGGCCGCTCAGCCGCAGCACGGCGCCCAAGCTCAGGCGCCCGCCCGCGGACCAATCGGCCGTGAGGGTCGCCGCCTTGCGCGCGCGCCGCGCCAGTTGCGTCGCGTGCGTGAGGTCCTGTGGATCCATGAGGTCTGCCGCAGCGCCCAGGGCCAGATCGCCGAATCGCCACGCCGCCTGCGCGCTGGCGCCGCGGATGCGCGACTGCCCGATGTTGACCGGCAGGTAATTCACATCCAGGGCGATGAGGTCCTGGAAGCGATTCTCGTAAAGCGCCAGGTGGAGGCGCCCGGCGCGGCCCTGCCAGCGCAGATTGGCTTCGTAGTTGTGGCCGCGTTGCGGCCGCAGTGCCGGGTTGCTGTCGCCGGGGTAATAAAGATCGTTGAAGCTGGGCATGACGAAACTCGTGCCCGCCGACGCGCCCACCCTCCAGGCCGGCGAGAGGTCGAAACCATAGGCCAGGGCGCTGGTGTTGCGGCGCCCGAACTCGGCGTTGGCGTCGCTGCGGACGTTGAGCTGCCAGGAATTGGGCCCGGCGCGGCCATTGAGGCCGACCTGCAGGCCATCGACCCTGCGGGTATCGACGGTGTAGGCGGTCGTCGGGCTGTTGACGCTCTGGTGCAACTGTTCCACAGCCAGCAGCACGGTGCCGGCCGGCGTCGCCAGATCGTTCTGCCAGCTGGCGAGGTGCTGCGTCGTGGTGTAGCGCCCGAGCGTATAGGAGTTCACCGCGACGTCCGTATTGACATCGTCGCGCGAGGCGCTGTAGCGCAGGGTCGTGGTCCAGCCGGAGGCCGCCTGTCCGGTCACCGTGACACCGCCGCTGGCGCTGCCGAGCAGATTGCGTGCCGTGAGTTGCGGCTGCGCAGGATCGTAACCGTCGGAGAACTGCACCGCCGCGCGGGCGTCCAGACCCTGCAGGCGCACGCTCCAGCCCGGTACCACGACATAACCCAGGTTGGCACTGGCGGCAGTTTGCTCGAAGTGATCGGGGTTGGGGTTGTAGTTGCCGAAATACGCGTGCGGATTCGTGTAGGGATAGCCGTCGCTGCGGTGCACGCCGGACTGCAGCGAATAGTCCAGCGCAGCGCTGGCGCCGCGCACGCCGACATCGGCGCCCGCATAGCGCTCCGACCCCAGCGCGACCGAGCCGCTGGCATCGGCATCGGCCTGGCCGCGCCGGGTGAAAACCTGGATCACGCCACCGGCGGCGTCGCTGCCGTAGACCGAACTCATCGGGCCGCGCACGATCTCGATGTGATCGATCTGGTCCAGCGGCAGGTTGGAGAAAATCGGCGTGCCGGTGGTGGCCGAGCCATAGCGCATGCCGTCGATCAACAACAAGGTGCTGTCGGCGTTGGCGCCGCGCATGAACACGCTGCTCACGCTGCCGCTGCCGCCGCTGGTGGCAACCTGGATGCCGGACTGCTCGGCCAGCAGCGACTCGATGCTGGCGCCCGAATGGGCCTCGATCGTCGCGCGATCGATGACGGTGACATCCTGCAGCGCATCGGACAGCGCGACCGGTTCGCGCGCACCGGTGACGACGATCGGATCGAGCGGCGGGGCCGCCAAAGCCGGCGCCGCGAGCGCCAGGCAGGCCGCCAGCGCCAGGCCGGCAGCCAGGGGCCGCGGCATGGCGGCCGCCGCACGCGCCGCAGGGGTGAACCGGGAAGAACGCAAGCGCGCAGGGGCGCGCCAGTACGAGGTCGACATATCGATGAGTCCTCTCCGGCCCGCCGCCGGTTGGAGCGCGCCCGCAGAGGAATGCACCGAAGAATGGGGCCCTAGGGACCCCGCTCTTCGCCGTCACCCCGCGGCGAGCGCAATACGATTTCGCCCATCGGCGCTGGCGCGCCACGGCGAACCCCCTTCGGCCGGTCTCCGGGCTGAGCGCATCCCGGTCGCCTTCCCGCGATGCCGGGCGGCATCACAGTGGCACTTGACCGGAAATACGTCGTCGTCGACGACGGTGCGCTCTTACCGTTGCGGGGGCAGCACAGTTTGGCGCGACAGGCGCGCCGCTGTTTCCCGTTTAACCGCGTGCCGGCCAAAACCGGCATGCGGAACCGAAGGCGCCAGCAGTGTAGCAGCGCCCGGTGCGCCGCGCCGGCGCTGCGCACCGGTGCTAACATTCCCGCATGCTGGAACAACTAGACGCCTTGACGGCACGCCTGCACGAACTCGTCGCGCATGTGCGGCAGCTGCGCGAGGAAAACCACCAGTTGCGCACGCAACTGGCGACCTCGCAAGCGGAACTGGCGGCGCTCAACGAGCGCATTGCCGTGGCGACGCAACGACTCGATGCGCTGATCGAACGCCTGCCGCAGGATACGCGCGCCGACCCCGCGGTCGCCGACGGCCAGGCGGCGGCATGAGGCGATTGCACGACGGCGGCAGGCCATGGAACAGATCACGCTGAGCATACTGGGACGCGAATACCGCGTCGCCTGCCGCCCCGAGGAGCGCAATGAACTGCTGGCCTGCGCGCATTACGTGGACCAGAAGATGGCTGCCATCCGCGATGGCGGCAAGATCCTGGGCGCCGACCGTATCGCGGTGATGGCAGCCCTGCAGATCGCCCAGGAGCTGTTCGGCTCCAAGGGCAGCGACGGCACCGAACAAGCCGACGCGCGGCGCCGGTTGCGCGATCTCATCGCGCTGGCCGATGAAATCCTGGCGCCCCAAGAAAAACTGTTTTAGTTCGGCATTTCCCGTCATCGGTCCGGGCGGCCGGGCCGCAAGCGCGGGGTAGAATGCGCCGTCCCTGCGGTGTTCGCGCAAAGGCCTTTATGTTCCTTGAACCAATGCGCTATGCGCAAGGCCACTGGTCTCGTTTCGCGGTGTGATCGGCACGCGTCTGCTGAACCTAAGCGCTACGGATGGTGGCCGACCTGAACCGACGGTTCAGGGCAATTGGCCGGGCGGCATGCGCGGGGATCCTTCGAATTTTGTGCGTCGCCGGCCACGGGTGCTCGGGTGCGTTATTGGCTGATGAAGTCGGAGCCGGGCGAGTGCTCCATCGATGATGCCCTGGCGGCGCCGCACGCGACGGTGCCCTGGACCGGCGTACGCAACTACCAGGCCCGCAATTTCCTGCGCGACGATACTGCGCCCGGCGACGGGGTGCTTTTTTACCACTCGAGTTGCGCCGTGCCGGGCATTGCCGGCGTGGCCCGGATTGCCAGCGCGCCCTACCCCGACCCCACCCAGTTCGATCCGGCCAGCGCGTATTTCGATGCGAGCTCGCCGCGCGCCGCGCCGCGCTGGATCCTCGTCGACGTCCAAGCCCTGCGCAAGACGCGGCTCGTGCCGATCGCCGAACTGCGCGCCCAGCCGGCGCTGGCCGACATGGTCCTGCTGCGCCGGGGCAACCGGCTGTCGATCACGCCGGTGACGGCGCAAGAGTGGCGCGCCATCATGCGCCTGCTCGACCAAGCCGGCGCCTAGTACTGCAAGCGACCGCCCGCGGCGCCCGCATCAGGGCGGCGGCAACCAGGGACTCAGCGCCGCCCCCTGGCGCGCGAGGCGGCGCCACTGGACCATAGCGTCGTCGTGCAGGCCTGCGCCTTCGAGCGCCAGTCCCAGCAGCACCGCTTCGGCGCCCTGCACGGGCGCATCCGCGCCGGCCTGCGCCTGCAAGGAGTGCTCCAGCCTGGCGATGCCGGCCACGGCAGCGGCCTCGAGCACCTGGAATTCGCCGGCACCGCTGATGCGTCTGCCGTCGGCGCTGGTGGCCTCGACGGTCCACAGGTACGGCTGCCCGGGCTCCCAGGCGATATCGGCTGGCAGCGTCAGGCGCTGCTGCGTCGTATGCTCGCTCAGCAGCAGGCGACCCTGGGGATCGCTCAGGCGCACGGCGTAGTCCCAGGGCGCAGCGGCGCGGCCGTAGGGCTGCGCCCAGCTGAGCGCGCGCGGTCCGGGCGCGCGCTGCGCTCCACGCGGCGTGACCAGCGCGATCTGCGTGGCGCCGTTGCCGCGCAGCGCAATGCTGGCGCGTGCCAGGCCACCGGTCGCGATGCGCACATTGCGCCACGCCGCGGCCAGGTCGCGGATGTGCAGGCAGGCCCCCGGCTCGCGCGCGCGCACGCCCGTGGCCAGCAGTTGGAAGTGACCGGCGCCGCACAGCTCCACCACCTGCGCCATGCCCGCGGTGTAGGCGATTTCCACGCGCGCGCCCGAGGCCAGGTGCAACACTTCGCCCCGGCGCAGGTCGTCGAGCATTTGCACGGGTGTGTGTGCCGAGCCTTGTTCGCGCTCGGCGGCGCCGGCCAGATCCGTGACGACCCCGACGATTTCGGGCCCGGCGGATGCGCCGCGGGCCGCGAGTACGGTGGACAACAGCAGTGGCGCCAGGACGGCGCGCAGCCGTGCGCTGCTTGGGCCTTTACCGCTCATCGGGCGATCCTCCCTGGCCCACAGCGTATTGCCCGCAGGCGCGCGCGGGAAGCACCAAAGGGCGCGGCCTTACCCCTAGACCGCGGTAATCGCAGCGCCCGTTCGTGTCCTCTGCGCTGCCGTGGGAGCGTGGAGTGCCGCCTCGTGCGGCCTCACAGCGTCGTCGGTCGCCATGCCAGCACCCGCAACGGCGTGTGTCCCTTGAACGCCTGCTCACCCAGAGGCTGTGCACCGGTCAAGGGCGTGGTCAGCATTTGCGCAAAGCGCTCGCTCATCAGCACCACGTGGCCATCGCGCCGCGCCAGGGCTTGCAGGTGCGCGGCAACATTGACGACGTCACCCAAGGCCGTGAAGTCGCGCCGCTCGGCACTGCCGATCTGGCCGTACACGGCCTCGCCGTACGCCAGGCCCAGGCTGACCTCGAGCGGCGCGATGCCCGCCGCGTGCAGCTCCTCGCGGTTCAACTGCGCAACGCGGGCCAGCATCGCGGCGGCCGCGGCCAAGGCCGCATCGCAGGCTTGGGCCAGGGGCGCCGGGGCGCCGAAGGTGACCATCACGCCGTCGCCGCGGAAATTGTCGATGCTGCCACCGTGCGCGTGCAGCACCGGCGTGACGGCGGCGTAGTAGCGGTTGAGAACGTCGCGCAACTGGTCCGGATCCGCGCCTTCGGAGCGCGCGGTGAAGTCGCGCAGATCGGCGAACAAGGCCGCGATCGGACCACGCAGCACTTGGGCCTCAGGGCCGCCCTGCAGCAGCACTTGCAAGGGCGCCGGGCTCAAGTATCCGCGCAGTGCGCTTGCCACACGGGCGCGTTCATGGCGCGCCGCAGCCAGGTCCAGGGCCATGCGCCCCAGCACGCCAGCGGTCGCCGCGACCACGATCGCGCCCGGCTGCAGATACCAGCCCAGGCCATGCAATGCGGCACCGCCGACCAAGGCGGCCCCGAGGCACCCTGCGAGCAGCAGCGCGCGCAGCGCTGGCGCCGCCGGCAAGGCCAGGGCCGCGGCCAGCAGGACGGCCCCCTGGCTCCAGCCCGGTGCAAGCGCCCGCACCAGGCCGGCGTCGAGCGCGCCGCGCAATACCTGGGCATTGATCACCAGGCCCGGTGCGGGCTGCGGCGCCAGCGCCTCGGTCAGCGGCAAAGGTACCGGCAAGCGGTCCAGGTCGGGCAGCATCGATCCCACCAGCACAACCCGACCGTCGAAGCGTTCGCGCAGTCGGGCCAGATCGCCTTGTCGATGCCAACGCAGCACCTGATACAAGGGCACATAGGAAAAAGGCGCACCCCGCGTGTAATCGATATAAGCCGGCCGGCCGACCGCGGCGCCGTGGCCAAGGCGACGCGCCAGCGCCGCGGCAAAGGCCGGTGGCGCAGCATCCCGTGCGGCGAGGCCGAAGCTCGCGCCGGCGGCGCAGCCGGGCCCCGCGAGTGCCGGCGCCGGATCGAAACGGCGCACCACACCGTCGCAATCGATCGGAAACAGCGGCAAGCCGAAGGCCCCCGCGCCCCCGGCCGCCGCGACCAAGGGCGCTTGGGGCACGCGGACGCGCCCGCCCGCGTCGACATCCAAAGCGACGACGAGCGCGGCACTGTGCCGGGCCGCGAGCAGACCGCGCAGCAGGCGGCGCTGCGCATCGGCGGCGACAGCGCGCTCGGGCAGGGCGATATCCAGACCGATGCCACGGGCGCCGGCGGCCGCCACCGCCTCCAGGGCTTCTCCGAGCGCGGCGTGCAGCAGGCCCAAGGGCAGGCCCAGCGCCGCGAGGCTGGCGTCGTCCACGCCAACGAGCACGGGTTCGGTGGCGCCCCGGGCAGAGTTGGGCGCCGGCACCGGATCGGACTGGCGCCAGGCGCGCAGCCAACGCGCCTGGGCATCGAAAGCGCGCTCGTTCAGCCGCTGCCCGGCCAGGGCGCCCTGCGCATCCAAGGCGGCGACGAGCAGTGCCAGCCACAGCGCCAACAATCCGCGTACCGGCGCGGCGGTGGCGTCCCACAGCCAGTGTCGCTGCGGCGCTGCGCCCGCCAAGGCCGCCACGACGCTACGCAAGGCCATGCGCCTCCCGCCTCGGTGAGATGGCGCGATTCTGGCATCGCTACCGGGGGCATGAATAGTGCCGCCCGGGCGCATCGGCTAAGCTCGCTGCTACCGGGCGGGCGCCTTTTGCCGCGCCGGCAAACCCATGAAGCCCGATTGCACCGCTGCCTTGTCGCCCGTCCCGTCCGGCACGCCTGTCCCGCACGAGGTCCGGCGCCGCCAGCTGCTGGCTTTGCTCGGCTGCGCCTGGGCTGCCCCCCAAAGCACGGGTGCGGCCGATCCCGAGGTGCCCATCGGCGGGTTGCTGCGCGACACCCTGCTCGACGGCCTCAATGGCCCGTCCCGGCGCCTGTCGCAATATCGCGGCCGCCCGCTGCTGATCAACGTATGGGCCAGCTGGTGCGGTCCTTGTGTCGACGAAATGCCGTCCTTGGAGCGCCTGGCCTGGCTCGACGGACGCGCACCCTTTGCCATCATCGGCATCTCCACCGACGATTACGCGCGCAATGCGCTGGCATTCCTGCAGCGATCCAACGCCACGATCAGCCATTTCATCGACCACGAGCTGGAGATGGAGAACATGCTGGGGGCCAGCAAGATTCCCTTGACCGTGCTGGTCGATGCGCAGGGCCGGGTGAAGGACAAGATCCATGGCGCGCGCCAATGGGACGCTCCCGAATCCTTGCGCCGCATCGCGCGCGCCTTCGCCAGCCACGCGCCGGCACCGGCCGCGGCCGACGGCGGCAATGCGCGCGGCGCGCGCCCAGGCCCATGCGCCTGGGCCTGAGCGCACTGACGTGGATCGCGCTGGCCGCGGCACCGGCCACGGCCATGGAACATCGCACCTACGCCACCGGGCAGATGCTGCTGCGCGCGCTCAGCGCCGGCAGCGCCTATGAATCGGGCGTCGCCCGCGGCTATATCGGCGGCATTGCCGATGTCGGTGCGGGCGAGCCGGTCAACGGATTTCTCTTCTGCGTGCCCAAGACCGCCACGCTGGAGCAGCTGGGCCAAAAGGTGCGCACCTGGCTGGACAAGCACCCGGAGTCGCGCAACTATTCCGGCAAGGGCGTGGTGGGCGCCGCCCTGGCCGACGCCTACCCCTGCGCCGGCCGCTAGAGCCGGTGCAAGCGGCGGCGCCCGGTGCGCCAGCCGGGCCAGGGGCGCGGACGGAGAAGGCATGGTGCAGGCTCCCCAATGGCCGGGCAAGCTCCCGGATCCGGTGGTTCGCGAACTGGCCGCACAGGGGCAGTTGCGGCGCTATCCCAAGGGCAGCCTGGTCATCCGCGAGGGCGATAGCGGCGATGCGGTGTATCTCATCCTGAGCGGCAAGGTAAAGGTCTACGTGTCGGATGCCGAGGGCAAGGAAATGATCCTGGCCGCCTACGCCGCCGGCGATTATGTCGGCGAGATGGCGCTCGACGGCCAGGCGCGATCGGCGTCGGTGGCCGCGCTGGAGCCGACAGCCTGCGCGGTGATCGAGCGCGAAGCGCTGCGCGCGGCCATCCATTCCGATCCGGACATCGCGATGCGCATCATCGCCACCTTGATCGGGCGCCAGCGCGCCACCACGGTGAGCCTGAAAACCCTGGCGCTGATGGACGTCTATGGCCGCGTCGCGCGCCTGCTGCTGGGCCTGGAGACAGTGCGCGAAGCCGATGGCCGGCACTGGAGCCGCGAACGCCTGACGCAGCAGGATATCGCCAACCGCGTCGGTGCCTCGCGCGACATGATCAGCCGCATCCTCAAGGAACTGCGCGTCGGGGGCTATATCGCCCTGCGCGACAAGCGCTTTGCCATATTGCGCCGGCCGCCCGCGCGCTGGTAGCGGCGCGGGCGCTGCGCTTTTCAGGCGCCGGCAGGCGGCGCGCGGCGCGCGCGGCGCAGCACCAGGGGCAGCAGCACCAGGCCGGCCAGCACCATGGGCAGCGACAGCCATTGCCCCAGCGACAGGTGCAGCGCCAGCAGGCCCAGGTAGTTGTCCGGTTCGCGGGCGAATTCGGCCACGATGCGCAGCGTGCCATACCCGATCAGGAAGGCGCACGACACCACGCCGGGCGCGCGCGGCCGGCGCGACAGCAGCCACAAGGCGGCAAACAGCAGCAGGCCCTCGAGGCAGAACTGGTACAGCTGCGAGGGGTGGCGCGGTATGCCGTCATGGGCCTGCGGGAAGACCATCGCCCAGGGCCATACGGCCGGATCGGCCGGCCGGCCCCACAATTCGCCATTGATGAAATTGCCCATGCGACCGGCCGCCAGTCCCAGCGGCACCAGCGGCGCGGCGAAATCGGCCACCTGGAAGAAGGTTTTGCCGCGCGCGCGGGCGAACAGCGCGAAAACCGTGATGACGCCCAGGATGCCGCCATGCGAGGCCATGCCGCCGCGCCACAACATCGGAATCTCGAGCGGGTGTTCGAGGTAGTAATCGGGCCGGTAGAAGAGCACGTAGCCCAGGCGCCCGCCGACGATCACGCCGAACACGCCCCAGAACAGCAGGTCCTCGACGTCGCGCGCGCTGAAACCGCGCCAGGCTTCGCGCGCGCGCAGGCGCCCGAGCAGCGTGAACAGGACGAAGCCCAGCAGGTACATCAGTCCGTACCAGCGGACCGCGAGCGGTCCG
>Ga0209698_10009216_pt1 | contig 10114 bp, 9 predicted proteins | sample LitLauG_LLR_2012_FD_187203 | JGI IMG/M metagenome (GOLD analysis project Ga0209698, IMG submission 187203) | Freshwater sediment microbial communities from Pennsylvania, USA - Little Laurel Run_MetaG_LLR_2012 (SPAdes) (version 2) | ecosystem: Environmental > Aquatic > Freshwater > Creek >... | reverse complement strand
TAGTGCAGGTTCTGATTGACGAATGGCGAACCGCCCGAAAACGGCATGGATGGACGATTGGTCGCTATGTGGTGATGCCCGATCACGCGCATTTTTTCTGTTCCCCCGTGCCCGCCGCCAAACCGCTTTCGGTCCCCAAGGGCGAGGTCCGCTTCGAACGCGTCAGCTTCGCCTACGCCGGCGCGCCCGCCTTGACTGAGGTCACTTTTACCGCCGCGCGCGGTCAAACGGTGGCCCTCGTTGGCCCTTCCGGAGCGGGCAAGTCGACGATTTTTAATCTGCTGCCGCGCCTCTATGACGTCATTGACGGGGCGGTGTTTATAGATGGCCAAGACGTGCGCGAGGTGAAGATTGCCTCGCTGCGCGCCTCGATCGCACTAGTTTCCCAAGAAGCGACTTTGTTTAACGACACGGTCGCCGCCAATATCGCGCTCGGGCGTCCGGGCGCGCGTCAAGCCGAAATCCAGGAAGCGGCGATCAACGCGGCCGCGCATGAGTTCATCTCGGCCCTGCCGGAGGGCTACGACACCATGGTCGGCGATCGCGGCTCCAATCTTTCCGGCGGCGAGCGCCAGCGCGTGGCGCTGGCGCGGGCGTTTCTGCGAGACGCGCCGATCCTGCTTCTCGACGAGGCCACCAGCGCGCTCGATTCTGAAAGCGAAGCCAAAGTGCAGGAGGCGCTGGCGCGGCTCTCCAAAGGCCGCACGGTGCTGGTGATCGCCCATCGTCTTTCCACGGTGCGCGACGCCGATCGCATCTTGGCGCTCGATGGGGGACGCATCGTCGAAATGGGCCGCCACGAGGACTTGATTGCGCGCAACGGGCTTTATGCGCGCTTGAGCCGCTTGCAGTTTCAGTCCGGCGCCGCCGACGCGCGCTGAGCGCCACGCTCGCAGAACTGCATGCGCAAGAGCGTCTGCGCCGTCGTCCCCCGGCTCAGGGTTCACTCACGCCTTAAGATGCGATCGACCAGAATGTTGGCCCACCAGGCGCCCATGAAGGAATTCTTGACGCGCGTCTTGTCGTAATCTTCCTCAACCCATTGCAGGAACGACTTGCCGCTCTCACGCGCTGCGTTGAGATAGGTCTCGAAGAAATAGTCGATCATGCCGGTCTTGCCTTGCCGAACGTGGAGGTATTTGAGCGACAATTGCTCCATCGCTTGGCTGATCGAGCGTCCCATTTTGAAGTGCGCATACAAGACCGCCATCGCGCCGGCCCGGTCCGCGCCGGACTTGCAATGCATCAGCGCCGGATACTCGATGCTTTCGAAAATCTGCTTGGCGCGCATGATTTGTTCGCGGCTCGGCGGCTCGCGAGAATGCATGCGCTGGTCGATGAGGGTGATGGCGTTCTTTTCACAAGCGTGCCGCTCGAGCAGGTAATAGCCGGTGTCGGCGCTGCCGCGCAGATTGAGAATGGTCTTGAAGCCCATCTCCCCGTAGCGGTCGATCTGCTGGGGAGAGGGCTGATTGGCGCGCGCCATCACGCCCGGCTCGATCCAGTGGAAATTGGAAAAGCCGGTGCGCAAAAAGCCGTGGTCGGACCAGATCAGGTCCTGATGCGCTCGGCGCAGACCTTTCTTGGAATTAAGGTCGAAACGGGAGGGTTTGGCCGGGGCCTCTGACATCGAACCTTCAAGCGCTGCTGGCGCCGGGCGCCCGCCGCCTCCTATAAGGGGTGAAGCGGGCCCGATAAAAGTGGCGGCCCGGGCGGACAATGCTCAAGACGCTACTCGGCAATCCTGTGTTTCAGTATGTGGTCGGTCGCGCGATCGGCTTCTACATGCTGTTTGTGGGCGTCACCACCCGTTGGCGGCGGGTCAACCAGGCCGCTGTCGAGCCGTTCTGGAACGGCGAGGGCAAAATGGTCGCCTGCATCTGGCATGGCCGCTTCACCCTTATCCACAAAATGTGGAGGTTTGGCCCCAATTCCCCCCCCGCCAAAATGCTGATCTCGCGTTCGCGCGAAGGCGGATTGGTGTCGTGGGTTTCCCGTACCGTCGGGGCCGAGGTGATCCGCGGCTCAGCGGCCAAGCGCGGACAGCAGAAAGGCGGCGTCGAAGCGACGCGCCAGATGGCGCGCCATCTCGATGGCGGGGGCGTCATCGGCATGACCCCAGACGGCCCGCGCGGCCCGCGCATGCGGGTCAAGAGAGGCGCCGTGCAGCTCGCCCGCATGGCAGGCGCGGCGTTGGTGGGGGTGGTCTGGGCCAGCTCCAACCGCATCGTGTTTCCTCGCAGCTGGGACAAGTTCGTATTCCCGCTTCCGTTCGGGCGCGGCGCGCTCATCTGGACCGATCCAATCCCCGTGCCGGAGGACGCCAGCGACGAGCTTATGGAAGAACTCCGGCTCAAACTTGAGAACGAGATGATCCGCATCTCGGCCGAAGCCGACCGCATCGCCGGCATCCCGGTGATTGAGCCGGCCCCGGCGCGGCCGTTGGCTGAGCACGTGGATCCCGATGCTTTGGCGCCAGCGCCGTGAGCTTCTCGCCCGCCCTTGCCGTTTATCGCGCCGCCACCAGCGCTTTTGCGCCGTTCGCCAAGTCCTGGCTCGACGCGCGCGCGCGCGCCGGCAAGGAGGACGCCGCCCGCTTGGGAGAGCGCTTCGGCGTCTATGCCCAAGCCCGGCCCGCTGGGCGCTTGATCTGGCTGCACGCAGCCAGCGTGGGCGAAGCTGGCGTGGCGATGGCGCTTATTGAGGCGCTGTCGCGCCGCGATCCCCAGCTCTCGTTTTTGCTCAGCACCGGCACCCGCACTTCGGCGGAAATCGCCGCCCGCCGCGCGCCCGCGCGCACCACCCACATCTACGCCCCGCTCGATGCGACAGCGTCCGTGCGCCGATTTGTTGCACACTGGAAGCCAGATCTAGGCGTCTTCGTCGAGAGCGAGATTTGGCCAAACCTCATTTTGGAGGCGCGTCGCAAGGGAGTGCGGCTTGCCCTCGTCAATGCGCGCATGAGCCCAAAGACATTGGCCAATTGGCGCGGCTGGTCGAGGGCCGCGCGCGAAGTGCTGGGCGCCTTCGCGTGGGTGTCGGCAGCCGACGCCCGCACCGGCGATGCGCTCACCGCATTGCGCGGCGCCCCGACCCCGGCGTTCGGGAATTTGAAACTGGCGGCGCCGCTGCCGGCGATCGATCCACAGGCGCGCGCGGCGTTGGCCGCAGATATCGGCAAACGACCCCTCTGGGTGGCCGCATCCACCCACCCTGGCGAGGACGAAATTGTGCTCGAGGCGCATGCGCGGGTGCGCGCCAACGTCGCCAATGCCTTGTTGATCATCGCCCCGCGCCATCCCGATCGCGGCGCGGCGGTTGCCGCCCTCGCCCACGATGCGCCGCGCCGCGCCCTTGGGCGCGGAATTGGGGACGCGCCGGTCTATGTCGCTGACACCATGGGCGAGATGGGGCTCTTCTATAGCTTGACGCCGATTGCCTTGGTGGCCGGATCGTTGTTGCCGGAGCTGAAAGGCCACAATCCCGTTGAGCCGGCCAAGCTCGGGGCTGCGGTGCTGAGCGGGCCAAATGTGGAATCATTCCAAGATTTGTTTGACGCGCTCTTCACCGGCCAAGCAGCGCTGCGCGTCGATGACGCCCACGACATTGCCGTTGCGGTCACCCATCTGTGGCGCGACGAGGCCATGCGCAATCACCAAGTCGAAGCCGCCCAGAGCGTGTTAGCGCACGAGGCGGCTGCATTCGACAACACCGTCACCCAATTGCTCGACCTCACGCCTGCGCATGCGACCGCCTGAATTCTGGAAGGCCGACGCCAGCGGACGCGACGCGGCGCTGACCCTGCGGGCGGTGTTGACGCCGATCTCATGGCTCTACGCCTGGGAAGTCGCGCGCCGCTTGCGCGCCAACGCTCCGCGCCACGCGCCTGCGCCGGTGATCTGCGTCGGCAATTTTACGGTCGGCGGCGCTGGCAAGACGCCGGTGACGCGCGCCATTCGCGCCAAGCTCGGGCCGGGCGCGCATACGCTGTCGCGCGGCTATGGCGGGGCCGTTGCAGGCCCGCTCAGGGTGACCCCAGATATGGAGGCGCGCGAAGTCGGCGATGAGCCGCTATTGCACGCAGCCGATGGGCCCGCTTGGATTTCGCGCGACCGCTATGCGGGCGCGATGGCGGCCGCCAACGCCGGCGCGCGCGTCATTGTCATGGACGACGGGTTTCAAAACCCGGGCTTGGCCAAGGATCTCAGCATCGTCGTCGTCGACGCAAACTACGGGGTCGGCAATGGTCAGGTATTTCCCGCAGGGCCGCTGCGGGAGCGGCTCGGCGATGGGTTGGGGCGCGCCGACGCCGTCGTCGTGTTGCGCACCGCCGATCGACGCGCTGAAGCCAATGACAATTCCGACGCGCTAGCCTGGCTTGAAGGCTTCGCCAAACCCATTCTCAACGCCGAATTGACGCCGGTCGGGGAGCGGCCGCAGGGCAAGTTCGTGGCCTTCGCGGGCCTCGCGCGGCCGGAGAAATTCTTCGACACCTTAAGTGCGGCAGGCATTGAACTCACCGACGCCATCCCGTTTCCAGATCACCATCCCTATAGCGAGGATGATTTCGCCGCGCTCGAACAGCTCGGCGCTGAGCATGGAAGCAGGCTGATCACCACCGAAAAGGACGCCGCGCGTCTAGCCCCTGCCCAGCGCGCGCGCGTTGCGGTTTTGCCAGTGGTCGCGCGCTTTGACGACGAGCAAGCCCTTGACGCCTTGCTTGCGCCGATCTTGCACCACATGTCAGCAAGCGCGTCATGACCAGATCAAAGCCGGTCAATTTGGTTTTTCGTCTCGAAGCGGCGGCATGGTATGCCTTCGCTGGCGGCATCGGCGCGCTGCCGATCGGCGCGGCTAGAGAGCTGGGCGCGGGGGTGGTGCCCGCCGTCGGCGCGCTCACCAGCGCGCACAAAACCTCGCTTCGTAATATCCGCATGGCGTTTCCAAACCAAGCCGACGCCTGGCATCGTCAAGTGCGCGAGGGCATGTGGCATGAGATCGGGCGCATGGCGGGTGAATTTCCCCACATGGGCAAATTTGTGCAGAAGCTCGAAAAAGGCGAGGTCGAGTTCCACGGTCGCGAGCGCATCGAGGCCACCTTCGGCAAAGGCGCTGTGTTCATCGGGGGGCATTTTTCGAATTGGGAAATTACTTCGCTTTGCCTGGCCCAGACCGACCCCACCTGCCATTTCACCTACCGACCGGCGAACAACCCGATCATCGACAAATACATTGTGGAGACGCGGCGCGCCTTTGGTCTCGAACTGCAGGCCGCCAAGGGCAAAGAAGGCGGCGTCGGTTTGCTGCGCTCGCTGATGAAGGGACGCAGCGTCGCACTGATGAATGACCAGAAGTACAATATGGGTCTCGCAGCGCCGTTCTTCGGCTATGATTGCATGACCGCTGATGGGCCGACCCGGCTTGCGCTGCGATTCAAAGTCCCGCTGATCCCGATCACCGGGCGACGCATGGGGCCGCGCAAGTTCGTCGCCACCGCCTATGAGCCGATTGCTCTCGACTACGATAATCCCAACGACCAGGCGGTGCGCTCCGGCGTCGAGCGGATCAACAGGTTCATGGAAGAACGCGTGCGCGAAGCGCCGGAGCAATGGTTCTGGGCGCACCGCCGCTGGCCGAAATCAGCCTGGCGGCAAGCTGGCGTGATGTGAGCTTCACCCGGCGTTCGTCCATTGGCTCGCCAAGCGTCGTCGCCCTTAGGGGGCTGCAAGCTCTCTGCGCGCCGCCGCCAGACCCGCAATGGCTTCGCTTGGATCAAGTTGGCGGTCGCGCCACTTCATGCGCCAGCACAGGTGGGGACCGGTGGCGCGGCCCTTGGCGCCCACCGCCCCCAGCACCTGGCCTTGGGTGAGATGATCGCCGACATGCACGTCGACGCGGCTCATGTGCAAGTACATGGTGATGAGGCCCTGCCCGTGGTCGATGAACACAAGCCCGCCTTCGTAGAACATGTCGGGTTCAGCGAGGGTCACAACCCCCGAGGCAGGAGCGCGGATCGGGGCGCCGGTAGGGGCTGCAATGTCATAACCAAAGTGCGGGGCCGCCTGACGCCCGTTCAAAACCCGGGCGTTGCCCCAAGGGCTCGTGTTGATCCCCTGGACTGGGATTTCGAAGCCGTCGAGCCAGCCCTCGAGCGGGGCAAGGCTTGCAAAGCCTTGCTGCTTCAGCGCGAACTCGCGCGCTAGACGGGCTTGCATTTCCGGCGTTTGCGGCGGCGTCACCGTCTCTTGGGGCAAACCGTTTACCGCTTGGGTGGTGAAGACCCGAGGCGTGATGGCGAAATCCTGGCTGGCGGTTTGGCCATTCAAGCTGGCTTCGATATGGGCGGTCGCAGGATGCTCGCGGGTAAAGCCGATGATCGCCCAGCCGTGCGCGTCGGCCGCCCCGCTTGCGACCCCGTCAATGGTTATGGCCGCGCCGGCTAAGGTGCGGCAAAGACCCATACCGCCTTGGGTAAAGGCGCCAGCGCAGCGCAGTGTCAGCGCAGTTTGGGCCGGCGGCGGCGACGCTTGCGCGGGCGCGGCCGGGGCCGCTTGCGCGCAGGCGCAGAGCGCTATGGCGGCGATGATGACGGCTAGCCTCACGGCTTGAGGCCATGCACTTCACGCCAGCGCTGGGCAGCCTCAGCGGGGCCGCGATAGGCCTCCTGCAGGTCCACGTTCCAATAGCGCAGCGCGTCCAAGGCGATGCGCTCGCCGCTCACCGCGCAGCGCACAAAAAGCCCCTGGCGCACAATGGTGATTTCGTTGTCGCCATATTCGACTTGGGCCTCGGGACCGCCGGGATCGTACTTGTTCATAGTCACGGAGAATAAGGCTTGCCGAGCCCTTTCGCCAGCGTCGGCGACGCTTAGAGCTTGCCCAACCCCCAGGTTCGGCCAGAAACTGACGACCATGACCGATCCGCTGTTCGACCTTTCCGGCAAAGTCGCGCTGATTACTGGGGGCAGCCGTGGCTTGGGGCTGGAGATGGTGCAGGCGTTTTCAGCGCGCGGCGCGGATGTGATCATCGCCAGCCGCAAACTGGAGAATTGCGAAACCGCCGCTCAAGGGGTGCGCAAGCTTGGGCGCCGCGCTCTGGCGATCGCTGCCCATTGCGGCAAATGGGAAGAGATCGACCGGCTGGTGGCGCAAAGCTATGGCGCCTTCGGCGCCATCGACATACTCGTCAATAATGCCGGCATGGGCCCGGCTACCCCAAGCCACGAAGTCAGCGAAGATCTCTTCGACAAGGTCGTCAGCTTGAATTTCAAAGGCCCGTTCCGGCTGGCCGCGCTGGTCGGCGCGCGCATGGCGCAGGGCAAGGGGGGCGTGATCATCAACATTTCATCGATGGCGGCTGTGCGGCCAATGCCGGGGGTCGTCGCTTATGCAGGCGCCAAAGCGGCGTTGAATGCGATGACAGTTTCGATGGCGTATGAATATGCGCCAAAGGTGCGCGTGAACGCGATCCAAGCCGGGCCGTTTCTCACCGACATCTCCAAAGCTTGGACCGAAACGGCCCGGCGCGTTTCCGCCAACGCGCTCGGACGTCCGGGCAAGCCCGAAGAAATCGTCACCGCCGCGCTGATGCTGGCAAGCCCCCATTCCAGCTTCGTGACCGGCGCAGTGCTGCGCGTCGATGGCGGGATGTAGGAGAGGCGATATGGGACGGGCGACGCGGGTGCTCTGCGAGGGAATTTATTTCGGCGAAGGCCCGCGCTGGCGCGAGGGGCGGCTCTGGTTCAGCGATTTCTTTGCGCGCGCGGTCAAATCGACGTCGCTTAAGGGCGATTTGCGTGTTGAACTGGAGATCGACGACCAGCCGTCGGGCCTCGGCTGGATGGGGGATGGTTCGCTGTTGATCGTGTCGATGACCAAGCGACAAGTATTGCGCCGCGCCCGCGACGGCAAGATTTCGCTGCACGCCGATTTGAGCGCGATTGCGAGCTTCCATTGCAACGACATGGTCGTGGACAGCGTTGGACGCGCTTATGTCGGCAATTTCGGATTTGATCTCGACGCAGAAATGCGCGCCCGTGGGATGGCGGCGGTGGCTGCCGAGCACCCAACCGCAAAGCTTGCCTGCGTATTGCCGGATGGCGCTTGGCGCTCAGCGGCCGAGGACTTGCATTTTCCCAACGGCGCGGTGATCACCCCTGACGGCAAAACCCTGATTATCGCCGAAACCTTCGCCAGCCGCCTCACCGCCTTCGACATCGACGCTGCGGGGGCGCTTTCAAACCGCCGGGTTTGGGCAAACATCGACCAGCGCTCGCCAGACGGGATCTGTCTCGACGCCGAAGGCGCAATTTGGGTCGCCAATCCAAGCGCGCCGGAATGCGTGCGTGTGAAGCAAGGCGGCGAGATCGCTGAAATCGTGGAAACCGGCGCACCTTGCTATGCGTGCATGCTAGGCGGCGAAGATGGGCGCACCCTCTTCATGCTGACAGCGCCGCCGCTGGGCGCCCAAGGGGCGATAACAACGCCTCAAGGCAAGCTGCTGATCGCCCAGGTCGAAATTCCCCATGCTGGAAGGCCTTAAATCCCGCTCTTTAAGTCCACGAGGCGCGAAGCCTCGAACCGAAGTCAGAACAACGAACCCTGATTGCCGGCGCCCGGCTTTGGCTTGGTTGACCCAGCGCGTGGTCGTTCCGCTTCACCGGAGTTGCGGTCCGGTTCGATCACGCCCCGGCGATCGCCGTCGGCAAAGCTGATTTCTATTTGATCGCCGGCGTTAAGCTCGTGTGCGGCGCGCACCAGAATTCCGTCTTGGCGATGGATCATGGCAAACCCCCGCGCCAGCACGCTTCTGTGGGAAAGCGATTCCAGCATGCGCGCCGAGGCGTCGAGATGCTTTTTCAGGGCCTCCAAATTGCGCACCATCGCCGGTTGAAGGCGCGCCCCAGAGCGCGAAAGATGATCGTTGCGCCGCGCGATGTCGCTTACAAGCGCTTGGGGACGCAAACGCGCGGCAATGCGGTCGAACTTGGACTGCGCGGCGCGGGCGTTGGCGACAAGAGCCGCGTTCAAACGCTCGCCGGCGCGATCGAAGCGCTGCTGTGGGATTTGGAAGAGCATTTCCAAACGCGGCAGCTTGGCGGCGGCGGCGCGCAATTCGGCGCGCCGCTGCTCGAGCCCTCGCAGCAAGCCGCCTTTCAAGCGCCCATCGAGCGTGGCGAGCCGCTGAACCAGTTCGGCGCGCACCGGTACAGCCTTTTCAGCAGCGCCCGTGGGGGTGGGTGCGCGCAAATCGGCGGCAAAGTCGATCAGCGTGGTGTCGGTCTCATGTCCGACCGCGCTGATCAACGGTATGGCGCTTTCGGCTGCGGCGCGCACCACGATTTCTTCGTTGAACGCCCAGAGGTCTTCAATCGAGCCCCCGCCGCGCGCCACAATCAGCACGTCGGGTCGATCGAGGCCGGTAAGCGCGTTGAAGCCGCGAATGGCGCGCGCCACTTGCGCGGCCGCCTCCGGCCCCTGCACCAGCACCGGCCATAAAATCACCCGCCGCGGGAAGCGCTCGCTCAAGCGGTGGAGAATGTCGCGGATGACGGCCCCGGTCGGGGAGGTCACCACCCCGATGGTGCGCGGAAGAAACGGAATGGCCTGCTTGCGCTCTGGCGCGAACAGACCCTCCGCGCTCAATCGCGCCTTTAGTTTTTCAAGTTGCGCGAGAAGCGCCCCGACGCCGGCCGGCGCCATGCGGTCGGCGATGAGCTGGTATTGCGAGCGCCCGGGAAAAGTCGTGAGCTTGCCCTCTGCGACGACCTCAAGCCCCTCTTCCGGCTTGAAGCCGAGCTTCTGCACGTCAAGGCGAAACATCACCGTCGAAATCGAGGCGTTAGCGTCCTTCAAGTCCACGTACATGTGGCCGCTCTTGGCCAATACGACGCGGCCCAATTCGCCGCGCACCCGCACGCGCTCGAAATTGGCCTCCACCGCCCGCTTCACCGATTGCGCGAGTTCGGAGACCGATAATTCCGGCAGATTTGTGCTAGCCGCGCCGAGGGAAGCGGTATCTGACATCACTTTCATATAAGGCGACTCGCTCACGCCTGCGGGGAATGATTTAGTGTTCGCCCGGGGCTTCGTGGGGGGCCGGGGGACATTCATGG
>Ga0209698_10009215_pt1 | contig 10115 bp, 9 predicted proteins | sample LitLauG_LLR_2012_FD_187203 | JGI IMG/M metagenome (GOLD analysis project Ga0209698, IMG submission 187203) | Freshwater sediment microbial communities from Pennsylvania, USA - Little Laurel Run_MetaG_LLR_2012 (SPAdes) (version 2) | ecosystem: Environmental > Aquatic > Freshwater > Creek >... | reverse complement strand
CGCGGTGGTCGTCGGCGTGCTGGGCACGATCGGCGTGGTGTTCGGGGTGACGGGGGCGGTGGCCGGGGCGCTCGCCGCGGGGGCCACGACGGCCACCACCGTGCTGGCGCGGTGTGTCGAGCTTTTGCTCAGCGCGGCGACGGCGGCACCCGCCGCGAGCAGCACGAGCACCGCGGTCGCCGCGAGGATCGCGGTGAGTGAGCGCCATCCGCCCGAGGACAGGCTTCCGGGTGCTCCGGCGCCGCATTGCAGGCACCAGTCCTGGTCCGGGCTCATGGGCGCGCCGCACTGGGCGCAGGCGCGCACCTCGGCGGACGGGACCTGGCCCGCGGGAGGCGCGGGTGCTCCCGCCGCATCCGCCGGAGCGGTCGCGGCGTCCGCGGGCGCCGAGGAATCAACCAGTAGTGCAGCCACTCTTGCTGATTCTAGCCTCACGCGGGGTCCGCAGGTGACCGAACCGTCCCGCCGCCGCGGTGCGCTCACCTCGGGCGGGGCGGGCCTCCCGGCACGATGTCGCGGCCGGTCGGGCGCGCCTCGCTGTCCAGCTCGAGCTGCCAGTAGTAGCGCGTGAACGTCGTGCCGTCGCGGAACTCGCCGACATGGGGCTCGACCTCCTCGCCTGCGGCCATCCTCACGATCAGCTCGGGATACGTGCGGCCCGCGAGCGCGGCGAGAGCGGGCGCGGGAAAGGCGCCCCCGAATCGTGTGTTCACGTCGGTGATGCCGAGGCCGATGTCGGGGTCCCGGAAGACCTGGATCGTCGCGGGGCCGCGCACCTGCAGCGCCTCCATCGTGCGCCGCCCGAGCTCGATCAGCTCCTCGTCGCGGATCACCGCTCCCTTGATCGACTCGCCGCCGCGCGACTCGAGCATCGTGCGGGGAATCGCGTTCAGGCAGCGCCCGCGCTGGTCGCCGAGACAGTCGATCGAGAGCTCGGGGCCGTTCATCGCGCGCTGCACCATCGTCGGCTCCGGGACATATCCGATGAAGAACCGGGCCTGCTCCTCGTCGGCCGCGAGGTGGATCGACCGTGCGCCGGAGCCGCGGCGAGGCTTGACCATGACCGGGTACTCGACGGCCGTGAGGTCGTCCTCCGGCAGGACCGTCGGCGGTGAGGGCAGGCCGTGGCCCTGCAGCATCAGGTGTGCCTCGTACTTGTCGTAGGTGGCGCCGGCCACCTCCGAGGACGGCACCAGTGCCGGCAGGCGACCGTCCTCGCGGGCACGGGCAAGAACCTCGATGTCCAGGTCGGTGAGCGGCAGCACCGCCCCCACGCCATGCTGCTCGCAGAGGCGCTCCAGCGCGGGCACGTACCCGGGGTCGGTGATCATCGGCACCGCGGCCCGGATCTGTGCGGCGTACTGCGCGGGCGCGAGCGGAGCGGGGTCCGCGACGATCGTCGTCGTGAGCCGCGCGAAGCACGAGACGATGTCGTAGCGCTTCCCCGCGCCGGTCAGCAGCACGGCGGGTGTGCTCACAGCTCGCCCTGCCATCCGCCGGTGGAGCCCTTGTAGAGGTCCGATCCGCCGAGCACCATCTGCACGGTGCGGCGCAGGATCGTGATGTCGAGCGACAGGGAGCGGTGTTCGATGTAATAGAGGTCGAGCTCGATCCGCTCCGGCCACGGCAGCGTCGCCCGGCCGTTGACCTGCGCCCAGCCCGTGATGCCGGGCCGGATCGCGAGCCTGCCCCGCTCGCGCTCTGTGTACTGCTCGACCTGCACCGGGAGCGTGGGACGCGGCCCGATCAGAGACATCTCGCCGCGCAGCACGTTGACCAGGTTCGGGAGCTCGTCCAGCGATGTCCTTCGCAGCAGCGCGCCGACGCGCGTGATGCGCGGGTCGCTCTCGTTCACCGCGAGGCCGGCGCCGACGTGTTCGGCGCCGTCGACCATCGTTCGCAGCTTCAGGACGTCGAATTCGTGGCCGCCCAGGCCGACGCGGCGCTGGCGGTAGATCACCGGGCCCGGGCTCTCCAGGCGGATCGCGATCATCGCAGCGACGATCAGCGGCGAGGCGAGCACGAGAGCGCAGGCGGATACGCAGATGTCGACGGCTCGGCGGATCATCCCGCGGACAATACGGCCCGGGCCGCCGTCATCGGGTTCCCTCCGCGGCCTCCCACGAGGCGGGGGTGCCGTGCCGCAGCCAGTCCCAGAGTCCCGCGGCGGGCGACGCCGTCGTCAGCACGTAGTAGCGGGCGATCAGCAGCGGCCGGGCTCGGATCAATCCGGCCAGGGCGGCCGCGGCGAGGATCGCCGCCTGTGCCGCGAGCGTCAGCAGGTAGAGGGTCCCGGCGCCGGCGGCCACGAGCGCGATGTTCGCGGCGAGCGCGATCACGTGGAGCATCGGGGTGACGTACCTGAGCACGCGGTGGGAGAGGATCATCACCGCGTAGCCGGGCGTGTACCCGCGCGGCGAGAGCATCCCGCCCCGCAGCAGGATCGGCCAGGTGTGGCTCATCATGCGGCGCTTGCGCGCGAACTCGCCGCCGAGCGAGGGCACCATCTTCTCGGTGGCCCTCGCATCGGGCACGTACACGGCGCGCCTGCCGCGCTTGACGATGTTGAACGGCAGCGACAGGTCGTGGCCCATGATCGGGTCCACGACGAGGTAGCTGTCGCGGCGCGTGGCGTAGATCGCGCCGTTGCCGGCGGTGATCGAGCTCAGCTGCGACTCGCGCAGGCGGACGGCCATCTCATAGCGCCAGTAGACGCCCTCCTGGTTTCCCGCATCGGCGCCGCTGGCGGCCTGCACGAAGTGCACCTGCCCGCATGCGTAGCCGACCTCGGGGTCGGAGAAGGCCGCCGCGAGCAGCCGTGCCGCGTCCGGCTCCCACAGCGCGTTAGCGTCGGAGAACGCGACGACCTCCCCCGCGGCGCGCTGCACGGCAGCGTCCTGAGCCCTGATCTTGCCTCCGCGCTCGAGGTCGAGGACCAGGTCCGCGCCGGCGCCGGCGGCGGCGCGGGCGGTGCCGTCGCTGCAGCCGTCGCACGCGACGATCACCTCGAGCAGGTCGCGCGGGTAGTCCAGGCCGAGGGCGTTCGCGATCTTGGCGGCGATCACAGGCTCCTCATCGTGAGCGGCGATGATCAGGGACAGGCTGGGTAGCGGGCCCGGCTCGGGCACGCTCCTGGGGCCTCTGACTCGAGCGGCGAGCACGAGCGCCGCCGCGTAGCCGACCTGGGTCCACACGATCAGCGCGCACGAGAGCCAGAACACGATCTCCAGCGCCAGCATCAGCGGCCGCCCTGAGCCTGCAGCAGGGACCGGTAGAGCTCGAGCGTCAGCCTCGCCGACTCGCTCCAGGAGTAGGGACCCTGAGCCGCGGCGCTGGCGCTGGCGGCCATCTCCCGCAGCGCCCCCGGATCCGCCAGCAGCTCCGCGAGCGCGCTGTGCAGCGCCGGCACATCGCCCGCCGGGAACGTGCGCGCCGCCCCGGTCCCGGCCACCTCCGGGAAGCCGCCGACGTCGCTCAGCAGCAGCGGCTTGCCGAATGCGAGCGCGGTGAACAGCACGCCGGACTGGTCGATCTCCCGGTAGGGCAGCACGACCAGGTCGGCCCGCTGGAAGCTCTCGGCCAGCTCCGCGTCGGTCAGGTAGCGCGGTTCCAGCGTCACGCCCGGCGGCAGCGAGCGGCGCAGCCCCGAGATGTCCATGCGCGGCATGCCGGCGACGAGCAGCTCGGCGCCCTCGATCCCCCGCCATGCCTCGAGCAGGAGGTCGATGCCCTTGTATGGGCGCATCAGCCCGAAGCAGAGGACGAGCGGAGGCCCGCCGGCGCCCGCGGCACGCTCGCCGGCGGCGAGATGCTCCAGGGCGCCGTGGTGGATCACGTGGACCCGCGCCGGGTCGACGCCGAGCTCGTCCTGCAGGCGAGCGCGCCCGTGCTCGGAGTGCACCACGACGGCGTCGAAGCGGTCATAGAGCCTGCGCTGCGCGGCGCGCTGGCCGGGCCTCGGCTCGCGCGGAAGGACATCGTGCGCGGTGATCACGAGTGGCCTGCCGGAGGGCAGCAGCATGCCGTCGAGGTGCTGGACCGGCAGCCACTGGAAGTGGACGACGTCCGCCGAGCGCGCCTCGCGGCGGTAGCGGAGCATGTCCGGCACGTGCTCGGCGAGCTTGAGCATCCGGCGCTCGCGGGCGCCGCCGACGCGGGCCGCGCGGCGGTAGAAGAACTCGTGCCTGCGGTAGCCGTCCGCGGACGCGACCTCGCCGTGCGCGAAGCGGCTCGTGTAGAGATCCGCGTCGGCCCCGGCCGCCCCGAGCGCGGCGCAGAACGCGTGGTCGTAGGGAGGCGTGTAGGCGGACGGGTCGACGACGTGGACGCGCACGGGACTGACAATAGGCGCGGGTGGGGCGACAATGCCGTGATGGCGAACGCCCACACACCCCTCGCGCCGCAGTCCGAGCGCGGCGAGATCGAGTTGACCTACTGCGTGGTGAACACCTCTCAGCGGGCTCTGCTGCTGCGCGGCCTGGATGCGATCGCGGCCGAGCGGAGCTCGCTCCCGTTCAGCACGCAGGTGCTCGTGCTCGACAACGGCTCCCGCGACGGTTCGGCGCAGGCGGCGGCGGGGCATCCCGCCGTCGAGGAGGTGATCGCGCTACCCGAACGGCGCGGGAAGGCCCTGAACGACTCCGAGCTGATCCGGCGCGCCGCGGGCCGCTTCGCGCTGCTCCTGAACGAGGACTCCGAGCTTCAGCCGGGAGCGACGCTGGCGCTGTGGCAGGCCCTGCGCTCACGTCCTGATGCCGCATGCGCCGGTGCTCGGCTGCTGCGCCCGGACGGCAGCGGCCAGGCCTGCGCCTGGCGCTTCCCCGGCGTGATGAGCGCGCTCGCGGGCGCGCTCATGCTCCACCACCTCTACACGGTCCAGAGCACGGGCTCGCACACCCGCGAGGTCGACTGGTGCCAGTCCGCGGCGCTTCTCGTCCGGCGCGACGCCGCGCTGCAGGTCGGCGGTCTGGACCCCGACTTCTTCGTCTACTCCGACGAGGTGGACTTCGCGCGGCGCCTGCGGGACGCCGGCTGGCGGAGCCTGTACGTGCCGCAGGCCACGGCCGTGCACCACGAGCAGCTGTCGACCGGCGCCGCACCGGAGCGGCGGATCGTCGAAATGGCCAGGGGCCGGGACCTGTACATGCGCAAGCATCACTCGGCCGTGGAGGCCGCCGCGGTGCGCGGGCTCACGGCGTGGGCCTATGCGGTTCGCGCGTGCGCGGCCCTGATCGTGCCCGGTCACGACCCGCGCCGCTACCTGCTGCACGCCCGCGCGTCGCTGCACCCGGAGCGCGGCGAGGGGCTGCGCGAGGCCGCGGTCCGCTACAACCGCGGCGACTAGGCGGCTAGATGTCGCGCAGCGGGTCCTCGGCGTAGGCCTCGACCTCGCCGTGGCCGGCGCGGAAGGCCGCGACCCGCCGGTGCCCGTCGGTGATCAGGCTCCTCACGCCGTCGATCTCATGCGGGTGCGGGAAGCGCGCGAGCAGCAGCAGCCCCGGCACCAGGCCCAGCCAGGCGATCCGGGCGAGGAGGCCCAGCACGCCGGCGGAGGGCAGCAGCAGCTCCCCCGACACGGCGACCGCCACGAACACGATCACCATCAGCGCGAGCCGGCCCCATTCGAAGCCGACGCGGAACAGGCGGCGCGTGAACAGGTACATCATCCCGAGCATCGCCGAGTAGGCCCCGCACAGGGCGATGCCCGCGCCCGCGATGCCGAGGCCCGCCCCGGAGCTCGGGACGAGCAGCAGGATCAGCGCGACGTTGACGGCGAGCCCGACCGCCGCGGCGGGGAAGTTGCGCGAGGTGATCCGCGCGCGGCCCGTGATCGCGACGAACACCAGGAACAGCCCGTAGAGGGCCCACCCCAGGGCGAGCCACGGCAGGGCGCGGTAGGCGTCGAAGTACTTGGGGGCGGCGAGCAGCCTCACCATCCAGCGGCTGAGCAGCGCCACGGCGCAGACGACGACGCCGGTCGCGAGCACGTAGTAGGTGGTCACGAGCGAGTAGACGCTCCCCGCCTCCTCGTCGCTCTCGATCGAGTAGGCCAGCGGCGGCCACGCGTACTGAAAGCCGCGGACCGCGACGAACACGACCGTGGCGAGCTTGACGGCGATCGCATACTGGCCGGCCGCGGCCTGCGAGAACGAGCGGAACAGGTAGAGGCGGTCGACGACCTGCAGGGCGTAGACGCTCGCGTCCGCCGGGACCGTCGGCATCCCGAACCTGAGCATCGCGCGCAGGTCGGCGGGGATCACGCGCAGCGAGAAGCGGCTGCGGAGCACCCACCAGAGCCCGAGAACGACGATCGCGGAGGCCCCGAAGTTGCCGAGCAGCAGGCCGGCGGCGCCCCTGCCCGCGAACACGACGAGGGCGATCGTGAACACGACGGTCATCGACACGTTCGCCCCGGAGGCCAGCACGTAGGTCCGTGAGCGCTCGTCGACGCGAAGCTGCGCGTAGGCCATCTCGAGGTTTGTGAACGCCCACAGGCCCAGCGCGGCGCAGTAGATCAGTTCCGGGTCGTGGTAGTTGAGGATCAGGCTCGACAGCTGTGACGCGAACGCTACGGCCGCGAGTGCCGCGATCGTCGTCGTCCACGCGACCGTGGCGGTCGCGGTTCGAGCGATCCGCTCGCGCCGGGCTGGGTCCGCGTCGTCGAAGTAGAAACGAATGAAGGCCTCGCCGACGCCCGCTCTCAGCAGGATGCTCGTCAGGATCACCGCGGTGAGCAGCGTTTCGGCGGCGCCGTACGCTTCGGGCGGCAGGTGGCTCGTGTAGAGCGGCAGCGTGATCAGTGCCAGCGCCTTCGCGAGGATGTCCCCGAACTGGTAGGCCGCGCCGGTGGTCAGCAGGCGCTTGAGGTAGCCGAGCACCGCTCAGAAGCTACTGGCCTGCTCGGCCCGGGCGTCCCTTGCGAGCGCCACGCCGATCGCGAGGATCGCCCAGGTGAACGGGTCCTCGAGGAAGTCCGCGTAGGTCCAGGTGTGAAGCAGGAGCGCCGCGAAGGCCGCGGCAAGGGCGATCCTCGGTGGCGAGCGGCCCGCACCCCGGAACAGGACCAGCAGGGCCGAGACGATCAGGGCGACGTAGAGGGCGAGCCCGACTATCCCCTGCTCGGCGGCGACCGTTACGGGGATCGTGTGCGACGCCGACGTGGCGTTCTCGGCGCTCGCACCGCTGTGGCGTTTGTACTCGCTTTCGAACGAGCCCGACCCGTATCCCTGGAGCGGGCGCTCGGAGAACAGTTCGAGCCCCCCCGAGATCAGCTTGGTGCGGCCGCTGGTCGCGTTGCTGGCCGAGCCCGAGGAGCCCTTCAGCCCGAAGTGCAGGCTCGCGGGCGACAGCAAGACGCCTGCGAGGGCGAGGGCGAGCAGGGCGGCCGAGACGAGCGCGGTGCGGCGCGCGTCCCAGCGGAAGGCCGCAAGGATCGCGAGGCCCAGCAGAAGCGCGGCGATGCTCGACTGCGAGAAGCTCGTCACCAGGCCGGCCAGGAGCCACGCGAGCACGGCGGCGCCGGCGTACATGTCGCGGCGTCGGCCCGTCCACAGCACGACCGTCATCACGGCGATCATCACGAGCGCGAGGAAGCGGCCGTAGATGTTCGGATCGAAGAACAGCGAGTTGACGCGGAAGTAGTTGTCGTACTGATTCGCTGCTACGACCTTCGGGTTCAGGAACAGCGACTTGCGCGAGTACTCGATGAAGCCGACCCCCGCGAAGATGACGGCGAGCGCGACCGCCACGCCGAGGCACCTCAGGAGCAGCTCGCGGTCCCAGCTGACGTCGCGGAGCAGCAGGAACAGCAGCGCGAACGGGATGTAGAAGGCGAGGATGTTCTCCCCGGCGCGGGCGAGGTCGGTGGAGTAGATCGCCTGCACGGCATAGAGCCCGACCGCGCTGAACAGCAGCACCTGTAGCCCGCCGGGCGACGTCCACCACGCGAGGCTGCGCACGGGCATCGTGCCTCTCCGCTCGCGCCCGCCGCCCTCGCGGCGCGCGGCGCCGGCCGCGAGCAGGCGCGGGATCAGGAACGCGATCGTGCCCGCTCCGACGACGAGATACAGCGGGATCAGCAGGTTCACCGTCCTGCCGCCCGCGGAGATGGGGAGCCGGAACGGCAGCGCCGCGATCGCAAGCAGCGGGAGCGCCTGCGCGTGCCGTCGCATCAGCACGACGAGCAGCGCGATCACAATCACCGCGACGGCCAGCAGCGCGGCCGTCGTCCCCGCGCTCGGGAGCGTCGCCGCGGTCATCGCGGCACCAGCCTGAAGCTTCGTGGCAGCAGCACTTCGCGGGCCTGTCCACGGAGCACGACGCGGACCCTGTATTCGCCGGCCGGAGCGAGCGGGCCGGTGTTCACGGGGAGCAGTATCTGCCTCCCGGTAGGGCTCTTCAGCGACACGAAGCCGCGCGGGTATCCGCGGCGCCCGTTCCAGCGCAGCGAGAGCTGTTTGTAGCGCTCAACGGCGTGGTCCTGCACCAGCGTGGCCACGGTCGTGCCCGCCGAATCGAGGATCGTGACGGTGACCTCGTCCGCCCTGGAGAGCCGGAACGAGATCGCCTCCTGCCCTTCCGGCGGCGGGCCGGGCGGCGAGAACGAGCTCGTCATCTTGACGTTCTGCACGACCGTCGGCGTGTGCTTCAGTCGCTGCGTGAGGAAGAACGCGCCGAAGCACGCCAGCACCACGAGCGCGAACACGATCTGCGCAACCGGGTCGGTGCGCTCCGCAGGGGCCCGGCGCGCGCCGCGCTGCCCCGCCCCCGCGTCCGCTGCGCTCAAGCGCCCCCGTCCAGCGCGAACCGCTCGACGGTGTCGCTGCGCAGGCCGAGGCGCAGCGTCTCGAGCGCGATCACGTCGGCGGGCGCGATGTTCCCCAGGTTGCACTCATGCCCGAGGTGGGTGAGCAGCCACACCTGCTGCTCACGCTGGGGCGCCTCGAAGATCAGGCGGGCAGGGTCCACGGCATGGACGATCTCGTCGATCAGGCCGCTGCGCACCTCGCCGGTGGCGCGATAGATCCCCGCCGTCCCGGACTCGCGCGCCTCGGCAATGACCTTCCATGCGCCCGCCCGCAGGTCGGCTTCGATCTGCTCCACCCAGACATACGGCGCCATGATGAAGTCGGCGTCCTTGCTGCCCACCTCCGCGAGCACCGTGAACTCGCCGGCGAGCCGCCCGATCAGCTCGTGCTTGACGGACGGCTCGAGCGCGATCGTTCCGTCCGATACCTCGACATGCCGGAGCCCGAGCTCGCGCAGCCATTCGATCAGCCCGTCCACCCTGCCCTGGCGGATCGCGAGCTCGGTGAGCGTCCCGCCGAGCACGACTGGGATGCCAGCCGCCTCGAAGCGGTCCAGCTTGGCCCTCAGATTCGCCGTCACCAGGGCCGTCCCCCAGCCGAGCTTGACGATGTCGACCAGCTCGCCCGCGACCTCGAGCAGGCCATCGACATCCGCCACCGACATGCCGCGATCGATCACGTGGGTGATCCCGCGCTCGCGCGGCTTCGCCGAGCGCTCGGGGATGTCCAGGAACGCCGCTATGGGCTCGCCGTGGCCTTGTCCGCGCCTACGACCACCACCACCTTCGCCGAGTTGGCGAGGTTGGCCACGGCCGCTTCCATCGGCTGAACCTGCGTGACCGAGAGCGTGCGGGCGACGCCTTCGGCCGCTTCCTTGCCGCCTTCGGCGTACTCCACGACGGTCACCTGCCCGGTGCCGGGAGGCGCCCCGTTCTGCGCCGAGGCCTGCGAGTAGCCGCCCTGCTGGAGCGTCGTCGCGACACGGTGGGCGAGGCCCGCGGTTTCGGTGCCGTTGAGGACCGTGACGGGTGTTTCCGCGGCTCCCGGAACCGGCTGGCTCGCGGTACTCGTGGCTTTCTTCTTCACGGACGCGGCCGTCTTGGCGGGGGTGGACGCGGAAGATGACGGCGAGGACGAGCCGCCGGCGAGGCTCACCGCGGCGACGACCGCCAGCACCGCGGCGATCACGGCGGCGGCGATCAGGATCCCTTTGCGTGATGAGCGCGAGCCTGACCCGGGCCCGCGCGTGTCGGTGCTCCGCTCGCGGCTCACCGGTGCCGCGGCGGCGGGGCGCTCGCGGGCCCGGGT
>Ga0209698_10009214_pt1 | contig 10116 bp, 11 predicted proteins | sample LitLauG_LLR_2012_FD_187203 | JGI IMG/M metagenome (GOLD analysis project Ga0209698, IMG submission 187203) | Freshwater sediment microbial communities from Pennsylvania, USA - Little Laurel Run_MetaG_LLR_2012 (SPAdes) (version 2) | ecosystem: Environmental > Aquatic > Freshwater > Creek >... | reverse complement strand
GACGCCGGTTAGCTCGCCACCTTGGCTCTAGTTAGGCCAAGCCGCCGGCTTTTGCAGGCTGCTGCGAATGCGCTCACCAGCGGACTCGCGGGTGAGGCCATCTCCGGTAGGAACAGGGTGGCCACGAAGAACGGGTGGCCGTCCAGTTCCACGGCGCGGATTTCGTCCTGATCGTCAACGGCCGTGACGATGAGCGGCCCGCTTTCGATCAGCCGTCGATAGCGGCTATTGAGGCCGAAGCTGCAGTGGTACAGTTCCACCGACTGCGGCGCCCGGTAAGCCTTGCGGAGGATCGAGCCATCGGTAAACCGCACGCGCGCCTTCACGCCAACCATGGCGCAGGCGAGCGGAGAAATCAGCGGCATCGCCGCCTTCGGGTTGGACTTCTGATGATCGGCTTCGCCGAACCCCAGCGCGTTGCGCGCGTATTCGATCAGTGCGTACTGGAAACCCGCGGACGTGCCCAAGAACGGCGTTCGGGAGACCCTGGCGTGACGGATGGCCGCCAGCGCTCCGTCCGCGCTGCGGTACGGCATGCCCGGCACGCACCAAATTCCATCGAATTCCGCGAGCGGTTCGCCTTTGCCCACGGATTCGGTGGGAACCCACACACCTTCGACATGGCCATCCGGGACTGCGCCGAGCGCTCTCGAAATGGCCTCATGAGACTTCTGTTGTTGGTTGAAATCGCCGACTAGAGCGATTCGGATCGCTGAGTGCATGCGGCATATTATGTCACAAACTGTCGGCGGCGGCCACCGGTACGATTTAAATCGTTGACGTACGATTCCGTTCGTAGTATAAATCGGTCATGGCCCTCCGATCGCAACCGAAACCGACCGCCTCCGCTCCGCTACCGACCAGCGCCGAACTGGATATTCTGGCGGCCTTGTGGCGCCTGGGACCTAGCACCGTACGCGACGTTCACCAGGCCCTGGAGAAGGAAAGCGGCTACACCACAACGCTGAAGCAGATGCAGTTGATGACCGAAAAAGGTCTGCTGGTGCGCAGCGAACGTTACCGTTCGCACGTCTACGAACCCAGCCAGCCCAAGGAGCGGACCCAGAAGCTGATTGCCGGTGACCTGCTGAAGCGCGCCTTTGACGGTTCGGCCAAAAGCCTGGTGCTGGGGGCGCTGGCGGCCCAACCGGCTTCCACCGAAGAGCTGGCGGAAATCCGCCGAATCTTGGACCAGTTCAAAAAAGGAAGGGGATCTCGATGAACACGATACAGCTTGTTTTTGCGCAGCCATGGGTCGAGCGCCTTGGCTTCACGCTGCTCCATTTCGTTTGGCAGGGAGCACTGATCGGCGTGCTGTTCGCGGCACTGCGCGAACTCGCCGGCCAGCGGCTGAGCGCCAAGGGCCGCTATGTTCTCGCCTGTCTGGCGCTGGCGGCGATGGTGGCGGCGCCGCTGGCGACATACGGCGCAATCGCCAGCCTGGAGCCGGGCTCCGCCGCGAACATGGCTTCCGCCGTGCCGCCGGCGAACGGCGTGGTAAGCGCGACTGTTGCGTCCTGGCGTCTGGCCCGATCTGGTGCATGGCAGCGCATCCTGCCGTGGTTGGTGATGGGGTGGATCGGCGGCGTCGCATTCTTCTCGCTTCGCCTGATCGGAGGCTGGTTTGGCGCCGCGCGGCTGCGGCGAGTGAACAGCCGGGCCGCGCCAGGCGAGTGGCAGCAAACGGTGGACCGGATCATCGATCATATGGGCATCGCTGGCCCGGTCCGGCTAATGATCTCCTCGCTGGTAGAAGTGCCCGCCGTGATCGGATGGCTGCGGCCCGTGATTCTGATGCCGGTGGGCGCGCTTGCCGGGTTGCCGGCGGAACATGTCGAAGCCCTTCTGGCCCACGAACTGGCGCACATCTGGAGGCGCGACTATCTGGTGAACCTGCTGCAGAGCGTCGCCGAGGCAGTGCTCTTTTACCATCCGGCGGTGTGGTGGTTGTCGGCCCAGATACGCCACGAGCGCGAGCTGTGTTGCGACGATCTGGCAGTGGCGGCCAGCGGCGATGTCTTGACGTATGCGTGCGCCCTGGCGGAGCTGGAGTCATGCCGCCCGGCGCATCTGAAGACCGCGATGGCTGCCAACGGCAGCGGCCTCGCCGCGCGCATCGCCAGGGTCTTGGGACAGCCGCAGCCGGCCGGCCACATGTTACCCGGACCGGCCGCGGCATGGACGCTCAGTATCCTGTTGGTCGCGAGCATTGGAGCGGTAGTCGTATGGGGCGCGCAGGATCAACGGCCGGTGCCGGCGGCCTCCTCTTCCGAACAGGAACTCACGGTCAGCCGCGACGCTATCTGGATCGACACAGCGAAGCTCGGCGACATGACCAGAAGGGTGCGCGCATTGGGCGTAGTCACGACGCCGAATAACGTCGAACTGCAGGTGGCGGAACCGCAGATGAAGGACGTGAAGATAGGACAAGCCGCGACCATCGCGACGCGCCAGGGGGCGGAATCCCTTGCCGGCGTGGTGACGCGGATTCGCGGTGGCGTAACCAACGGCACGGTCGCCGTGGAGGTGCACCTGTCGGGTACTCACCCGTGGCAGACAGGCGTGGAAGTCGATGCCACCATCGAGATCGAGCGCCTGATCAACGTGGTCCATGTCGGGCGGCCCGTGATGGGCCAGCCCGACAGTGAAGGAACGCTCTATAAGTTGGAGCCGGATGGCAAGCAGGCCGTCCGCACCAAGGTGCGGTTCGGGAAGAGCTCGGTCAATGTGATCGAGATTCGCAGTGGCCTGCAACCGGGCGATAAGGTGATTCTGAGCGACACCGCGGCCTTCAACGGACACGACCGGATCAACCTGAAGTGAGCAACCGCTCCGTGAGAAGCCGTGAAATAATCCCGCAGCGCAGGCGAAACCGCCTGCGCCACCCAGGCAAGTCGCACGTTTGCAAATGGTGGGCAGGCGGTTTCGCCTGCCCGCCCGCTAGCGAACGCCTCTTTCACAGCTCCTGACGGAGCCGCGACCCGTCAGGGAGCGGTCGCTGGCCCAGCCCTTGCCGGTCCCGTTCACTTAACCGCGTACACTGTAGAAATGGATTGGCTACTGGACGCCGCCGAGGTGCGGGTGCTTGGCGCGCTGATGGAAAAAGAGACCACCACGCCGGACTACTATCCGCTTTCGTTGAACGCCCTGGTAAACGCCTGCAATCAGAAATCGAACCGCGAGCCCGTGGTTTCCTATGACGAAGACACGGTCGAAACGGCCCTGAGCGGCCTGCGCGCGAAGGGGTTGGCCTCGCGCATTAGCGGCGAAAGCCGGGTGGCCAAACACGAACAGCGCTTCGCGGAGAAGTGCAACCTGGGCCGTCGCGAGGCGGCGGTGATGTGCGTGCTCATGCTGCGAGGCCCGCAGACCGTGGGAGAGTTGCGCGGCCGTACCGAACGGCTCTACGAATTCGACGATTTGGAGGCCGTGGAGAGCACCCTGCACCGCCTGGAGGAAATGGGGTTCGTCAAGAAAATGCCGCGCCAGACGGGCTACAAGGAGCAGCGTTGGGCGCAGTTGCTGGCGGGAGATGTGGACGTTGCGGAGGAATCGGCCGCGCCGGAGTCCACCAGCGCCTTCGACCGCGGACCGTCCGACCGGGAACGCATTGCCGCGCTGGAACAGGAACTGGCGGAGTTGAAGCGTCAATTCGAGGACTTCCGGCGCAGTTTCGAGTAGGTGCGACGCTTGGAAAGCAAACCCGCGCCAGCCCGCACGTTGGCTTTTGCCATCCTCCTCCGCGTCGAATCCGGCGCCTATGCCTCCGATCTTCTCGCCGCGCACACCGCCGCGCTCGACTCGCGCGACGCCGGCCTCGCCTCCGAAATCGTCTTCGGCGTTCTTCGTTACCGCGCCCAGCTCGATTTCCTCATCGAGCGCTACTCCGGCCGCCGCCAGAAGCTGGACAGCGAGGTCCGGACGGCCCTCCGCATGGCGATCTATCAACTCCGATACCTCCAGCGCGTCCCTGCGCACGCCGCCGTGGCGGAAAGCGTCGAACTGGTCAAACGCGCCCGCAAGCGATCCGCTGCCGGGTTCGTCAATGCGGTTCTGCGCAGCGTCGACCGCGAGCCCGTCGCCTGGCCCAACCGTGAGGTCGAACTGTCCTGCCCTGAGTGGCTGCTCGCCCGCTGGGAGCGGAATTTCGGCGCCGAAACGGCCGCTGCCATCGCGCGCGCGGCGCTTGCCGAGCCGGTGAAGTACACCCGCGGGGACCGGATCCAGGACATCGGTTCGCAATCCATCGTCCCCCTCCTGGAATTGGCTCCGGGCCAATGGTTCCTGGACCTGTGCGCCGCCCCGGGCAACAAGACGGCCCAGGCGCTGGAATCGGGAGTCCATGCCATCGCCTGCGACCTCCACTACCACCGAATCTCCCAACTCAAGTCCCTCACTTCGAACCTGGTGGTGCTCGATGGCACCCAGCCCCTTCCGTTCTCGCGCCCATTCGACCGCATCCTGCTCGATGCCCCTTGCTCGGGCACCGGCACCCTCGGCCGGAATCCCGAAATCAAATGGCGTCTGACTCCAGCCGATCTCTACGACCTGCAGCGCCGCCAGACCGCGCTCCTCGCCAGTGCCGGCGCCGCCCTGGCCCTGGGCGGGCTGCTGGTCTACTCCACCTGCTCGCTCGAACCGGAGGAGAACGAAGAGGTTCTCGCCTCCGTTCCGGCCAGCCGGATTGCCCATACCATGCGCCGGCTGCCGGGCCGCGATCTGGGGGACGGCTTCTTTGCTGCCGTGATAGGGCCGCTGTGATAAGATCGGTTTAGCCCGCACATGGTTGAAATCGTTCCCTCAATCCTTTCGGCGGACTTCGCCCGCCTGGCAGACGAAATCGCCCGAGTCGAGCGCGGCGGCGCCTCCATGCTTCACGTCGACGTGATGGATGGCCATTTTGTCCCTAACCTCACTATCGGTCCGCCGGTCGTCGAATCCATCCGCAAGGCAACCCGGTTGCACCTCGACGTTCATCTGATGATCGAGAACCCCGACCGCTACGCGGCGGCGTTCGTTCAGGCTGGCGCTAATTCCGTCTCGGTCCATTACGAAGCCTGCCGCCACTTGGACGGCGTGCTCGGCCTGATTCGCAATGCCGGCGCCATGGCTGGCGTGGTGTTGAATCCTGCCACTCCGGTCGCCCTACTGCGGGACGTTCTGGAAGTGGCGGACTACGTGCTTCTGATGTCGGTGAATCCGGGGTTTGGGGGTCAGAGACTGATTCCCTATGTACTGGAGAAAGTGCGCGAGCTCGACCGGATGCGCCGCGAAAAGAAGTTAGCGTTGCCCATTGAAATCGATGGCGGCGTGCACTTGGAAAACCTGGCTGGCGTGGTCCGTGCCGGGTGTGACTGGATTGTCACAGGGTCAGCCATCTTTCACAGTGCGGACCCGGAGGCCACGGTGCGGGAAATGCGCGCTATCGCCGCCCAATCGACGGCGGTAGTGTGTTGAGAGTGTTTGTGGGGCAGGTTGTTAACCTGCGGCGGATTGTCAATCCGCTGGCCGGCTGTGGTCGTGCGGCTGCAACCTCCTGTTCCGGACGCCCGAGGGCGGATTGCCAATCCGCCGCAGCTTGCCAAGCTGCCCCACAAGATTTGCAGGAAAGCTATTTGGGGTGAGTTGAGTCATGATGGTTCGAAACGCCATTCGGTACATTGCGGTCGTCGCCTTGCTTGCGGTGCTGTTGACCTCTTGCGGCATTAAGAGGAAGAAGTACGAGAACCCTATCACAAAGGACACCCAGCAACCGGATAAGGTGCTCTTCGACAAGGCCGTCAACGATATCGAGCACAGCCGCTTCGAAGTTGCCCGGCTGCTGCTACAGAACCTGATCAACACCTACGACACCAGCGAGTATCTCGCTAAGGCTAAACTCGCCATTGCCGACGCCTGGTTCCGCGAAGGCGGCGCCCACGGCCTGGCGCAGGCCGAAGCCGAGTATAAAGATTTCATCCTTTTCTACCCCGCCATGGAAGAGGCCGCCGAAGCCCAGGAAAAGGTCTGCGACATCCACTATAAGCAGATGGAGAAGGCCGACCGCGACCCCCTGCACGCCCTGCGCGCCGAAGACGAGTGCAAGCAGCTTACCCAACAGTTCCCCAACAGCAAGTTCGCGCCTCTGGCGCAACAGAAGCTGCGCGATATCCAGGAAGTGCTGGCCGAAGCCGAGTTTCGCGTAGGCCAGCTATATCAGAAGAAGGGCAGCAACCCGGCGGCGGCGAACCGGTATCAAGCCCTCACCGATCAGTTCCCGCTGTACAGCAATGCCGATGAAGCGCTCTGGCAGATGGCCGAAACCTACCACCGCATGGGCGACAAGTTCGAGAACCAGCAGGTGGCCGCCTATACCAGAATCGTCAAAGACTACCCGCTCAGCTCCCACGCGCAGGATGCCAAGGCGCAGCTAATGGCCATGAAGCGGCCTGTACCGGAAGTCGATCCGGTCCAACTGGCGCGCCAGAAGTACGAGATCGAGAACCACACCAGGCGAGGCCTCCCTTCGCGCATGATGAGCGTTTTCAGCGGCAAGCCGGACATGAGCCAGGCGGCCAAATCCGGAACGCCGCCAACCGAAGGCTTGCGGCCAACCATCCCTGTGAGCGTGCCCGCCACTGCGCAGCCTACGCTGGGAACCAACGAAGTGACCATCTCGCAGCCCGGCGCCAATTCCGCCATTGATAAGGGCGAGGAAGTGCGTTCACCCGTTGCCCCCGGAGCCACTGCACCCGCCACTCCGCCGGCCGAAGGCGCCGCGGCGCCCGGCTCGGCCAAAACCGCCGACACCGCGCCGGCTACCCCGCCCACCCCCGCCGTGAGCGACGCTCCCCCGCAGAACCACACCGGCACTCCCAAACAGCAGCTCAAAGCGCAGCAGGAAATGATTCGCAAGCAGCAGCGCGATGTAAAGAAGCAACAGGATCAGCAGAAGAAAGTGCAGGCCAAGAAGGACCAGGAAGTCAAGGCCGCTGCTGCGGCGGCCAAGAAGAACATCAAGAAGAAGCAGGACGAACAGAAGGAACCGCCGGCAACGCCGCCCGCCACCACCACCGGCCAAACTGCAGCGCCACCCAAGCAATGAGCCGCCGAAACCATGAGCCGAATCCTCTTGGTCGATGACAGCCCTCATGCCCAGCGTATGGGTGAGCGCATCCTCACCGAGGAAGGCTTCGAAGTGGTCACGGTTAGCAATGCCGACACTGCGCTGATCCGGCTGGATGATGTGGCCCCCGATGTAGTCGTCGCGGACACCGTGATGCCGGGCCGCACCGGCTACGACATCTGCCACTTCCTGAAACTGAGCCCCCGTCACCGGCACGTGAAAGTCGTCCTCACCGCCGGCGTGCAAGAGCCTCTGGACGAAGAGCAGGCCAAACGGGTCGAGGCTGATGCCATCCTGAAGAAGCCCTTTGAAGCCAGCGCGCTGATCGCCGCCGTCCGGCCGCTGGCCTACGCCGCCGCTGCCGCGCAGACCGAGCAAAGGACAGCATTGCAAACCGCCGCGGCTCAGGCCGTGAAGGGGCCGGCCGTGCCCTTCGTCGCCGTGGTCGATGCCGAACAGGTGCGCGCCGCGGTGACCGTGGCGCTGGACGCTTCCATGGCCAAGATGGTGGACGAAATCGCCAGCCGCGTCCTGGCCGCCCTCAACTCCAAGAAGCCCGAACCGAACGCCGCCGAGCCAGCCCCGGCTCGGGCCCCCAAACTCGCGCCGCTGGAACCTCTCAAGTCCGTGGCCAGGCAGCCGGCGCCGCCGCAACCTGCCGCCCAGCGCATCGAACCCGTTCGCCGCGTGACTCCCCTGCGTGTCCGGTCCAGTTCCATCCTCGGTCTGGAAATCGACCGTCCCGAACCGGAGCCGCCCGAACCCGGCCCCGAATAAATTTATGCCCGACAACAGCTTCGACGTAGTCTCAAAAATTGAAATTCCGGAAGTGATCAACGCCATCCAACAGGCGATGAAAGAGATCGTCCAGCGCTACGACCTGAAGGACTCCCACTCCAGCATCGAGCTCAAAGAGAAGGAAAACAAGATAGTCCTGGCTAGCAAGGATGAGTTCAAACTGAAAGCCGTCGTCGACATCCTTCAGTCCAAACTCGTCAAGCGCAGCGTGCCGCTAAAAGGCCTTACCTACGGCGAGGTGATCCCCGCCGCCGGGTCCACGGTGCGCCAGGAAATCTCCCTGCAACAGGGCATTTCCACCGAGAAAGCCCGCGACATCGTCAAGAAGGTGAAGGATAGCAAGCTCAAAGTGCAGGCCTCGATCCAGGGCGATTTCGTGCGCATCTCGGGAAAGGATCGCGACACCCTGCAATCCGCGATTGCGCTGCTGCGCGGTTCCGATTTCGGCATCGACATGCAGTTCACCAACTACCGCACGAACTGATCCGCATTTCTTAGCCGTGGCGCGACGCATCGAGTCCCACACGATAGCCGGCCCGGCGGGCGACCTCGAGGCCTTGCTCGAGGAGCCGGAGGATCGCGAGCCGCACACCGCCGCCGTGGTCTGCCATCCCCACCCGCTCTATGGCGGCGCCATGCACAACAAGGTGGTTTACCGGATCGCCCGCGGCCTGCGCCGGGGCGGTACCGTCGTGCTGCGCTTCAATTTTCGCGGCGTGGGACGAAGCCAGGGTGTCCACGGCCACCTCACCGGAGAGATCGAAGACGCCGGCGCCGCGCTCGACTGGCTCCGCGCGCGCTATCCCCAACTCCCGTTCGCGCTGGCCGGCTTCTCCTTCGGTGCGCGCGTGGTCACACGGCTGGGATGCGCGATGGAAGGCGCCCGCTTCCTGTTGGCCGCCGGTTTCCCCACTCGGATGGGCCCGGCCGATTACCTGGAAGCCTGCGCCGTCCCCAAGATTTTCCTCCAGAGCACGCACGACGAATTCGGTCCGCGCGCCGAGTTGGACGCGCTCTTCGCCAGGTTGGCGGAGCCGAAGGAACTCATCTACATTGAATCGGCCGGCCACTTCTTCGCCGGTGGGTTGCAGGAATTGGAGGAGCACGTGGTAGCCAGTAGTCGCACCCGGCAGCCGTGACCTCAATCGGCTTCGATATACTTCAAGGGGAAAGGAGCCACTATGCGCAATGTCGCGCTCGTCCTCACGCTGACTGCCATGGCGTCGCTGTTCGCCCAGTCACCCTCGTCATACCGGGTGACCCACACTTACACACTGGGCGGGGACGGGAGTTGGGACTACATCGTGCCCGATCCGCCCAATCACCGGCTGTTCATCGCCCGGCAGAACCGCGTGATGGTCGTCGATGAAGACAGCGGGACGCTGCTCGGCGAAGTCACCGGCATCCAGGGTGCCCACGGAACCGCCGTGGCGGAAGCCACAGGGCATGGATTCGCCACTTCGGGTAACGACCAGTCCGTGGTCATGTTCGACCTGAAGACCTTCAAGGTACTCGGCCGGATTCCGGCCGCCGAAGATGCCGACGCCATCCTCTACGACAGCGCATCGAACCGCGTCTTCACATTGAATGGCGACGCGCACTCCTCGACCGTGATCGACCCGCGGGCCGGGAGCCTGATCACGAACATTCCGCTCGGCGGTAAACCGGAATACGGCGTTTCGTCCGGAGACGGCAAGGTGTACGCGAACCTCACCGATACGAGCGAGGTGGTGGAGATCGATGCGAAATCGGCGACCGTGGTCCGGCGCTGGTCCACCGCTCCTTGTATGCAGCCGGTCGCCATGGCCATCGACACTGCCCACCATCGGCTGTTCAGCGGATGCCGCAGCGGATTGATGGCGGTCTCCGACTATGGGGCTGGGAAGGTGGTCGCCACGGTCCCGATCGGCGCCGGCGTCGATGGAGCCGGGTACGATGCGGCTTCAGGCAACGCGTTTGCCTCGAATGCCGACGGCACACTCACCGTGATTCATCAGGACACTCCGGACCAATATAGCGTGACCGAAAACGTACAGACTCCGCAGGGGTCGCGGAATATGGGGCTCGACCCGACCAATCACCGCGTGTTCCTTGTGTCCGCCAAGTTTGGGCCGGCGCCCGCGGGAAAGGGCGGCAGAAGTAGAGGACCGGTGCTGCCCGGAACGTTCACTTTGATGGTGATCGAGCGCGATACCGCAGCGCACTGAGGATCG
>Ga0209698_10009213_pt1 | contig 10119 bp, 7 predicted proteins | sample LitLauG_LLR_2012_FD_187203 | JGI IMG/M metagenome (GOLD analysis project Ga0209698, IMG submission 187203) | Freshwater sediment microbial communities from Pennsylvania, USA - Little Laurel Run_MetaG_LLR_2012 (SPAdes) (version 2) | ecosystem: Environmental > Aquatic > Freshwater > Creek >... | reverse complement strand
TTGCATAATCCGATCGGATTCGGGGCCAGTGATTTTGTCGTACTGGCCGTAGCAGTGCTGATGGCGGGGTTGTTGCTCGGTTCTGCTTACGTATTGCCATATTTGCGAGAATTGAGCCGCCAGCCGCGGGTTTGCTTTGGTCTTCTATTTTGCTTGGCGGTGGGAATGCGGTTGGCGCTTTTGCCACAGAGTCCGGTGCCCATTCCGAGCGGGGCGGATGATTTTGGCTATTTGCTTTTAGGAGACACGCTGGCGCATTTTCGATTGGCGAATGCGACTCATCCGTTGCATTCCTTCTTCGAAGCGGTCTTCATACTGCAGGAACCCAAATACGCATCGATTTTCCCACTGGGACAAGGTCTATTTCTAGCGATGGGCGAAATACTGTTTCGCAATGCCTGGGTGAGTGTTTTGATTTCCTGCGGTTTGTTTTGCGCGGCTTGCTACTGGATGTTGCGAGGGTGGGTAACTCCAGCGTGGGCATTGGCGGGGGGCCTGCTCGCGGCTGTTGAGTTTGGGCCGTTGACGTCTTGGGTAAACAGCTATTGGGGAGGCTACGTTTCGGCGATTGCAGGGTGTCTGGTGTTTGGAGCGCTGCCGAGAGTGAAGGAATCGGCACGGATAGGGAATGGCGTATTGTTAGGTGCCGGGCTAAGTCTGCAGATTTTGACAAGGCCGTTTGAGGCGGTTTTTTTGGCAATAGCGGCGATCGTGTATCTACTGTGGCCGCAGCGTGCGAGTTGGAGAATTGCGGCAGTAGCGGGCGGCGTTGTGGTTGCCGCACTCGGGTTGGCGGCGGCGCAGAATCGTGCGGTGACTGGGTCTTGGTTCACGATGCCGTATATGGAGAGCCGTTATCAATATGGCGTTCCGGCAACGTTGACGATCCAGCCGAATGCGCTTCCGCACCGCAGGTTGACGGCAGAACAGGAACTCGATTACCGCGCGCAGGCTGCGGTGCATGGACCTGAAACTGACACCTTGGCCGAGTATGGAAGCCGTTTGGCATATCGCTTTCGGTACTTGCGATTCTTTTTCCTACCGCCGTTGTATTTTGCGATGCTGCCGTTTTTGCCGAGTCTGCGGCAATGGCGTTACGCGTGGCTAGCTGGCACGGCTTTGCTTTTTGCGCTAGGGACGAACCTTTATCCATACTTCTATCCGCATTATGTGGCGGCGCTGACCAGTGTGTTTGTTTTGATCGGCATCAAGGGATTAGCAAGGCTTCAGGATCCGTCGCGAAATTATCTGGCTTTGAGCTGCGCGGCTGGTTTTGTTTTCTGGTTTGGCATCTATGCCAGCGGCGATAAAGATCTGCTAGCCATGAGCGATTTTCAAAGCTGGTATTACATCAACCGGGGCGATCTGCAAGGGCGCGAATCGGTGGACCGAATGTTGGCTCGCGAGACAGGCCCGCAGTTGGTTTTTGTACGTTATTCGCCGGCGCACAGGTTTGAAGAGTGGATTCATAACGAGGCCGATATCGATGCGGCGCGGACTGTGTGGGCCAATGATGCAGGGGCGGAGGAGAACGAGAAGTTGATCCACTACTATCCGCGCCGCAAGGTATGGCTGTTGGAGCCGGATGCGCGACCAGTAGCCTTGGTGCCGTACACGGCTCAGCAGCAACAACAGCAGCCGACTGCGTCGCCATTTGAGACAGTACACTGAGGCTATCGCTATCACCGACACAAAGCCACGCGTTCGCCTTTCGATCCTGATTGCGGTTTATAACGAAGCGAATTCGATCAAGACCGTGTTGGATCGAGTGGTGGCGGCCGTTCAAGAGCAACAGATCACCGCGGAAGTTATTTTGGTGGATAATGGCTCGCGCGATCAATCGTACGAAATCGCAGCGGAGTTTTCAGAGGCGCATCCCGAGGCTTCACTGCTGCTCGTGCGCTTGACTGAAAACGCCGGCAAGGGGGCGGCGATTCGTTTAGCGATTGGCAAAGCGCAAGGGGAATTCTGCATTATTCAAGATGCGGACTTCGAATATGACCCAGCCGACTATTCGCGCCTGCTGAAGCCGTTGTTGGCCGGAGAAGCGGATGTAGTGCTCGGCTCGCGCTTCTTATTCGGGGAACAACGACGGCCGCTGGGGTTCTGGCAGGCGACGGTGAATCACTTGATCAGTGGGGCGTCCGGCGTGGCCACCGGGCTGGCGCTTTCGGATGTGGAGACCGGTTATAAAGCGTTTCGGACGTCGCTTGCGCAGAGTGTTCCGCTGCAAAGTAACACTTTCGGATTGGATCCGGAACTGGTGGTGCAGTTCGCGCGGCGGCGTGCTCGATTCATGGAAGTTCCGATTCAGTATCGCGGGCGAACACCGGAGCAAGGTAAGAAGATCCGAGCGGTGGACACGCTGGATGCGTTAGGAACGATTTTAAGGACACGGTTCTTCAGCGCGGCGTACAAAGATCCCGGCGCGAACATTCTTGCGGCGATGTCACGGGCGAAGCGGTTTAACCAATGGATGGCGGATACGATTGCACCGTTCGTGAGAGGCGAGGTGTTGGAGTTGGGCGCCGGCATTGGCAATCTCACTATGCTGCTGGCGAACGGCAAAGATCTTTACCGAGCAACGGATACGGATGAGGAACAGCTATTCGAGCTGCGGGCGCGGATGGAGTACCGGCCAGATGTCGTGTCCGGCCGGTTTGATTTTTCAAAGGCCGAGGAAGTGGAGCGCTTTCAGCGGAGCGCGGACACGATTGTATGCCTGAATGTTTTGGAACATGTGGAAGACGACCGCCAAGCGTTGAAGAATATCCGGCAGTGTTTACGACCAGGCGGATCGGCGATTGTATTGGTGCCGCATGGGCCGGAGCTGTTTGGAAGTATCGATGCGGTGCTGGAACACAAGCGCAGGTACACGAAAGACGATTTGCTTCAGAAGATGGCTGATGCGGGACTGAAAGTGGAGCAGGTGATCGATTTCAACCGAGCGACGCGGCCGGGTTGGTATCTGAATGGTAAGGTGCTGCAGAGGAAAACGATCAGCCCGCTTCAATTGAAGATTTTCGATTTGCTGGTGCCGATGTGGAGACGGGTGGACACGCATCTCCCATGGCCGGCGAATTCGCTGATTGCGATTGGTATGGCGGATGAGTAAGCATGCCGGGGGATAGTGTCGTAGGATTTGCGCCAGCGGATTGGGCGCTGTTTGTTGTTACGGGCTTATTGTTGTTAGCCGCGTTTGTGTGGCGACACGGCGTGCAACGGATATTCCTGGCACTTGCCGCGAGGGAACGCATTTGCGCGGTAAGTCTATTTCTGACTCCTATTGCACTTCGCCTTTTGTTGCTGCCACACCATCCAGTGCCGACTGCCAACATTTACGATGAGTTCAGCCAGTTATTGTTGGCGGACACTTTGCTGCATGGGAGATTGGCGAATCCACCGCATCCACTGCATCAGTTCTTCGAGACATTTTTCGTGTTGCAGCAGCCGACGTACAGCTCGATGTATCCGCTTGGGCAGGGATTTGTATTGGCACTCGGAAGGCTTATTTCCGGCACCGCGTGGACGGGGGTCTTATTGGCAGGCGGGGCGCTGTGTGCAGGCTGCTACTGGATGCTGCGCGGTTGGATAGCGCCGGGGTGGGCGTTGCTGGGAGGATTGTTGGCGGTGGCGGAGTTTGGGCCGCTGTGCCAGTGGACGAATTCCTATTGGGGTGGAGGTTCAATTGCCGCAGCCGCAGGGTGCGTGGTTTTCGGCACGCTGCCACGGATTCGGGAGTATGGACGGCCGCGCGATTGTTTACTGTTAGGCGCGGGATTCGGGGTACACGTTCTAACGCGACAGTTTGAATCGGTGTTCCTGTTACTGGCAATCGTGCTCTTCTTTGTGCGAGCTCCAAAGAGCATTTTTCGAGCGGCCGGGTATTCCGCGCTTGCGCTCATTCCGGTGGCGATGGTGATCCTGCTACAGAACCGCGCCGTTACGCATAGCTGGTTGGCGCTGCCGGAACAATTGCATCGTTATCAATATGGCGTGCCGATTACGCTGACGGTTGAGCCGCTGCCTACGCCGCATGTTGCTCTGACGCCGCAGCAAGAAACCGATTTGCGAGCGGAAACCTTGCAGCATGGTTCGGGGACGGATTCAGTTGGGGCGTTTTTGCTGCGGCTTGAGTACAGGGTGCGCTACTACCGATTTTTCTTTTTGCCGCCACTTTACATCGCGCTGGTTGGGTTCTGCTTTACGCTGCGCCGGCGAAGATCATTGTGGATTGCGGGAACACTATCGCTTTTCGCTTTGGGGACAAATCTGTTTCCATACTTGCTGTTGCATTATCTGGCGGGTGTGACAGGGCTGTTTGTGTTGGTGAGTATTTTGGGTCTGCAGAAGTTGTGCACGCTGCGGGCTGGCACAGAGATTGCACAGGTCTTGATCGTACTCTGCCTCGCCGAATTTGCGGGCTGGTATGCGCTGCACCTGTTCGAAACCCCAGGCCTCTATGGCATTCTGCGTTACGAAACTTGGGACGCAATCAATCACGAAGACGAACCGAAAAAGCGCACTGCGGTGAGGGATCAGCTCGCCACAGTTCCGGGGAAGCTTTTGGTTTTCGTACGCTACTCGGGAAGGCATGTTTATCAAGACGAGTGGGTGTGGAACGATGCCGATATCGATGCTTCGCGAATCGTGTTCGCGCGCGATTTAGGGAACGAAGAAGATAAAAAGCTGATTCGTTATTACGGCGGCAAGCGCAGAGTGTTGCTGTTAGAGCCAGATGGCAGCGAAGCGACGCTGAGCGATTGGGACAACTGACCACCTAGGCCGTTTTGCTTAGCGCTAGTTCTTCTTCAGGCTCTTCTTCCGTAGGTGCGCGCATTGGGAGGATACCCCCCGGTTCGGCAGCGTCCAAGCCGAGGATTTCTCGGAAGCTCGATTCGATGACGCGGACGGCATTACTCATTTCGTGAAGCCACTTGCTCCAGAATTGATCAATGGTCGGCACTTGTTTTGTTTGCTTTATTTCGCGCTGAATGTCTTTGCGGAAGGCAGGGATATCGAAGCCGCGAAGCATAGCGGCACCAGCGTCGACAAGGTTGATCTGGTCGTTGATCTGCAGGCTTATCAGATCTTTGCGGAAGGTGATCTCGCCGCCCTTTTTACTCATCGCGGTGATGCGGTCTTGAAACGCGATGGCACCGGAGAAGACGCGGGCATCTTCAGTGACACCGAGGAGCGTGGTGGCGCTGGTGGGCGCTTTGACGGTGATGGGCTGGCTGGTATCGTGCAGACTAATCAGCGCAGGAGTCGTGATACCCACCCAAAGATCTGACGAGAGTTGAGACATTGAGAAGTAATTAGAGACGATCTTCTCTACTTCGGTATCTTCGAGCTTTTCGATTTCTTTCGGGCGGAAACGGCTGGTTTCGTCGGCCCGTTTTTGGAAATCGTTTAGGTAGTGGCTGGTCTCATACAACTGCCCGAGGATGGCGGAGGGCCAATGCGGGCGATTGTAGATCCAGCCGACGGCGACGATTTCGGCCCCAAGCTGGCGGAGCATTTCCTTCACTAGATAGATGGTTTTCTTGTTGCTGTTTTCAATGTAGAGGCGGCCTTCGTTGAAATCGAGCAACACGGCAAACTGTTTGCGCATGGCAGCGGTAGCGCCGCGGGTATCTTTATCGACGGTCTTTTTGTCGATGGCTTGCAGGAATTTGAACGGGCGATCGAAAACGGAATAGGATAGCTGTTCCTTGACAGTGGCAAGGTCGCTGATATCTTTCCATTGATTTGTCACTACCCAGAGGCCGTACCAAGGAATGGTTTCGTGCAGTTGAAACTGGGCGAGTCCGAAGGCGTAAGCTTCGTGGTTTAGCACTTCCGGTGGAAGGGCGATTTCAGCGCGCTTGTCTTGGTCGGCGGTGGCGAATTGAACGAGAAGGCGCTCGTGATCGAGGGTGATCGGCTGTTGTTCATCAAGCCGCGGCGAGCCGAATGGGTTGATGCCTAAGGCATCGGTATTGGTATGACGCGTGATGGCGGAGGCTGCCAGTTGCGAGACGGCGACCATACGCATCTGGTCTTCTACGTTCTTTTTGAATGCGTCGAGCGATTCTTTCGCAAGGCCTAAAATGGCCCAGTTGCCACGTCCAAACAATTTCGGTGAACCTCTTTTCCAGAAAATACGCGCAAAACGGTCGCGGTATCAAGCGCTCGCCTAAAGGGCTAGCTCGTTTCTTCTTCCTTGGCAGCGCGTATCCGCGTCCTTTGCGCTACGCATCTGTTGCTCAGCGGTTGAGTGGGGGCGCAGCAAGCCGCAACCCCTTTTTACCATGAAGGACGCTCATTTGTGCAAAGCAAGGGGAAGCCGCGTGAACACGATGCGGGAGTACGGAGAGGTTTCGCCGCATTCGTAGAGAACGGCAATGGAGCCGTCACGCAACGCGAGAAGTGTGGAATAGGCCGATGGACCGAGATGCAGGCTTTCGAGGGTGGTCCAGGTCTTGCCTTCGTCGGCGCTGGATTTGAGCGTTAAGTTTTCGCGCTTGGTGCTGCTGGCGGCGTTACTGAAGAGCAAGAGATCGTGGCCTTTGTGTTGGTAGCGAATGATGGCGGCATTGCATGTAGGATCGACGAGAGCATCATCATGCGTGACAGCGCTGAAGGTAACTCCACCGTCGTGCGACAGGGCGATCGCACGAGTGTGACCGTTACGCATGTTTTGCAGAATGACGCCGCCGCGGAGTTCAACACATTTGCTTTCGTCGGTACCAGGCCCGATGGCCGGACCGATGCGCCAAGTCTTGCCCGCATCGTCGCTATACGCGTTGCGAGACGACACAATGCCATCGGCGTCACGAACAACCATGGGGACCAGGTAGCGGCCGGCGCTGGTTTGGATGTGAGTGCCGGAGGTAGCGAAGAGAGCTTGCCAGGCTGGATCTTTGACTTGCGGCGTGAGATCGACAGGCTGGGACCAAGTTGCGCCGTCATCGTCTGTGAATATGGCCTGAAATTGAAATGTGGTGGGTCCGGTTCGCGCACCGGGCTGAGCTGTAAAGAAGCCAATGCCAGGAGGACCGTAAGAATGAAAGCACCACACTCGGCCCGTGCGGTGATCGAGCAGAAGAGACGCATCGCCCACACCGCCTTCTGGCACGCTGCGGAGAGTGACTGAAGGTGTCCAGGTGCGGCCGTTGTCATGACTGGTGCGGAGAACGAGTGAGATCCGGGCAGGCATGTCTCGCGCGCCATCGTGCCTGGCGTCGCAGACGGCGAGAAGCTTGCCTTTGCGAGTTTCGACTAAAGCGGGGATGCGATAGGTGTGAACGCCGGCGTCGGATTCGTGGAAGAGGTCAACAGTGAAGCGCGATTTTGGAACGCGGGCCAGGAGCGGGCTGGCAAGAGTAGTCAATAAAACCGTCCGACGGGTCATGGTTCATATTAATTCGCAGCGGCTTGTTTTTCGCTGGGATAATGAGGCTGATGGAATACAAAGCTCTAGGTAATACGGGTCTGCTGGTTTCGCGCATCTGCTTTGGAACGATGACGTTCAGCGGAGGCCAAGGCATGTGGAAAGCAATTGGCACGGTGGATCAAGGCGGCGCGGAAGCATTACTCAAGGGTTGTATTGATGCGGGAGTTAACTTTTTCGACACGGCCGATGTTTATTCGGAAGGCGAAAGCGAGAGGATGCTTGGGCAGGCGCTCAAGAATTTGAGTATCGCGCGCAAAGATGTGGTGCTGGCGACCAAGGTTTTCGGGAGAGTGGGGAAGGGTCGGAACGATGTAGGCGCGTCGCGCGGACACATTATGGACGCAGTGGAAGCGAGTCTGCTGCGTTTGCAGACAGATCATATCGATCTGTATCAAATTCACGGGAACGATTTCCTGACACCGGTGGAAGAGACGCTGCGCGCGCTAGATACGCTAGTGCGGCAGGGCAAGGTCCGTTATATCGGCTGCTCGAATTGGCAGGGATGGAAGATTGCCAAGGCTTTGGGAATATCTGAGCACAAGAATTTGGCGCGCTTCGATACGTTGCAAGCGTATTACTCGCTTGCCGGGCGCGATCTGGAGCGCGATATTGTCCCGTTGCTTGAGTCTGAAAAGACCGGTTTGCTGGTGTGGAGTCCACTGGCGGGCGGGTTGCTTTCCGGAAAGTACAGCAGAGAGAATCAAAAGCCGGAAGGGGCGCGGCGCTCGGAGTTTGATTTCCCAATCGTGGATAAGGAACGAACTTGGCGAGTTTTGGATGCAACGACGCCGATTGCCCAGGCTCACAACTGCAGTGCGGCAAGAGTGGCGCTGGCGTGGCTGCTGAAGAAGCCGTTTGTGACGAGCGTGATTGTGGGCGCGAGGCGAGTGGAGCAACTGACGGATAATCTGGCGGCGGTGGACTTGGCGCTGAGTGACGATGAGATGCAGCGACTGGATGAGGTAAGCGCGCTGCCACCGGAATATCCAGGTTGGATGCTGCCCTTCCAGAGCGCCACCCGCTTGGGGCCTGTGCCTCCGCGCAGTTAGCTGCGGCGGCTCAAGCCGAACCAGTTGCCACGGCGTTTGCGGCGGTCGACATGAGTGGTTTCGTAGACTGCGCAAAGGTAGTTAGCAAGTTCGCTAATCGCTGCTAGAGTGGTGGGTCGTCCGGCTGAATCAAGGCCCAACTCAGTGAGCGTCCAGAGATGGAACATGCCATCGGCCAAAACAGCGGAGGGCGAAAGAAAGATGTCGCGGGATTTGTCGACGAAGGTGAAGTTTGTCAGTTCGGGGAGGACGGCATGTTCGAACAGAGCCCACGTTTTCGCGTCGCGCAAAAATGTGTCATTCTCGCCGGCTTTCGTTGCGGCCTGATAACGGAGGAGGAGACCCGCACGGAGGCGCATCTCCGTAGGCGAAGAACGGCGATCGGCAATCTTGACCCAGTCTTCCGGAGTGCTGGGGTTTCGCCTGGGCCGGAAGAGAGCAGACATATCCGCCAGCTTTCTGAGGAAGGATATGCGGAAAATAGACCAGTCGGGCACGGAGTCTCGCAGTAGGAGTAGTGCCCATTTGGCGGCATTAGTCTCGCCTGGCTAGGCTGAGGTCGAGGCGGACGCGGTGCGACGGTCGGCTTTGCGGCGGTCAATCACATTAACTTTGAACATGCGTACGAGGTACTCCGAGATGCTGTTAACCGTGTAGACAGCCATGGGCTCGCCAGCGGCATTGCAGCCGAGATCAGGATGTGACCAAAGGAATTCGATAGCCGCCGTGAGGGCGGAAGACGGGGACACTGGTGCATCGTTGCCACGCTCAGAGAATTCGTACTTGTGCATCTCGGGCAGCAAGGATTCGTGAACCTTCCCGCGCATGTAAGAACTACGAAGAAGGGTGTCAAATTCACCGGCGCGTGTGGCTCGGTGGTACTGGTACCACAGACCGACACGCAAGCGCATGTCGACGGACGACTTTCTGCGATCGGAGCCGGTGCGGCGGTCTATGCCCTCTCGCGACTTGGGGATGCGGGGGATTTCATTGGTTGATACGGTGAGCATGGTTTAGTGATACCCAAGCGTTGGCATTAGACTGAACAAGAAGCTACAGCAAACTCACTAAAAGTGAGACGGCTTGCGGCTGCAAGATTGATCTCTGCGCGCCAGTTGCTTGTATAGTAGACGCAAACGCATTGGTTTTTCAGTAAGAAAACTCCGAATTAGTTGTTTGAGAACTACTGGTACGAGTGGCCGAAGCGTGCGTCAAGTGCCCGTACTTATTGAGGATTTGGTTGGGGGTACTCGGAGCGCTTGCTGGTAGAAGTTACTGCTCAAAATAGGGGAATGCGGTTATGCGAAGTTTAGCGGCTCCGTAGGGAATGAGTTCAACGGTTTCCGTTTGCTGGGAGCAGGGGGTCTTTTTGCAGCGCATGGGACTGGCGGGAAGCGGTCCGGCGGAATCGTTTTCAAGCTGCCATTCTGGGACGCGGCGGCCTTGCGCGACAAGCGTAACGGGGGGCGCGGAGAAACTGAAGGGTTGGTTCTGAATCGAGCTTTCGACGACTTTAAAGGAGGGTGCGGCGTTTTTCGGATCGATGAGCAGAGCATAGTTCCACGGCGTTGTCGGAAAAATCTCCCAGTCCTTTGAAGGTCCCGTTTGCTTTTCCTGCCGCCAGCTTTGGTT